>Ga0210242_102056_pt1 | contig 12393 bp, 4 predicted proteins | sample ChrtobMeP5a_16mM_FD_155445 | JGI IMG/M metagenome (GOLD analysis project Ga0210242, IMG submission 155445) | Chrysochromulina tobin associated microbial communities from unialgal haptophyte culture, Seattle, Washington, United States - P5a_16mM | ecosystem: Host-associated > Algae > Haptophytes >... | reverse complement strand
TCCCGCCCCCGCCGTCCCCGCCCCCAACTCCTCCACCCGCGCTGCCGCGTGGGTCCCCCGAGCGGCGGCCGCCGCGGCGTGCGCCACCGCGGCATGTGCACGAGCCTTGGCGTGGTCGGACGGGGCGAGGGCACCGGTCACCAAGAAGGCGGCTCCCTTTGGCAGCGGGCCCGGGGCCGGGGCGCCCAACCCCGGGCGCAGATCCCAGTCCGCGAAGGCATCGCCCCCGCCGCCCCCGTCGCCCCCGTCGCCCTCGTCATCGCAGCCGCCACCACCCCCCCCCACTGCTGCCTCGGTGCTCCCCAAATGGGCAAATTGCGCCGCCATAGCTTCGCGCACACCCTTGTCGGCGGAGTTCTTTGCAAGCGAGCGTAGGATCTTGCGCTCCTTGTCGAGCTGGCTCCATGCAAGGTGGGCGCGCAGCGTGCGGCGCGCAAGGTCCACCGTCTTCTCGCTAGGGGCAGCGTCCCACTCGTCGGTGCCGCCGTAGAAGTCGATGAACTCTGCCCGTGTGAACGCGCCACCGCCAGGGTCCGTTGGGTCCACGCGTCGCTCAACGTGTGGGTTGGAGACGGCGGTCCTCACCGATACGTGCTTGTCATCGTTCGAGTCGACCAGGGCGCCGCATTGGGAGCCGCCCGCCTCCTCACGCGCGTCCGGCTTCGCCTCCACCGGCTCGGCTTCTTTCTTGACTTCCCGCTCAGCCTCCAGCTCGGCCTCCCGCTTACTATCATCTTCTTTGCGCTCCATTGGCCCGGGTCCTATGCCGCCCGCCTGCGCATGCAGCCCGGCGCCCTCTAAGCGCGCAAACTCGAAGCGCCCGCCGCCGAGAAAGTTGAAGAGCGTGTGCAGCACCCCGGACGCGGGCAGTGGCGACGTACTCACGACGGAGATGGTGATGCCGAGGTCGTCGATCCCTTTGAGGAGCTGGGCAGCATCCTCTTCGAGAGCGTCGTCATCAGCGTGGCGCTGGGCGTCACAGAGCACGAGTATCTCCCGCCTCCGCTGCCCATCCTTGTCCTTGCAGTGGAGCTCATAGACGGCTGCCACCAGGGCGTCGAAGATGTCGGATTCGACGCCCTCCAAGGCTTGCAGGGCGTCGAGTCCATCAAGAGCGGCCGTGCAGCAGGGGGCGAGCTCGAACAGTGTGTGCACGCCCTGGTAGCCGGCCATGCCCGCCTCAGAGAGCAGGTTACGAGTTGTGGTTGAGCCGAAGGCCGTCATGGCGAGCATGCCGGGCTCGATCGAGGCGGCCTTGGAGCAGACGACGCGGCGGGCATAAAGGAGCAGCTCGGACATCTCTGGCGCCGCCGCATCGACGACGATGTGCAAAGAGGACGTCATTCGGCGCTTCCCTCTCGGTCCCTCTCTCGGGGTGGGTTCGCACGGAAATGAAAGTGTGAAAACTAGTGTGAACAGCCCACAAAAACCTCATCCGAACCGCCCGATTCAAACCACCGTCTCTGTCGCAAGGGTCGCATCCCTTGCGCCTTCTCCAGAAGCGCTCTCACCTACGGGCACATGGACGAGCGAAGGCGTCACCACGGGCGTCCCAGACGGCCGCTCAAGCCTCCGTGATAGCTTTTTCCTCTGTTCGCGCTTCGCCTTCTTGGCCATCTTCTGCGCCTCGAGTATCGCCTCCGCCTTGGGATTCGACGTCTTCCACCAACGGTGCCGATCGATGATGCTCACCCCAAGACGAGAAAGCTCAAGGCGGATCGCATCGCAACCAGCGAAATCACGGTGCTGCTTGAGCAGGGCATACTGGTCCATCTTTGTCTGAACTTTGACAACGTCCACCCCTTTAGAATCGCCTTGCAAGCTGTAGAGCTTAGGTGCAGGCGTAATGCCCATGGCGCGCATCTTGTCGTACAGCTCATTGGCAGCGGCAAAGTCCTTTTTCACATCCTGCAATGTGACCCACTGGGCCACCAATTGATCCGCAGCCGATGAATCGACTCCACTTCCCTCCATCGTGCAGCCTCGTGTCGTGCGACTGGCGGTCCGGCGGCGTGCTGCCTCCGCCTTCTCACGCGCCACATCTACAGCTGGATCCAGTGTACTTTCGGTATTGAGCGTCCTTGCGAGTGATCGTAGCGCGAGGCAGTTGGTGGTGCCAGTGTGCCGACACCGCAGCCCGCTGGCTGTCAATCGCACGACGTGGCCCAGTGGCCGAGCAAACCACATGAAAGATGTGGACGGCGTGCAAAAGAAGAGAGGCGGTGACGTGGGAAGCCGGCGCCAATCATTCATTCACTATGAATACACACAACACGTAAACGTCACCTGCTCTCACGTGAGTGCCTGCAACGTCGGTGCATGCAAATTGTCTGTCAAAAATGGAATGTTTGGGCCTCCGTCAGTTGGTTTTGTGTGTGGGTGGGTGTGCCGCAGCCCGCAGGGTCAAAGGTTGAAGTCGTCGCGCAGCGATTCCTTGAGTGAGAGCGTCATGGACAGGAAGATTGTGCGGGAGTACGGCTACTCGTCCCGCAATTATTGCGCGGTACCTCGTCAGCCTAAGGGATCGGCCACGACTGATCCATCCCAATTCGATTCCATCGCAGCCAAGGCCGAAGAGAACAAGCTGCATCTTCTCGTAGAGCACCTGGAGCAACAGGTTCGCAGCGCGCTCTCCGCACGAACGACAGCCACCAAGGGCGATTTACGCGTTCTGAAAGATGCGTTCGCCAAGTTTGACCACGACCAAAGTGGCAACGTTGACTTCACTGAATTCCGTTTGGCCATGGAACACCTTGGGCTGCACGTCGAGGGCCAAGGCCTGGCCGGCAAAGGAGGCTTGCCAGCACAGGCCATGGAACTGCTCTTCGCCAAGTACGACACCGACCAGTCGGGCACGGTGTCGTATGAAGAGTTTGCCGCTCAGGTGCTTGCAGAAGATAACTACCCGCATCTGTAGACCGTTTAAGACCAACAGAGTGAGTGACGCAGACGGAGACGCGAGAGCCGTTCGAGAGGCGAGTGCAGAGACAGAGAACGCAGTGTGTGGCAGTGACCAGTGCCCAGTGCGCCAGTGGTCCGGTCGCGGTGCGCCATGGGCCGGCCTTTCGGCCTTGGGATACCGATACCGGTTCACCGTAAGCAAGGGTTGCTTACCGTGAAATGACGATGCGCGCAGCGCGGCGAAGCGGTGCACTGCTTGCCTTCTGCTTCCCGTGCGCGAATCGAAATCAATCAACAACGTCGGAACGTCATTCGCGATCAATCGCATGATAACAAACGAACCATAGACGCATACTAGCTCCCGGAACGCGTCAAACCGGATATTAACACGTCGAGACGAGCGGGCGGGGTGCGTCGCGGAGCGCGGCCGCCCTGCTCGCTGCGAGACCGGGAGGCGGCGGAGCGGGACGTCCGCTTTGGGCGTACAGTGATCAGTGTGGCTTTCACGCCACACGCATCACACATTCGATTACAGTACCCATAACACAAACGCACACATGCCGCGCCCGCGGGTTTCCGCGGGTATCAATGGCCCTCCAGTGCTGCACAAAACCACAGCGCCTTGAAAATAAACAACCGGGCGCCGCTCATAGCGCGCCCGCCGCCGCCGAGACCATCACATCGCGCCCTCTGCCGAGACCAGTGCGATTGATGGTGGCTGGACGAGTGCCGTAGTGCAGCCGACGGCGCCGTGATGGAGCCTTCGGCAGCTTTCGATCGCGGCCAGCATAATCTGGGCCGCCGCCGCGGCGATGGCCAGCTTCTGTGCGACCTCTGCACCTGTCTCTGCCTCGCCGCCAGGGGGCACCGCCGAGTAGTGTCGCTCGTAGACGCGCGCTGAGTTGCGCGGCGACAGGTATGCGGCGGCGGCGGAACCAAGAATGTGGCTGCCACGCCGCTTGAGCTCTGTCAGAGGGTTGGCGCGTCCGTCACGCTTAGCGAGCTGCAGGGTGATGCCGCCGCCCTGCGCGCCGCGCCGGCGCACGCCGCGTATCAGCCCGAGGCTCAAGCGGCTGTGATGCTCGATCACTCCGGCCCACTCCTGCACGTAGTGCACCCGCCAGAGAGCATGCGTCGTCAGGACGAGGATGCGATCCTGTGAGACGCCCCACTCGTTGATCGAGCGCACGGGCCAGCCGCACAGGCACTCCTCTCCGGGCTCACCACACGCGCTCTCCGCGAGGAGCTTCCGCACGTGCTCAACGGAGCGCTCGACGGCCTGCCGGCGCGCGCTCATCATCACGCGCATCGCAAAGTCGTCCGGAGCGAGCGCGCTGCGCAGCGCCGATGCCGAGTCGGCCGCGGCGATGTGCATCGCCTTGCTCGAAAGCGCCTGAACGACCCTCTCCGCGTGGAGAAGGAAATCTTTAGGCCCCCTTAGCTTCGCATCCGCGGAGGGGCCGTCCGTAAAAAGTGCGTTAGCGGAGGAGCTCGTGGATGAGGACCAATCAATCCCGGACTCTGTGTTCGAGAAGTCCTCTTGGTTCACGGGGTCGCGCTCGTCCTCGGGTGCCTGCAGCGCCTGCGCCATGCGCCTGTTATTCTCCGCCTTCTCCAAGCTGAGGGCATGCCTCTCTTCGGTCAGCGCCGCCAAACACCCCTCAACTTGGCGAAGGCGTTCTTCAAGATCCATCACGGCTGGTCCGGTCAACGGCCCCATGTCCGATGGGCCCGCGAGGGAGATAACCTTTTGCTTACCAGCGTTGGTCATGATGAGAGTAGCCGGGTCAGGAGCAACAGGCAGCGTCGGCTATCTGAGGGGTGAGGGAACTGGTGAGGGCACGCGGCGTTGGAGTCGTTTTCGGACCGTCCGTGGAGATCATTTCCGAACCAGCCGGAGCTTTCACACCATGGGTCTTAGTGCGCAAGCTCCGTCTCGTCATCTGAACCTGCGCCGTTGTGACAGTGATGACGATTGTTTTTCTTGACTTGACTTGCCTCGATTTCGTTCTCTCCCGTCTTCGGGAGGGACCGCCGCGCAGTCGCGAACGCGGCTGGGACACCGATGGCGTCCCAACGGCCTCTGCGCATCTCGCCGCTCATGGTGGATATCGTTCACCCGTCGCTCCTCCTGCGGCTCGACGACGAGGACGGCGTGGACGATCATCCGCCGATCATCTCCACGGGCGCTGCACGAGCTGCAGCGGCGCCTGCCGCAGGCCGCGCACCGGCCGCAGGCCGCGGCGGGCGCGGGCGCGGGCACATGAGTCTGAACAATCAGGCCTTGACAGCTCCGGCGGCTGCGATCGTGCGTGGCATCAGCAAGGCGCCAGTAGCCGCTGTGAGCAAGGTGCCAGCACGGGCTGCGAGCAAGATGCCAGCAGCCACTGCGAGCAAGGCGACGGTCGCCAGCAGCAGCACCACCAGTAGCAGCAGCACCACCAGCAAGCGAGCGGCACCGGCAGCAGTCTCAGCCAGTGCCTCTGCTGAGAGCGTCGGCACGGCATCGAAGCGTGCGCGCCCCGCTGCGGAGGCTCCGACGTTGCGGGCCGTCGTACGCGCAGTGTCGACGTCCGCGAGTGGCGGCGCTAGCTGCGGTGGCACCACCACGCTGACCGACGAGTCGTCGGCCGCGCCACCGCCGCTGCTCCCCTTGCAGATCGAGCAGGTACTCGCAGCGCTCCGATGGGCGGGACTGCTGCACGGCGCCGAGGCGCTGAACAAGGCGCGTGCCGCACTCGCTCCGCTCGCTCTCGAGCCGGCGCCGGCGCTCGTGCAGGCACCGGGGCCGTCGCCAGGCAGTCTACTCAAGGCTCCGCCAGCCACCGCCAACAACGTGCCAGCACTCCAGGGAGGGAGGGCGGCGGCGGCGGCGGCGACGGTGGCGGCGACGGCGGCGGCGGCGACGACGGCGGCGGCGGCGACGACGGCGGCGACGGCCCCCGACGCGGGCGCGTCGCGCACGCAACCTCCGGCTGCGAGGACGGCGCGCGGCGCCGGCTCGCGCTCCCCAAGCCCGCCGCCGCCGAGCCGTGCTGCTGTGGCGCAGGCCAAATCGGCCCTGCTGCTGACGATCCAACGGGTGCGCCAGGCGGGGAGTGGGCAGTCGCGCAGCCTCGAAGCTTGGGTTGCGAAGGCGCAGTGCGAGGCAGCCAGGCGCTTTCTGCAATGGGCTCCACCGCCGCCGCCGACGCTGCAGCAAGCGCCGCCGTCCTCGCTACCGCTCCGAGCACCCCTCCCCCCGCCCCTCCCCCCGCCCCCGCCGCCAGCGACGACGGTCGGGAGCCCGCAGCCGCCGTCCGGGATGGCGCCCGGGATGGCGCCCGGGATGGCGCCCGGGATGGCGCCCGGGATGGCGCCCGGGATGGCGCCTGCGATGGCGCCCGGGATGGCGCCTGGGATGGCGCTCAAGTCGCGGGAGGTGCGCAGCTCCGAGGCTCGAGATCCAGTCGCTCGGGCGGGCGGCAAGGGCGTTGGCGCCCGCGATGGCGCCCGCGATGGCGCCCTTCAAGAAGCGTCAGGTGCAAGTGCTCACCATGGCGCCTGGTGGGCAGCCGCGCTGAGCAGCGATGAGGAGAGCGACGGTGAGGGTACCAGCCATGCCGCCGCCGCCGACGCCTTGCCTGCCGACGAGGATGAGCCTCGGGGTGATCTCGGGGCGATCTCGGGCTCTTTCGAGGACGATCTGGACGATCTGGGGGCGTTGGCCGCGGCAAGCGCACGCCTCCCCCCGACGACGGCGGCCATCGCGGCCGGTTTGGCGACGCCGGTCTTGGAGTCCGCGCCCTTGGACCTGAGCGTGCTCGAGGCCGTGCGGGATGCGCACGGCTACCGTAGCCCGCTGCTCGCGCTCCGCTCGTATCGTCTGTCGGCGGGCTACGTGGACGGCAGGCCTCGGCCCGAGGGCGACCGCGAGGGCGGTGGAGGCGGCGGCGAGGGCGGCGGCGGCGGCGGCGGCGAAGGCGGCGGCGAGAGCGCCGGCGACAGCAGAGCCGGCGGCGAGGGCGGAGCCGGCGGCGAGGACGTGCAATGGGGACGCTTGCTCACGGGCGCGTATGCGCGCGCGCGGCTGAGGCCCGAGAGGCCCCTGTGCCGCTTCGAGCTACGCGGCGACTGCCGCGCCGCCGACTGCAACGGACAGCACCGTCGAGACTACATGATGCCGACCGGCATGCTGCTCGACGAGCTGCGATGCTACGCTGCAGATGGGGCGCTGTCGCGAGCGCAATTCACACAAGGTCTTCTCGAGCAGTTCCCGCCCGACGCCGACCCAGCGGCGGGCGCGGACGCGGCGGGCGCGGCCCAACCTTGGGCGCCAGCTTGGGACGCTAAGGCGAGCGAGGATGAGGAGGTTTCGTCACTCGCTAAGGCGAGCGAGGATGAGGTTTCGTCACTCGCTAAGGCTAGTGAGGAGGTTTCGTCACTCGCTAAGGCGAGTGAGGAGGTTTCGTCACTCTCGTCGGAGGAGCAGGCGGCTCGTGATGTTGCCAGGCGCGTCGCCGCCACCTACATAGGCGCGGGCGCTGCAGCCGCTGCTGCTGGGCCGTCGCCGCTCGTGCGGCCCGCGGCCCAGCATTACGTTCGACGTAAGCGTCCACCGGAGAGCCGCGGGGGGGCCATGGACGTGGACGGCGCTCAGGACGGCGCTCAGGACGGCGCTCAGGACGGCGCTCCAAGCGCGATGGGCGGCAGCGCGGGGGACACGGCACCGTCGCGCCCGCCGCCGGCCCCACAGCCCCACGCGCAGCTGCAGCTGCTGCACGCGGCGCTTCGGCTGCTGCCGCAGCCCACGTTGCTCGCAGCGGACCTCGCCAAGCAACTCTCGCCGGCGCTCGCCTTTTACAGGCGGACGGATGCGGCCGCGCTCGGTGCCGCGGCCGCGCTGGAAGGCGCGCCTCCGGCGCCACACGAGGCCTCCCGCCCGAACCAATCGCTCCCGCCCACGATTGCTCTGCCGCCGCTCACGCCGGTGGAGGTGGCGGCCGCCACCATCGCAGCCGAGGACGCGGCTGGCGCCCACGATGGCCCGGTAGGGCGCTATTGGACCGCGCTCCGCTCCAGCGGCTGCGGCCCCAGCAGCAGCAGCAGCAGCAGCGCCGGTGGCACAGGGGCTGGCACATCCGCGAGACTCGCCCACAACGGCGCGAGACTCGCCCACAACGGCGCGACCGTCGGTAGCGCAGCGGACGGCAGCGGCGAGGGCGCCGTGTCGGCAGACGTAACGCTCGCAGCGCACGTGAGCTCGCTCGACGCCCTCGCGTGCTGGCGCCGCGTGCTGGCGCTGCGCCTGGGTGGCAACGCGCGCAGCGCGAGCCCCGCCGCCCGGCGCAGCGCGCTCAAGGTGCTCTCGATCGTCCTCGAGGCCCGACCAACAAGCGTGGCTCTGTGGGTCGTGTACCTCGCCCTGCTCAGCCTCGACGGTGCCTCCGCCTCCGACCTACGGGATCTGCTAGGCGCCGCGCTGCGCCGCGCGCCCGCGTCGGCGCTGCTGTGGAACCGGCTGGCATCGCTGCAGCCGACGGCGAGCCAACGGCTTACGATGCGAGTCAAGGCACTGCACACGCTCTGTGGGGAGGTTGGCAGCGGCAGCTGCACGCGCGGCCTGTTGCTCGACACGGCGCTGCGGCTGCTGCGCGATCTCTCCGAATCGAAGCTGACGCAGGCCGCCGAGCACGCGGCCGCCGTCATGCTCGCCGCCGACCCCGCGCAAGCCGCCACGGCGCGCGCGGCGGGCTACGCAACGCCCCACGGGCTCAGGTCGCTGCCTCCCATCCCACGCATCGCGCCGTGGCTGTCACCTCGCGCCCTCAGCGTCCTCTGGCTCTGCCGCATCGAGCTGTGCCTGAGCGGGCAGCTCCGCGGCGGCATGGCGCTCGCGGCGGCGCTCGCCGAGGAGCAGTCGGCGTCGCGCCCCGCGCCGACCATGGCGCCCACCATGGCGCCCACCGGCCCACACGCCGCCGACGCCTTGGGCGACGAGCTGGGCGGTGGAGGCCGCGGTGGCAGTGGCGTGGTCGATTGGAACGCAGCGTGGGCGCCAGTGCGCGCCGCCTTGGACGCCCAGCAAGCTGCCACGAAGCTGCGTACGCTGCGCACGCTCTTTGACGAGGCCGTCGAGGCTGTCGAGGCGTCCGTCACTTTGCTCCGGAGCGAGACTGGGCGGGACGCCTTCAGTCTCAGTCGCGAGCCTTCAGAGGATGTGGCCACAGGCGCGGGAGCGGCACCAGCAGCAGCACCGACGGCGGTCGACATGGATCCGAAGGCCCTCGGAGAGGCACCACCGCCAACGCAGGCTGTGGAACCCACGCAGGCTGTGGAACCAATGCAGGCTGTGGAACCAATGCGGGCTGTGGAACCAATGCAGGCTGTGGAACCAATGCAGGCTGTGGAACCAATGCGGGCTGTGGACCCCGCCGCGTCAGCGCCGCTGCCTCGCGCGCTCGCGCTCGCGCGTGCCGCCGAGCACTGGCCGCTGCGCCTCAACCTTGTGGCGATGGAGCTGGCTGTGCCCGACCTGGACGCTGCCGACGGTGCGTGCCGCCGCTTCCTGAGCGAGGACTTCCGAAGCGGTGGCGCCCGCTGCGAGCAGCTGTGGCAGCTGTGGGCGCTGGTGCAGAGGGCGCGCGCCGCGCCGGGCGCTTGGCCCGCGACGGCGCCACCAGCAGAGGCGGCCTACGCAGAGGAGCTTCTGTGGCGCGCTCGCCTATCGGAGACGGGCCCGGGCCAGCCCAAATGGCGAGGGCGACACGCCGCGAGTAACGCAAGGCGAAAGCTCGCGAAGAGGAAGAAGGCTCGCGAAGGCGCCGCGCCGAAGACCGCCGACGAGGACACTGGCGATGAGGCCGGCGAGGGCGAGGAGGGTGGCGAGGGCGGCCCCGAGGCCAACTTGCTGCCACGCCCTCATCGATTCGAACACTGGCATGCCCTCGTGCTGGCGGCCAGCCACAGCCGTGCGGTAGCGCTGCAGTTGCTGGCATGCGCCTTCAGTGAGCAGTTGGCCGCCGTCGATGCTCCTTCCGCTCCTTCCGTCCCGGGGCGGCGTGCTGGGAGCACCGACGCGACGATCGTGTGGGAATGGTGCCGCCCGCGCGCTCCAACTCCCAAAGAGCTGAAGGAGAAGGCGGCGACTTCTCACGACGATTCGAGCACCGCGGCATCCGAAGGCGTGCGTGCTCTCGATGCACGCGCTCTCCCACTCGCTGCGCAGCCGCCGAGCAGCGTCGTCGTGAGCGCTGTGGGGCGGCTCGCGGCGCGATGGCGGCGCAGCGCGAGCAGCTGGAGCGCCGCAGGGCCAGAGGCGGCGCAGGAAGCAGTGTACCTGCACCTACTCAGCGTCTTGTGGACGCAGCTCGTTGGGCCTCCAGAGGAGACAGTCGAAGCCTTCGAGACCGCCATCGCGGCTGCCAGTGCGCTGCCCACGCCGCCGGCGAGCCTCATGACCCTGTGGCTGCGCTATCTCGATTGGAGTGCGCAGAGGGCGGGATGCACCATCTCGCCGCCCACCGAGATACGAGCGAGATACACCGAGACGCACCGAGATACGCCCACCGTGATACGAGCGCTCCTGAGTCGATGCTTCTCGCGCACTCGCGTGCTGCCCGCGCGCACGACCGCGCCCACTGCCGCGTCCTTGGCCGCACAGCCACGCTGTGGTGAGCACTTGGCCGCACAGCCGCGCAATGCCTTCGTCGCCTCCGTGCACTCCCGCCATCTGCTGCTGCCTCCGCCTCCACCTCCGCCTCGGTCTCGGCCTGCTGCTGCGAGCGGTGATACTGAATCTGACCCTGACCCCAACCCTGACCCTAACCCGAGCAACTGGTGCGGTCGCAGCAGCGGGCATGGCACCGCGGGCGGCGAGGGAGTCGTACGGGGTCACGAGGGCAGCGAGCGCGAAGCGTACGACACGGCGTACGATGAGGGGACCGATGTGGAGCTTCTCGCCGTTCTCGACACAGAGCCGGCCCGTTCCTGGACACGAGGATGCATGAGCGGTAGCGGCGGCAGCGCGGCTGCCGGCATGCGCACCCGGTACTCCGAGGACGGCGGCGGCAGGGTAGGCGGCGGCAGGGTAGGCGGCGGCATGCGTGCGGCGAGCCGCGGGGGTGACTTTGCGTGGGAGGTGGAGACGAGCATAGCCGCACTGCAGCTGAGTACCGAGGGGTGCGCAGACCATCCCTGTCCATGGGAGATGACCATTGCAAAGCGCCTCCCGCCTTCGGCCGCGGTGTACTTGGCGGCCAGCGCGGCGCTCGCTGGGCGGACCGACGAAGCACGAGCCGTCCTCGCCAGCTGCTTGCTCGAGGACGACGTTACGGAGGAGGCGTGGACATTGTAGCCGCGCTGAACGCTTGCCCTGTCGCTCGCAACTGCTCCCGCCTCGCCCCCTTGCTCTCCTCTCTCCTCCCCTCGTGCCTCTGCACCTTCGAGACCATCCCGCACACCACCCCGCTGCGCTGCCTGCCCCTGCCTTGCTCGCCTGCCCTGAGGTACTCCCCCCCAACAGGGCTATCTGGCTCGAGGCGGCCGAAGAGCAATGGGCCGTGGCGTCCACGCTGGCCCACGTCGCAGTCGCCACGCACTACAGCTCGGGCGTGCTCTGGCAGCAATGGCTCGACCTCGAAGAGATGCGCGGCAACGTCGAGTCCCTCTTCCGACTTCGTGCGCTCGCGTCGGCTGCAGGGGTACGCCTGACAGGGACGCTCGTTGGTAGGGATCGCTGACACACAGCCAGCCAATTGCGGGTCCTTTTAGCCCCCCGCCCCTCGCGCTGGAATCTTCAAGACACACATACGCCCCAGCGCCGCGCGCCGCCAGGAACATACTTTAACCGTGGACGCTAATGAACACAGCGCGGACACATCCGCGTTCCGCGACGGCGAGTTGTAGGCGTACGGGGTATACCGTGTTACGGTTGTAGGCGGGGCGTAAACGGCTAACGGGTCGGGGCGGGTCTTTTCGTGTGAGAGTTTAACTGGATTACAGCCAGTTGCACAGCGGAACGAATAGGACCAGGAGGCCCTCTGACGCGCGCTCGCTAATAAATTTAAATACGTTCAGGATACGAGGAGGCCTGCCACAGTTGGAGGAGGCTTGAAGAGCCGAAGTGCGAAGAGGCCCACGGCGCGTCCGCTCTCTCTTATATACCCTCCTCAATCATCAACCTGGGGAACTACAAGTCCAACCTCTGTGGTTCCTACCTGTACCAGAGATGCATCGTAGATTCCGAGTCGGCGGCCTGAGTGTTGATTGACTTGTCTCTTGATTTTGCTGGCCAATTTTCCTGTGGAAAGCCGAGCGACAGAGGGTCGAATGGAATAGATCATATGGCCGGCGTAGGATTTTGGGGCTGAAAGTAGGATCGTGATCTGAATGTGTGTAAACATGCTAGGAGAGAAGATAATGTGGATCCCGAGTGGTCATGAATGAATGTGTGAAGCATAGTGACGCGATTTGGCGCGGTGTGAACCACACACACGCTTTGGCGCATGAAAT
>Ga0210242_102053_pt1 | contig 12404 bp, 6 predicted proteins | sample ChrtobMeP5a_16mM_FD_155445 | JGI IMG/M metagenome (GOLD analysis project Ga0210242, IMG submission 155445) | Chrysochromulina tobin associated microbial communities from unialgal haptophyte culture, Seattle, Washington, United States - P5a_16mM | ecosystem: Host-associated > Algae > Haptophytes >... | reverse complement strand
GGTGCACGAGGGTGAGGTACTCGGCCACTTCCCACAGGTGGGACGCATACCGGAAGGCCTCGCCGCGCACCGCGCGCAACGTGGGCGTCGCCTCATCCGGCGTCCCCTCGGTCACATCGCGCGTCACGTAGCGGTTCGCCACGGGCACAAAGTGCTCATCGGGTACGCGCTGCGCTACCCACACCGCCGAGTGCCACGCGGCCTCTGGCGTGGCGATCCCCGCGGCCGCCTGCGTGCTCGGCGGCAGCGGAGCGATCTGAAACGCCCACGCCTCCGTCGGGTCGGCCACCTGCCAACACAGGCGAGCAGCGCCGATCGGCGGCAATCTAGAGCCAAATCAGCAGCAACGCAGCGGCACTAGCAAAGCAGCGGCACTCGGGCGCACTCAGCACTCAGCACTCACCAGCATGAGTTCGCCGTTGGAAGATGGGTCCGGCAGTCCGTCATCTTGCCCGCCGTAGAAGCCATCGCGCGTGGCCAGGTAGCCCATCAGGTCGACGGCGCATCGGGCACTCGGGCAGCGGCTCAGCGCCACGCGGCTCAGCGCTGAGATGTCCCACAGCGCCCCATCGCGCGCACCCTGCGACGGGTTCGTCCGTGCGAGGCTCAGCAGCGCCGGCGTGGCGCCACACGTGCTCTCGACCATTGCCACCTGCTTCGAGTTAGCGATGCTGTAGAGTCCCTCGATGGTCGCAAGCGTGCCCTCCGCGACCACGCCGAGCATCGCCGCCACCTCGGGCTCGAGCGGCGCGAGCTCGCCGATCGTTTGGTTGTTGTACCACTCGTCACTCGTCCAGACGTCGAGGAGCGGTTTGGGCAGCTCGGTGTCGAGGTTGCTCGGATCGTATGTTGGCGAGCGGTTGCTCACCTCGCGTGGGTACAGCTGGCTGAATAGGCGCACGGGCTCTGGCTGGGCAGCGGCCGAGGCTGAGAGCGGCGGCACGCGCGCGAGCCTGAAGTCGCAATCGAGGCAGTCGTCGGTGTGCAGGAGTAGCGTCGCGCCATTCGCGGTCGCCTTGCGACCAGCCACGACGGCGGTACATGCAGTGGCACGCTGCGCGGTGAGCGCGGCGAGCACGATCGGCAGCAGCCTCATGAACACGGTACATGACGCGGGGACTTTGCTCGGGCCATGAAAACTCAGACTTCGGTGTGAATGTGCGATTCTGCCTTTTTTGGAAGTTCCTCGTACGAGCCCCCTGTGTGCCTCGTGTCCAATGATATAACAAGAAAGCCCATTTCTGCATTCTTGTGAGCTCTTGTTTGAGAGCCTACACGCCGAGATCAACGGAGACGAGATTAGCGTGTCTAGACGGTTTAGCGTGAAGTAAGGTTTATACGACGAACTTTAATAGCGCACTGTGTACCCCGCTTGAAGAGTAATGCACTTGAGCGAGTTGTGCTCGCGGCGGCGTAGCTTCTCATTTTTAGGCGGTCACAGCCGTGCTAGGCGGTCACAGCCGTGCTAGGCGGTCACAGCTTGCTCGGAGGCGCCTTGGCTGCAGCCGCCGCGCCAAGCTCGGCAGAGCGCGCGGCGGCCGCGGTCACGGCGCCCATGGCCGCCGCGCGGAAGCCAGCCTTCTCGAGCGCCTCGACGCCGGCGATCGTCGTACCACCTGGAGAGCAAACTTGGTCTTTGAGCTCGCCCGGGTGCCTGCCTGTCTCGAGCACCATCGCCGCGGCGCCCTTGAGCGTCTGCGCGGCGAGGACGAGGGCCGTTGCGCGGGGCAGCCCGGCGCGCACGCCGCCATCGGCGAGCGCCTCGATCATGAGGAACCCAAACGCAGGCCCGCTGCCCGAGAGGCCGGTCACTACGTCCATGAGCTTCTCAGGCACCTCGTCCGCCTTTCCCACAGAGTCGAGGAGCGCCTTGACATGCTTAGAGTCGGCGCGGGTCGCGTTCTTGCCGCAGCAGAAGCCGGCCGCGCACTCGGACACGAGCGCGGGCAGGTTGGGCATCACGCGGATTACCCGGCAGCCTGGTGGCAGGTGCTGCTCCATGGTGTCGAGCGAGACGCCCGCGGCGATCGAGACAACGAGGGCGTCGCGCGACTTGACGATGGCGCCGATCTCGGTGAGGACGGCGGGCACGACGTCGGGTTTGGTCGCGATCCAGAGCACGTCGCACCGCTGCGCAACGGCCACGTTGGAGTCGGTTGCAAAGAAGCCGCTCGCTGCGTGCTTCTCGCGCATTGGCTTGTCTGCGGAAGGGTGAGAGTCGCCACCAGCCGGTTGGCATCAGACAGGTGACTGCGCGCGTGTGAGGTTGAGCCTCGCACACGTACATGGCTCGGATACGCTGATCGCCTGCGCTGAGGGCACCGCCTTGCCTTTGAGGAAGCCGTTCATGAGCGCGGTGGCCATCATGCCGCCCCCTATGAAGCCTATACTGTTGCTCTCCGTCACAGATGTGCTCATCGCACGGACGGTGCCAGCTACGCGGGTGGCGAGGCAGAAAATCGTGCCGACCGCCCGCGCCGCACACGCGCACCGCGCAATACGGGACAGCGACGGAGAGGTGTTACCTCGCACGAGCTCCGCGACGAAACTTGATTGAGCGACCTCGTGCTGTGAATGATCCTCGAAGCCCTCGGGCGACAGTATTACCCCCGCTCATTCTCGCCCAGTGGCGAGCCGTCGATGAGGCGGGCCGCGGTGTATGCGAGCGTCGAAACGACTTTTCAGGGGGGGAACGAGCTCCGGCCAGCAGCCTGCCTCTCCCACCACCTCTCTCGTACACCTCTCGTAACGCCACCTCGACTCGCCGCAGAGTGCCCGACGCACGCCGCAGCGAGCACGCTCTCGCACACTGCTCACTCACACTCACTGCCGATGCTCACTCGGCCTCAACCGACCTCTATCAGCCCTCCGAGACGACCGTGTACTCCTTGTCCTTGTGCAGGCGCACGATGTGGTGCGCGGCGCGGTGCAGCTCTACGCGGTGCGAGATGGCGATCACCTGGCACGTGGCACTCAGCTCGGCAAGGAGCGCCGCCACCTTGGCTGCGTTGCTCTCGTCGAGCGCCGCATCCATCTCGTCGAGCAGCAGCAGCGGGCACGGGCGCAGCCGCGCAAGAGCGAGCAGCAGCGCCAAGTTGAGCAGCGTGCGCTGTCCACCCGACAGCTCTCCGGTCCCGTATCTCCACTCGTCCGCAAGCCCATCAGAGCGCGCGCGGCCCGCGGCACGGATGCGGAATCGCGCGCCCTTGGCCTCGAGATCATCGGGTTCGTCACACTCGATGTCCGCTTGCATGCTCGGCACTAGGGTCGCGAAGAGCGATGCTGTGTGCCGGCGCACCTGGCTAACCGCCTCGACGTTTGCCTGGCCCACACGCACTTTCATCGCCTCGAGGCCCGTCGTGAGCGTGCTGATCGAAGCTGCCACCGTATGGGCCTTGCCCTGTAGCTGCTGCAGCGTGTCGAGGGCGCCCACAACTCCTCCTCCGCCCGTATCGCCGCCGCCGCCGCCGCCGCCGCCGCCGCCGCCGCCGCCCGCTCTTGCCCCGGTGAGCACTTGCGCCGAGGCGAGACGAGCGCGGAGGGCGGCACACGAGCCGTGTGTACGCTGCAGCTCCTGCCGCTCACGCAGCCATGTGGCCAGCTGTAACTCGCCTGAGGCGAGGCATGCGCTCAGAGCGTCGGCGTCGGCATCCGCGGCCAAGCCCACACCAAAGTCGTCCGTGTCCATCACGTCCTTGTCGGCCTCGTCCGTGGCGTTGGGCGCTGAGGGTGCTGCTGCGGTGGCCGCTGCGATCGTCTCTGCCGCCGCCGCCCCGCCGTCCTCGTCATCCTCGACGTCATCGCCCTTGTCGTCCTCGAGGGCCGCCGTGGCGTTGAGCCATCGAAGCGCTATGTCCGGCACCAGCCCTGCCGCCGCCGCTCCTCCCTCGCTGCGGGACAACCTGGCCAATGTGGCCGCCGCCGCCGCTACCTCCACTCGCGCCGCCTCGATCTGCCGCGCGTTCCGCTTCCCCTCTGCTCTCACCTCGTGCTCCGCTGCCGCAGCCGCGGCCGCCGCGGCCGACGCGGCGGCGGCACGGCGGTCGGCAAGTAACAGCTGCCGCTCGGCATGACGCAGCGACGCGGTGGCGTGCCCGAGCGCCGCCAGCTGCTCCTCCTCCTCCTCTGCCAGCGCCGACGCCTCAACGTCCTCGTCTGCGCCCGCCGCCGATGACGCCGAGGGCTTGCGGGGCGGGGCGGAGCCCCCCACCTCGCCCCCCTCCTCATCCCCCTCCTCGTCCATCGCTACGCCATCGCCCTCTGCCGACTCGCTCCGCCTAGCCTCCGCCTCGAGCCGCTCCATGAGTGCACGCGCCGCTGCCGCGTGCTCCTCGCGTCGCGCGCGGAGCTGCCGAAGCGCCGCGATGGTCGCGCTCCGCCCGTTGACGCCTTCCCCGCCGCCCGAGCTGATCGCATTGAGCGCTGCCACGTCGGCCTGCAGCCTCTCCGCATGCGACGCGGCGGCGGCGGCGCGCCCACTCTGCTCACCCAGCATCGCCGCGGCCTCGCCGACGGCAGCGTGCTCGTGGGCATGGCTCGCACGCAGCTGCGCGAGCCGCGCTGCGAGCCGCTCGACGCCTGCGGTGGCGGCCGCAGCGGCCGCGGCGGCGCGGGGTGCGGCACGATGCGTCGCGAGAGCACGCGCGAGAGACTCGGCGTGCTCGGTAGCGGCGGCGGCGGCAGCAGCAGCGCCCTGATACTCAAAGAGCGCCGCGAAGCCGTTGAGCTGCCCCGCGCCGTCGCGGTAGCCTCCTTGCAGCTTGGCGCGCTCGTGGACCGTGCCTGCGAGCGTGACGCACCGGACAACCCCGGGAGCCTCCAGGCATGCCTCGGCGATCTCGTCATTCGAGATGATGAGCGAAGATCCAAAGGCATGCTCCACCGCCGCCCATAGGGTGCCTCGCCCCGACGCGCCGTTGGCCGCCGTACCGGCCTCCGCCGGCTCCCTGTCCGTCGAATCGTCAATTCCTCCGCCGCATTCTCCATCGCCACCTCGGTGGCCATCTGGACCTCCGCCCGTGCCTGCGGTGCCGCGTCGCTCACCGCCGCCCGTGCCCGTCGCCGCCGCTGCCGCACTCGCCGCCGCCGTCCACTGCCGCACTCGGCCCTGCACAGGCCCCGCGCTCGCAATGAGAGCCGCCGGGGCGATCACATGTTGATCGCCGAACCGACGCTGCAGCGCGGCGACGGAGGCTGGGGGCACCGCTCGCGCTCGCAGCGAGGTGATCGGCCAGACTCGAACGCCCTCATTGCGCCGCCGTGCCGCCTCGAGGAGCGGAACGGCCGCCTCGGCTGTACCTGTCAGGCGCACGCCCAGGTGCCGTCCCGCGATCACCTCGAGCGCGAGCAAGCAGCGAGGCAGGCGCATGTCTTCCGACGCTAGGCGCAGCACTGACACCAGGCTGGGCGCCGCCGTGGGCGCCGCCGCGGCGCTCGTGTCGTCGTCGGCGGCGGCGGCAGGGTGGTACTCAGGGTCAATCAGGCGCAGCCGAGCCACCGCTCGGCGCTCGCGTTCGTGGGCGGCGGCGGCGGCCGCCTCGGCCTGCGCAGCCGCCGTCTCGAGAGTACGACCACCGATACCGGCGCCGGCGGCGCCGCCCAGGCCAAAGCCCTTCGCCGTCGTCTGGTCAGTGCGCAGCTTGGTCTCGATCATCTCGGCCGCGGCCTGCGCCTGGGCCGCGCGCGCCTCGGCCACCTGGCGCGCCTCGGTTGCAGCCACAAGCCTCGCGGCCTCGGCGACGATGACGTCAGCGCGCTCGCGCGCCTCAGCCTCGTCCTGCTCCATTCGCGACCTTGCCTCGGCCGCCGCGGCGCTCGCGTCCTCGTGGGCGAGGCATTCGAGACGTAGTCGATGCTCCGTCTGCTGGCGCAGTTGCGCGAGTGTGCCGTCGACGAGCCACCCGCCGCTCGTCGCCGCCGCCACGCGCTGGCACGCTGCGTGCGCCTCTGCCCTCGCCGCCTCCGCCTCGGCCGCCGCCTCTCGAGCAGCCCGTAACGCGCCTCGCTGCCGGCGACTCGCCAGCAGACTCACACGAGCGGCTGCCCGCCGGCGCTCTTGCTGACCCGCGAGCGCCGTCCGCTCGCGTCGCGCTTGCTCGCCCAGCACCACCGCGTGAAGCATCTCACCCTCGGCCACCGCGGCCACCTCGGCGGCCTCCTCGACAGCCTGTGCCGCCGCGCTCGCGTCGGCGTGGGCACGCTGCGTCACGGTGGTCGCCGTCGCAAGCCGCGCGCTCTGCGTGACCTTTGTCTCCTCGAGCTCGGCGAGCACCCGCTGCGCGCGCGCGCCGCGTGTGCGCCCCTCGGCGAGCGCGGCCTCGTGGCTCTCTCGGGCGGAGGAGGCGAGCCGTTCAGCGAGGGAGGCCATGCAGGCACGCCCGCGCCGCTCGCGCCCACGCAGCTGGAGCAGCCGGCAGAGCGCGGCGTGTGCCTCGCGCTCGCGCTCGAGAAGAGCCTCGATGGCGCCAATGTCTTTTTGGACGCATGAGAGCGTCTCACGTTCCTTGACGAGCTGAGCGCGGCTGTGCGCGGCTGCCGCCTGCCAGAGCGCGGCACCGCTCGCTTGCAGCAGCAGCCGCGTGAGCGCGGCGTCGTCGATGGGCCGCGATGCGCTGTGCTGCCGCACGCAGAACGAGGGCACGCTCGTGTCGATGCCGAGCTCGAGCAGCGCCTCGCGCGCCTGCGCCGCTGTCGTCGTCCCACCGTTGAGCTTGAAGGCCCGCGACGCATCCTCCTTCACGTGAGCCATGAGCACCAGTCGAGGCTCCGCCGACGGCAACGCAAAGGTGAGGCGCACGGCACACGGTCCGACGCGGGCCCGATTCGTGAGCTCAGCCCAGGAGCGCACATGCAGCATCGCTGGCTCTTGGAGCAGCGCGAAGAGTACGGCATCGAGTGCGTTCGACTTGCCGGAGCCGTTGGCACCGACGATGACGTTGAGGCCCGCACGCAGACGGATCACGGTCTCGTGCCCGAAGCTGCGCAGGTGTGAGATGCGCAGCTCGGTGATCAGAGCGGAAGAGGAGCGGCCAGGAGCAGCCATCACATGCGTTTGCGTGTGGGTGAGACCTTTTCGTGCATGCAATCGATAATAGTCGCACACATTGCAAAGTGTGAATCTTGACTTCATGCGCCCTTGCGAGGTGCCTGCATGCGACGTCAAGAAGAGCGTTACTTTTCCAAACTTCTCACTCACGAGTGTTCGCTTATGAGCGATGCGAGAGTTGATGCGAGATGCTCTCCAGCTGGTGCACGACGTCGTGAGGTGGCACGCGGCCCAACTGGAGCGGGGTGTGCGATCGGATGTGCAGCATCGAAGTGCCGTCGTTCTGGGCCGCTACTACAACCACCCTGCTGTGGCACGCGGCCCGATCCTGCTCAAGCATGGAGGCGTGCTCGTCCACAAGGTGGCCCGGGCATTAGCGGTGGCCACACGCCAGCATCTGCCGCGCGCCTTGACGGCTAGCTTTGGAGCGAAGCTCGTACAGCGCCTACGCAAAGGCCGACGCTTGCTCAAGCTCAGAGACGCTCTGGCCGCGCACGCGATCGCCAACGGGGCATTCTCAGCTGCGACCAGCAGATTGCTCATGCCAAACCTGTTGGCAAGGGCGGCCATCGTCGCAGGCAGCATGGTCGCCGAGCAGATGATTCGTCATCACGTGGCCCCGCGCGTGGCCAAGTTGCAGCTTGGACGTGCCGTTGCGCCGACCGTCGCGCGGCTCGCCGGTCACATCCGCTTGGGCGCCTCCGCTCGGAAGCCGGATGCGTCTGCGGGTGGCTTGCTGTCCGCGTGGGAGGTGGCACTGCATGTGATGGCCTTTGTACTCCTCGCCCACGCAGCTTGGCTCACCTTCGTTGCATGCACGGCGCTCAAGCCGCGGGCCAGCAGCGTCGTGGCGAGCAGAGAGGCGAGCAGTGTGGCCAGCAGAGCCCTCTCTTCCCCTTCCCAAGAGACCGCCGCCATCCAGCACACTACGACCTTGGGTTCATCACGCACCAAGAAAAGCAGCGCCATGGTGGACGCACGCTTTGCCCCCGTGCTCTCATCAACATCGCCAGATTCCGTCATTGGCAACCTCGATGCCCAAGACGAGGGGCTCCATGTAGTAGTGGACGTCTTGACGGATGAGGCGTGGGAGGAGTTCCAGCCCAGTCTGACGGACGAGGCGTGGGAGGAGTTCCAGCGCGGACGCACACGCCGGGTGCAGGAGCTCCGACGAATGGCCGTGGCGGAGGCGGAGGCGAAGGCGGAGGCGGAGGCGGAGGCGGCGTCGCTACCCTGCGCTCCTGTACCGCCTCCACGTACCCGACGATTGAGATTCAACCCGAAGGTAGACGTGGCCGAATTGGAGGCCGAGTCCGTCCTCGTGCCAAAGTCCAGCGGAGACTCATCCGCTCACGTGGCCACTCACGACTGCCAAGGGGGAGTCGCCAGCTCACAACTTGCCGGCACCCACTGCGCTGTCTCCGCTCCCGCGCCTAGCATAGTGTGCTCGCCCGTGCAGGCGGCCCGCGGAACAGTTGACGAACCCAAGGTTGATGCTGATGCCGATGCTGCTGGCGTCGGCAACGATACCGATAGCGCTCTCGAGAGGCTCGCGGTGGCCACGCCGGTCCACGTGGTCAAGAAAACTGCCGCCGATGCCGCGTTACTCTGGTTGGCAGGGCACATGATTGGGCGTGGCGATCGATTCAATGGCGATGAAGTGGATCAGAGACGGATCCAATTCGGCATCCGCAGGAATCTCCAACGAGTACGAGCGGCGGCGGCCGCTCCTTTTCGCGCTCCTCCTGCTTGTGCTCCTCCTCGTCCTCCTCCTCCTGCTCATTTTCCAGCGGCGGCTGCTTTGTTTGCGCCTACATGATCTTATACTATGTCGCTTGCGACGCAAACACCGTCGTCGTCGATGATGACCGGACTAGGGTCCCTATGTCGTTCGTGACACAGACTACACAATCGACGACCGTCCCCACGCCCACGACGTCCGTTCCGTTCTTGTTGCGTTGACAGGCCGTCTGTGTAGACAAAAGGATTACAGCACAACATTTTGACACCGACGAGGGACGACACGTGTTGATCCGCGCCAAGCCGTCCCCGGGGGGGCGGGGGGGGGCACACACCACGACACATCCCCCCGACGCTCGCGGCGCGACGCATATGGCATACGAATCGCATCACATGTGATTGCACACGTAGTACTACGCGGATACACATCGCACACGACACTGTCGACTCCCCGCGCTGCGCTTACAGTCTTCTGCTACGCGCTGTGCCGCGCGGGCGAGAGGGCCGCGGCGGCTCACTTGGCCCGGGGGGGGGGGGGGGGGGCCGCCGGGGGGGGGCGAGGCTCACTTGGCCCGCGAGTGCATCAGAACATGCGTCACCCGCCATACCCACCGCGCTGGGCCTGTGAGTGTTCGCACGCTGCACCCTTGCGATGGCGCCATGCGCCATCCCCCACCCTCACACGTTGCACCCGATCTTGAGCGAATCGGCGGGCAGCACGCCGCCCACCTCCTCCTCGAGATGGCTGCCTGGCGGCACGATGAGCAGCGACTCGAGGAATTTGAACGGGCGGGCGTAGTAACGGCCGGTGCTGGCGCTGGCAACGCCTTGGTCACCACGCTGGTACACGAGCTTGCCCTTCATGTACTTTTTGCCCAACGAGATGGGCGACGACCAGTCCTCGAGCCACACCCAGCAGAGGAGATAGCGCACGCGCGTCGCCGTGCACTCGATGTACGCCCGCGCCCGCAGGTTGGCGTCTGCGCGTGGCAGCACTCCAAAGCGTAGCTTGCCATCGGTCGAGGTGCCTCCTGCATCAAAGAGCGCCGCTAGGGGCGAATAGATCTTCTTGGAGGCGCCCGGGTCATTCTTCCACGTTCCCTTGGGCACTCGGTGTAACGTGTCCTCCTGCAGCGCATTCCCATCCTCAGGACGAGGCTTGAGCCACCAAAAGTCGATGGTTGGGCGCTCCTCTTTCGAAGGCGCGCCGGTGCCGCCCGCGCTCAGCCGCACGGCTGAAGGCGAACGTGGCTCATACATGGCGGTGAACACGACGGCCTGCATGCCAGCGAAGACCGAGGGGCACGCGCCCGCCATCACAAACAGCGGCGAGCCCACGGCCTGCGTCGCCAAGTCGCGCACGACCGGCGCAGCGTTGAACGCGATCATTCCGAGCAGCCCCTCGAGCCATCGGTAGTCGGACGGGCGATTCTTATTGGGCAGAGCCTTGAGGGTCGCCTCGAGCTGCGCGGACTCGGCAGCGGTGAGGGAGGGCGCCGACGCTGACTGGGCACGAGATTCGGCGAAGGCGCGTTGCCGGCCGCCGTTCTCGTCGACGTCGGAGGGACCGCTGCCGCCCTCCCCGGAGTTGGCCGAGGCGGACCGTGCCTTGACCACCGGTGCTTCAGGTGCTTCAGTTGCTCCAGCTGTGTCGTCGTCGCCTGCTGCCGCCTCGGCCGCCGCCGCCGCGTCCGCTAAAGCGCTCGACTCGGCCGTGGCCGCGATCTCAGCTGCGGAGTTGTTGAGCGCCGCCGCCTGCGCTGCTGCTGCCGCTGCCTCAACGGCTGCCGCTGCCTCGGCGGCCGCCGCCGCCTCTACGGCCGCCGCCGCCTCTACGGCCGCCTTCTCGGCCGCCGCCCTCTCGGCCGCCGCATCCCTCTCGGCCGCCGCAGCCCTCTCGGCCGCCGCCTTCTCGGCCGCCGCCTTCTCGGCCGCCGCCTTCTCGGCAGCCGCCCTCTCGGCCGCCGCAGCCCTCTCGGCCGCCGCCTTCTCGGCCGCCGCCTGCTCCTCGGCTGCCGCAGCCTTCTCGGCCGCGGCCGCCTCCTCGGCCGCCGCCTGCTCCGCCGCCGACTTGAAGAAGCTGATCGCCTCCTCCTCGCTCCACAAGAGCATATCGTCGGTGATCTCGACGTCTTGGGCGTTGGCGGCTTCGGCAAGCTCAAACAGACGCTCGAGCGACATCGCTCTCTTCATTGGCGGTGCCGGCAATTGCGCCGCTGCGTTCTTTTCCGCCGCCGCCTTCTCCGCCGCCGCCTTCTCGGCCGCCGCCTTCTCCTCCGCCGCCTTCTCCGCCGCCGCCTTCTCCGCCGCCGCCTTCTCCGCCGCCGCCTTCTGCTCAGCCGCGGCGATGGCGGCCAGGTTAGGCTGCGCCGGAGGTAGCGGCGGAGGTAGCGGCGCCGGCGTTGGCATTGGCTCCGCGGACCGCGCCGGCGCCGGCACTGCCCTCTCTGCCGCAGCCTTATCCAGCCACGCCTTCTCCGCCTCCCTATCCGCCGCCGCCTTCTCCGCCGCCGCCGTCTCCGCCGCCGCCCTCTCTGCAGCCTCCCTCTCCGCCGCCGCCTTCTCCGCCGCCGCCTTCTCCTCCTTCTCCGCCGCCGCCTTCTCCGCCGCCGCCTTCTCCGCCGCTAGCCTTTGCCTCGCGGCCTCTTCCGCATCCGCCTTGGCGCGGCGCTCGCTGGCCGCTCGCTCCGCCTCAGCCGCTTCGGCCTTCGCGCGCGCCTCCCGCGCCTCCACCTCGGCCTTCTCGCGCTCCGCCGCCTCGGCCCTCGCGCGCGCCTCCCTCGCGAGGGGCCCCATCGAGCGCTCCTCCTTTTCCCGCGCCTCTGCCTCCTGCTCGAGACGGCGCGCGTACGCGTCGGCCGCGTCCTGGTTGAAGAGGGGGGACGCGGGCGCGGTGAGCCCTCGCACGCTCGGCGTGGGGCTGCCTGGCTCTGCGCCGCTCGTGCGCGCGGCGGCGCCCGCGGCGGCGCCTACGGCCGCGGCCGCCACCAGCGCCGCCGCCGCCATTTTCGCCTGCGTCGGCGAGGTTGGCGGTCCGTCGTCGTCGTCATCCATGTCGGCGGCGCGCTCGGCTTGGCTGGACAGCGAGTTCGGGAAGAGCGCGCGCGCTGCCAAGAGCAGCCTGCGCTGGTCGGCATCGAGCGACGCGACCAGCGGTGCCATCGCCGCCTCTGCAGACCATGTGGTGGGCGTCTCGCGTGCAAAGAATGGATGGAGCAGCAGCTCCTCCAATTGCACCGGGCTCGAGAGGAGGTGGTTGTAGCCCGCACTCGATGGCGTGAGGATGGCCCGCACGATCGCCCACGCGCCCACGGTGGCGGCGGTGGCCGCACTGGCCGCGCCTTGGCCGTTGAGCTCCGAACGGTTGCCGAGCTCGTGCCCGGTGAGCATCTCGTATAGCACGTGGCCAAAGCACACGACCTCATCGGACGCGTGGGCGGAGCCTTCAGAGGCCGCGCTCGCGGCGGGCTGTCGGGGGAGGATCGTGGCGGACGCGCTCGCATGCAGTACGCCCAGCTCGTACTCGGCTAGCCGGCATGCGGCGGTGCCTATGCGCAGAGCACGGGGTGGGGAGCGGGTGGGGGGAGCTGGTGAGAAGGAAGAGGGAGGGTGGAGCGGG
>Ga0210242_102045_pt1 | contig 12446 bp, 14 predicted proteins | sample ChrtobMeP5a_16mM_FD_155445 | JGI IMG/M metagenome (GOLD analysis project Ga0210242, IMG submission 155445) | Chrysochromulina tobin associated microbial communities from unialgal haptophyte culture, Seattle, Washington, United States - P5a_16mM | ecosystem: Host-associated > Algae > Haptophytes >... | reverse complement strand
GAGGCGGCGACGCGTTCGCGCCGTGTCGAGCGTATGCGCCGTGTCGAGCGTGCGCGCCGTGTCGAGCGTTCACGCCGTCTGCTCCTCGACCAGGCAGCCGGCCTCCCTAATTTGGCAGCCGGCCTCCCCGTACAGGCGGCGCTCGCTTTTGGCGTCGTCGCCACGGCTCTCGCCTCTGCCGATGGGATGCTGCCGCCGCCCACAACCGCGCCCACAACCGCGCCGCCGCCGCCACCGCCACCGCCACCGCCTCCGTCGCCGCCTCCGTTGCCGTCGCCGCCTCCCTTGCCGCCTCCATCGCCAGCGCCGCCTGCGCTTGCGGCCCAACGCCCATCACAGCGCCCGCCCACCACGGCGCTTGCGGCCCGACGCCCATCACAGCGCCCGCCCACCACGGCGCTTGCGACCCGGCGCCCATCACAGCGCCCGCCCATCACGGCGCTTGCGACCCGACGCCCATCACAGCGCCCCCCCCCCCGCGGCGTCTTCGTCGCGAACGATGCGTCACTTGCGCGCTCCATTTCGCTTACACATCGTCTCACGTCCGTCAACGTCGCCTCTCCGTTCTCGGTGGTTACGCCGCTCGATGCGCCTCTGAGTGCCTTTGAGTGCATGCTGATGGTCTCTGATTGCCTCCCTCATCAGGTGGTTACGTCGCTCGATGCGCGCTGGTGGCCGCGGCTGGATGGATGGCGCTTCGACCGGATCTTGTGCGTGCATGCATCGCAGCCTGATTGCATGCTTCGACCGGATCTTGTGCGTGCATGCATCGCAGCCTGATTGCATGCTTCGACCGGATCTTGTGCGTGCATGCATCGCAGCCTGATTGCATGCTTCGACCGGATCTTGTGCGATGAGCCAGCGTGCATGCGACGGCACGCTGCGCTTTGCAGCGCCTGATGGCATGCTGAGTGAAGGCTGAGTGAAGGCTGATTGCAGGCTGAGTGCATGACGATTGCGTGCTGAGTGCGTGCTGAGTGCATGCTGAGTGCGTGCTGATTGCGTGCTGATTGCGTGCTGATTGCATGCTGATTGCGGGCGAATGAGCTCCCTCATTAGGTGCGATGTGCCCTGCACGGGTGACGGCACGCTGCGCAAGAAGCACGTGAACACGCCGGACTGGAGCGTTCACAGTGCGGCCGAGTTGCACCCGACTCAGCTGCGGCTGCTACGCGAGGGTCTGCGGCTGCTCAAGCCCGGAGGCTTGTTAGTCTACTCGACCTGCTCGTTCAACCCAATCGAGAACGAGGCCGTCGTCGCGGCGGCGCTGCGCGAGCTGCGGGCGGAGGCCGAGGCGGCGGCGGCGTCGTGGGCGTCGAAGGGGGCGCCCACGACGACGCGCTCGGCCGGCCCGTCCATCACGCTCGAAGACCCGCGAGTGCTCCGGCCCCACCTCTTCGTTGCCCCCTCGTCGGGCGCCGTGGCGGGCGCTGATGGACTCTTCGTTGCCCCCTCGTCGGGCGCCGTGGCGGGCGCTGATGGATCGGCTGGCGGCGAGGGACGCTCGCACCCAAATATGGGACGCTTGCACCCTGCGCCCGGCCTTACGACCTGGGTGACAGCAGCGCCCTCGCCGCCTTCGCCCCCTATGCCCTCGCCCTCGCCCCCGCCGCCCTCGAAATCGGCCTCGCCGCCCTCGCCCTCGCCCTCGCCGCCCTCGCCCTCGCCAACCTCCAGAGCCGCCCGGTGCACGATGGAGCCGCCTTCGGCAGACGAAGCGCCCTGGATGGCTCCCTTACTCGAGAGATGCGTGCGGCTCCTCCCGCACCGCGACGACTGCGGTGGCTTCTTTGTGGCGGCCTTTCGGAGGGCGGCCGAGCCCGAGCACGCGTCGTTGCGGGCGGATGATCACGTGCGCGACGAGGAAGCAGGGGCTGCAGAGGAGGCAGTGGCGGCGGGCAGCCCACCGGCATTTGGAGAGGTGGAGGGAGGTCGGGAGGGGGCTATGGGTGGTGGGGACGCGTTTGCACCTGATGGTGAGATCGCCTCCTCGTCCTCTTCCATATCAGGCAAGTTTGCACCTGAGGGTGAGATCGCCTCCTCGTCCTCTTCCATATCAGGCAAGTCGTCGTGGACTGCGATGGCGGCTGATGGGGAGGGTGCGGCGACGCTCGAGCGGGTGCCAGCCAGCTCGGCTGTGTGGTCCGAGCTCTGTTCCTTTTATGGAATGGCGAGCGCGCCGACTTGGACGGAGGCGACAAAGGTGGCAGGCGTGGTGGAGGAGGTGGTGATGGAGGAGGCGTTGGAGGAGATGGTGGAGGAGGAAGGCGAGGCAGAGGACGAGGAGGCGGTGGAGGCGGGCGCTGTGTCGGAACGCGCCCCTAATTTGGGAGCGGCAGTCCCTAATTTGGGAGCGGCAGTCCCTAATTTGGGAGCGGCAGTCCCTAATTTGGGAGCAGCAGCCCCTAATTTGGGAGCGGCAGTCCCTGATTTGGGAGCAGTGCCACTCAGGGCTCCCCCCTTCGTGCCGCTGTGGGCGCCGGGGCGAGCGGCCCGTCGCGAAAAGATCTATCTCGCGAGTGAAGGCGCTGCTCGCTTCCTCACTGAGCATTGGCAGCCCTCACAGGCAACAGTGGGAGGCCGCAAGCGGCTGCGCGGCCGACTCCACGCGGTGGGCGTCAAGGCCTTCGAACGGATGAAACTCACCAACGTGCGCAACCGCGATGTGTTCGTGTGCGAGTGGCGACTATGCCAGCAGGCCTTAGCGCTGCTCCTGCCGTGGCTTACCAAGCGGCGGCTGTCTACTTACAGTGAGGCGCCCTTCGTTGAAACGCTCCAAGGGCCTCTGAGTGTCTCTGAGTGCATGCTGATGGCCTTTGATTGCCTCCCTCATCAGGCGAGGCGCTCTTCGTCGAGACGCTCCGAGCTCGCACCCTCCCAAGGGGAGCGCTCGAGACGGCGCTGTCCGAGGGGCGCGTTCTCGGGATCGACGAGTGCGTCGCGCCGGATGGGAGGAGCCTCGAGGCCGGTGGCGCGGTCTTCTCACTACTCGCCCTGCCCGGGCGGGATATTTATGAGAACGCCGATGCGCCGTGTTGGGCGAGCGCGGCGGCCGATGCCGACGGCAGGGCGCCTGCCGTACTCGCGAGCGTATCGGTGGTGCTCAGCCCTGGTGGGCTGTCAGTGTGGGCGCCAAAGGAAGAGATCCGAGGACTGTTGGCGCTGCTGGATGAGAATGATAATTAGCTGTCCGGTCCGACGGTCACATGTTGAAACACCATAGCGCATAGGGTAACTACCCTGAGCGGTGTGAAACCCTCCGACCCCGTCCCGTCCCCCCGAGCGAACGAAGGCTGCGAACAAACGCTTGATTGATGAATCGCCGCTCCGTCGCCGGGCAACCCGCGACGCGATCTCGGTTAGGGTTTCTCGGATCTCTCGCCGCACCGGCCACCGCACCGCGCCGCGCAGACGCGCGAGTCGCCACTCCACTTAATAATTTAATAGTCCGACTTTGGACTTACGACTAAGCGCGACGTATCGCGTATGTTGGAGCATAGCGGGCGAACTCGACCTGAGTGTTCGGTTGAAACCCAGTCCCCAATGAGTCGAAAATCTCGCGCACGCCATGCGATCCACCAATGTAACTTGAAACAGCAAACACCAACGCGTTCAGGCCGACTCGAGCGCCGTCGAGCCACTCGCGGCCTCGGCGCTTCGGAATACCATACAACGCCACTCACGAGGCGCGCCACACTGGCACACAAAGGGGTTACCGTACAGTACGAGCAGGGAACGTGAATATACATACAGGAATGGTACAACGCCGCAGCCTATGATTCGAATAGTGTGCCAAGGTATTGATCTGTCCTTCGCGCAATGAATCGCTGGGCGGCCGGGCATGTCAACTAGTGGTGAAGGCGTAGCACGAGCACTGGGCGCCTGCGGTAGAAACATCGATGCAGACGTGACATGTTGACCGGCGATATCGCTCAGACTCTGCCGATGATGGCGGACTCGATGTCTGGTGGCGCGGGCGCCGGACTACTACGTCCTCCTGCCGCTTTGTTCATTTTAGTAAACTCCTCGATCTCGGCCATGATTGAAGTGGGCGTGGGATCCTCGCCAGGAGCGCGGAGAGAGCGCAGAGACTGGGCATCATGTTTTGGTACACCTGCATCCCAGAGTGGATGTGACTCTGCGCCCCCGCGCAGCAATGGGACGGCTGAATCCGCCATCGAAATCCTCGTCACAGGGGGGCGCGGGGATGCCTCCACCACAGGAATCGGACCGGGGTTGTAGCCGCCGTGCCTTGTCAGGTCCAGGGCATCGACTCCTTTGGTCGATCTCCTGCACAAACTGGTTACGCTCCCTCGGAGCTTTTTGGGCTTACTTGTTAACAGTGAAACGAGACACAGAGAAGAACTGCAACCAAATCTCTTGGAAACTTTTTGGGCTTACTTGTTAACAGTGAAACGAGACACAGAGAAGAACTGCAACCAAATCTCTTGGAAACTCAGGAGCTTTTTTGTTCAGAACTTGTGCTGCTGCTGTGAAACACATGAGTTCAGTTCAGTTCAGTTCAGTTCACATTCGATAGGCTTCCGTTAGGTTGTCTGTTGTTTATGTTGTAACTGAACTGAACTGAACTGAACTGAAACACATGACCGTACTTTGCAGCGCATCCCGAAATATCCTCTCATGCAGTCAGACAGTTACGTCGCGGTCCCCCCGCGCTCACTACAACACCGTTACTCAAAGTTTACAAAGAACGGCTCCGCGCCCCGGACGGAAAATCGGAAAAGTAAGCGAGCAGGCTTAGTATGTAGTGACACTCTGCGGCCGCCTTCTCGGCGGGGAAGTCGAGGGCGACCGCCGACTGACCGCCGACCGGGTACGACCCAGACGTGGAATATCTAATTTGTAATTAGATTTGTGATGGTTACGGCGTACGTTCTTACTATAACTCTGCATTGTGGAGACCGGCTGCAAACTTGGGAGAGGCGCGCACTGCGCCTCCCGGACCCGCACCCTCCCGCTGCTACCATGCTGCTGCTGCTCAGAGCCCCTCGAGCTTGCGCGTCTCCTCGATCGGGATGTCCGGCAGCGCCGCGACGCCCGCGCAGTCGAACTTCGTCCCCACAAGGCTCTCGTATTTCAGGGTGCCTCGGAAGGTCGATGACGTATTCGATCTCGACTTGTGAGCTTGCACGAGCGGCGAGATTTCGGGACGGATCGTCGACTGGAACTCAATGGCATGCGAATGCGTCAAGTCTGCCTCGAGGTTCCGGTACTTTTGCTTGAAGATCTCATAGGCCACCTCCTTCTCGCGCGTGACCTTGACGCGTAGCGAGTGATTCTTCTGCTGCAAGCTGCGGAACCCCAAATCGATCGGACGCAATCAACGAAACCCCAAATCGATCGGACGCAATCAACGAAACCCCAAATCGATCGGACGCAATCAACGAAACCCCAAATCGATCGGACGCAATCAACGGAACCCCAAATCGATCGGACGCAATCAGGTGCCATCGGGCGCCATCGAGCACAATCAGGCGCCATCGAGCACGCGCACCTGCGCATCTCCGCGATCTGGCGCGCAGCGAGCTCTTCCCGCGGCTTCGTCGCGTAACTCGCCTTTGAGCGATCGAAACGCGCTTCCTCGATGGCCTTGAGCTTGAAGGAGCGCGTCGCCACCTCCGATGCGTCCTTGAACTCGTGCGCGCCCGAGAGCTTCTTCTCGGTGTCCTGTAGCGACAGCAAATCCGAAGACGCCTTGAAGCGCATGCCCTCCTGCTCGGCCGCGATGTGCTTCTCGCTCGCCACGGTCGCGATCTGGTGCACCTCGGCGAGCACGCGCTCGTGCTCCTTGCACTGCTTGTCCACCTCCTCCGCCCGCCGCTGCCACTCCGCCTCGAAGCGCTGCCGCTCGATCTTGAAGGACTTCTGCAGATTGAGCGTCTCCTCTTTCTGCCGCGCCTCCTCCTGCTTCACACGGAACTCGCTCTCCTTCTGGCGCACGGTCGCGATCTGGCCGAACGTGGCCGCCGCCGTCATGTAGCTTTTCGCGGCGTCGATCCTACGGGTCGCCGTCTTCGCCATGGTCGCATTCTTCGATGTGTCGGACTTGAGGTCCTCGATTTGCTTTTGGTACGATGCCACTCCGTAGGGCGTTCGGCCGTCCGGTCCGCGGCTGAAGGAGGGCCTCTCGACGATAGGTGCCGCGAGTGAGTGGGGCATGGTGTCAGACACTTCAGCGGAAAAAAAGCGGAAGTCCGCCCGCTGACGGCGAGAACGAGCAGGGCAGGGCGCTTTCCGACAGAAGAAAATGAAACGAGAAACGTCGAAGAGCGCCTGAATTTGTTTCACGTCGAGTGTGCCACATGGGTGGCCTCCCTCAGCTGGTACAGTAAAGTTGGCTATCAAGGCAAGTTCTCGTGCTGAAGAGCGTAATGAATACTGCTGTTCTCGTCATCTCGTCGGCGGTGACGCCCACCCTCGCCATCTCCGCGAGCTTCGCGCCGCCGTCACACGCGCGCCTCGTCGCTGACGCTGCGGCGGCCATCCGCGATGGCCAGCTTCATCGGGCGCCTGGCTTTGCGTCACCCTCGCTTGTTGCAGAGCTGCGGCGAGAGGTGGCGCGACTTGCCGAGTCGGAGGCCTTCCGATTAGGCACAAGCCATCGAGGAAATGGGGACGTCGACGATATGCGACGTGCGCTCACTTGCACGCCGGACCTGGCGTCGGACAGCTTCAGCTCCGTGCTAGCACGCCTCAGCCACCTCGGCAACGATCTGGGCGACGCGCTCGGCCGGAGGCATGCGAGCGGCATTGAATCGGCGTATGTGGCGTACCCGCCTGGCGGCTACTACCGGCGTCATCGCGATAGCGTCGTGGGCGTAGACGTACGGGGCTCCGGCCGACGAAGCACCTCGTTCATCTTGTACCTCACGGATCCGGATCTACCCTGGTCACGCGCCGACGGCGGTGCGCTGCGCATCTTTTCATCGACGGCGACGGCCCAAGCTCCTGCTCCTGCTCCTGCTCCTCCTGCTGCTGCTGCTGCTGCACGTGCAAGCGAGGACGAGTGGGACGAGGACGAGGAAGAGAAGGACGAGAAGGACGAGGACGTGTCGGCCGCGGTACCAGGCGGCGTGGCCGAGGACGTGCTGCCCGAGAGCGGGCTGCTCGTCATATTTGACAGCAAGTCGCTGTGGCATGAGGTTTTGCCCACCTCAAGGCACCGTCTGTGCTTGGTCGGATGGTTTCTGCACGAGGCGTAGGCGGTTGGGATTTAGTGCTCAGGAGGACGCTCAGGAACTCATTTAGAGGAGGTTGTGGTTTTGATACTGCGTGCTGCTGTTCAACACAACGCACATGCTCTCCGGACCCCCAAGCACGGGGGTTTTGATGTGGTCAAAAGTTCACGGCGGCGATTCGAAGGGGCGAGAGGGGGGGTCATGGGGGGTGGGGAGACGAACAGCTTCGAGCCTGCAGCCTCGCCCCCGGAGGCGAGCTAGCGAAATTGAGTTGCCCGAGCGAGCGAGTATTTAGTACTTGTGTGGACCGAGGGGGGCGGAGCCGAACTTCGTTACGGTGTAGCGGACCGCGACGAAACTGTCTCACAACTATTTAGCGAGCGACGCGCGAGGTCAACGCAGAGTGGCGCCTCGACGGAATGGCGAGGCTCTTCCTTCTCGTGTCGCTGGTCTGCGCGAGTGTGGGCGCGTACCAGTCGCACGACAGGCCATCGCTGCTGCACGCGCGGCGCGTCGGTGCGGACGCGCTACATTGGGGAGTGAGCGAGAGCAACCGCGCTGTGCCGGAGCGCCTGCTTTCCCTGCGTGGTGGCAGCAGCCAGATCTTCATCAAGACGTTGTCGGGGAAGACGGTGACGGTGGACGTGGAGGAAGGCGATACGATCGCCGACGTTAAGGCCAAGATTCAGGACAAGGAGGGCATCCCGCCCAAGGAGCAGCGGCTCATCTTCGGCGGCAAGCAGCTTGACGACCGGAAGACCATTGGCGACTACGACATCGAGCAGGAGAGCACGATCCATCTGGTGCTGCGGCTGCGAGGAGGCCAGTAGAAGACGGACCGTGCGTTGCGTATGCCGACAGAGTATGTATCGCGTGGCCTACTCTCTGCAGCATGTATCTGCTCACTGCTGCAGGCCGGTCATCCTGCCACCCATGTTTGAAGTATCTGATCCCAAACACTTAGTCAACAGTCTTGACTCTACGATGCGTAATGAAGCTGTCCGAGAGACTCTAGAAGAGTCGCAAATGTACATGTTGCGCGAGAGCTGGCGAGATTCATCTCGCACACCATCGCAGCACGTCGTTTTCATGGACGTGGTTGTTTTCCGCTGACGGACTCACGTCCAAAGTCGCGCGTGAGCGGACCACCGCGGCGCCGTCCCCGGGTGGTATATCTCGAGGTATGAGGTTTGGTTTCGCCCGAGGGGCTATTCACAGGAAGAGGTTTCACCGAGATGATCGGAGGTCATCGGTCAACACACAACGCGCGCGCGCAATCGCTCCGGTTATGGAGCTCGTAGCTCGGCGTGACCTCATCTTGGTAGTGAGCGGCCTGGGGCTAGGCCTGGTCGCGCTGGGCCTGAGCCGATTGCGCCGGCGCCGCGTGGCCCGTGGGCAGCTTTGGGCGTCGCCGCTGACTACATGCAGCCGGCGTGCTATCGCCGCGTGCGTCGAGGCAGGTGCCGAATTCCGCTTCGTCCCTATCCACCTGGCCAAGGGTGAGCACAAGCTCCCACAATATGTCGCACTGCAGCCCTACGGCAAGGTGCCTGCGTGGCGAGATGCCGATGGCTTCGACCTTTTCGAATCTCGCGCCATCATGCGCCACGTGGCGGAGGGTACACAACTCATCCCGACGGACGCGAAGGCGCTGGCGCTGATGGAGCAGTGGATCTCGGTGGAGTACTCGTACTTCTACCCAGCGTTCATGCCCATCATGTACATGCGAGTGCTCAAAAAGGCGCCACTCGATGAGACGAAATGCCAGCAGCTGCGCACGGAGCTCGAGCCCACGCTGGACATGATGGAGGCGCACCTCAAGTTGAGCGGCCACCCATATTTGGCTTGCGGACAGTTTACGCTCGCCGACCTGACGTACCTGTGCTACTTCCAGGTCTTTGGCGCGGCGGGGCTCCAGGACGCGCTCGACAAGCGCCCGGCGCTCTCCCATTGGTGGTTACGATGCTCCGCGCGCCCCTCGTGGAAGTATACGGTCAGCCACGCCGTGGTCGCCGACTACGCTTGCACGTCAGATCCGCTCGGCCGTGCGAAGCCCTGGGACCCGTGAGTGTGCCACAACCGGCGGGCGGGCGCAGCGGTCGTGGAACGGCAGAGCTCTTGGCGGTATCTTGCTGCAGCGCAATCACAAAGCAAGAACAAAGGCAAAGAGGCCAATAGAACATGGTAGAAGCCGTTTGGGAAGAAGAGTCCCCACGGATGAGGAAAGGAAGATTGCCTAATCGGGGATATTTGGTGCGCAAACCCACGAGCGATGGTGTGCGCCCTGCCCATCTTGGCGGTCCTGCTTCTTGGCGTGCCGTCTAAGAATTCAGAAAAAATTGCGGACAACTCGGCGCATATTCTCGCAGCGTCGCTCGCCGAGGTCAAGCCGGAGCTTGGCGCGGCTGCTGGCTCCAAGGAAGCTCAGCCTAAACCGGCGCTGAAAGCACGCGCACCGGTACCGGTGCAACAGTCAAAGGAGGAAGCTCCGGCCAAAGGGGCGCCAGCACACGCACCGGCCACTATAGCGGCGACACGCGCCGAGGTGCTCGTCGTCGTCTCTGACCACGGAAGCGGCACGTCCACGTTCGACCAAACTCTCAACGAGCACCCGTGCATGTTCAACGTGGGCGAGCCCTTTGGTCCCGGCGACATGCTGTGGTCGTCGAGCGAGGTCCCCGGGTGTACTAGCAAGGCCTTCTCAGACGCTATCTTCGACGCGAAGTCTGGCACACTGACCCACACGGAGAACCCAAAGCTCCAACGGGCGATCGAGACGGCGCGCATGAAGCTGCCTGGGAAGAAGCTCACCGCGATTGATACTCGCCCGCTGTACCATAACCTCCAGGACGACCTTGCCGACTTCTTTGTGCGCGTGCGCGACCTCGTCTGCAAGGGCGTGCCCGAAGACGTATGCCCAGCCAGCCATTGCACGATCTCGGTCAAAATGTTCCCGTCGTACGTATTCGGCGATACGAAAGGCCAGCAGACGAAAGATGATGCTCCTGGCCCGTGCATTGAGGCGCAGAACGCGCAGGCGATGACGGCGTGGAAGGCCGCGCTGGCATCATTTGACAAGAGCCCCAAGATCGCGACGCTCCAGCTCAGGCGAAACGAGGTGGACAGGCAGTTCTCTTTCTTCCACAGGTTCACAGGGGTCGGGACACAGTTCGACTGCAGCATACCGCGCCCTCCCTTTGCGTTCGCGACCTGGGCGAAGAGCCACACCGACCTACAGTTGCAGTCGGAGGACTGCTGGGCGGAGCCCGACACGTGCGCTACGCCGAGCTCGAGACGGGCCTTGACGAATCTTCCCTCTGTTGATTTCTGAGGACCCCTTGATTGCCTCCCTCATCAGGTGCCTGAGCAAGGCCCTTAGGCTCGTAGGACTGAAGCCGTTGGGTGACGATGCGGCCAAGGACCTGACGAAATCCAACGAGAAGAACAAGTTCAGCCTCAGTGCGCACAGCAAGAGCTGCGCCACCGACGCTCTCGGTATCTTTAAGAAGTTGCCGCATGCGGATGTGCAGATGATCGCGCACGCGCCCCAGCCAGACGGCACAGCAGCCGCTCCAGACGAGAGCCAAGAAGGCGAGGTGATGCGCCGTGTGGCTGAGCTGCTGATCATGTAAACCCTTTTGCCTTTATGGCGGGGCCGCCCTGATCAAGCCGAACCTTGTGAAATCTAGTACGTACTTGTGTGCATTCGCCTCGGGGTGTGCCTGATGTGTGTGACTCGTGTGTGTATGCATGCAAGTGAAAACGAACGAGAACCAAGACGAGACCATTATGAAAAGACGAGCGCGCGTGTGTTGGACGACGGTGACCCGGACAACGTTTCAGCAACGTTTGCCGAGAGCACCATAACAATACTGATCCACGTCGACCCGCGATCCTCCTGGATCTAAGCGTGTGAGTGTGTGCGGCGACTCCACTCTCACCTGGCATCATTCGGAGTTGACCATGATGCTCAAGCTGGTGGATTGCATGTCCATGTGCAACTGCAGCCGCCGACCCGACGTAGTCGATACGTGCGCGACGGCGCGGCACGACCGGAGTAGAAACACCGCGGTGTTTCGTGTTGGGGCGAACATAGTCGTGAAGATATAAACACTCCGGAAGCGCTCGTATAAGGCGGGTATCGATGTCGACTATGCTGTCGGCAACCGGCCGCCGCCGCCCGAAGCAATTTCTCCGAACTTCAGGCATGCTAACAGATTTTGTGGTCATGGAATCTTCAGGTTTCGACGATCACGAGAAAACTTCTAGACAGCCGTCCGCCGACTGCCGATCGCCGTCTCCCCTGTCTCGATGATCACGCTCGTTGTGGCTGGCGTCGTTGTCGCTTGCGCAATGGTCACCGAAGCCATGATTGCTGCAACGAAGCAGGGCTCACTGCCATGCTCACTGCGTGACTACGAGCGCCTTGAAGTTGCAGGTCATCCACCTGTATCAACCTGCGCCGACTCCTGAGACGGTGCGCGCCGACTACGCGCCGACCATGCGACAGCAGGCCCGAGGCGCAGGCATCGCGCAACGATTGATACGTGGGGATTCTGGGGGAGCCGATTCGAAGGTGGAGGCGTCTATGACAGCGTCACGTGTTCTTGTTGCGCGATATTGGAAAGTGAGCACACGCCATGCAGCTGCGGGTACGTTCTTATGTAGGCGCGTGGTGTGGGCGTATAGTGTAGACGTGGTGTAGACGTGGTGTGGGCGAGGTGGTGTAGACGTCGTGACTAGTGTAGAAGTGCGGTCTGCAACCTATGCTTACTGCTTACTGTCTTATGCCACGCCACACCGCCGCGGCGTGCGGTTCTGGGTCGGTGGTGAGCCCAGCCGATGCAGCCCGAGGCGCGCCCCTTTCGGCCCCTTTCGGGTGGCGTTCTGCACTTCCGATGCCAAAGGATGATCCATCTTCCATGGGAAGATCCCGCCCACTTATTGTGAACAACTATGACCAAGGCCGTTCCGCCGTGTCAGGCAAAGCGAAGAGTCAAGACAGTGGAGAGAGAGGGGGCTCGGCGGACGGCGCACTGGGGGCAACCGGTCGCTTGAAACACGTCAACAATCAAGCACTTAAAAGCAAAAAGGATACAGCTGTAACGAGAATGGGGATGTCGTGAGTGGCGTTGTAGACGTCATGGACTCGATAGTTCCAGACGGCTCTCCGGCCTTTATCGGCTCTCACAACCAGCCGGGCGATGAACCCTTGTAAGGTGCAGTGCACGACTGCTGAATTCACTG
>Ga0210242_102044_pt1 | contig 12458 bp, 6 predicted proteins | sample ChrtobMeP5a_16mM_FD_155445 | JGI IMG/M metagenome (GOLD analysis project Ga0210242, IMG submission 155445) | Chrysochromulina tobin associated microbial communities from unialgal haptophyte culture, Seattle, Washington, United States - P5a_16mM | ecosystem: Host-associated > Algae > Haptophytes >... | reverse complement strand
CGGCCTCCTCGAATGCCTCGCCATCCACTTCCAATCGTACGTCCGCATGCAACTCGCCAAGAAGCGCGTGCGTGATGCGCGCTCAGCACGCCTGCCCAAGCTTCAGGAGGCGTGCACGCAGATGAGCGCGCAGATCGAGACGGAAGTGTGCAGCGCCAGCGTCACGGTCACGCGTTCGCTGATCGGTGTACCGCGGCCGACAGGACCCGTCTTCGATGGCGAGTATGCTCTGGGAGTCTGCTGCCGCGAGGTACACACGCACACGCCCGAATGCATTCGGCCGCGTGCACCGACCTCGGATGACCTCTTGCACACCATGGCGCAAGGGGCCGAATGTGAGATCAGCCTTGCCGATCGCCACAGCGTGCCCAAAGGCATGCTCGAAGTGCAGATCGATGGCGGGGCCAGCACATGCCTCATCGTCAGCCCCCTGCTCCGATCCGTGTGCCAAGTCAAGCCAGGCACCTCGGGTTCGCTTGGACTCGCAGGCGCAAGCAGCATCCTCGGCCATCAGGGTGAATGCACCTTGACTCTGTACGGCGGTGCCCACGACGGGACGGCGCCGGTGGCAACCGGAGTGCTGCATGGCGTGAGTGTGGCTGCGGGCAGACGCGACCTCCTCGGCGTTTCGTGCATCTGGACGGCGGCACGCATCGCGGTCCTTACGGAACCATGGCTGCTCGCCGTGCACCCGGCCACGGGCCGTGCAGGCCGACTCATTCCCTGGAACGGCCTATACTTTCTCCATGCGGCTCTGGAGTCTGACGGCATCCGTATCATCCTCGATCGGCAGCTCAGACCGCTGGACCTGTCTAGCATGATCGAATGCTGTGCAGTCGACGTCACGGCGCACCACGCTTATGCCCTGTGGGCTGCTCGGCTCCTCGTCGACGCGGCTGCCCTCAGGAAGCACGTGGGCACGTCGTACGCGATCGATATCAAGTCCGTGCCGCCGGCGGCGGCGCGCTTCCTCGACACGTGCATGATTCGCGCGTCTACGCGGATGCGCAAGTCGCCCCCCATGGAGCGTGCGCCTGCTGTGAGCCGACCAGTCACGATCGGCGAAAGCTTTCAGCTCGATGGCTTCGGGCATGTATCATGCAAGGTCGTCGGAGGTAAGGAGACGTACCAATGGCTGGCACTCGATAGCGTCTCCGACTACGCGCACGAGATGCTGACGAACAGCTCGGGCCAAGAGTCCCTCTTCGCATTCCTCGACATCGTGCATGCATACGAGACGCGCATCAAGCATTGCCCTAAGGAGCTGCGCTTCGATGCCTGCCCCGTTTGGGCGAACGAGAACGTCAACCTCTTCAAGCAGGCGATCGCCGCTCGCTACAAGTGCGTCGCGATCATTGCGGCTGGCGGAGATCACAACGTCATCCCGAAGCTCGAGGCGGCTCAAGACCCCTTCACGCGCATGGCGGAGGACATGCTGCAGCGGGCGCACAAGGAGAAGCCGTTCTTCCTCCGCGCGCGCGCCTATGCAGTCCAGGTGCGCAACGACAAGTGCGCCCATGACCAGAAGGCGACTCGTTTCCATCGGCACCATGCAGCACCGTCTGACGTTACGCACTACATCTTCGGTACGCTGTGCGCGGTCCTCAAGGACGGCCACAACTCGCAGCGCGCTCCTGTGGGCTCGGCCGAGCGCACCGACAATGCGCTCCTGATCGGCTACGAGCCCCTGGCTCGCAAGCGCATGCTCCTCAAAGTGGACACGCAGCAGATCATCTACCGAAAGGACGTGCAGCCGCTCAATGAGATGGTGCTCGCGCTCGTGGGCATCCCCTCGGGCGGCGACCTCGCCACGACCGCGGTGCAGACCGATGATCCTGGCGAGCCGGCACCCCTGCTCGCGCCAGTGCTGCCATTGCAGCCCGTGCCTGCGCCGATCGTCATTCGTGCGGCCTACGACCCGATCCCGAATGGCACCAAGATCGAGATGGGCTTTCATGACACCAAGTCCGGCGAGCTCCGCTACTATGGGGCGACCGTACGTGGCTCGACGGTCCTTCCGACGGGCAAATGCATGACGGACCTCGCCTGGGATGACCCGTCCTGGGACGAGGACAAGCGCTGGCAGGGCAAGCTCTTCGACCTGGCGTCCCAATACACGCCGTGGCGTCTGCCCAAGACAACTGCCCAACCTACCCCGGCGGTCCGAACGGCGCCAGTACGCGCATCGGCTCGCCTTGCTAAGCCGGTGACTGCCGCTCTCAGCGCTGCGCTCGAGACGCGCAAGACGAGCACAGCTCAGATCGCCGTATGCAACGCGATCATCTTCCAAGCCTTCGGGGACGCTCTCGATCTGCACGTGAGTTCCCTTGAGGAGCTCGATGCAGCGCGGCAGCACATCAGCGACCTCGAATGCAGCATGGCTCAGGGGGACCCGTACGCTGTGGCCGGCCTCGAAGGCGTCGCGCCCCTCGAGTGCAACGGACTGACCCTGGAGGCCTCAAAGGTGCTCAAAAACGTCGTGGAACTCACCGCCGCGGACGGCTCGCCGTACACGCTCGTCGTGCCCAAAGGCGCCCTCGCCGGGCTGCCTGACGAGGTGGAATGGGGCCTCGCCGATGCCCTCGGGCATGAGTCCGTCCTGTCTCACCCTCTCAATCGGATGGTGAAGCGCAAGGATGCCAAGGCCACCGGCGCTGTCATCGCACCGTGCGTGGTGCAACGCAGCATCAAGAAGGACCCGGCGACCAACGTCCTCATCACCCGCAAGACGCGCATCTGCGCCGACGGCGCTCGCCTGAAGAGGATCATGCTCTCGCAGGGTAAGGAGGATTACGCCCCGACTCACGCGGTCATATCGGACGACCTCCAGTTCAAGATGGCACTTGCGACGGCGGCAGCTGGCGACATCCAGGACGCCGACGGCAAGCTGCTCTCGCCGCTCAAGCAGGATTTCCCTCTCGACGGCACCGAGGAGTCCCTCATGAAGGAGGCCCTCCTCATCGATCAAGCGCTGCACGACCGCCTTGCCGCGGATTCGACACTTCGCATCGTCCCGCGATCGACGGCAACCTCTGATTTCAAGAACGCCTACGTGAAGGCGAAGCGCTTGCGCCCAGTTGGCTTCCTCGACACGGTCACGCCCATGTTCGATGACGAGGGCGACCGCCTGTGCTACGAGCTCGGTGCTCCGATCTGGGGCGAGGCGCCCGCCGGCAATGAGTGGGAGCAAGATCGCAACGGCAAGATGCGGGCGGCCGGCCTCACGGAAAGCCTCGAAGTGCCCGGCCTTTGGTACATCGTCGACGCTGCCGTGGACAGCCGCCTCGTGATCATCACCAACGTCGACGACCTCTTCTACACGGAAACGGGCAACCGCGACTACGTGCTCACCAACCGCGTCATCAAGTCCTTCAAGGGGGCCTACGGCGAGGACCAGATCACGGTCAAGTACAAGCCCACCTCCTGGAAGGGCTACAAGATCGACTGGTCCAAGGATGGGTCTATCGTCACCATCTCCATGGCTGCCCATGCCGTGGCCCTCGCGCTTGACTGGGTGCCCGAGCTTCTCGACCCGAGCGTGCCCACGCCGAGTGACATCCTCACGGGCATGAAGCTTCAGGAGGCGTGCGATCGCCTCACCATGCAGGACCCGCGACCCCTCAAGATGAGCCCTGACGAGAAGGCCACCCAGCAGATCTGCGGTGGCACCAAGTACATCGAGCAGGGCTGCATGCCACGCATGACGCTCATGCAGCACCGCCTCTCGTGCGTCGCCTCCGGGGCTGTGCAGCCCCTCGGCAAGCAGGTAGCGCGCTCGCTCGTGGCCTGCATCTACAAGCACCGGCACGAGGGCATCACGTATGGCGGCAACCTCAACCTTCGCAAGACGATCAAGGGCGGCATGTACGCGCAGCTCGATCTTGCCGACGGCGCTCCCTCCGACATCGAGGTGCACGGCGATGCGACGGTCGACGATCGCTCTGTCTACGCGGCTGCAGTCACCTGCAACGGCGGCGCTGTGCTGCACATGGTCAAGAAGCTAAGCACCGCCTCCATCATCAACGATGAGTCCTCGTGCGAGAATGAAAGCGTCGCGACCAGCCGTTGCTCGCACTTTGCTGTGTACGCCCGAGCGGTCGCGACCGCCTTTGGCATGCCCCCGACGGCGCCGACCATCGTTGGCACGGACAACTCGGCTAACCTCACGCTCAGCGCGGGTTCGGCCACGCCCGGACGCGCGAAGCACGCCCTGCGCAGGTGGGCGGCAATTCGCATGCGAGTCGCCAGCGGCGCGTGCCGCGTCGTCAAAGTCGATACTGACTCCATGCCGGTCGACTTCATGACAAAGCACAAGGGCCGCAAGCTCATCGACGCGTCGGTCGCGTATCTCACCAACTCTCGCAACCGCGTCGAGTCCGACGCGGGCGAGGTGGAGGGCGCTTGAGCGGTACAGGGCCGTCACATTGGGGGGGACGCGGTGCACCGAAGCACTGCCGTACCTACAAGAGCTCGTGCACACGGCAAAACATCGAGCGGGCCTCTGGGCCATGCGCTTGAAAGCGACGTCGGTGACGGGCTCGGGAACAGACGCCTAGGGACCGCTGAAGTACCAGGCGACATCGCAACAGGTCGCCTCGGGACCACTGAGGTACCAGGCGACATCGCAACAGGGAACGACAATGCCAACGCCATCAAGGACGTCGGATTGGGGGGGACGCGTGAGACCGGGATGGTCTCACCCCTCTACGTGAGGGAATACACACCGCAAGTGTCGGCGGCATGCCTGGCATGCATGCGGGTTTGTCGGAAGGTGTTTCCTAATTTGTGTTTGACAAAGCTGTGGAGCAAAAGCCCGCCGCACCCCGCGTCCGCATCGACGCGGTCAGGCCGACCGTGCACCCGATCAGGGGCTGCAGCGACCAGTGGGATCCGCAGTGTCAAGCGGCTAAAGGTGTTGAGCCCTGTAGTGTACTAGACTTAGCAAGACTTTGTTCGGAAAAAGGTGGGCAACCGGCAAGAGCTAAGCGCGACGAACTTGACCGCGGAGACCTGAGACCTTCTGAGTCCAGGCCCACATCGCATAGATACATAGTTAGGGTCCCTACACCGAGGTAACAATCGTGTCTCAGTCTTAGGAGTCTGTTCTGATCCAGATCGAGGATCCTACTTCCTACCGGTACCGCGATTGCCGCGGTCTTCTTGCGCAGCGACGGGGCAGACTCGAAGACCGCACATCGAGCATCGTGGCAAACACTGCTGGTGATTGTGCCCGCCACGGCGCGAGAATGCCAGTGTCTGATTGAGATACCGAGAAGCGCAGACGAAGACCGGGGGGTGGCTCATTTGGCCTTGAGGTCAGACTTGGGGGTGGACTCGACGCGCCCTTTGATGGTCGCGTCGGCCGCGGAGGCGAGGGTGTCCGACTCGGCCTTTGCCTTCACTGGCTTCCCGCCCTTTTTGTTGAACACGTAGTTCTCGAGGAAGAGCTGCGCGGAGGAGACACTCAGAGGCGATCAGAGGCGATCGCAGGCAATCAGAAGCAAGTGCATGCAATCAGAGATCATCAAAGGAAGGCTGTGCAATCAAAGACGTTGCCTGTCGCACCTGCAAGAAGAGAAAAAAGTACGAGACGTACATGGCAAGGCCGAAGCCGCTGTTGACAAGGCTCACGTAGCAGACTCGGCCCTGTGCGTGGTAGATGACCGACGAGACGGTGACTGCGATCCCAAAGACCATCTGGGTGAGCTGGAGGGTCGTAATGAGCATCGCGAACTTCTTGGCGAACTTGCGCCCGCGCTCGCCCGTCTGTGACGCGAGGGCCGAAGAAATCACGTGGTGAGCGCGCGTGGTGGTAAACGAGCGTCGTGCTGAGCATCACCAGCTGGGCAGTCGTGTGCATGAGCGCCGTGCTGGGCGCACCTGCGTGAGCCCAAAGTAAAAGTACATGATAGAGTGGACACCGTAGTTCATCGATGCGAACCAGAGGCCAGTGCCGATGCGCGCGGAGTACGCATGCCAGCAGTAGAGCAGCACCGAAAGGTGGTGGTACCAGTGCAGCAGGATCACAGGCGACTTGCGCACAAGAAGGAAGAAGGTGTCCACTAGCTCTGCAAGCTTCGAGTAAATGAAGAGGCAGACGAAGAGGCCGCTGTAGCCGTAGCCGTACGACGTGGCGTGCGCGCAGACGGACGGGTACCAGCCACGCGAGAGCAGGCCCGCGTCCGAGCCCACCAGGAACTTGGGCCAGCACGCGATGCAACCCGCAAGCGAGAAGATCGAGAGGAAAAAGTTCCAGCAGATCACCCAGTTCTGGAGCCGGAACTTTTCGCGCTTGGCCATGTACGACTTGAGGCCGACGATCATGACGAGATAGAACGCGCCCGCGACGAGCGCCACCTCCCAGTGCTCGGACGTCCATCGCGTCCACCAGTACCCGTCGAAGATCTGGGCCTCCTCGATGTTCTGTGGTGGAAGAACGTCGCACTTGATCGGGTAGTGCGGGGTGAGACCTTGGACGAAGGCATCCTGGTTGATCGAGTCGAAGGTGTAGTACAGGCACTCGGTCGTCTGCAGGGCCTTGTTACTGTACAGCGGAAAAGGCTCGGGCGACGCCTTATCCATTTTTTTTGCGCTGGCCACCGACGAAGACCTGTACCACGTGTGAACGTTAACACGCCAGACACAACTGACACCTTCACACACGCAGGTGCTCGAGGTCTGCCCCTTGGGTAAGCGCGCGTCTCGCGACCAGATTATCGAGTGACGACTCCCTGTAGTTTTCAACCACTCTGACGAGGGGCCTCGCGAAGAGGTCAAACAGCGCCTCCGCATTCTGCCGGTGCGCTTCCTCCTCGCCGCATGGTCAAACGTGGTAAGGGGGTGGTCCCGCCGACCGAAGGTGGAGCTTCGGAAGAGGTGGACGACTCGCCCTCGAAGAAAGCCAAGCTGGCAAAGCTCGCTGCGGACGAGTGGCAGTGGGATAGGCCGGCGCTGGTGGAGGTTGAGAAAGGCGGCCACCAAGCCACCTGCAAAGAGTACAAGCAGTGGATCAAAAAAGCCGGCGGCACTGCGGCTGGGTACAAGCCGCTCGCAACCAGAATCGGGGATACGGAAAAACCCCTGCACAAGTTCTCCTGGCCCTACCAGAGGTTTATGGCGGCCCTCGTTGCGGTACGCGTTGAGAACTGCTGACTTCACTGCTGACTGACTGCTGCCCACGTCGTGAACATGGGATTCGTCACGGTCACAATGGATTCCTACGGAAAGACTACGGAAAGCGGCAACCCCCGAGTCCATAGTGATTTCAATTTTGATTGAAAAGTTGACCTCTTTTTCGTGTTGGTCTGCGATTGCGTGAAGGACCCACCTCAACGGCACTCTCTCTGCCGCTCAGCGTCGCGGGTTGCCGTCCGCGCCAATGGACTCGGTCCGCGCCAAAGTGCTGGTCATCGGCCCGAAGCGCTGCGGCAAGACGCGCATCGCCGACTTCCTCGCCGGCCACTCCGCAGCTGCCGCGCCCAGCTTTGAGGTCTACAACCCGACCAAGGGCGCCAGGATCCTTGAGTTCGAGCAGGTGGCGGCGTCTGGGCGGAAGAACATGAAGATGTCGGTGCAGCTGTGGGACTGCTCGGGTGATCGCCAGTACGAGAACTGCTGGCCCGCCATCCTGCGCGACGCGGTCGGCGTCGTGCTCGTGTACGATCCGACGATCAAGGAGCAGGAGAAGGACATCGAGCTGTGGTACAAGACGTACACGAGCCGTCTCGGGCTCAAGGACTCGCAGGTGCTCCTCTTCGCCCACCAGGGCGGCGCCGCCAGCTTTCGCCAGTACCAGGCACCGCGCGCCCTCGACCACTTCTCCTTCCTCAACACGACGCTCGATTCGGAAGAGCAGACGGCGGCGATGAAGACGGTGTTTGGCAACTTTCTCGGTGCGGTGGGTGCCGCGGCGCTCGAGAAGTCGGCCGTGGATATCGACGCCTTCGGCCGATAAAGGCGGCGGCGCGCGACGTCGAACCGAAGCAGGCACGTCTCGAGCCTCTTCATGAGCTTTCGTGTCTCCCACTGCGGCTCGCGCTATGCGCTGGCATACTTGTAGACCACGATACGAACAAATCATACACTCAGAGGAGAGTCGTTCGTTCTGTGTGCCGCCATATGTTTTTGTACAAATCTTTCCAATGGCAACACTCAAGATCAGAGCACTGGGCGCCACGGCGGGCAGCGTGGCCGGAGTCCGACGCGCACTGCGCTGTGCACCGACCCCCCGGGCCCCCGCCTCTGGCCTTTCTGCCCGTCCGTGACGACAGTCTGAGTCGACTAGTGTTGAGGGCATCAGTTACGTCAGTGCCCTATCCGGTCTCTCGACGAGAGAGGGCGTCAGTTACGTCAGTTACGTCAGTGCCCTACCGGTCTCTCGACGAGAGAGGGCACTGACGAGGGCCGCAGCCTCGTCGTCTGTCAACGTGAAGGCGAGCGCCTCGATCGCCCCCAGCCGCCCGGCGGACGAAGCACCCACGGACACGGGGGGCGCGCTTTCCTGCCCGACACGCGCCGCGCCGCCGGCCGGTGGTGGCAGCGGCACCCGAGATTCGCTCCGAGATTCGCTCCGAGATTCGCTCCGAGATTCGCCCGCGCGCGAGAGAGTGAGGTCGAAGCTGCTGCTGGTATTGACGCGAGCGTCGGCCTCGGCCACCGCCCGGTCGGTGAGGGCGTCGTGCGCGTGCAAGATGACCTCGAGGGCGATGCGCTGCGTGTGCACAGGGTAACTCCCGAATAACGTCAGGAGGGGCTGCAGCTCCGGCTCCAGCTCCGCCACGCCGCCGCCGCCGCCTCCGCCGCCGCCGCCGCCTCCGCCGCCGCCTCCGCCGCGCTTGGACTGATGGGGCGCGGAGCCGGCGGCCGCCGCCTGCTTCTCCGCCTGCGCCCGCCAGCGCCCAAGCTCGCCCAGCAGCCCTTCATTCGCCATCTGGAGCGTCAGAGAGCGAGCACGAGCCGATGACGCATCTTGCTGGGCGGTGCGCAGCTGCTGCGCGAGCGCGGCGTTCTCCTTTTGGAGACGCTGGCACTGGGCCTCGAGCGGGTGCCGCTGGCCACCCATCGCCTCGCGCGCCGCCACGTGTAGGCTCACCTCGGCCTCGAGGGATTCCACCCGATGCGATAGCTCCCCCACGCGCGCCTGCGACGATGCGCGCGCCTGCTGTGCCTCACGTAGACTCTCGTTGAGCTCGAGCCACTGCGAGTGCCAGCGCTGGAGCTCGAACTGGAGCCGCTGCGACATCGAGAGCGTCGTCGCGCACGCCTGCGCCAGCCGGCTGCGGATGCGCCCGATCAGCGTGCACAGCGCGGGCGAGTAAAAGTGCGCGAGCCGCTCCGTCTCGGAGAGCCCAATGTCCCAGATGCGCGCCTCCTCGAGGGTGCACCAGATGTCGTAGATGCACATTTGGAGCACGCCCCACCGCGCCGCGCCGAGCGGGAAGCTCGGCTTGTTCGCGTCGAGCCGTTGGCGCCACTCTTTGAGCATCGCTCCGAGCGTCGCCGCGAGGATCGATATGTCCTTCTCGCCGTCGGGACGCTGCGAGGGGAAGACGAGCCGGCCGGCCGCATCGTGCACGTGAAAGTTAGCCGGGATGTGTGATGGCGGCGGCGGACCCGAGGACGCCGCGGCTGAGGGCCTGGACGGAGGCTGCGGCGGCATCGGCGGCATCTTGTTGGCGTCGTTGTGCGCCGCGGCAACGTCGGAGACCGTCGGATCGGGATGGCTAGGCTGCACCGTGTTGAGTCGCCCCACGGGTCGCGGCAGCTGCATCAGCTGCCGGCGCTGCGCAGGCGGGAAGGTCGTCGCGCCGCGCATGCCGATCTGCTCAACAACGACAGTCATGGTTCGATTCGATGTGAGTCAGAACGAACACAGTGAACGAAAACGTAAAACTTGGGATTGCACCGCCGTTACGAGCGGACACAATTTTCTCGTCACCATCCAAGGTCCGTCAAAGAGACACACTAGAGACACACGAGATTGCCGAGCAGCCGACGACGTCCGATCTTATGCATCCCATGATGCGCGGTGGCTTAACGCGGGTGTATGGGCGGGGTTTCTCGACGGCAATTGTGCGCACGACGTCGCACCTCCTCGCGGGACAGTGCCAGCTCATCCAGCCGCACGAGCTGCGGACCGAGGCCGTCATCGACAGGCTCACCGGCAGGCCTGTGAAGGCGACCAACGACTCACTGGGAGTGGAGCTGCCATGCGTGGATCTGAGCCAGCAGTTCAGCGCCGACGAGATCGAAACACTCAAGCAGGCGTGCGACGACGCGGGGGGTATCGCCGTCTTCACCAACCAGCGGCTCGAGATGACCATCCACGACCTCGTGCGCTTCGGCCAGCAGATCGCCAACTCGGACGATACCGAGATCGAGCCGCACTCGACGGTCAAGGGGCATCGGGACGCACCCGAAGTCCTTGAGATTCAACGCGAGGCCAACGCCCAGGTCGTCTTTGGCGAGAACTGGCACAGCGACAACAGCTTCCTCGCACGCACCGCCTCGTACTCGATCTTGCGCGGCGTGGTGGTGCCTCGGCTGGGTGTGAACGACACGCTGTTCTCGTCGACGCAGGACGCGTACGATGCGCTCTCGCCGACGATGCAGGGCATGCTGCTCGAGCTAAATGCCTTCCACTCGGCCAACCGCGCGTATGGCGCAGGCCACTCGGGCAACTCCCGCGCGGCCATGGAGGGCACAGGGATGGTGATGCGCACCGACACGAATGTGCTCAAGGAGGATGTGCTGCAGCCGGTGGTGGTGGTGCACCCGCGCACGGGCCGGCGCGGCCTGTACGTGAGCCCCACCTTCACGACACGCATCGACGGGATGCATGCGGACGAGAGCGTTTCGCTCCTCCGCTTTCTGTATGAGTGGATCGCGCGCCCCGAGTTCTGCACGCGCGTGTCGTGGAGGCCGAACCAAGTGGTCATGTGGGACAACCGCGCGCTCGCGCACAAGGGGCTCGCGGATGACGTGAGCCAGCCGCGCGTCGTGCAGCGCGTGAGCATCCGAGGGACTGCCCCCGTCAACTATCGCGGCCAGTCCTTCTCAGAGAAGGTGAAGGTCCAAGCGGCTCCACCTAGCCTCTTCGACTGGGCAGAGGGGAAGCTGAGCCAGCAGCAGCAGCAGCAGTAGACGCAGTGGCGGTAATGAATGTCTTAGTGTGAAGCCAGCAGCAGCAGCAGCAGTAGACGCATTGGCTGGGGAGGCGGAGGCACTGGCGGTGGTGGAGGCGGCGCTGAAGAGGCGACATGCTCACAAGCTAAAAGCCTTGGCGCTGGATTGTTTCTTATCTATTTTAGATAGTGTGCTTGCGGTATAGCAGCTACGTCGGGCGGCGGGCGGCGCTATGTACTCGGCGACCTAATATGGTCGTGTTGATTCGATTGTCACGAGGAACACGACGCCAGCTTCGCCGGAAACCACTAAGACTAACGCCAGGCGGTGCACTGCGAGCCGGGAGCTGCAGCCGTGCAGCGGCGAGGGAGGTATTGTTTAACTGCATCGTGTGTTTCGAGCCCCGCCTCGCCGACCCCGGCCGAACCGTAATCCAGGCCACCCGAAATTGGCGCATACAAAAACCCGCTCCTACGATATCGGCGAATCCCGCGGTACCGGTCGGGTCCATTCCCCGTTCCGGACGCCGCGTCGCCGATGCCGATTGCCGTGCAAACTGCAATATTTGACGTTTATTGACGTAAGCAATAACAATTGAACGCTCGGCCCCCGCGCCCCGGCCGCACAAAACGTCCAATTACGTTAATATATGTCTTACGGTGATATGTGTACACGTATCGTCCGGTATCCGGACCCGCCGCGCGCGCGGCAGACCCTCTTCTCGGACGGCACACCGCACCGTCTATCTGCACACTGCAGTGGGTCCGCTGTCCCGACATCATCATGCACACACGTGCTACAATGATGTACCTAACCAAAAAGCGAGAGCACAGTCCAGAGAGTCGCAATCGAATCAAACTCATCTACGTAATATGCATCTTTGCCACTGGCGGGGTGGCGGAACCGTTCGCAGCGCGCCATAGCGCTGCTGGTCTGTCACCTGGCGCCAGTCACTGCGCAGACGCCGCACCGCCAAAGGCCACGCGCCTCCCTTCTTGTGTGGCGGCCGGTTCGGCTCGAGCCGGATCACAACATACCATACCAGTCGTCACTAGTCACGGTCGCGGGGCCGACGATGGCGTTCTTCAAGGTGCCGCTGGTGAAGCTGCTGTTGCCGCTGTTGAAGCTGTTGTTCTTGGAGTCGAATGTGCGCGGCGGCGACGACGGGCCGAGCATCTCGTCGGGCGAAATGACGTCACCTCGGCGCAGCAGGAAATGCGTCTCCATGATACCCTTGCCCTTGACTGTGATGGCGCCGCGCGGCTGCAGGTAGAAGGGCAGGGGGGGCGGCAGCGGCGCGCCGGCCGCGGCGGCGGCGGCGGCGGCGGCGGCCG
>Ga0210242_102043_pt1 | contig 12472 bp, 5 predicted proteins | sample ChrtobMeP5a_16mM_FD_155445 | JGI IMG/M metagenome (GOLD analysis project Ga0210242, IMG submission 155445) | Chrysochromulina tobin associated microbial communities from unialgal haptophyte culture, Seattle, Washington, United States - P5a_16mM | ecosystem: Host-associated > Algae > Haptophytes >... | reverse complement strand
GCGTTTACATGACTACTGGCAACAGGCCAGCAAGCGGGGCGCCGCTAAGGAGGTGAGATTTCCTGGATTTCGCCCAGATGGCGACGGGGAGCGCCGCGCCGATCACGGCGGCGAGCGAGATGAGGCGCAGGTGGTGCGTGAAGAAAGAGGTGGTGGCCGTGCGCGACGTGCCGTAGACCGTGCGGTCGATGCACCCCTCGGCGCGCGTCTCGGCGTGCCACGCGTACAGCATCCCCACCGCGTCGGGGTGTGTGAATTGAAAACAGGACCACACAGTACAGCGGCGCTCATGCAGGCGCGTCCCCGGGGGGGACGCGTGCCTCTCTCCTTGGATCTCGACCATGCGAATGCTGGATCACGTGCGGTGTCACTGCAGACTGCTACACTGGTACTTCGTTATCGAATGCTCCACTTTATTTCTACCGAATAGGAATACGGACGTCCACGTAGTAAATTATACAGCGCTCACCTAAACCAACCTAAACGATCTCTCCGCACACCCCGCCTTTGCAAGGTCGTGCTCTCGACGTGGACGCTTGCCATGCGAGATGTCGACGCGCTCCCGCTTGCGCTCGCAATGAGCAGCAAGAGACCGCGGCTCTGCTCGCTCTGCCGAGATCCGAGTGCACCGTGTTCGAGCGCACCGTGTTACCTCGCCTGCTCGCGCGCCTTGGCTTTGAAGCGTGCGACCTCGTCAGGCATGAGGGTGCTCCCGGCGGCGGCCGAGTTGCGGATGACCGCGCTCACTACAGAGACGAGCGCCTCCAAGGCCGCGTGCGGGCGCATGCCCACCGGGTTGCCCGAGGCGGCCGCCTGCTCGGCGTGCGAGCGCAGGAAGGCGGCGAACAGCTCAGGCGCGCCCGCGCGCAGCTCAAGGAAGTACTCGCCCGCGCGCCGGCGGCCTGCCTTTTGGAGGAGCTCGGGCGTGGGCAGCCGCTTCAGGAGCGCCACGCGCACGAGCGCCTCGAAGAAGTCCACGAGGCACAGGTGGAGGAGTCGCACGCGCCCTTTGATCTCGTCGACGACCTTGGAGCCCGCCTGGAAGAAAATCAGGGTCGCATCGCGCGGCGTGAACTCGGCGTCGTACAGGTCGAGGTGCGAGAGCATCGAGAGCCACTCGGGCAGGCTGAGTAGCTCTCCCTTGCCGCCGGGCCCACCACGTGCATACTCTCCGAAGAGGACGGAGAGCGACTCGAGGTGCGTGCGCAGCACCCCTTCGATCTCGAGCGAGTACAGCGTGGTCTCGCGCCACTCATTCGCGTTCGCGGGCAGCGCGTGCGCTGGCAGCGCGCCGGGCAGCGCGGGCGCCAGCTGCTCTTGGAGCAGCTTCTCGAGCGCCTCGGCTACGTCCTCGGTCTCATAGCCCAAGTGGGTCGCCACCGCGAGCTTGACGAGGCACTGCAGGAACTGGTACCGGTAGAGCGACTTGGGCGGCGCCGTGGGGTCTTCAACTCCGAGCGTCGCCAAGGATGTGGAGAGCGCCTCCTCGTCCTCACCCCCGTGCTCCAGACGTACCAGCTTGGCGGTGGCTGCCTTAGCGGCGGCCTTGGCGGCGGCCTCGCGCTTGGCGGCCCAGGAGGGCTTGGGGTCTTCGCGCGTGGCCCAAACGAACGTAGCCTCGGCTAGATTGGGCGTGCACGGCCCCTCCTCCGACACGAGCGCGCACTGCTGCGTGAACTTCGACCAGCTCTTGAAGGTGATGCCGCCGTGGTCCTCGCCGAAGGCATCGACCAGCGCCACACCGGCGTCATTCCCCTCGACCGCGGCCTCGAAGGCGAGGAGGGCGCGGTCGGCGGCGCCAACGGCCGCGTAGTGGTAGTAGGCGGCGTACACGAGTGCCTTGTGGTCCGAAAGCGCCAGCTTGACCTCGTGCACGTCCTCCTCCTCGAGCGGTGCCTCGGCGTTTGCGGCCGCGGACACGTTCGGCTGTGGGAGTAAGCCAGCCTCGAGGGCACGGCGCCAGTCGAGGTCGAACATCCGGTTGAGCAGGCGCGGCGTGTCGTGGTAGTCCTTCCCATCGGCCCAACGCTTGCGCTGATAGAACAGCGACTCGTCGAGCTGCGGGACGCTCATCGGGCCGGTGGACAAGCCGTCTATGGAGGGGACCGCCCCGACCATCGACTCAAAAGTGGGAGGAGGCTTGTACTCCTCCGTGGTGAAGACCAGGTGCTCGCCCGGCAGCGAGCCGAACAGGGTGCACGCGGCGCCCAGGCAGATGTGTGGGTCGACTGGGAGCGTGTGCGAGAGCGGGTATGTAGGGGCGGGCGACTTAGGACGGAGTGCACCCGGAGGGTCTGCCATCGAAGGCGGCGGCGGCGGCGGCGGCGGCGGCAGCGCCATGCCTAGCGCCGATAAGGCCACGGGGAAGGCGTCGAAGGCCTCCGCGCTCGGGGCGACGGGTGGGTAGGTACGCTCGCCCCAGGAGTACAGGTGGGCGCTTGTGCCGTCGGGTAGCGGGACCGGCGAGGGGAAGACCCCCTCAGCGTACCGTGAGCCTTCGAGGTGCGGCCACGCAGCCACGTGCCGCTGGGGAGCATACTTGTGCGCAAAGTCGTCGCTTGGATGTCGTCCGCTCGTCTCGTTGCTGAAGACGAATTGCGGCGTCGGCTGTGCCGCGCTGCCACCACTCCTGCCACCGCTCCCGTTGGCGCCGCCGCCCGAGGTGGCGATCATCAGCTGCGGCGGCGGCGGGCTTGCGAGGGCGGTGGCAGTGGCGGCGTAGGCGTCGTCGCGCGCGGCAGCGCTCGCATCGAGCATCACGAGGAACGGGATGGCACGGAATTCCGGAGGAGGCATCCCTTTGCCGCCCCCTTCGCCCTTGCCGCCACCGTCCTCGGCTTTCGCCGCCGGGGAGGCGACGGCGGCCGACGCCTTCACAGGCGGCGACGCCGGGAGCGCCCCACGTCGGCCCGGGTTGGGCGAGGGAGGAGGCATGCCGTACTGCACGTTCGCTTTGCGATACGCCTCCGAGTCCTTCTCCACGTACTCGCCGTTGTCGAGGCGAATGAGGCTTGCCAATCGCTCGGCGTACGACTTGCGACGCGGGCCGCTGTTGGCGGGCGCGGGCTGCACGCGCACGTGCTCAAGGTTCCAGCGCGATCGCCCCATCGTCACGCCGCCGTTCGACGCCACGCCATCCATGATAGTCATCGGCGCTGCTGCGGCCGACACAGCCGGAGGCGAGAGCGGTCGCGGCGACGTCGGGCCGAGCAAGTCCCCGGCCACGGCGGCGGCGGGGGAGATGGCAAGCGCGGGCATGACTGGAGAGAGCAGCCGCGCGGGCGAATCGCGCTCGGGACGACGCTTGAGACCCGGGCTGCCGGCGCTATCGGTGCGGGGGCTGCGGCTAGCGCGGGAGGCGTGGCTGGCGGCGGTGGCGGGTCGCGCGCCGCTCGGTGGTGGCGTGGTGGCGGGTCGGAGCACCACAACGGCCGTAGAGGGGCGCGAGCCGCTGCCCGGCGTGTGCTGGCTGGCGGCATGTGCATGCGGGCGCGGTGGCGAGGGGCTACGAGAGCGGTCGCGGCCGGGTGTGAAGCTTGGCAAGTCGGCGCCGGCGCCGGGGGGCGACCAGCTTCTTTGGTGGAGGGGTGGCGACCCGGCGGCGCTCGAGGCGGCGCTCGCGGCGGCGGCGACGGCGGCGGCGCGCGGCGAGGGAGCGTGCGGACGCGGCGTCGAAGGAGGCGCACCCTTGGCACCGCTCGGGTGCAGCGGCCTTCCGAGCGCAAGGTGAAGCTCCCTGTACTCGATCTGTCCGTCCCCGTCGCGGTCCAGGGACGCGAACAGACGATCAACCTCCGCAGCCGGCACGTCGGTATGGCCGAGGTGCGAGAGCGCCTTGCGAAGCTCGCGTGGGCGCACCTTGCCGTTGCCGTCAACGTCCAACTCGCGAAACAAGTCGACCACGCGCGTAAAGTTGGCGCCCAGACTCTCACGAAGCCTGTGCTGCACATCATAGGCGGTCACCATCTTGACAGCGTGCGGCCGCGGTGTCGATGGCGGCGCGCCATCGCTCGGACGCAAGCCCGGCCTCGCCGACGAGGGCGGCGAGGGCGAGCGTGACGTCAAGTGCTGCAGCGCTGCCTCCGCGGCAGCAGCCCCAACGGGCTGTGGAAGCCAGAGGGACGAGTAAGCAGAGGAGAGCATCGAGTGGAGCGCTGGCACCGTCGGCTGCCCCGAGCCGAGCATCGGCAGCGAGGGCGTGCCGCTCGGGGGGGTCCCCCGAGTGTGGGGGGTCTTGGCAGCGGGCGGAGCGAGTTTGGCGCTCGGGGCGGCGTGGACGGCGGCGGCGCTTGCCCTTTCATCTCCGGGTTTGGCACCAGAGGATGCGGGGATCCCAATCGACTCGAGCCACGCATTGTACTTGGCCTTGGCACTGCCGCCACCTCGTCCGCTTCCGCCGCCACCGGCGCTTGCAGCTACGGCTGCCGCGGCGACGGCGCGCTCGGCGGCAGCTGCCTCGGCTTCAATCGCCGCCGAGCAGGCCGCGGCAGTGCCGCTGGCACTCCCGCCGGTGGCGGCGAGCGCGGCCCTGCCGGCGGCGGCCTTGGCCTCAAGCGCCGTGGTGAGCGGCGCGGTGGCACCGGCGGCGTGCGGCGCAGCGAGCGTGGGCTGTGCATGCTTGGCGAGCGCCTGCCAAGTAGCCGTCTTGAGCCGCAGCTCGGCGCAGTACATGATCGGCTTGTTGGCGCCGTTCATCGCGAGGTTGATGAGGGCGGCCGAGGCAAGGCGCCCCGACAGGTCGGAGGAGGGCGCAAAGGCATGAAGCACGAGCGGCCACAGCCCATTCGCGGCGAGCCAGACCTGGTTGGTGGCCTCGGACGAGACGTTGAGAAGGACCGTGAGCGTCTCGAGCAGCAGCGAGGGAGGTAGCCGCGAGCGCCGCAGCACCGTCAGAGCGGCTTGCGTCGCGCCGCACTGGAGCAAACGCTTGCGCTTGCCTTCCATGGCCATGCGCGCGAGGCATCGGCAGCCGTATGCGGTGACCATGTCATCGTCCGACGCGAGCAGCGACACGACCGTCGCCTCGAGTGTGCTTGCAAGCGCGCTCTCGTCGCCACCGCTCGTGTCCAGCATGCTCTCGGCCGGCACCTCCGCGGTCGAAGGCTGCTTGTAGGCCCAGTCGTACACGTGCGGTGCGTCAAGCACAGTCACCGCGGCGACGGTCGGCGGCGGTGCGGCGGCGGTCGTGGCGGCGGTGGCCGCGAGTTGCGGCGGTGTCCGGTCGCGCGAAGAGGGCAGTCCATGGGCTAGGAGCGATTGCAGCACACGGACGGCGAAGACCCGCTGACTCGCCGTCGCGCTCGATTGGGTGCCCAGCTGGCCAAGAATGGGCACAATGCCGCCATCGAGCAGCTTCGCCGCGAAAGGAAGCGAAGCTCGCACCACTATGAGCACCAGGTGCAGCAATAAGCCCATGCCCCGCGAGGTGAGGAAGGGGTATGAGGCAGCGCCTCCAAGCGTGCGCAGCAGCAGCCTCCCCCCCTCGTCGGCCGCAAACAGTCGCTCACGCGCGAACGCCGCGCTGGCTGCCTCTTCCCTAGCCGCGACGAGGCGTTCGTACCGATGGGTTCGGCGCTCCTCTCGCGCGCGACGCCGCGCCGCACGCACCGCGCGCGCCGCCTGACGCGCCGCCGCCGCCGCCGCCTCGGCCGCGGCAGCCGCTTCGGCCGCCGCCACCGCCTCCTCCCTCTCGGCCTTCGTGAGTGCGGGATTGGGCGAGGGCGCGTGAATTAGAGCGGCCGCCTCCTTCTCGGCCTCCCTCTGGGCTTCCTCTGCGGCCGCCTCCCTTTCGGCCTCATCGTCCTCATTTTCCTCCTCCGCCTCGTGCGCCTCGGCCACCGGCGTCTCCGCCTCCACTTGCGCGGCCTCAGCCACCGCCTGGGCATCATCGCACAGCAGCCAGAGCACAGAGACGGACCAGTCAAGGAGAGCTTCGCGATCGGAGCCGCGCCCGGGCTCATCGTGCGCCGCACCCGCAACACCCGCGCCCGCGTCTGCGAGTGCTGTGTTGCAGAGCTTCTCGATCGCTCCAAGAAGCACCTCGACGGCCCCAGAGCTCACGAGAGCCGGGCGTAGCTCGCGATGGCGCGCGAGGCCCCACAGCCCTGCGGCCAGCATCGGATGATGGGTGGCGGCCACGGGCGGGCGCCCGAGCATGCGCAGTATCATGGGCACATGCGTGGTGAGAACTGCCTGCTCAGCCACGCTGTACGGCGCCACGGGCTCCGCCGCGATCGCGCCGCCACACAGCTGCGCCATGAGCAGCGCTGCGAGCGTCGCGACCGCGTGCTTCTGCAGAGGGCCGGCACCCCCCGTATCTGCGGCGACAGCATCCTTGATCGCGGCGGACCCAAAGGTCTCCGACGAGGCAGACGCGCTACCATGGGCACCCTTGAGCAGATTCATCGTCATCTGCGCCTCGCTCGTGTACTCGTCCGCGAAGGGGTCCACCCTATCCGGATCAGCGAGCCCGAGCTCGATCGCCTCGTCCAGGATGAGGGTACGTAGCTCGCTCTGTGCTCGGTCACTGTCAAAATAGGCCTCCTTCTCCTCATGGTTCCCCTCGCCATCCTCCGCCGCGTCCACTCCCATTCCTCTGACCATCGCCGCCTCGGCTCGTGCCTCGACAGCGCCGACCACCATCGGCATCGCTGCTGCGTCGGCGGGGACGGCGCTCGTCGACGGTGCAGTCCCGTCGGCGGCGGCTAGGGCAGGCGTAGGCTTGGGTACGGGACGAGGCTCGGAAGCCTCCGTGGAGGGCTCATCTACGCCCCCCTCGGCATGGCTCGCCCCGGCATCGAGGCGCACGAGGGCCGTTAGTGTAAGCTCGATGGCGCTGGCGGGCCAGAGCAGCGCCCGGTGCGCGCGCTCCGAGCCCAAGTGGCGGAGCAGCAGGGTGGAAAGGATTGACGCGGCGGCGTCGACACGGCGCAACTCGGCGTAAGTTGGATGGGCGACGGGTGAAGCGTCGGCCGCGACGACCGCCGCGAGACGCGCTTTGCGACTGGGTGATTGTCTCAAGCCGGCACGCCGCTCCGCCTCCTCGAGCTGGGTGTGCTTCCCCAGCTCCGCCGCCCCCGCCGCCCCCGCCGCTTCCCGCTTCTGCCCGCGTGCGAAGGCTGCGATCACCCCGAGCAGTCGACGTGCGACGTCCTCCGGCAGCACGTACGCCGGGTCGGCGCTGACCAGATTGGCGGCGATGGCGATGTCAGTCGTTCGCAGCCGCGCGCCCGCAAACAGGCAAGTCAGCAGCGCGTCGGTTCGAGCGTGGCATCCGGAGAGCCGACTCGGCAGGAAGGCGGGCGACGGCGCGCGCGCGGCGGCGGCCTCGGCGGCGGCCGCCGCAGCGGCCTCGGGGACGGTGGCAGCGGCTGCGTGCGGCGGCGGCGCGGGCGGCAGCGGATGAGCACGCAGTGAGGCGGACGCCCCCCACAAGACACAGAGGAGCATCTCATAGAGAAGGGACAGCTCCCCCGTACGCTCCCCCGTACGCTCGGCCCCCTTGCCCTCGGCGCTACCACTCGACGCCTCCAATGCACCTGAAGCCGCACCCGCAGCGGCGCGCGCCTCGAGCACCTGATGGATGATGTCATCAAGGGTCATCGGGGGTCATCAGGGGTCTTCAAGGGTCATCAAGGGTCATCATGCCTCGAGCACCTGATGGATGGGGAGCTGATGAGGAAGGCAATCAGCATGCAATCCGAGAGGCCATCACCTGATGGATGGGGAGCGCCGCCGCCGCGCATGTCTCTATCAGAGCCACCGCCACCGCTTCGGACGTGTGGTCGCGCCCGACGCGCAGTCGCAGGAGGACCGATGCGACTGAGAGCAAGAGCAGCGCTGGTGGTGAGCCTGAAGCCGAGCGCTTTCGTTTGGCATCGATCAGCTGCAGCTCGGTCATTCCGCTATCCTGCGCCTCGGCCGCCGCTGCCGCTGCCGCCGCTGCTGCTGCTGCCGCCGCCTTCGCCTTGGGATCGGCTGCCTTATCGTCGTCCTCGGTCGGCTTCGCCTTCGCCTTGCCCCCGGTGTCCTCGGCGGCCGCGGCGAGCGCAGCGGCAGCCTCGACCACGGGCGCCGGCGCGCCGCCCTCATCGCCCTTGAGATAATCATCGAGCGAGCGGCGCAGCCAACGGCTCAGATGGGGCAGAGCGCCCGCGGCCGCCAGCCGGCCGCCGCACGTGGTGGGCTGCAGCGCGATGAGTGCGGCGAGCAGCTCGAGCACCCCGAGCCGTAGTCCAACCTCCTCGAGTGCATACACAGGAGGCTCTACCAGGGCCGCTTCCGCCAAGGCGACTTTGGACGTCTCAGTCGCAGAAAGGATCGAGGCGGTGCGCGTGCGTCCGCCACCCGATGCACTCGCCAACGCCGCGCGCGCTGCCGCCGGCGACACCTCGCAAAGAGGTTCGGGTGGCGGAACGGCAGCCGCGGCAGCCTTGGCGGCGGCGGCAGCGGCGGCCGCAGCGGCGTCCTCCTGGGCGTCCTCCTCGTTGCTCGGCGGCTCGTTGGGCTCGTCCGCGTTGGGCGCCGTTTCGGGCACCTCGTCGCGCGGCGCCACGCGCAGCAGCAGCAGCCAGAGAGTCAAGTCCGTATGCGAGCGCGCCATCAGGGTCGCATGTTGGACGGCCGGAAGCGTCGTGTCGAGCAGCCGGTGCAAGCACGCGACGGGCTGGCGGGCGAGGAAGGCGGGTGAGCCGCGACACAGGCTCGCTAGATCGTCGACCGGTGGCGGCGTGAGCGCCACGTGCACGGCGCGGTCGAGCGAGTCGATCAGGCGGCGCGGGAAGCGTGCGAGGGTGGTGGGCACCTGGATGAGCATGTGGATAGCGGCCGCCGCGTGCGTCGCGGGCGCAAAGGGCGCAGAGAGGAGGCCGTGAAGCGAGTCGACGAAGTCAACGCTGAGGGCACTGTGGTTTGAGTTGCGGCACGCAATCTCCCACGCCGCGCCCGCGCCGCGCAGCTGGATCTCGAGCGTCGAGGCGCCAAGGTACTCCTCGACCTCACTGAGGAGGGCGTTGTACTTGGCACGATTGCGCTCGCCGCTCGTGGCCTCCCAGTTGTCGAAGGCGGCCTGGAGGCTTGCGTCCGTGAGAAGCGGCCGATCCCATCCGTGCGAGTCCTGCAGGTAGATCGCGCTCGACGCCGGCCACCGGAAGTTGCGTGCGACCTCGAGCTGTGTAGCAGCGAGCGACTGCGTCACCGGGAAGCGGATGGTGACTGTCAAGGGCCGCGTCACTGTGTCGGCAAAGTGATCTCGTGGACCGGCATCGGTGATCATGCGGAATGTGGCAGTGTGCGTTTCCTCGCGATCGTTATTGAGGCGGCCGAGCACTGCCACAGCCGTGCGCTTCTTGGACGTGAACTTGGAGTCCCACATCTTGCGCTGCTTGAAGGCGCTGATGTTTTGCGGCGCCTTGACGATGGTGGGAACCTTGTGAGCTGAAGATGGCGCCTTCGGCTTGGTGTCCGCCTTCGGCTTCGCATTCGACGCTCCTGGGCGGCTCGGCGGCATGGAACGTCGGACGTTAACGAGGCAACACAAACATGAACTGCGATCTCCTGTTTGAACAGCCGAACTGACAAGAGTGCCTGGGGACGTACACTTCTGAAATGAGGATCACCCGTGCGCGAATTTCATTTCTTCGTCAAAAAACACTGTCAAAAACCCCGCAAATGCTGCGTGCGCGGCCGACGCTGCTCATGGCCAGCTCGGACTCGCCCGTGCCGCCTTCGGCGTGGGTCAAGCAAGCCGGTGCTATGTGGGTCTCCGCCGGTTTTCTCGGGCCCATCTGCGACGGGAGGCACTCCGCCCACAATGTGCTCCACTATGCGCCGGACTCGATTGCGGGGCCTCCGTGGCTGTTCACTGCTCCAGGAAGCGGGGATGTCTTGCTGGAGACCTGCTGGTGGGTCCCGATCGCATTCGGTGGGGCCGGCGTAATCCTCGGGGCCGCACACCCGCTTCTGGACCGCGCCTGGGGCGGCGGGCCGAGGAGACCGCCCGGGTGGCCGACAGTCCTCGTGAGTATCGCGGCCTTTGTCGCGTGCTACGATCTATCGGGCCAACTTGCGCAGGAGACGGCTGCAAGAGGAGGCGCGCACGAATGGCTCGCGCTCGACGTGCCGCTGCTCGTGTGCGCTGTGGCGACCTTTCTCGTGTTTGAGCGCAGTCGCGGAGGGCTGTTCATGATGTTCTTGCTGGCCGTCATCGGCCCCGTGGCGGAGATAGGGCTGATCAACCTGCTGCATCTGTACGCATACACGGACTCCGACTTTGGGGGGATTCCCTCGTGGATCCCGTGGGTCTATGCGGCGGGAGGGCCTGCGAACGGCGCCCTCGGCCGTCAGATTCTCTACGAGCTCGTGGGCGATGCCGACGCCGCCGAGTGAGCCATGCCAGTGAGCACGGCACCCTTCGTGGCTGGTTGGAGTTAGGAGAGTCGACGGTTCGAAGCCTGCCACTTCTCGCGCGTTCACAGTCAATGTACGTGTTTAGTGCGTCCGCCGCGCGCGCCACCATAGTCCATACGGAAAGCTGCATAAGTTTCCGGTAAACGTGAGAGTAAACTTGAACTTGAACTTGAGTCAAGTCAAGTCAAGTCTATACATAAACAACAGACAACCATACGGAAGCCTATCGAATGACTTGACTTGACTTGACTTGAACTTGAAGCTACTATTGTAGATTGATTTGTCATCAGAACTTCTGTTCTCGTCAACATATTACGGGGGAGACCCTGTCCACGTGTTCCCGACACTCCGCCGCCCACGCCATGCCGGCGTCCGATCAATTCATCGCCTCTTCTCCGGGCACACGCACCAACCCGTCCCTGCCGTCAGGCGTGACCAGCCCCAACCAATTTTCCGGATCCCCGACACCAAATGGAGCCCCGCCTGGCCAATTACTGGCAATTGCTATCGCTCGTTGGATTGAATCGAGTCGAGCCCGCATCGACGCGGAAGCCGAGGTGGAAGCACTCCGCGCCACGGAGAATGCACTGGAAGCGGAAGCGTGCGCGTCGTATGCAGCGCTCCACAGCATTCCGTGGTGGCCACTGCAGCTCCAGCCCACGTCACCGCCTCCACCGCCGGCGCCAACAACTCCGACGCCGCCGCCGCTGCCACCAACACCGCCGGCGCTACCTCCGCCGACGCCGCTGCTTTCAACGCCTCCTCCAGAACCTCTTCTGCAGTCAGTCCCGCCCAGTGTTCACAACATCCAATGGCCTGAGGAGGGCACGGAGGAGCTCTTGATGGAGCCACCCTGGCCACCCCTCACGCCACCTCCGCCGATTCCGAAGCGGCTCACGCCCACAGGTACTCGCGCACCTGCTCCGCTGCCTCTGCCACCACCGCTGCTCCCGCCCGCGTCACCGCCTCCACCGCCGGCGCCACCACCTCCGACGCCGCCGCCGCTGCCACCACCACCAGTGCTACCTCCACCGATCCCGCAACCGCCGACGCCACCGCATCTACCGCCCATGGCACCGCCACCACCGCTCGCGCCACCACCACCGATGCCGCCGTCACCACCGATGCCGACACCACTGCCACCACCGCAGCCATCCCAGCCGTCGCAGCCACCGCCCACGTCACCCTCACCACCGCAGTACGCAAAGCACGAGGACGAGCCCGAGGGTGTGTCTGCGCACGAGTCTGACACCGAGTCAGAGGGTAGGGTGGAGAAGCTCTTGGCGTTCGAACCCGATGTCGAGATTGTCCGGCTGCATGGTCTCTGCGCTCGACCGGAGCTCAATGGCGTGTACGGAATCATCACGGGGGCCAAGAGAGCGGACGGGCGCTACCCTGTGAAGCTTTACCCCGAGGACCGCAGCGTGCTGGTGCTTGCCTGCAACCTGACGATGATGTTTGGCGGCTACGACAACGACTACTCATACAGCCACGATGAGGACTCCGAGTCCGACGACAGTGGTGACGTCGACCCTCGGACGGTGACGAGGCACGCGACCGACCCCATTCCTCCAAAGCCGCCGCCCGAGCCACCACCAGCACCGGTTGCCGCCACGGCACCAAGCACTGCTGTTCACCCCAGCATTGACTCCGCTCACGCCCGCTACATGACTTGCAGGACCAGCCTGCTGGGGCTGCTGCCCCGCAAGTGGCTTGGAGCCGATGGGCGCACGATGTGGCGCTTCTGCGTTACCCCAGAGTGCAGCTGCCACTGGGACTGGAGAGCACACATGATGCCGACCTCCTCGACCGCGGATACCGCATCAAATATGCAGACCGAGGCGGCAGAGCCAGAGCGGCAGCAGCTCATTGCCATTCCTCCGTTGCGCTCGATCAAGGCACCCGATACGCTGCCTACCAAATCGCCTTTGACGGCAATACCAACCTCCACTCCGCCGCGCACTGTGGTCCATCCCCGGCACATGCAGCTTGCAGATGTGACTGATATTTCACGCAGGCTCTTTCCCCAGTCACCAACGCCATCATCGCCACTGCTTCCCCCATC
>Ga0210242_102040_pt1 | contig 12504 bp, 13 predicted proteins | sample ChrtobMeP5a_16mM_FD_155445 | JGI IMG/M metagenome (GOLD analysis project Ga0210242, IMG submission 155445) | Chrysochromulina tobin associated microbial communities from unialgal haptophyte culture, Seattle, Washington, United States - P5a_16mM | ecosystem: Host-associated > Algae > Haptophytes >... | reverse complement strand
GTGCGGGTGGCTGCACTGCTGCAGCACACTCACCTCGCGCTGCAGGTCGGCGAGATCGTGCACGCCCGACTTGGCGCGCTTGACGGCGACGGGCTTGTGGCGCAGCCAGAGCGGCAGCGCCTCGGGCCGCAGCGACGACAGCGCATCCGCGGTGAAGACGCGGCCGTAGCCGCCGCTGCCGATGAGCCTCTGCTCTCCAAAGCCGTCCGTCGCCGCCGTAAGCTCGGCGAGGGTGAGGGCGACGGCCGCAGGCGGCGCCGAGGGTGCCTCCGGGGTCTCCGATGCAGGCGCCGCTTCTGCGGATGCTGAGCCTGCGGCAGGCGGCGACTGTGTGACCTCGAGCAGCGACAGCTTCGACAGGTTGGCTTGCATCTCCATCTCCACCGCGTGCTTGCGACGCAGCATCTGGCTCTCCTGCTTGCGCTTCTTTTGGAAGCGCTCGCGCATCGCCCTCGCCTCCGCCAACACATCCTCGCTTGCGAGTGCGTGGTGCTCCTCGATCGCCCGGACCAGGCCCTCGAACTGCGCGGCCGCCATGGCCACACGCAGCGCCTCGTTGGCGGCGGCAGAAGGAGCAGGAGGACACACGACGTCCTCGTCGCCAGCCGCCGCCGACACCTCGCTGTCCGCCTCGGCGCGGCCACTCGCGGCCGCTGACGCACTCGCTACCGGCGCTCTCGCCTCGCTCGCCCCAGCCTGCTTGGCTTTGGCTTTCTTGCTCGCTTTCTTCGTGTGCGCCTGCTGCTTGTGCGCAGCCTCTGCCTCCTCCTCAGCCAGCAGAGCCGCAGCGGCAAGCTCGGCTGCCCGCTCGGCTGCCGCACGCAGGAATCTTGCGATGACGGTGTGGCCTCGGGCCTCTGCGACATCGAGGGCTGTGCCCGCAGCGCATCGCAAGTCGGTGCGTGCGCTAGCAAGCACGAGCAGCTTGACTATGTCGCCGTGCCCTTTGTTGCAGGCGTGGTGCAGAGGCGTGCGGCCGTTGCTGCCTGCCTGGTCGACGGCGGCGTGGGCGGCGAGCAGCAGCCGCACGCAGTCGCCGTGGCCATCGATACAGGCGTAGATCAGAGGCGTGTTGCCGTTGCGGCCTGGCTGTTCGACGACGGCGTGGGCGGCGAGCAGCAGCTGTACGCAGCCGCAGTCGCCTTTGATGCAGGCGGCGATCAGAGGCGTGAGGCCGTTGCTGTCTGCCTGGTCGACGGCGGCGTGGGCGGCAAGCAGCAGCTGTACGCAGCCGCCGTGGCCTTTATAGCAGGCGGCGAACAGAGGCGTGGTACCGTTGCTGGATGCCTTGTTGACGGCGGCGTGGGCGGCGAGCAGCAGCTGCACGCAGTCGCCGTGGTCTTTATTGCAGGCGGCGTACAGAGGCGTGCGGCCGTTGCTGTTTGCCTGGTCGACGGCGGCGTGGGCGGCGAGCAGCAGCTGCACGCAGCCGCCGTGGCCTTCGTTGCAGGCGGCGATCAGAGGCGTGAAGCCGTTGCTGTCTGCCTGGTCGACGGCGGCGTGGGCGGCGAGCAGCAGCTGCACGCAGCCGCCGTGGTCTTTATAGCAGGCGGCGTACAGAGGCGTGGTGCCGTCACTGGCTGCCTGGTCGACGGCGGCGTGGGCGCCGAGCAGCAGCTGCACGCAGTCGCCGTGGCCTTTGTCGCAGGCGGCGTACAGAGGCGTGGAGCCGTTGCTGTTTGCCTGGTCGACGGCGGCGTGGGCAGCGAGCAGCAGCCTCGTGCACTTAGGGTGACCAGTCTCACATGCACGAAGCAGGCAAAGGCCGAGGTCGGCCGCTCCTGTCACCCTGTCGATGAAGCCCACGGCCTTGGCCTCGTCGCCGCGACGGAGCGCGTCGAACATCGCGTCGACCGCCTCGGCGCTGCCACTCGCGGCCATGGCGAGGGATTTCACAAGTTGATTTCACACCCAGTTTCCGTGTGAAGAGACTGTCTCAGCTAAACTGTATAACACGAGCAAGGTGCGTATCTTTATTGTAGGGGGTACGCGCTACCGGTTAAGTTTGGCGGTGAGTTTGGAGACAGTTTGCCTCTCCGTTCTTTCTTGTCTGTCCGACCTGTCGTCCGACTGTCATGCCGACCAAGTTGCTGACCTGACCAGTTTTTTCGTCGCACACGACAGTATCTCGATTTTTTAAACAACCTCGTAAAAAACTTCCGCAGCGGTTTTGTGATTATCGCGGCGTCAGAAGCATGGCGAGCGCGAGCGGCAGCCGCGCCACCGCCGGAGCCACCGCCTCAGCGGCGAGAGCGCCCGCAACGGCGCCCGCATCACCGGCGGCGACGTGCGCACCACCGGCGGCGCCGAAGCCTTCGACGAGACCTGACGAAACCGGACGTCGTGGCGACGAAGCGCCGCGTTGAAGGCGAGGAGATTCTCGGGCCACTCTGGACGTCCCCCAACGGCATCCCTACCGGCCTGGAGGGCTCCTGCGGTCTCCCAACGGCCCGCCCTCTGGCAAGCGGCGATGGCGACGTTGTAGGTGGTTACGTCCGGGCTCACGCCCGACGCACGCATCTGCTCGAGCAATCAGGCGCAATCAATCGCAATCAATCGCAATCAATCGCAATCAGTCGCAATCAATCGCAATCAATCGCAATCAGGCGTACCTGCTGGAGCAACCCAATCGCAATCAGTCGCAATCATTCGCAATCAGTCGCACCTGCTGGAGCAACCCAATCGCAATCAGTCGCAATCAGTCGCATTCAGTCGCACCTGCTGGAGCAACCCAATCGCAATCAGTCGCAATCAGTCGCAATCAGTCGCAATCAGTCGCAATCAGGCGCACCTGCTGGAGCAACCCAATCGTTTGCTCCCACCGGCCACCCTTTTCGAGAGCAGCGAGGGCGGCGTTGTACGTGATCGTGTTGGGCGCGACGCCGACCTGCATGCAATCAGACACGCAGAGGAATGTGCAGAGGCACTCAGCGGCAATCAATGTCTCATCAGAGGCACTCAAGCGCAATCATGGTCTCATCAGAGGCACTCAGAGCACCGTCCGATGTCAATCAGTCGCAATCAGTCGCAATCACCTGGCGCATCTGCTCGAGGAGGGCATTCAATCGCAATCAATCGCAATCAGTCGCAATCAGTCGCAATCACCTGGCGCATCTGCTCGAGGAGGGCATTCAATCGCAATCAATCGCAATCAGTCGCAATCAGTCGCAATCACCTGGCGCATCTGCTCGAGGAGGGCATTCAATCGCAATCAATCGCAATCAGTCGCAATCAGTCGCAATCACCTGGCGCATCTGCTCGAGGAGGGCATTCAATCGCAATCAATCGCAATCAGTCGCAATCAGTCGCAATCACCTGGCGCATCTGCTCGAGGAGGGCGAGCGCCTCGTTCCACAGCCCGCCCTTGGCACACGCCGCAACGGCAGCACTGAAGCTGATCACATTCGGGCTCACGCCCCGAGCTCGCATCTCCCGCAGGAGATCGAGAGCTCGCGTGAGCTCGCCGCCCTTTTCACACGCCGAGATCGCGGACGAGTATGAATATACGTCGGGCGTCACCCCCGCAGATCGCATCTCGTCAAGCAGCCCGTGCGCCTGCATCCAGCGGCGGTCATCAGCGGTCATCAGTGGCAATCAGTGGCACTCAGCGCACCTGCACCACGTGGCAGAGGGTCATCAGCGGCCATCAGTGCTCATAAGATTGCACTCAATGGCAATCAGCGGCACTCAGCGCACCTGCTGCCACTCGCCGCTGCCCTCGCACGCGGCAATCGCCGCATTGTAGCTGTACACGTCAGGCCTGATCCCTGTCGACTTCATCGTCTTCAGCAGCGCGAGTGCCCTCGCGCTCTCACCTGATGAGGGATGCAATCAGCATGCAATCACGCTCTCACCTGATGAGGGAGGCAATCAGCATGCAATCAGGGAGGTCTCACCTCCTTTAGCAAGCGCCGAGAGCGCCGAGTTGAACGTAATCACGTCCGGTGCGACCCCGGCAGTACGCATCTCATTAAGTAAGCTGAGTGCACGCTGCCACTCTTGCGCCTTGGCGCACCTGATGAGGGAGGCCATCAGCATGCAATCAGCATGCAATCAGCAGTCACTCAGCGACGCTCAACGGCAATCTGATGAGTGAGGTAATCAGCATGCAATCAGCATGCATGCACGCACGCGGAGATGGCCGAGTTGAAGCTGACCACATTAGGGACATGGCTGATGAGTGAGGTAATCAGCATGCATGCATGCACGCACGCGGAGATGGCCGAGTTGAAGCTGACCACATTAGGGACGATGTTACACGAGCGCATCGCAACGAGAAGCGAGACAGCTCTCTCCCACTCGGCGGCCTTGGCACATGCGGCGATTGCGCTGTTGAACGAGATCACATCTGGCTGCACGCCCGCCTTGGGCATCGTCATCAGCAGCTGCATCGCACGCTCCCACAAGCCGGCCTTGGCGAGCGCTGACAGGGCGCTGTTGAAGGTGATCGTGTTGGCGTTCAGGCCCGCCGCGCGCATCTCATCGACCAGCCGGAGCGCGCGCTCCCACGCGCCGCCCTTGGCACACGCCGAGATCGCCGAGTTGAAGCTGACCTCGTTCGGAGGCACGCCGGCCGCCCGCATCGCGTCAAGGAGCGCCAACGCCTCCTCCCACCGTCCGGCCTTTTCGCACGCGGCGATGGCCGCGCTGTAGCTGAAGACGTCGGGATCGACTCCGGCCGATTTCATCTCGTCGAGCAGCCCAATAGCGCGCTTCCAGTCCCGCGAACGGCCGTACGCGCTGATGCCCATGCTAAACTCCTTGACATTCTGCGGCTGGTGCTCGGCGAGCAGCCGCTCAATGTTGGCGCTGCCGTGCGCAAGCTTGAGGTCACTCTGGTAGAGCTGCCGTCGGGCGCGGTTTGCGTCAAGGGAATCGTGGACCCGTGGGCCGGGTGAGCTCGCGAGAGCGAGCGCATAGCAAGAGGCAGCTAAGAGCATGTTTTTCCAATCAATCTCGTCGATCTGCCGCGACAGCGCGTTTCGTCACAGACATGAACGACATGAACGGAAAGTTCTTAACATACCGAGGTGCTGCGTCCTGTGCCCGTGCTCTCCTGTGCTCGCTCATTCCACTTAAGGTTCATCTTCAGTGCATCTTCTCGCAGCCGATGGCGCGATGTTCATCTGCTGTTGGCGATGTTCATCAGCCGATGGCGATGTTGAACATCTCCTCTAGGTCGAGATCGTCATCATCGATGGCACCCGCGTCGGTCTCCTCGCCATATCCACCCTCATAGTAGCGATTGTCTTCCTCATAGCCATCCTCATAGGCGCCCTCGCCGTTGTCGTCCTCATCGCCGCCGCCGCCGCCGCCGCCGCCGCCGCCGCCGCCGCCGCCGCCGCCGCCATCATATTGCGGCTCGTATAGCGGATTGAAGTCGGCGATGAGCTCGTTCACCACGGGCTCGGTGACGGGCCAGTGCGAGGCACCCTCCTCGTTTTGGTAAAAGTAGAGCTGCGAACCCTTTTCAGGCCACCAGTACTTGTCACCGGCGCCGGCGCCGGTTCGGCGGTGCTGCAGGCCCATGAGGTAGGCATGCTGCTTCGCGGGCACGTTGGCCACGTGGCGTCGCCATGGCTCGCACGCATGCACGCACGTCGCGAGGTGATCCGAGTGATCCATATCCATATCCGGGATGACGACCACGAACGACATCGGGCCGTCCGCCTATCGGAACGCCGCCGCAATCAGGGAGGTTATTAGCGAGGACATCAGTGAGGCCATCATCAGAGAGGCCATCAGTGAGGCCATCATCAGTGAGGCCATCAGCGCACCTGTCGGAACAGCGCCGCAATGTGCTGATGAGGGACGCAATCAGAGGTCATCAGAGGCCATCAGCGCACCTGTCGGAACAGCGCCGCAATGTGCAGAAAGCATGCACACACCGAGGCCTTGTCGAAGGGGGGATTCGCTTCGAAGGATCCGGAGCGCGGCCGGAAGGACTGAAACGGCCCGACCGCCCCAAAGTAACGGTCGGAGTCGAACCAAGCCGAGCAGTACATTCCGCACCCAAAGTGCTTGTAGCGGTTGAGCGGTGAGGCGTAGCATTCGAAATCGACGCCGAGGCACCGCTGAGGCGGGGGAGAGGAGGCATTATGAGATGCGCAGAGGCGTCATCAGAGGCACACCGCACCTGGAGCGTTGCCATCAGAGGCGTCATCAGAGGCGTCATCAGAGGCGCAGAGGCGTCATCAGAGGCACTCCGCACCTGGAGCGTCGCCATCAAGCGCCGTGGCAGCGCCGCTTGATTGGCACTCTTGTCCATCGAGATCGCATCGTACCTGATGAGGGAGGCAATCAGCATGCACTCAAATGGCCGCCTGATTGGCACTCTCGTCCATCGAGATCGCATCGAGAGCGCATCTCGTACCGGTACGCCATCGCGAAGAGGCGCGTCAGCATCAGGCTCTCATCGTGCCCACCGGAGATGTACATCTCGCGAAGGTCGTCGAAATGCGAGCTCCACATCTCCACCGTGTGCTCCTCCACCTCATCACTGGCGCTGCCCTCGCCGCCACCCTTGCCGCCGCCCTTGCCGCCGCCCTTGCCGCCGCCGCCCTTGCCCACGCCGCCCTTGCCGCCGCCCAAGCCGCCGCCGCCGATGCCCACCGGTCGGTAGACGATCTGCACGGACTCGGGATCCGTTGGGTGAGGGCTCATCAGGGGTAATCAGTGGGTCATCAGGGGTAATTAGTGGGTCATCTGGGGTAATTAGTGGGTCATCAAGGGTAATTACCTGCACGGACTCGGGATCCGTTGGGTGAGGGCGCTTGAAGACGCCCAGCTGTCTGTCGCCGAGCGTCACGCCGCGATGAGAGATGGCCTTTTTCCAGTGCTCCTGGAGCCCCTGGGCGTTCTCAAGCAGATCCGAGGCCGCCTTGGTGGCAAACTTGGAGAGACCCTCAGCCAATTCGTACCTGATGAGGGAGGCAATCAGCATGCAATCGGAGGCCGCCCTGGAGTCAAGCTGGGTGTCCCTCTCATACCAGAAGCCGTCATCGTTGGACTCGCGCTGTGGGAAGTTGGCGCGGTACGTGCTCTTCAGTTGCGACGCCAGCCATCGAACGACGAGCGAGTCTGTGGGCGACGGAAGGGCTCATCAGGGCTCATCAGGGCTCATCAGGGCTCATCAGGGCTCATCAGGGCTCATCAGGGCTCATCAGGGCTCATCAGGGCTCATCAGGGGTAATCAGTGGAGGCACACCTGTACGTGAGGGAATGACCGGCTCGAGTGGGCACGCGCTATGTGCGGAGGCGTCCGGGTCGGTATTGGCGACCACCACGAAAAAGATCCACTTCGAAATGATGTCCCATGCAAGCTTGCGCTCCAAATAAGGCAACCGGCGCACCGCGTCCGCCGCGCGCGCGCCGGACGCGGCACCATAGCGTACAGACGAGGGAGGTGGACGCGCCGAGAGCCCGCCCGAGGCCGAGGCGGGGCTGCCGACGGCATGGATGCGCTGCTCCACGTGGCAGAGGGTCATCAGCGGTCATCAGTGGCAATCAGTGGCAATCAGTGGCAATGAGGGGCAATCAGCGGCAATCAGCGCACCTGCACCACGTGGCAGAGGGTCATCAGCGGTCATCAGTGGCAATCAGCGGCAATCAGCGCACCTGCACCACGTGGCAGAGAGCGTCGTAACGGTCGACGGCGCTGCCCGGGAGTTCGAGCCCGTACCTGATGAGGAAGGCCATCAGAGAGGCCATCAGAGGCCATCAGAGAGGCCATCAGGGAACTCGAGCACATACACAGCCTCCAGTGGCAATCAGTGGCAATCAGTGGCAATCAGTGGCAATCAGTGGCAATCAGTGGCAATCAATGGCAATCAGAGAACTCGAGCACATACACAGCCTCCTGGCTCGCCGCGGACAGCTGATGAGGGAGACAATCAGCATGCAATCAGCATGCAATCAGCAGGCAATCAGGGAGCATACACAGCCTCCTGGCTAGCCGCGGACAGCAGGTCCTCAACTGCCGGCCCAATCTCCTGCTCGAGCTGCTCGTGCAGCGCCGTGGTGGGCGTTGCGTGCGGCGGCGACAGCGTGAGCGTTGGAGGCACGAAGCTCCGCTCGGGCACAAAGTGCCCGTCGCGAAAGGTGAAGGGCCATACCTGATGAGGGAGGCAATCATCATGCAATCGAGATGCGATCTCGGGCACAAAGCGCCCGTCGCGAGAGGTGAGGGGCCATACCCAGGCGCGTAACCACCCCTTCATCGCCTCCTGCTGCGCGGGCGCGCGGTAGCAACTGATGGCATCCGCGAACTTGGAGTTGGTGACGAGGATGGCGCGCCGTGCGATCGCGCAGTGGACGAGGGGGGGCAGCTCGCGCGCATTCAAACCCTCGGGCGCGAATTCCGCAAGCTGCTCCTCGTGGATGAGCTTCCACAGCTCATTACGGCGCGAGATGACGATCTCATCAGCCAGATTCGATCTGCCGCCCTCCATCCAGATACGTGGCACGAGGCAGGTCACGTTGTAGCCGCGGCTGAGCAGTTCCATCTGCGCTTGGCGCACCTGATGAGGGAGGCCATCAGCATGCAATCAGCATGCGATCAGCATGCCATCAGTATGCCATCAGCATGCAATCAGCAGTTCCATCTGCGCTTGGCGCACGGCGTTCAGATTGAGGAATCCCATCTCGAGCGGATTGTCGGCCGCTGCCACCGACGAGCAGTCGATGAGGATGGATGGGATCACCGCGGCCCGAGATGGGATCTCCGCGGTCCGAGATGGGATCTGGATCTCCGCGGTCCGAGATGGCGCCGCCGCCGCCGCCGCTCTGGCCAAGGGCGCTGCCACGGGCGCCATGGGCGCGAACGCGGGCGGCGTGTGCGATGCGAATGGGGGCAGCTGTGAATGTGAATGTGAATGGGAATGGGACATTATGTTCACGGCGGCGCTCGACAGGGCGGGCAGTGCCATGCCGAGCGGCGTCAGCAGCGTCGTGGCGGGCGTCGCGTCCACGGCGCCGGCACCAAAAGTCTCGTCATTGGCGCCATCGGCGTCCGCCTCGTCCGTCACTCTCAAGGCACCCTCCGGAGCGTTATCTCCCTGATCGAGCTCCGCATCTCCCTGATCGAGCTCCGCATCTCCCTGCTCGAGCTCCGCATTCCACGTGGCCGCCGTGTAGCCTAAAATGGAAGCCGCGCGCTGCTCGACGGCCGTGAGCGTCGCCCACGCATGCATGCACGTCGGGGGTGCCTCGCCTCGGTCCCACGAGGTTTCGTCATAACCGAGCCACGCCGCGGCTCGTCGCTCGTCCCAGGTCAGATCTCCCCACAGGAGCCCATCGGGGCCCGCCGCACGCCCAGTTTCGTCATGTGCCCGCGGCAGCGCCGCCGCACGCCCAGTTTCGTCATGTGCCCACGGCAGCGCCGCCGCGGCGGATGCGGTTGGCGCCGGCGGTCGCGCCGAGGGCGGTGTCGACGGCGCCGTTGCGGGCGCCGCCGTAGCCACACGTAACGGTACCGGTACGGAGGCGAGGGCGGGTTCCCACAGCGCGCGATGGGGGCTCGTGGCGGCCCAGATGGCGGCGGGGTCATCGGGGCGTAGGGCAGGTAGGGCAGGTAGGGCAGGTAGGGCAGGTAGGGCGGGGAGCTCGTCGGGGGGTTGGGCATGGGTGCGCTGGTGCGTAGGCGGTGACGACGGCGACAGCGGATGGAGTGGCACTACGTTCGCGTCGTGCGCGAGGGTACCTGTGAATGAGGAAGGTGCTGTCAAGGAGGGACGAGGTGCGTCGAGCGCGCTGTGGCGAGCGCTGGTGACCCAAATAGGTTCTCATTGGCAATCAACGCACCCTTGCCACCCGGAGCGTCATCAGAACTCATCAGGAGTCATCAGTGGCCATCAACGCACCCTTGCCGCCAGGAGCGCCCAACTCCCGCAGGAACGTGGACGTCTCCACCGCGTTGAGCTTCCCAGCCTTGAGGTGCATCGTGTCTGGCAGCTTCCATTGCCGCACGGTACCCAGCCGGCACACACGCACCTGCGCAGGGAAGCCGGACGTTTCATGCGACCGGCGGGTAGTGGCGCTACTCCAAGCCGTAGGCTCGAGGTTCATCTGCGGCGCGTCGGTCGCGTAAAAGGGGCCGTACAGCACACGCCTGCTCGAGAGGAGGTGGGGGGCGCCGTGGTGAGCGCTTGCATGCAAGGCAGGTCCTCAGAGGCAATTGACGAACCTCGAGAAGTTGAGGAGGAAGAGCGGCGTGACGGCCGGCTCGATGTCACGGCGTAGGGTCGGGAGTTGCCCGCCGTGCTCGCCAAAGAGGGCGCGCCGCATGCACTCGTCGTACCTGATGAGGGAGGCAATCAGCATGCCGTCAGCTGCCCGCCGTGCTCGCTAAAAAGAGGGCGCGCCGCATGCACTCGTCGTACCTGATGAGGGAGGCAATCAGCATGCCATCAGCTGCCCGCCCGTGCTCGCAAAAAAGAGGGCGCGCCGCATGCTCTCGTCGTACGTTTGGCTCGAGCACATGAAGAGGAAGCCGAGTGAAGGCACCGAGGCCGCTACGGCGGAGGACGAAGGGCCGCTGCCGCCGCCGCCGCCGCCGCCGCCGCTGCCGCTGCCGCCGCCGCTGCCGCTGCCGCCGCCGCTGCTGCTGCCGCTGCCGCTGCCGCCGCCGCCGCCGCTGCCGCTGCTGCTGCCGCTGCCGCCGCCGCCGCCGCCGCTGCCGCTGCCGCTGCCGCTGCCGCTGCTGCTGCCGCTGCTTCTGCCGCTGCTGCCGCTGGGCACGACTGGGCGCGCCGTACTGGTCACGACTGGGCACGCCGGCTGACCACGGTTGACGGCGAGCATCGCTTGCGCTTGCGCTTGCTGCTGCTGCGGCGTCGGCGGCGGCGGCGGCGGCTTCTGCGTAGGCTGCGTCGACGTCGGCGGCTGCGGCTGCTGCCGCTCCAGCTGCTGCGTCTGCGGCTTGTCGAGAACAGGGACCTGATCGGCTTCGCGCGCGATGGTGCCCTTGCGCGAGAGCTCGCGTAGCAACAAGGCCGTCTGCGTTTCGTCAAGCTCGCCGGCCGTGAGCGACTGGAAGAAGTCCGGTGGTAGAGTCCACACGCGCACTGGGCCTCCGCAGCGCGCGTCCACCTCGCGGCACACGCGCACCTGCGCGGCGTACGGCGACCGGCTCTCGTCGCTGTTGTCTGGGGGCTCGCTCCGCCCACGCGGATGTTGGCCGGCGCCGACCCATGCCTGTGGTTCGATCATCGAAGCCGGCGCGTCGCTCGCGTAAAAGGGTCCGTACAGCGTACGCTTGCCAAAGTGCAGCAGAAAGAGCGGCGTCACGCGCGGCACGATCGCACGGCGCATCGTCGCGATCTTGTTGGCGGCCGCTCCGAAGAGCGCGCGCCGTAGGCACTCGTCGTACGTCTTGCCGGAGCACATGAAGAGGTAGCCCGCCGACGAGCTGGCAGCGGGGCTCTGATCGGGAGGGGTGCGCTGATTGAGAGGTACCTTGGGCTCATCTTCACCTCTCTCTATCACGCGCTGATAGAGAGGTGGCTTGGGCACGGTGCGCGGAGGCGCCTTTGCGACGGCTCTGACTTGGATCTCGGACTGCTCCGCGATGATGAGCTTGGAGAAGGCCACAAAGTCGGCGGATGTGATGGCCTTCCTGTTGTAGGACTCGAGGACGGAGATGGCTTCGGAGTGGCCCGTGACAGCAAGCATGGTCATCGACTGGAGCACGGAGGCTTTGTCGTCTGCGGACATTGCGGACGGATGGCGCGGCGCTCGCAAGAGCGTCCGCCGCTCCGAGCTTCCCGAGCCAGAGAGGGAGAGGCCGAGATGGGTGTGAAATCTTGGGTGTGAAGTCGACGTTGTGACCCCAACGGTGAAGCGCCCGTGAACACGCGACCTGAAAAAAAGTTTGGCAAAACAAGTATGCAAGTTCGGGTGCATGGTTAAGGGGTGAGACTTCGCGGCACGGCGGGGCTGTCCCACGCGGGCATGCGGCGCCATCAACGAAGTTAATTCCCATTCCAGTCACGATCCCCTGCACCACCACACGAGGACGCCATGCGCGCGAGCGGGCGTGAGTCGGCGGCGCGAGCTCGCCACGCCGGCTGGCCGCACGCAGGGCGCGGGCCGCACGCGCGGCGGCACGGCGGCGGCCGCGGCTCGCCTCGCCGGGCGGAGGGGGGCGGAGGCGGAGGGCGCGCGCGGCGAGGGTCAACCTGGGTTCGATTCTCGGCGGGGGCTTACCGCTATTCCAACAAGAAGAAGCCCAAGAAGGATAACCAGCCGCCATGCCCTCTTTGAAGGTGAAGCCGGCCTGCATGCACTCCCTCGGATTGAACCCGGCCTGCTTCGCCTCAGCGCACGTGTAGCCCGCCGCCTTGAGCCCCTCGACGTAGCCCGCCTGCTTCGCCTCAGCGCACGTGTAGCCCGCCTGCTTCGCCTCAGCGCACGTGTAGCCCGCCGCCTTGAGGCCCTCGACGTAGCCCGCCTGCTTCGCCTCAGCGCACGTGTAGCCCGCCGCCTTGAGGCCCTGCACCATACCAT
>Ga0210242_102039_pt1 | contig 12512 bp, 16 predicted proteins | sample ChrtobMeP5a_16mM_FD_155445 | JGI IMG/M metagenome (GOLD analysis project Ga0210242, IMG submission 155445) | Chrysochromulina tobin associated microbial communities from unialgal haptophyte culture, Seattle, Washington, United States - P5a_16mM | ecosystem: Host-associated > Algae > Haptophytes >... | reverse complement strand
CTCCCCCCTGCTTGAGGACGGGTACGCGTGAACCATCTGGCCCTGAGTACCGCTGATGGCCGCCGATGGCCGCTGATTGCCTCTGAAGACCGCTGATTGCCTCTTCCATCAGGTATACCTGGACCATGCGGCCAGTGACGTGGCTCCTGCGACGGCCGACGGCCCATTTTAGGCAAGTGCTCACATGGCTGAGCGAGAATGAGCCGAGATTGCTGCGGGAGCTCCTGACAGCCGTTACGGAGGAGGGCTTGAACGAGAAGCACGTCGAGGGGGGCAGGCTGCTCGAGGCCGCTGTGAAGAGCATGGGCGGTGTGAAGGGAGGCCACGCGAGCCTTCTCTCTTCGACCATCGACCTGACAGACTCAACCACAGGCCCTAATAAGGCAGGTGAGCCCGTCGACCTCCGGCTGAGCGATGAGAAGTCGCGAGACGAGATTGTATCTCGTTCGCGAGATTGCATCTGAACTCGGATCGAGATCTCGGTGCCGTCGTGCCCGAGCAGGGCACAGGTCTTCGGGGGGGGCACAGGTCTTCGGGGGAGGCATCGTCTGCATGTGAGAGCAAGATACAGGCCGAGTGCCGCGGAGGAGCGGAGGTGCACACGAGGTCGCATCTCCGAGGTCGCATCTCCGAGGTCGCATCTCCGAGGTCGAGGTGGGCTGCCCGCATGGCAATGGACCCAAACCCGGTCAGCAGAACCCCACAGCAGAACCCCGCTGGAGAACAAGTACAGAGTACGCATGATCCATGATGTGCAAAGAATCGGTGGCAAGGGCGTAGGCCGTACTGTAAGCATACTAGGGCAGGCAGGCGGTAGATCGGCGGGAGGCGGCTTGATAGTAGCGACGTGCGTGCGAGCGAGGTGCAATTGTCCGAGATTGGTCCGAGATTGAGGTCCGATCGTGCCACGAAAAGGAACGGAATTCGCTGAGGTGTGAGGAAGTCCGCCTCGACACTAAATTCTAAAAGAGGCCTAGTGACCGGAAAAACGCCGCCGAAAACGCAAATGGAATGGATCATGGATCATGGGAATCATCCTGCAAGAGGGCGCCCCACCGGCATACATCGGCTCTTTCCACCCGACCCCGCTGTGGAATTAGGCGCCCTCACAATCACGGCCAGGCACGGCGCAAACAGGGCTGCACAGTGCGCTTTGACGGAGAACGTGAAGCCGCACTGGACGAGCCGAAGCGGCTCTGGATGGTAGCTCACCTGATGAGGGAGGCAATTAGGCGGCCATCAGGAGGCCAATCAGGAGGCCATCAGTTGCCATCAGATGCCATCCGAGGTGCGATTTGTGCGATCTGCTTCGCTCACGATGAGGTTCATGGGCGAGCAGGGGGTGCGGCGGGCCACGAGATCAGATCGAGATCGCGCGACGCTCTGGTTGCATGCACGCGCCCACGCCTCCGGTCCGTGGCATTCGCGGTACGCGAGCAGAGGGTTGAGCAGCAGCACGTCCGCATGCAACCGACGTGCCACAGCCAACTGTGCTCATCGAAGTTCGAAGAGGGTCAGGTCGGGTGCTCATGACCTCATGAGGTACTCATCAGGATCAAGGCGGATCAATAATGTCTCATGAGGTACTCATCAAAGGAGCGACATCAAGTAACATCAGGATCAATTACATGTAGGGACCAGTGCCATAGGTTTACAATAGGGGCCACGATAGTAGTACGATAGTAGTGGCACTCAGTGGCACTCAGTGCGCACCTGATCGTCAAAGAGGAGCACGTCGGCGTTCGCGCGTGCCAACGCCTCCTCCGGGTGCGGAAAGGGGACGACAAAATGGAGATCCGTGCGCGTGCGGATGACGTGCGTGTACGAAAAGCGGCGCTGGCGCTCCTCGCGAAAGATGAGGCGTGCACAGGCCACGAAGCGCACCGTCATCGGGAAGAGATACGGATGGGTCATTGTGCCTCGTGGACAGCTTAGTTGCCCATGCTCGTTGCCGTTGCGGTCGGGCCTGAGCGTCTCGCCGCTGTCGACATAGACGCTGCGCACGGAGAGCGTGCTGCCCACGACAGCGCCCTCACTGCTGCCCATGCTGTCGTTGCTGATGCTGTCGTTCCACGGCGCCGATGCTCCACGGCCCGTTGAGACGATGCTCTCGGGCCTGGGCCCAGCGGCGGCGGATCCATGGTCTGTCGAGATGAAGTACTCGTACCCGGGCTTGTCGAGCCTCTTGATCAGGCCCTCCTGTACGGAGGGCTGGTAAAAGGATCGCAACTCGCCAGACAAGCAAACCGCGACCAGGCCTGACATGCACGCGCCAAGCTCTGTGCCATTGGGTTTTTATCCAAGGCCGAAAGAACTCTCAAGTTTGCTTCGAAAGCAGATTCTTGCATGCAACTCCAGACGTCTCGAAATCGTGGCGTGTGTGGGGCTATCAAGATTCAAGTTCAAGATCATCGCGCCCTTTTCTTGCTACGTACACGCGATTCGTTCGTGACGGGAACTCAACTGCCTGCACTACACTTTTTCAAGCTACGGCCTACGCCGCCGCACCCCACGCAAATCTCTCATCCCCATCCATCAGCTGCACCAGCTCGGCGCTGTGCTCGCGATAGAAGGCCGCGAGGGCGGCGAGGGCGCCCGTCTCGAGCGCCGACTTGAGCGCCGGCCGCTCACCCTCATCTCCACGGCTTGGGGCCAGGGGCGCCGTGCCGAGCGCCGCGCCGAGCGCCGTACCGAGCGCTCCGTCGTCCAAATTAGGCAATTCGCGCAGCCCGAAAAAGCGCCACGCCTCGCGCAGCGCCCGCGACGGCGCGCGCGCCTCGTCCTCCGCGCGCAGCACGCGCAGCTGCGCCGCCGGCAGCGCCCGCAACAGCGCGCGTAACCACACGCCGTACAGCCCGTCCACTATCGGATTGGCGGCGGCGAGGCGCGCGGCGCACGTCGGTAACGGCTCGTGCGTGGTGCATGCATTCAGCGTCGCGAGCTGCGCCAGGGCCTCTCTCGTCCAGTTGCCATCCAAATTAGGCAAGTCGCGCTCCCGATTGCCATCGCCATTAGGGGTTGACGAAGCCGCCCGTCGCCTCTCGAGGCTGTGAAGGCGCCTCTCGAGGCTGTGAAGGCGCGTGAGCGGCTCGCAGACGTACAGGAGCACCTTGAGCCCAGGCTGCACACGCATGCAATGAGGGATGCAATCAGCATGCAATCCGCATGCAATGAGAGAGGCAATCACCTTGAGCCCAGGCTGCACACGCATGCAATGAGGGATGCAATCAGCATGCAATGAGAGAGGCAATCACCTTGAGCCCAGGCTGCACACGCGGGAACAAGTCGAACAGAACTCATCAGAGGCCATTGACGAGACTCATTGACGAGACCCATCAGAGAAACAAGTCGAACAGAACTCATCAGAGCTCATCAGAGGCCATCAGAAGCCATCAGAGGCCATCAGAGGCCATCAGAGGCCATCAGAAGGCCATCAGAAGGCCATCAGAGGCAGTTTGACGAGACTCGCCTGCACGCGCGGGAGCAGATCGAATAGCTCGACGCCCTTGGCACGCAGCACGCGCCCCCATCCCGCCGATCGCGCATCCAGTGTGCTTTGCTGCACGAGCAGGAGCGCCGTCGCGGGCGCGGGCGGCGCGCCGTGCCGAGCGTCGTGCCGAGCGCCGTGTCGAGCGCCGCCTTCGCGAGCGACAACGCCCGCGACGGCGCGGCGCATGCCCGGGTGCTCTGTGAAGTTCTCAAGGGAGGGGTGTGAGCATGCACTCAGACGCAATCAGTGGTCATCAGTGGTCATCAGTCACCTGTGAAGTTCTCGAGGGAGGGGTGTGAGCATGCACTCAGACGCAATCAGTGGTCATCAGTGGTCATCAGTCACCTGTGAAGTTCTCAAGGGAGGGATACGTCCACCAGGGGGCCATCCCCCGGGGGGCAATCAGTCGCAATCACCTGTGAAGTTCTCGAGGGAGGGGTACGTCCACCAGGGGGCCATACCCCGGGGGGCAATCAGTCGCAATCACCTGTGAAGTTCTCAAGGGAGGGGTACGTCCACCAGGGGGCCATCCCCCGGGGGGCAATCAGTCGCAATCACCTGTGAAGTTCTCGAGGGAGGGGTACGTCCACCAGGGGGCCATCCCCCGGGGGGCAATCAGTCGCAATCACCTGTGAAGTTCTCAAGGGAGGGGTACGTCCACCAGGGGGCCATCCCCCGGGGGGCAATCAGTCGCAATCACCTGTGAAGTTCTCAAGGGAGGGGTACGTCCACCAGGGGGCCATCCCCCGGGGGGCAATCAGTCGCAATCACCTGTGAAGTTCTCAAGGGAGGGGTACGTCCACCAGGGGGCCATCCCCCGGGGGGCAATCAGTCGCAATCACCTGTGAAGTTCTCAAGGGAGGGGTACGTCCACCAGGGGGCCATCCCCCGGGGGGCAATCAGTCGCAATCACCTGTGAAGTTCTCAAGGGAGGGGTACGTCCACCAGGGGGCCATCCCCCGGGGGGCAATCAGTCGCAATCACCTGTGAAGTTCTCGAGGGAGGGGTACGTCCACCAGGGGGCCATCCCCCGAGGGGCAATCAGTCGCAATCACCTGTGAAGTTCTCGAGGGAGGGGTACGTCCACCAGGGGGCCATCCCCCGGGGGGCAATCAGTCGCAATCACCTGTGAAGTTCTCAAGGGAGGGGTACGTCCACCAGGGGGCCATCCCCCGGGGGGCAATCAGTCGCAATCACCTGTGAAGTTCTCAAGGGAGGGGTACGTCCACCAGGGGGCCATCCCCCGGGGGGCAATCAGTCGCAATCACCTGTGAAGTTCTCAAGGGAGGGGTACGTCCACCAGGGGGCCATCCCCCGGGGGGCAATCAGTCGCAATCACCTGTGAAGTTCTCAAGGGAGGGGTACGTCCACCAGGGGGCCATCCCCCGGGGGGCAATCAGTCGCAATCACCTGTGAAGTTCTCAAGGGAGGGGTACGTCCACCAGGGGGCCATCCCCCGGGGGGCAATCAGTCGCAATCACCTGTGAAGTTCTCGAGGGAGGGGTACGTCCACCAGGGGGCCATCCCCCGGGGGGCACGCGCCACATCCGGGTGGGACAGCAGCCGTTGACCAAAGGCAGGGGCGCCGCAGCCGCGCGCGCCGAGCACCAAGGCTGCGGGCAGGCAGCGCCGCCGAGGCTCGTCAGCCGGCCGTTGAGGTTCGTCAATCGGCCGTTGAGTTTCGTCAGTCGGTGCCGCAGGCTGTGGGGAGTTGGAGGGCCATTCGGGGCAGTCCAACGGGCGCCGCAGTGGGCAAGCCTTGAAGGATGGCGCTTTGGTACGCTGCCGAGGGTCGTGCTGGCGCTGTCCTGGGCGTTTCGGTCGGTCCGACGGCGCGTCCGTTACGCCCCCCCAGCAGGGCGTGCGCGCGCTCAGCACGGCGCTCGGTCCGGCGCCCGGTCCGGCGCCCAGCCCCTCGCGCACGGCGGAGAGAGCGCCTCGGATGGCGGAGGCGGCCTGAGGGGGGCAATCAGAGGTCATCAGAGGTCATCATAGGTCATCAGTGGTCATCAGCGTGCATCAAAGGCCATCAGAGTTCATCAGTTTAGCAATCAGAGGCCATCAGTGTGGCAATCAAAGGCCATCAGCGTGCATCAGAGGCCATCAGAGAGTTCATCAGAGGCCATCAGTGCGGCAATCAGAGGCCATCAGAGGCCATCAGAGGCCTACCTGCACCACGCCGATGTTGTCTGTGCGTACCAGCAGAGGACGTGGCAATGGCGCAGGCTGTGCTAGCAACGGACGCTCCTGCTGATGGCCGTCCTGATTGCCACCCTCATCAGGCTGATTGCCCCCCTCATCAGGCTGATTGCCTCTCGCCGCCGCAGCGGGGGAAGCGTGAGCGCTTGCATGCGGCCGTCGCAGGTCATGGGTCGGTACCAGAAGCAATGCCACGGACGCCCCGGCTGCAAGCGCACTCACCTGATGAGGGAGGCAATCAGCCTGATGAGGGAGGCAATCAGCCTGATGAGGGAGGCAATCAGCCTGATGAGGGAGGCAATCAGACTGATGAGGGAGGCACTCAGGGCGGCCATCCGCATGCACTCGGGGCAGTAGCTGCTGTGCCACATTAGGGACGACCCTAATTAGGGTGGCGCCGTGGTGGGCGCGCACCGCCGGTGGCTCTGTCGGTTCGACGCGATGGACGGGCGCCGTCTCAGGCGCCGTCTCGGGCGCGTGCCTCCACCAGAAGAGCGTGCCTGATGAGGGAGGTCATCAGGCAGCCCATCAGTTGCAATCAATGGCAATCAGGGCGACGTGGCGTACCTGATGAGTGAGGCAATCAGACGCCATCAGACGCCATCAGAGACGCAATCAGACGCCATCAGAGGCGCAATCAGAGGCGCGAGCAGAGACGCGATCAGAGACGCCATCAGACGTACCATCGTCGGCAAGGGCGAGCGCGCGTCGACCAAACGCAGAGACCAGAAGGAATCGTTTTCCCCACAGCTCATGATACCAATCGCCCACATCGGCCGGTCGATCGGAAAGCAAGCGCCTCTGATTGCGATCGGAAAGCAAGCGCCTCGATTGGGGAACACGTTGGCGTGTGCGACCGTCGCCACCGCCGTCGGCAGCGCCGTCACCTCCGCCGTCGCCACCGCCGTCGCCGCCCCAATAAAGCAGCTGGCCACGCGAATGCCCCCAGCCAACGATCGCGAGGCTGAACGAATCCCCGGCCGCAATCGCGCTAATGAGCGGCATCCTCTGCGCCGGCTTTGCCTTATTAGGCGCCTTCTCGGACGATCTCCCCTGAGCTCGCGCATGCATCTCGCGCACCCGAGATAGAACGCGCGCATCATCAGCATCATCATCATCATCATCACCATCGGCGGCGGCGGCGGCGGCGGCGGCGGGGGCGGCGGCCGTTGGACGCCCGAGCGCCGCCCGTTCCAAATATGGACTGGCCTCAGTCGGCGGAGGCAGCGCTGCACTGAAGACGACACCTTCCGAGCTGAGGACGAGCAGGTGCGTCGCACTCACCTGATGAGGGAGGCAATCAGACTGTAATCGGAGCAGCTTGCCAAATTAGGGACGAGCAGGTACGTCGCAACTCACCGCCGCACGGACCGCAATCAGCTTCATTCCGTTGTAATCAGTTGCAATCAGGTGCACTCACCGCCGCGCTGACCGCAAGCACGCTGAGACCCTTCTCCCCATCGCCCACATCGTCCTTGCCCTTGTCCTTATCGCCCTGGCCGTTGCCTTGATCGCGAAGGGCAAGGGGGCGAGGGACGGAAGAGCGCAGCGAGACACGTGTACATTGGCCAGCGCTGTCCGCATCGCAATCGTCCGTCCGTCCGTCCGCCCGTCCGTCTGCCCTTCCGTCCGCCCGCCCGTCCGCCCTTCCGTCCTCCCTTCCGTCCGCCCGTCCGTCCGGATGCCCTTCGCGAGACGAGGGCGTTTCCAAATAAGGAGCCAAGGTCCAAATATGGACGGCACCATCTCGGGTGACCGCAACCGCCGCCCGCGACGACGCTGCCACGTGTACCGTGCGCCGTCCCTCGAGAGAGCCTCCGACCGTTTGTAACCACCCGAGCTGGGGCACGTGCACCGCGCGCTCGGGACGGCGCGAGTGCTCGGTACGGCGCGAGCGCCACTCCGGGCGTGCGGCGTTGGCTTCGTAGAGCACCCCATCCCTGGTCAGAGTGAGGAGGCTCAGGTTGCCAACGGCCGCGGCGACCAGCCCGGCGGACAAGGACGGGCTATGAACGCGTCGGAGGCGAAGGCAGGGGAAGACGCACACGAGGGCGGAGCCCTCGGTGGAGATGGTGGCCCACAGCCCCAAACCCGACGTAACGGCCACCATCGCCTCCCCTTCGGCTCCTAATGTCTCATCCTCGTCGGAACAGACGACATCCGCCTCGGCCCCCGCCTCGCCCCCCGCCTCGCCCCCCGCCTCGCCCCCCGCCTCGCCGCTGCCGCCAGCAACGCCGCCGCCGAGGCGGCGCCCATCACGGCGCCCATCACGGCGCTCGACATGGCGCCCACCACGGCGCGCGCCCTCGCACTCGATGAGGCCATCGACTCGGCCCGCCACGTGCCAATCGGAGCGACGGCCAAGGGTGTGAACCAGGTGCGTCGGTGTGAACGAGCGGTTCGTGGGTACTTCCCAATGCGTCAGGGAGAAGGAGTGCAGCGCCCCCGCGAGCGCGACGGACGTGATGACGCCCGGCGCAGCGCGTTTCGGCAAGAAGGCCGACGGATGGCCGAACACGTCAGAGGCGCCAACGGCTTCGTATGCCAACCGTCCATCGTCCCAAAACTGGAAAGTTTGGAGGGATTCGGCCACGGGTGCGTGGCAGCGCCACTCGTCGTCTTGGCGGTTGCCCTGCGAGCCATCAGGCGCAATCAGATCCCATCAGGCGCAATTAGGCGCAATCAGGCGCAATCAGGCGCAATCAGGCGCAATCAGCTCCCATCAGGCGTTACTATGCGCAATCAGGCGCAATCAGGCGCAATCAGCTCCCATCAAGTCCAAGACGGTGTGCTCAGGTCCCATCAGGCGCAATCAGGCGCCATCAGCGGCACGCATGCACGCACCGTCCGCCCGTCGAGCGTGATCGCAATCGGGTGTAATCAGGAGCATTCAGGCGCAATCAGGCGCCATCAGCGGCACGCATGCACGCACCGTCCGCCCGTCGAGTGTGATCGCACAGCACGGCGCGGGTACCCCAGCCCCGTTATGCAAGGCGCCCTCATTGTAGTATCCGGGCGACCATTCGGTGGCCCGGAGCGCCCTGATGATGGAGGCAATCAGGCATATTTCAGGAAGAACAGCGTAGTGATCAGCAGTCATCAGTGGCAATCAGCGCACCCCTCAAGGCCGCGCTCGAGTAACAGCTTCGCGCGGCCCACGAGGCGCTCAAGACGGCGCGAGCCCGCGCGCACGCCCAGCTGGGCCGCGAGCGCCGCCCGCTCGGTGTGAACGAGCTCGTTCACACACGACGCCATCCGCGGCGGCAGCGCTTTCCCCACACGCCCCCGCGGCACGTGGCACCGGTAGTCGAGCGGCAAGGCGGGCCAGTATAGCGTGTGGGGAAATGGGCAGGTGCGCGGCTTGGGGGTGGGGCAGGTGGAGCGCAGGGTGCAGCAGTGCAAGAATGGAAAGCCGAGCTTGTTCCTTAAATGGAAGTTGGCGCCGGGAAGAAAGAGGGAGTTGGGCGTGTGGCGCGTGTTGTACCTGTCGTGGCAGGCTCACAGAGGTCATAAGAGAGGCTCACAGAGGTCATCAGAGGCGGTCTGTGCGGTACCGGGGCGTGAGGATGGTGTGCGCATTGTCGATGAGGGTGAGCCCCCCACCCTCCCGAAGCATGAGGTGCTCCAGATGTCGATCTCCCGATGCGAACAGAGCGTCGAAGAGAGCGGATTGGACGAGGGAGGCGGAGTCGACCCGCCGAAGCTGCCAAATTAGGGAGGGCACTCAGATGCCAATTAGGGGCAATCAGAGGTGCAATCAGAGGTGCAATCAGAGGTGCAAACAATGTGTGCCCACCTGCCACGCCATGTCACGCGCACGTCTCCCCTGCCTCTCCTGCTTCGCAGAAGGGGATGGGGGCGCAATTAGTGGCCATCAGAGGTCATCGGTGGCCATCAGTGGTCATCAGCAGTCATCAGTGGCCATCAGTGTCCTTGAGTCGCAATTAGGGGCAACGAGTGGCGATCATCAGTGGCACTCGCCTGCTTGTTCGGGCCGAAGGCATGCGAGCGCATGAGCATGTCCGCGGAGACCCCCCTTGCGAGCTCGGCCGCCACCGCCGGGCGGCGCTCGGGACGGCGCGCGTCGAAGGCGGCCCTGGAGTTGGTGGAGGAGGTGGTGGGGGGGCGAAGGATGGCGAGATCGGCGACCCATTCGAGAGCGACGATCGGTCGCACCTGATGAGCGAGGCAATCAGAGGTCATCAGCATGCAATGAGTGGTGGCACTCATTGGCAATCCGTGATCATCAGGCTCTTGATTGCGTGATCATCAGGCTCTTGATTGCGTGATCATCAGGCTCTTGATTGCGTGATCATCAGGCTCCTGATTGCGTGATCATCAGGCTCCTGATTGCGTGATCATCAGGCTCCTGATTGCGTGATCATCAGGCTCCTGATTGCGTGATCATTAGGCACGCACCAGTCCGCAGCGCTCTCCAACGGCTTCGACAAGGCGTGTGGACTCGCGCTCCTCGTCCGTCACCTGATGAGGGACGCAATCAGACGCGATCAGAGGCAATCAGCATGCAATCAGACAAGGCGAGTGGACTCGCGCTCCTCGTCCGTCACCTGATGAGGGACGCAATCAGACGCATGCAATCATAGGTCATCAGCGTGCGGACTCGCCCTCCTCGCCCGTCATCAACTGATGAGGGACGCAATCAGACGCAATCAGACGCAATCAGCGGCTCGCTCCTCGCCCTCACCTCGCCATCACGCAGCTTGAAGACCACATCGACCTTGGCGCCTCGGAGCTCTTCCACAGCGAGGTACACGTTGGCTGTGCCCCCGGTCTCGCGCTCGTACCTGATGAGGCAGGCCATCAGAGGTCATCAGAGGCCATCAGAGGCCATCAGAGGCCATCAGAGGCCATCAGAGGTCATCAGAGGTTATAGAGGTCATCAGAGGTCATCAGAGGTCATCAGGTGCTGCTCGTACCTGATGAGGCACGCAATCAGACCCACTCATTCGCAATCCATCGCACTCCATCGCACTCCATCATCGCACTCCATTGCAATCAGAGGCCATCAGCGTTCCACAGCACGGCATCGGTACAGTTTGCCGCCAAACGCGCGCCGTCGAGAGAGCGGCATCAGGCAGCCCCAGCAGGGCGGGCATACGTGGCCCTTCATCGGGCAGCACAGGCACGTGCCCGCGGGCGTCGGGAACGTTGGCTCGCGCGCTCGGCACCGCTCGCTCCGCCGCGCTGCGCCCGCGCCGCCCGTGTTCGCGCAGCCCCGTCGTGGTGGGTCGTCCGACACGTTCCGGTGCTGATAGCACACGTAGCCGTGGAAGGTGGCAGGCTTGGCGGTGGGCGTGCTGGCGTTGACAATGCCCTTGACCACCGCCATCTCGGCCGCCGTCCACTGCCGGCTTGCGAGGTACCGGTCGTACCGCCGGTCGGCGGAGCATCCCGCCGCCGCCGACGCAACCGGCATCGCTGGCTCGGGCGGAGGCGGCGAGGGCAGCTCCAATGGCGCCTCGACACCGTACGCGTACCGCTTGGCGGCAGCGTCGGCGGCGGCGGGATGCTCCAACTGGGCAGCGGCTGCAGGCGGGCCTCGCATCTGTGCCTGCGGCTCCGTGACGGCGGGGACAGATGGACTGATCAGCGCGGCGAAGCCCTGCGGCAAGGCAGTCGGCTGCAAGGATTGCACCACCACCGTAGTCGGCTGAATCACCAAGAGGAGCAGCACCGTCGCGGCGATCCCCTGCAGCACCGTCGCGGCGGCGAGCCAGCGCGGGCAGCGCGGGAAGCCCATCGGCGCGGCTTCTCGCATGTGTGCTGTGAAACTTGTGCCATTTCGGGAACATAACATTGTAGTGAAGAGGCTGGGACGTTCTCTCTTGAATTTGCTGACCTTTTTTCCTTCTGAAAGCCTGCCGAGTTCGAAACGTGGGTCGTTGTTCGTGGAGCGTGGCTAGAAAGGCGGATTGCCGACAGTCGCGTCTCGCTCCGTGAAACTTCGTGATCGCCTCGCGCTCTTGCCGCGCTGCCCGTGCCTTCTTCCACCTTCCCTTCACCGGAGATGGACGCTTTTCACGCCTCGAACATCTCGTCACCTTTTGCGCCTTCACTCGCTGCGCAACAACTTTCATCGCCTCCTCCACCCAATTTGCCTCACGACGCCGGCCTAGTGTACGGCCAGAACGCGGGGGACATTGCGGCGGATAATATGGCATCACACGCAATCAACTCGCAAGAGCACCCGACCCGCCGCCCGCGCCCCAATCCCGATGGCGACTCACCAAATGGGGGGGTGCCGGCATCTGGGCCATCTGGAGCGCCTCCTCCGCCGCCTGATACCGACATGGACTCGCTTCCTGCGCCACACGAACCTGGTCTGGAATACGGCGCCAACGCGCCCGATATTGTTGGTGACAACATTGCTCGGCAACTCGCGGACACACGCCCGAGGGCGGTGGTGGTCAACGAGGGTGGGGCACAAACCCCCGATATGGTCCGTGCGCTGCAACAGTTGCAGCGCTTTGAGTCCACGCCGACGGTTGCTCTCATAGCCAACAATGCTCGGCCGCAGCGCCCCGCGGAACACGCGATGATGCGCAAGGTCATTGCTACGCCGATTACGAGCACGCATCCGGAAGCGGAAGACAATGTCTGCCTCATCGGCGCGGGTGCGACGATGGCCACCGCGGGCGCTGCAGTCAGCCGCTTCCGCATCAACATTGTCTATGCCCACTTTCGCGCTACCTACGGCGATTCGGAGGCGGAGGCTGCGTTCCTGCGGCACTTTCCCGCGGGCAAAGCCGCGTTCTCGCTCGTCAAAGACAGCGGACGCCCTACCGGCCAGATCGCTGTGCAA
>Ga0210242_102028_pt1 | contig 12613 bp, 12 predicted proteins | sample ChrtobMeP5a_16mM_FD_155445 | JGI IMG/M metagenome (GOLD analysis project Ga0210242, IMG submission 155445) | Chrysochromulina tobin associated microbial communities from unialgal haptophyte culture, Seattle, Washington, United States - P5a_16mM | ecosystem: Host-associated > Algae > Haptophytes >... | reverse complement strand
CTCCTCGGCACAGGCACTCGCGCGGCAACGATCGTGACCGAGGCGTGCCTACGCACGGAGCTCGCCTGCTCCTTAACTGCTGCTGCTGCTGCTGCTGCTGCTGCTGCTGCTGCTGCTGCTGCTGCTGCTGCTGCTGCTGCTGCACCAGAAGGATCAGCTTGCTGCGCCTGGGCAGTTCCTGGGCAGCGGCTGGTGGCCTTCCTGAATAGGTTCTGATGGCCCTCTCGGATGACCCACCTGATCAGGTGCCCACTTGATTGCATGATGATCACACCACGGATGACCTCCCTCATCAGGTGCCCACCCAGCTGCTCCTCATCGAGAAGGATCAATATGACAAGGCGTGCGCCAAGCACCACCATGAGAAGGGATTGCAGCGCGTCGCCTTCCTCAAGCAAGTGTTCCTCTTCGAAGACCATAGCGACGACGAGCTGCTCAGCCTCGCCAAGCTCTTCACTGAGCGGCGGTATACACGAGGAGGATGCTGATTGCCATCGGAGTGCCATCTGAATGCGCCACTCTGACTGACTGCGCTCCTCCTCAGTTTCGAGAAGTACGCAACGGTCATCCGGCAGGGCGAGATTGCGGAGAATATGTAACGCGTGCCCACAGATGCCTCTGAGTGGAGCTCTCACTGCATGCATCTCTGAGTGCACCTCTGATGATCGTCGCCGAGCACGCGAGCGAGCCACACGCACACGCGCGCATCCTCACCCAGTAGCAGCGCGTGCACAACGTCCATCGCCTGGCCCTCGGCGTCGACCGACCAATGCACTGCGCACCCGTCGCTGCGTGCATGCGCACGCTCACCACGGCGCCCCGAGTCCCCACAGGCGTCGACCGACCAGTGCACTGCGCACCCGTCGGTGCGTGCATGCGCACGCTCACCACGGCGCCCCGAGTCCTCACAGGCGTCGCCGAGCGCCGTGGTGAGCGCCGCGGGGCTCGTGAGGGACGGTGAGGGTTGAGCGAGCGCCGTGGTGAGCGCTCCATGCGCGTGTGGCGCGTGCGCGTGCGCGTGCGCGTGGGGTGGCGCGTAGAGCGAGCAGCCGAGCACACGCGGCTCGTTGCGCGGGTCGAAGCGAGAGGCCTTGTCGCTCACCTGTGGGGAAGAGGGGGTGGAGCGCCGTGGTGAGCGCGTGCATGCAGCGGCTGCGTTGAGGCTGTGTTGCACACCGGCTTCGGTCGTGCGGATGAGGAGCCATCCGCAATCAAGCGCAATCAAGCGCAATCACCGACTTCGGTCGTGCGGTTGAGGAGCCATCCGCATAGTGGAGTACGATGACGAGCGGACCGGTGCAGCTGGCGACCCACCTGTGGGGAACAGAGGGGGATGTGGCGCCGTGGTGAGCACTTGCATGCGACGATGACGAGCGGGCCGGTGCAGCTGGCGACCCACTCGATCTCGGTGCGAGGGAGGCAATCAAGAGGCAATCAAGAGGCAATCAAGAGGCAATCAGAGGTCATCAGCGACCCACTCGATCTCGGTGCGAGGGAGGCAATCAAGAGGCAATCAAGAGGCAATCAAGAGGCAATCAAGAGGCAATCAAGAGGCAATCAGAGGTCATCAGCGACCCACTCGATCTCGGTGCGAGGGAGGCAATCAAGAGGCAATCAAGAGGCAATCAAGAGGTCATCAGGAGGCAATCAAGAGGCAATCAGAGGTCATCAGCGACCCACTCGATCTCGGTGCGAGGGAGGCAATCAAGAGGCAATCAAGAGGTCATCAGGAGGCAATCAAGAGGCAATCAGAGGTCATCAGCGACCCACTCGATCTCGGTGCGAGGGAGGCAATCAAGAGGCAATCAAGAGGCAATCAAGAGGCAATCAAGAGGCAATCAGAGGTCATCAGCGACCCACTCGATCTCGGTGCGAGTCGGCGGCGAGAGCAGCGCGTGCAGGTGCGACAGCTGCTCACGCAGCAGCACCTGTGGGGAAGCAGGCGCGCCGTGGTGAGCGCTTGCATGCAAGGCAGAGCATGCAAGACAAGACTTGACTCAACTTGCGCACGTGGTCTCCTTGGGAGCCTGTGACGATCAAGGGACTGCCAGCGGAGACGGTTGACATCTACTTCTTTCTCGTGCAGGCTAATCCCGTCAAACGCGGCTCGCTGCTGGCGCTCTTCCCCGTGAGCCAGCCACCCAACGCGTGCGTCGCCATGGCCTTTTCGTCCAACAGAGACGGCGTCAACTTTTCGCAGCCAGTCAACTTGGTGAGTGCTAAGCTTGGGTAACGCACTGCAGATGAGCGTGGGCGCTGCCGCGTGATCGCAACGACGAGGCTCACGCGGCAGCACCTCGGACGTTCTCATCAAAGGCCCTCAAGAGGCCATCAGAGGTCCTCAGCGAGATCGCACCTCGAGGTTCTCGAGCCTCCGCTTACCGCCGGCGAGCCGCTTGGCGCCCGATGAGGCCGCCGCCGCCGCCGAGCTCGAGGTTGGCAGAGCTGACGAAACTGCGCTCGAGGTTGGCAGAGTTGACGAAACTGCGCTCGAGGTTGGCAGAGTTGACGAAACTGCGCTCGAGGTTGGCAGAGTTGACGAAACTGCGGCGCCGGACGCGCCAGTGGCGGGCGCGGCGGCGGCATGTGCCGACGCCGCCTCGCGCTGCCGGGCGGCGTGCGCGCTGAGCCAGTCTCGGGTGGGCGCCGCTGAGGTGGGCGCCGCCGCCGCGACTGCCGTCAGCGGACGAGAGGATGCAGCCGAAGGCACAGCCGAAGACGCAGTGGTGAACCTAGAGGATGCAGTTGAAGGCGGAGCTGCTACTGACGGTGAGGAGAAGGATGGCGCCGGCGGCGGTGTGGCGAGCGCTGCTGCGTCCATGCGCGTTGGTGCGGCACCGAGCTCCGTCGACGGCGAGTCACTCTGTGAGGTGCGCAGGAGAGCCGGCGAGCCAGCGTGCGGACCGAAGAAGACGGAAGGGCAGGATGTCCGCGCGAGCGTTGCTGCAGGCGTCGGGTACACTGGTGGTGGCAGCGGTGGCAGCACCGGTAGCACCGGAGCTCGTGCTTCGGCCGGTGCCGGAGGTGGAATCGATCGCGGTGGAGAGCGCGTTGGTGCGCGAGGCGGCAGTGGCGCCGGCTCGTAAGAGACAGGCTCAGCTCCGAGGTACTTGGACACACGCTCGCCAGAGTTGAGCCACGCGAAGAAGGGCGCTCCGTTGTCAGTGTTGCGCATTCGGCGCACGACGCTGCTGGGCGGCGGCGGGGTGCGGGGGACGAGGACGCGGGGTCCAGTGTTTTGCATGGGCGACGTTAAAGTTCGTAGCTGTGAAATTTGCATGCGTTTCTTCCAAGCCGAGTGTCACGGCCTTTTCACACAAGATGCATTGTGCAGGCGGTTTCTTGGGTCGCGGCGCCCCTTCTTAAGTGAAAAGCGGACGGCATGCATTCGTGACTGGGTTCCAAATGTGGATCAGTGAAAAGTTCCAAAAAAGGCTTCGTCCACGAAAATGATCTCTCTCGTCACTTCACTGCTGTTGGGTGCCCCTGTGGACAACGTGATCAAGACCATAAAGTTATCGCTGCAGCAGGACGAACTTTATGGTCAGCCAGCGCCGGTGCCACGGGCACGCCCGCAGGTGCTGGTCATCGTCTCGGACCACGGAAGCGGAACAACTGAGTTTGGAAATGCGCTGAACACCCACCCGTGCATGTTCGACGTCGGGGAGCCCTTCTCGAACGCTGACGGCCCGTGGTCGAGCACGTTCCACATAGCCGAGTGCGAAGGCAGCGTCGAGACGCGAAATGCCATCTTCGACGCGCAAACTGGTAAGCTCAAAAAGCGGACGAACACGCAGCTGACGCAAAAGCTCGGCAACATGTTCAGGGATTTGGCTGATCACCTTGATACCGAAGAGTCCTTGGCGGCGTACTCCGGCATCACAGGAGACAGTCCCTCGCTGTACCAGGGACTTGCCTACGACAAGGGAGTCGCCGACTACTTCGTCCGCCTGCGCGATCTGGTCTGCAAGCACATTCCCGAAGACATGTGCCCGCCCTCGGACTGCACGATCACGCTCAAGATGTTCCCACAGTTCGTCGACGCCGTCACACCCGGGTTTCGCGATAAGGAAGACCACGAGTCCCCTTGCACGACGAAGCGGAACGAGTTTGGGTTGCCGGCGTGGAAAAAGGAGCTTGCGTCGTTCGAGCAGAACCCCAAGATCGCGACGTTCACGCTCAACCGAAATGAGCGCGACCGGCAGTTTTCGATCTTCCACCGGTTCTCACCTCCCGGCTCAGAGTTCGACTGCAGCATGGCTCGCGCGCCATACATCTTCGAGACCGTAGCGAAGTCTCTCAGTGACGGCCAGATGATGATCGAATCGTGTTGGAAGGATGCGGCGGGCGCCGCCAAGTGCCTCGCCGACGCGCTCAAGCTCGTCGGCCTGAAGCCCGAGCCGATGGGCGACAGGGGCGTCTATGAGTTGATCTCCTCACAACATCTGAGCGATACCAAATCGGCGACCCAAAACTGCAAGACCGACCCGCACGCGATCTTCAAGTCGCTCGCGAACAACGACGTGAAACAGGTACGGGCTATCCTCCCAACGAATGTACGACTGGGAGCTATCTACGGTCCGTGGATGCAATCGATGGGCGCAGACATCCGGTCTACGGTCCCCGCTCAGGAGCGAAAAGTTCAGGACTCGCGTGCAGTCGACTTCGAGCTCGCTGCGAACAATGCGAATGCCTTCTACGGGAGCCGCTGACGCTGCGGTGCCAACTAACCCTGCCACCGTCGCTGAACCCCTCACGATGCGTGTCAGTCATGCCTAGTGAGAGGGAGGCATCTAGGGTAGGGGTAACGGCTCCTGTGGCAAGCCCTGTGGCGGAACTTCGTTTGCAATGCGTGCGTCGCGCTTGCCGTCCGGCACGCACGGGCGTGCGCGCGCCGCGCGCGCGATCCCCCCGCTTCTGTTCAGCACTCTTGAGTTGTTCGTTTGAACGTGCTTCTTTGTTGAGGCGTCCTTTGTTGAGGCGTCCCCGAAACTGTCCCAAATTAGGGTTCGCGTCAGAGAGATGCGCGGCTCCTTGGATAGGATGTCGCTCTTGGGCCTGGTCGCGTTCGTCGCGGCCCCGAGCCTCTCGGGGCACCCGCTCCCTTACACCTCGACATCGGAGCCGTCTAATTTGGTCCAAGGCCGTAGCAGCGAGCTCGAGGGCATTCCCTCTCACCTTCCCGCTTTGTCGGGAGTTGAGCATGGTTTCGAGGCCTATGGCGTATACGGTTCGGGCGCCAACCGCGCGCGTTCGTACGCGCCACGGCTGAGCGACACAGCACCGCCGAGCCATATTCGCGGGACGACCACGCTCGCGGCCGCGTCGCCATCAGACGCCAAAGCGGCACCTGCCGCCACGAGCAAAGGGCCTCACGCCCTCGTCCGCTTCGGCGTGCAGCTGCTCGACGACGATCCGGGCTTCGACCGGGCGGTCTTTGGCCAGGCGCTCGCCGACTTCCTCCATACACCGGCAGGCAACATCGAGGTGAGCGTCGAATCGGTCTCCGACGGAGGCCTCGTTGCAGTCACCGCACGCATCCTGCTCCCCGCCGACAAGGCGTCGCGCGCCACGCTGCTCGAGCTGCTGCACCGCCCCACCGCGGAGCTGAGCGTGGCGCTCGATGCGGAGCTGGTCAAGCCGCCGGAGCAGTCGCCGCCGCCTCCGCCCTCGCCGCCGCCCGTGGTGAGCGTCTTCGTCGAGGGCGATGTGGACGACGCTCCACCTGCCGTTGCCGTCGCCGCCACCCCCACCGCCGCCCCTGCCGCTATCCCCACCGCTGCCTCGTCCGCCTCTTCTGTGGACGCCTCCGCCACGCTGGATGACATGGCCGCCGCGGCGGCGGGCGCGTCCTTGCAGCAGCTGCCGCCTCCGCCCTCGCCCTTGGTGGCCTCCCCGCAATGGTCCACTCCCATGATCGAAGTGGATACGGGCATGCTGGCGCGCGAGGACGAGGACGAGGACGAGGGCGTCGACACGCTGCTCGCTCGCACCGTCTCCGTGCGCCTCGTCACCGCCTCGCCAGCGGCCGGCTTCCCGGTGACGGCCTTACGCGCCGTGCTCAGTGCACGCGCCGGAGTGAGCGCCAAACGCGTCACCGTGCACGCCCGCACCCTCGACGCCGTCGGCCACCCCGGGGCACTCGACCTGACGAGCGCGGACCTCGACGCACCGCCGTCGGCCGGTGCGGCTGGGTCAGCCGACGTGCACGGGCTCGTCGCGTACATCTCGGTGCGCTGCCGCGATGCGGAGCAGGCGGCCACCGTCGCGTACAAGCTGCGGCGTGTGCCCATCGCGGCGCTCGCGACGGCCCTCGGCCTCGAGCAAGCGCATCTCGAGTCGCCCATCGTGCACCAGACAGCGATGCCGCCGGACGAGTGGACCCTCGCCACTGTGACTGTGAAGCTGCCCCTCGCCACTGTGAATGTGAAGCTGCCCCCTCCCGGCGCCCTCGCCGCCCTCGCACACACCACCACCCTCCTATCGACGCCGAACGTCGCCTCGCCGGCAGCGTCGGCAAGCTCCGAGGCCGCCGCCGCCTCCTCCGCCGCCGCCGCCGCGCCCAGCACGACGCCCAGCACGGCGCCCTCAGCGACCGACCCGAGGGCACCAACGGCGCGGGAGCGCCGTGATGGGCGCCAGGTGTCTCGGCTCGCCTCGAGCGCCGTCACGAGCGCCGACGCGGCGGTTGCCCACGACGACGACGAGGAGGCAACCATGAGCGCCGAGATGAGCGCCGAGGAGCGCGCGGAGCGGCGGCTAGCGGCGGCGGCCCGCGCCCTTGCGGGCGCCGTCGCGGGCGCGGGCGTCGTCGCGGGCGCGGTAGGCACGAAGGGTGGTGCGCCCGCGACGGCGCCTGCACCGCGCATGGGCGTGCTGCTTTCATGCAACTTCACAGTCGCGCGCCCGGCCCAGGGTGTGAATGTCAAGACGTTCGTTTCGCGGCTGGCCAAGGTGCTCAACACGGCGGAGGCGTCGCTCGAGGCGGAAGCCGACGAGAAGAACGCGCCGCACGCGGGCGCGACCCTCGTGCGTGTGGCGGCGCTGCTGCCCGAGCGTCGTACCGAGCATCCCATCTCGGTGCAGGCGGCCGTTGATGCGGCCTTGTCGCGTCTGAGTGCTCCGCTTGCGCGCCTCGGCGCCGATCTCAACGTGACGATGCTCGCCGCGCCCACCTTCGCCACCGCCTTGGTGGCGCTCGATGCGCCCAACACGGCGCTCGGCCTGGAGCGCCCTGGTGAGGGGCGGCGCTCGGTCTTTCCTAAGGCGCTCCTCAGCGAGGCGACGGTGCCGAAGGTCGACGAGGTCGCCGACGACGACGAGGCCGCCGACGACGACGAGGACGAGGACGCCCAGGACGACGCTCCGCTGCCCTATTCGCTCCTCAACCCCGAGATCAACCCCGAGATGAGCGAAGAAGAGCATGCGACCCTAATTAGGCATGGGATGAACGGAGTGGAACTTGCGGTCGCGGCGACGGCGGCGCCAAGTGGGAAGGGTGCGGAGGCTGGCACTAGGAGCCATAGCACCAGCCGTTCAGCTCAAGTGGCGGCGGAGGCGGAGAGGGAGGCGAACAGCACCAGCACCAGCACCAGCACCAGCAGCGTGCGCGCATCGTTGGCATCGACGCAGCTGCTCCTCGCCAACGTGTCGGTGCGTGGTGACCTTGGCAGCCTCGACATCCCCGGCTTCAGGCAACGGTTCTCTGGGCTGATCGGCATCGAGCCCGCTGCGCTCGAGGTGCTCGGCGCATTCCCCCACAGGGCGATGATCAGTCGCGAGCAGCGGGCTGCAGTGGTCAGGTCGCAGCACGCGGCGCACGCAGCGGCGGCGGCGCTGCTGCCCGAGGGGCTGCCGGCTGAGGTGAGCGCGGCCTTGCATGCAGCAGAAGAGGCCACAGACCGGGCAGCCGCCATCGCAAGCTCTCCTGTCTCCGGCTCCACCTTGCAGCTGCGCCTCAGTGCCACCGTGCCACGCGTCTCCGCAACGCTCGTCGCGAATGCGCTCAAGTCCGAGACCCAGGCCCTCAGCGCGGCACTTGGCGTTGAGGTGCTTCGGCCCGTGGCCTTTGTCATGGGCGAGCACCAGCAATCGCCCGATCTGGATGAGCTTTCATCAATTTACAAAGCCACAAATTAGTGTCGGAATTCGTCGTTATGTGTGTGTGAAGATCAAGATGTGAGTACGTGTGACGACGATCGGATTGCCGGATCCGCGACGGGCAAACCTGCTCAGAGTCGCTTGCATCTTGGGTGAAAAACGGGGTGACCCCATGCGCCATGGATCGTGCACCCCGGTCCCCGGCGGCTCCCCGGGCGCTCCCGCGCCGCCAGCGCAGCAGCACTTCTGCGCCAACCTTCGCCCAGCCTCCAATGTTTGCTTGATGCTTGCAATTTCGGAACGGGGTATCTGGCCTGACCTGTAAGGATGCCAGGTTGACGCATGCAGATTGCGTTCGCCATCGTGTCCGGTCACCAAGATGTAACAAGATGAAACCTAGGATCTCTTTTGGAAACCGAACAAGTTATGTTGGTGTCCTTGCACTCGCCGCGCGAGGTCTCGCCCCTCAACATGTACATGAAGACGCTCCGCACTCTCAGCGAAGAGCGATCTGTTGTCATTCCATCCGCCTCCCCCCTGTCGCCGCTCTCGACGCCGCGGCCACTACCGCTCCCGCCCGATAGCTTCGGCAACAAACTCTTTCTCCGTTCCCCATCGGCGCGCATCACTGGGCTCATGCCCATGTCGCACGCAGCAACCATGGGCTTCTCACGTTCGCAGGCTGGATTGCCATGGGATGGCGCCAACTCTCCATTTGACGCCGTGCCACCGCAGAGCACCTTGGCGCCCTTGCGCGCGCCGCCTTGTTCGCCGCGAGCCTTCAACCGCTACAGCACCGAGAGCCGCAGCCGATTCGGAGCGCCTCATCGTCTATATTCCAACCACCGCCAGTACATGGACTCCTCGATGGGAGGAGCGCTAGCAGGTTGTGGTCTCGTGTGAAGGGGCGTTTGCGTCTTGCGAAAAAAGCGGCGCTACATCTGTTCGCTGATGGCGTGAAGGGACAAGTAAGAAGCCTGTCCTTCGGCTCGCTGTCCATCGCTAGGGCCCACTCGGCCTCCAGGAGGGGCGACTGAATGGATTTTCGGGAAGAGCATCCTTAATCGATCTGACCAACCAGCATGCAGCATCTCGACCCGGTCCGACGTTCTCGATTCTATCCAGATACATGCTAACCAACACGCGTGGAGATCGTCCAGAGGCCGGTCCAGGCAAAGTGGGAAGGGGAAGGTCTCTTTGTACAGGGTTGCGTGTTGAGGCGGCTCGTCGAACGAAGTGTGCATGAATTTTGGCATGATTTGTTTGACGAACCAGTGAGTGACGAACCTCACGCACAAAAGTCATCAAGAGAGAACGCGGAGGTGTGGACGCTGTACCGACCTCGGGGATGCGCGGGCTCTGGCGCTGCTCACGTCTTCTTCTGCTCACGATGTTCCTCGAGGCCACGGCGCTGAACGTCGACGCAGCCCTTTCCGCTCGGAGGACATTTTTGAAGACAAATCTGGTCGCCGGCGCGGAGGCCGAGGACACACGCGCCGCTCTGAAGGTCGCCTCGGTGAACGACAAGGTGAAGCGCTATGGCTCGGGCGCGCTGCTGTATGCGGGCCTTATACCGTTCATGAGTCGGCGTGAAGACTTCTTCGTGAAGAACGAGGCCGCGCGCACGGAATCGCTTCGCGCTCGCCAATTGTGTATGGCCAACGAGGACATATCCACCTCGTCTGCTGATGCTACTCCGCTGACGCCCACCAACCCGGCAGGCGTTGCGTCAACGCGGCTGCCCGCCCCAAGGGACGAGCCCGTCTTGCCCATCTCCAGCACTGCGGACAAGGTCAAAGGGCTCGCGATCTTTCTGGTCGCGCTCGTCGGCAGCGGCTTTCTCCTTAACTATGCCTTCTCACCAAACAGCGTCTTCCTCGCTAGCCCTGAGCCGAAGGTCAACGAAGGGCTGCGCAAGTATGCTGGCGTGATCGAGTCGGCTTCGCGCTGAGCGCCCTTGTACATTTATTCACATTTTGTCCCGTGTAAAGTTGACGCAAGGAGAACGTGATTGTCGCCATGGATTGTCGCCCGGAGCGTTACATTTGCGACGAGAACTTCTATACGAATATGTACATAGGCCCGCGGGACGGACGTCGAGGTGAGAGCGGCGGAGCGCGCAGCCGGCCCTGGGGGGACGGCGGATTTGGAGACCGAAATGGATACCTTCATTTTCGTTTTACCGTTCATGTCCCGTCCCCAGTGAGGCGACCGCGGCGGCCGCGTCTGAACTCAGGACCCTTCTCGCTCCGTTGCCCCGCCCCAGCCAACGGGCTTCAGTGCACGTGCAGCCGCGTGCAGGCCGTGTGACTTGACGACCACTGCCTCGAGGGTTCCTTTGAAGGTCGAGCAGACGAGACGTACGAGAGCGAGCGCGTCGAGGACGCCATGCGAGGAGGAGACGCCTCCCACGTCGAGAAGCAGCAGATGGGGCGACTCGCCCTCCGGCATGGCCTTCTGGAGCGCGCACACGTCCCACGCGTCCGCGACTCCAAACCGGCGCACCTGCCGTCGGGTCCGTCCGGGGTCATCGGCGGTCATCAAGATTCATCAAGGGTCCTCAGGTCTGTCGATCAGAGGCGATTAGAAGGCCATCAGTGGCCATCAGAAGGCGATCAGAAGGCGATCAGATGCCTTCAGCGACGCACCTCAGGATGCAGCCCGGCCGCTCGCTCGATGATCGAATGGCTCACATCCACACCGACCGCATAGCCGTCGCCACCACCCGCCAGAGCTCTGGCATGCATCATCGCGGTGCTCGTGCCCGTGTGGCAGCCTACCTCGAGCACCCGCACGCCCTGTCGCCCTTCTGCCGCCCACGCGCCCATCATCTGCACTCGGGGGTTCGATCAGGATCAGGGGGTAGGATCAGCCCCCTTAATCAACTCTTAGCGGCCATCAAAGGCCATCAGAGGTCACCAGAGGCCACCAGAGGCTATCAAAGGCCATCAGAGGTCATTAGACGCCATCAGACGCCAATCAGGCGCCATCAGACGCCATGAGTATCAGAGGCCAATCAAACGCCATCAGACGCCATCAGACGCCTTCAGACGCCTTCAGACGTCAATCAGTAACCATCAGACGCCAGCAGACGTCGTCACCTCGAGCGCTGCGGCGCGGTAGTCTGCCACGCCACGTGTGGCCACAATGCGCGGGAGCCAGCTCGGCGGTGGCGCGCGCCCCTTCTCCGCCCGGAGCTCTGGCAGCGTCGTCAATTGGCGCTGCAACTTGTCGAGCGCGCCGGACTTGATGATCACGTTCGTGAGCGATGGGAAGGTCTTGCCAAGCTGCCGGGCCAGCGCGAGCGCCTCGAGCGGTAGGTCGTTGCCGACAATTTGGTTCAGATCGATGACTGCAAATGTGGGCTCCTCGTCGGCGCCGGTGGCCTGCAGCAGCGCGCGCGTATCCCATGGGTCGAGAAGTGTGAATCGCACACCAGTGAGGCCCGCCTCCTCGGGCGACGAATGCGATCGAAAGGAAGCCGTGCGGCCGCTCTTGCCTTGTAGCTCGCGTTCCATATCCACTCCATGCACGCTGGAAGCCTTATCGGCCAAACAGCGCGTCACCTCGCCCAGCTGCGAGCCAATCTCAAGCACATGATCGTGCGGGCTCACCAGCCTCGAAGCGCCCGCGATCAAGGCCAGATGCGAAGAGGCCGTGAAGATGGCCGGGCCAATTGTGGCTGTCCTGAATCGCGAGCGACGTGTGTCTCCGCTCGCCGCGCGCTCGAGACGCTGCGAGCCTTGCAATGATGAGCACGCCACAGCAATGATGAGCACACAAAAAGACATTTTGAGTGCCCACCACGACGGCTACGCCCTTCACATGATCCTTTTCACAACGGAAAACACGACCAGACTCTCTGCTTTGTGACTTCGACGAACCCTCTGTCTTCGGTCACATCAGCTCGACGGCCAGCGTGGCCTGGCGCAGCTTTGTGCCGTCCATCGTCTTCACAGCGAGCTCCGCGGAAGCGCGCGCGTCGAAGGTGATCGTCGCCTCCTTGGGCTGTGCACCGGCCGAGTAGGCGCCGCGCTCGAGCGCCACGCTCAGGATGCGACCACTCGACCCGAAGAGTTCACGCACCTCCGCGTCGGACATGGCCCCCGGTAAGCCTCGCACACGCACCACGGCGCCGCCCACCACGGCGCCGCCCACCACGGCGCCGCCCACCACGGCGCCGACGGTGGGAGCCGTCGGCGTCGACGCCGTCGGCGCATCCGGCGACGGCGCTGATGACGTGTGCACACCACTCGCCGGCGGCGCCGCCCAAGCGCTCGCGGCGGCGCTCGATGACGTGTGCACACCACTCGCCGGCGGCGCCGCCCAAGCGCTCGCGGCGGCGCTAGTGGCGGCGCTCGCGTCGTTGCCTGGAATGGCGGGACAGGCGAGATAGCTCGGGTAACTAGGGTAACTAGGATAGCTAGGCGGCGTCTCCCATTGGGTCGTGCCGCTTGCCTGATGGTAGTAGTATGGTCGGCCGCTGCTCGGGTCCGTAGCGGCGGTCCATCCA
>Ga0210242_102019_pt1 | contig 12754 bp, 5 predicted proteins | sample ChrtobMeP5a_16mM_FD_155445 | JGI IMG/M metagenome (GOLD analysis project Ga0210242, IMG submission 155445) | Chrysochromulina tobin associated microbial communities from unialgal haptophyte culture, Seattle, Washington, United States - P5a_16mM | ecosystem: Host-associated > Algae > Haptophytes >... | reverse complement strand
GCTCGGGTGGCGGAGGCGCAGGCGGCGCTCGAGGTGGTACGTGCCGAGGCTGCTGAGGCTGCGGCTTCGGCGACTTCGGCGGCCGCAGCCGCTGCGGAGCAGCAGGCGTTGAGTGCTCGGGAGGCAGACAGGTTGCTCGAGGAGCTGCGCCAGGCAACGCGGGCAGCTGCGGAGGCGCGGGACGGGTTGTTCATGAGCGAGGAGGCTGGTAAACGCGAGATCGGGCGCTTGCAATCGGAGCTGCTTGCCGCCGAACGTGACCATCGTCGGGCCAAGGAGACCATCTTGGCGCTTGAGGTTGACATCGACGCCTCGACCGCGAGCCATGCCCTCGACGCTCGCGATGCTTCTGTGCGCGTGGCGGAAGCTCTGCATCGGGCTGAGCGAGCCGAGGCGCAGGTTGCCAATCTCGAGGCCGAGCTCCGCGCCTCGCAGCTGGAGGTGCTCGGCCAACGGTCGGAGGGGCGCCGCCGCACCAGAGAGCTCACCGGTCGGCTCGAGCATTGCGAAGACCAGCAGGCGACCGAGTTGAGCTCTCTCCGCCGAACGGTGGGCCAGCTGCAGCTACAGCTCTATGAGTCGCAGCAGCGCACGGCTGAGGCGAGCGCGGCCCGCACAGAGGCCCAGCGCTTGCTTCAGCTCTCGAGACAGTCGGCCGAGGCCGCCGAGGCACGGGCAAGGTCTGCGGCCGCCGCGGCAGCCGCAGACGCAGATGCGCTTGTGTCTGCTAGGGAGCGGGCGCTGGCGGAGGGGCGAGCCCTCGAGGCGCACCACCGCGCCGAATTGGAGCAGGTGGTGCGTGACGCGCACCTCGAGCAGCGCCGGCTGCAACTGCACGCCGAGGCGATGCTCTTCTCGGCGCAGCAAGCGCTCCGTTCCTCCGAGGAGGCAGCCGAGCGGGAACGGTGGCGCCACGCGCATGCCGTCATCGAGGAGCTCGCGCCGGGCACGGAACGGAAAGTGCAGCTCGTCCCAGAGAACGCTCTGCTGTTGACGGCTCATTCACACCCGCCGCACGGCGACGCCGGGGCACGCGAGCTGAGGCAGGCGCTGTACTCGCTCGCAGCGGAGCGCTGGGCCAAGCTGGTGGCGTTGCTCCGTGTTCGGCCACGTACCGTGACCGGCCGAGCGATGGCGACTGACGCTCTGAGCGAAATGGCGCCCAAGCGTGAGCTACGGCGCAGTAGCTCGACGCCACAGCATCACACGCAGTGGATCCCAGTGCTCGATGTCTTCTCTGACGCGCAGCTCAACCAGGCGGAGGGCGTGCTGTTGCGCAACGTGATCAGCTCGCACGTGGCTCCTTACCCTGCGAAGGTTTGCTACACGGGGAAACCGCTTTGAAAGAGGCGCGAGAGCGGGTCTAAAATGCCCCCCTGTCAATCAGAATCATACAAGACCGGGGGAGAAGAACGCACAGCCGAGCCCACTGGAGCCACCAGCACCGCAATGCGCTTCCTGGGGTGGAGACAGTTGATTTATCTGTCCTGAGCGGCGTTCTTTTCACGGGTCGAGACCGCGAGGTCGGGACTCTCTGGCCGCGGGCGTTATAACTAAAACTTTCGTAAACACTTGTCGTGCCGGGCTACCGTCCGACGCGGACGGCCACGGCGCCTTAGATACATGCACCGTCGCGGGGACGCGGCGTTTCCGTCTTGATCTCGTGTACGGGTTCCCGATCGGGTTACACGATTCGATCAATTCATAAAACGTCGAAGAGGAAAAAATAAAAAAACCTGTTCGCAATGCAACGGGCGGGGGCCGCTATGGCCTATGCCGCCACGCGCAGGATGAAGAAGCCCTCGGCGCACCACTCCGGTGGCACGGGCAGCTTCGAGATCATGATGAACTGGAAGTGCCCGAGCGCCTTCTCCGAGAAGAAGGCGGCCTTGTAATCATCGCCATCGTCCTCGTTGATGAGCTGCGTGTAGACCTCCTCCCGCAGTACCTTCTTGGTGAGGATCTTGCCAAAAAGCCCGGGCATGACTGCGTCGAAGGCAGCCTCTATGAGGTTGTGGTCGAGCTCCATCGAGAGCATGTCGAGCACAAGTGGCTTCCCGTAGCGCAGCGCGCCTAGCAGCTTCTTGCGCAGCGACGCTGGCTCGATCTCTGCCGCCCGCGCGTAGCAGCAAAGATTGCAGTCCGAGTACTCAAAGTACGTGATCGCCTTGCCGCCCAGGTCGACAACGAGGATCGTGCGGTCCGAGTCCTTGGTGATCGAGTCGACGGCGTCAGCCAGCCGTTGAAGCGCGATCTGAAGAAAGTAGCCCGCCTCGCCAATGTCACGATCCTCGGGGTCGGGTGGCGGCGGCTGCCACTGCTTCGCGTTGCGCTTCTCGCGCTCTGCGAGGAGCTTGTCCGTGTGCGCTACGTCCCAGCCTTGTAGCAACGCCTTGAGCTCGTCCGCGGGCGAAACCGACTCAGGCGCCTCGTGGCTCTCTGACGCGATGCGGGGGTCAGCACCGTGTTCGAGCAGCAGCTTGACGCACTCGCGCTTGTCCATGAAACACGCGCGCCAGAGGGGCGTGCGGTGCTGCGCGTTGACCGCGTTCACGTTTGCGCCGTGCTCGAGCAGGATGCGACAGATCGCTGCCTGGCCACCGCATGCCGCCTCCGAGAGCGCCGTGTGCTTGTGCTCGTCGGGCGCGTCAACCTTGGCGCCTATCAAGTTCGAACCGTCCCCAAACTCGCCAAAGCACTCATCGCACCAGAGTTTGATGGTGCTCCTGATGACGCCTACGTCGCCCTCGTAAGCTGCATCGCGAAAGGCCTTCTGCAGCTTCTTCTCCGCTAGAAGCTTCTCGCGCTTCTTGCGTTCTTTTTCGCGCACGCGCCGCTCCTCTTGGATGATCTCCCACTCGATCTCGCGCCGTTGCTCCTCGCGCTCCTTGTAACGGCGTTCGCGCTCGGCCTGTCGTGAGCGCGATTCGAGTCCGCGACCTGCGCTCAGCGCACGCACAGAGAAGAGGGCAGAACAAGGCGAGGAGAGCCTGGACCCGGGCTGGACGAGGCTGTTGGCCCATGGTCGCCATCTGCACACCTCGCGTTCGTCCTCTTCGCGGTTCAGACGCGCCTCGCGATCCGCCTCCGTCTCGACTAGCACTGCCGTGAGCGACTCTGCCGCCGCGGGCGCCTCCTCCTCCTCTTCGGCTTCCTCTTTCGCCAGCAGACCCACCTTCTTCTTGCCGCCGCCCTTTTTGCCCTTGCCCCCCGCTGCTGATTTGAAGCCTCCACCGGCCTTAGCCTTGCCGCTTGCCTGCTCCTTGAGTGCAAGCGCTGCCTTAACGCCGCTCCCACCCGCTGCCGCCGATGAGTCGTCCTTTGCTTTGCCTCCCTTCTCTGGCGAGAGGGCCAGCACGGCCTTCACGCCGCTGCCTGCAGCGCGGCTACTGCTCGCGGGTTCGCTGTCGCTGCTGCTACTTGCCGCGAGCTCCTGCACGGGCTTGCCCTTTCCAATGCCAAGTGCTGCCTTCTTCTTGGCGTCAAGGATCTTTTGCACCTGCTCTTTCTCGCTCCTCTTGTTCTGGGCAACATCCATCAGAATTGCGCTCTTCTGCGCGAATGTGAGTTTCTCTCCCGTGGCATTCGTGCGCGGGGCGTGGTCTTCCTCGGCTGGAAACTGCGGGTCGTTCATGCTCGCCGGTGGGTTGTGCGGGTTGAGCATTTCAGCCTTTCACGCGCTTGGAACCGCACGCGGTGAGAAATATCCGAAACAGTCAAACAGGTTCAAACTGTTCCTGTGAACCTGACCCCCCCCCTCGAGCAAGACTAGCCCGACGCGTACAGTAGCAACCCTGCCCGCTTGTCGAGGCCCCACCCATCAAGAGGGCCTGCACAGCTCCCTTTCGAGCCCTCCCCGCTCGCGTATACGCGAATATGTCTGAAGCTGGGCTGTTCACTAAGCGCAGCCGCGACGCGACCCACCTGATCCGTGAGCGCCTGGCCGAGGCAAAGCTGGTCCACCTTGACGCCTTCGGACGAGAGGTCCGCCAGGAACATGGAGAGAGGCCGAGGGTAGCTCTCGAGCGAGAGCGCCGACGCGTGCCCATGCGGCGGCTCCTCGACGCGCTCACCGTTCTCACTGTCGAGCACCCGGAAGCACAGCCCGTCGTGCCGCGTACAGAGCACATGTTGAGCGGCCTGCTGCTTGGTCTCGACGCCGAGCAGCAGGTTTTGCCCACCCATCGATGGCACAAGCGATGCGGTGACGGTGACGCTGATCAGCAAACAGCCCGGGTCGGTATGGGCCTGCGCCTGCACGATCTTGCGCACCTCGTGATCAAAATAAGCCATCTCATAGGCGAGCTGATACTCGGGGAAGTGGACAAGCCCGGCCAGCAACGCCGCGATCCCGCACCACGGTAGCCGGTGCGCGCCCAGCTTGTAAGCGGCCGATTGGCGCTCGAGCTGCTCGAGGCTAGGCCGATCCGCCTCGCGCTCGGGGGCGCTGCTTGATGCCGCATGCAACGCCCGAAGCGCCTGCGCCACGCGGAAGTGTGCCTTTTCGTACTCGGGACACGCGACCGCGGCGGCGTCGGCATCCGAGAGCGCCCTGCGTAGCAAGCCCTGCTGCACCTCCGCGTGCATGGTGCGCAGGTGGCGCGGAAGGTTCGTGTGCTTCTTGAGCATCGCTTCGTGTCCCGCGTCGTGCTCGGCCGCCTGGCGCAGCCGCGCTGCCGCCGCATTGGCGAGGCAGATCGCCATGGGCAGATTGGGCTCGCGCGCAACGTCGCGCAGCCCACACGCTCGAAGATGCTGTTCGATCTCGACGCTGTATGAGAGCCTGCGCGGGCAGTCGGGCAGCTGGTTGTGCACCACGGACCACAGGCCATCCCGCTCCTGCGCGAGACGGCGCGCGACGCGGCTCCCACTCTCCTCGAGCACGTCAAAGAAAGTACCCAAGGCCATCGTATGCTCTGTCAGTGCCGCCGCGCGCGAATACCACTCGGCCGCGACCCCACACTCGCCTGCCGCGAGCGCCTCGTTGCCGAGCTCCTTGAGCTTCGCCCAGCGTGGGGTAATCAGCGGCGCAAGGCAATGCGCGAGCGAGAATCGCGACGTCTCGTCTTCCCACGTGCCGCTGTAGCGGGGCGACTTGCGTTGCGCGCGTTTTCGCACCTCTGCAGGCGCGGCGGCGAGGGCCACCTCGCTCAGCTCGCACCGCCAGGCGTACCGCTGGCCCATGCCGAGGCCCTGCGCTACCTGCGCCCAGTGTGCGCTCATGCACTGTCGAGCTGTGCGCCGGCCGCTCTGCACGGCGCGACGCTGCCCCTCGAGCTGCAGCTCGCTCACGACACCCAGCTGCCGAGCCACCGCGAAGAAGCGCTCAAACGGCTGCGGCGCGTCGGCGTCGAAGCTGCTCAGGTCTACCGCAGCGCTCGTTGGCGGAACGGTGGGGACCGGTTGAATCGGCAACGGTGCCACAGACGACGCTGTTGTCAGTCCCGCCGCAGTGTCGCCGTCCGATGCAATCGGCGTGAACACGTGCGGAGGCGTGTGGAATGCGGCAAGGAAGCCGTTCGCCAAGGTCGGAAGGCCCACTGAGCCTCCACAGACGCGTGGCTGACGCAGCGGCTGACGAAAGGGATTGAGGCTCACGCCGCAGCTCGGCGCCAGCTTGGCACACCTAGCCGCGAAACGCAGGCCCTTGTCGACGCTCTGTTCGCTGTAGTCCGTCCAGACGAATGGGATGCGCTGCACGGCGACGTAGAGCAGCGTCGCCGGCCAGCGCTCAGCATAACCCTCGACTGCAAGACCGGCGTTGGGCGCGAATGCCACGTCGGGCATCGGTAAGTTGAGGGCATGGTACAGACCACGGCGGACGGTGATGCTCAGACATCCACCCCTGGCATCCTCGAGTTGCATCGGCGGTGGCAAGTCAATGCCAAGAGGGCCAATCATCTCAATCTGGAGGTGGGCGGCCGGCAAGAGAGCGAGCAGCTCGCGAAAGACAGGGAGGAAGAGAAGCTCCTTCTCGGGCCCGAGATAGTGCACGACCACCGGGCGGGTAAGACTAGCAAGGTCCATCCTCACAAGAATGTGATACAGGGTCAAGGGCCATGAAAGAAGCACTGCAACTGGAGCCTCGGAGCGCACACCTCGATGGGCGTAATATTGAGACCATGAATTGAGCGTCGGTGCAGTGCCAGTCACGACGGATGTAGCGGCGGCTGATACAAGGTCGGGCACATAGCGGTGTGGAGACGAGGGAGGCGTGCAACCGCACAGCACGCCAAACACTTCGTCGTGCATGCTGGCAGCCTTCAGCAGATCGCACCACCCCAGACTTGACTGCTGATCCATCGTCACTTGCAACCACTTCGGGTTTCCAGGCAGCTTGACGCTAACGTCTCGCGCCATGTGTTGGGCGAATGACGCACAGTCTGCAGCGTGCTCGGAGTCTGAGTCCAGGCAGGCATCGCTGCAGTAGCTGACGCTCAGGCAGTCAGAGCACACTTTTGGCGGTTGCTGAAGCTTTTGGCAGACCTGGCAAGCGATAAAGCAGCCTGCTGTGCTCGGCGGTGGCGCGACAAGCGCACTAGAAGAGGGGATGAGGTGCATGTCTGCTGTGCTCGGCGGTGGCGCGACAAGCGCACTAGAGGAGGGGATGAAGATTGACGTGCATGCCGTTGTGCTCACACACAACACGTAAGCAGCTGTGTTCACGCTACCGGTATGATAATCTGTGTGAAACAAACTCACCCGTCCTCGGACCTTGCCTGTGTGGTGTCGTTTTCGTATTTTCTCCACCACTCACAAACACAAAGCAAAGTGCTGTCGTCGTGCCTTGGCGTGGACCGGACTCTGCGACGGCATGCATGGCCGTGCCCCTCCGACAGAAGGTCAGAAGAGGCCAAGTAAAATCTTCCTCCGGCGCACCATGGGCGGCGGCGGTGCGAGTCGCGGCACGCATTCATAGACCAGGTCTTGGGCGCTGGCAGGCAGCCGTCGCGTCACGAGCAACGCGAGGTGCAATGCGGAGGTCTCGAACGTGAGCACGAGAAGCGTGGCGATAGCGATGAACGAGATCAGTGACGCGAGGAGACGCAACGCCATGAGTGACGCACCCTGCCGAGAGGATTGTGCTCGGTCTTGTCTCGGATGACTCGTGCCGCCATCGAGGAGAGGCTTCGTCACGGGAAGGTCAAGGTGCGAGTCCTTTCTGTCCAGCACGATGCTGTCCCTGGGCCTCGCCGAATCGGGCGACGCCGACGGCGGCTCGAGCGCGGGCGACGCAAAAGGGCCAGGATCTGGACCAGCTGTAAGTAGTTGCATCGGGGCGGAGCTGCGAAGAGTATCTTCCGGTTCCGCGCAGAGCTGATTATGTTCCCGGGCGTTTCGCAGCGAAGCCAAAAGCGCCTCCTCCCTGCGCGCTTCCTCATGATCATCGATGTCTTCTATGGAGACCTCGGAAGTTGGTGACTCATCGGTCGGGGTGGCTGTCGTTGGAACTTTTTGCTGCTGCAGCGTTTTCCGCTTGAATGAGGTGACTCTAGCAATCCCTTGAGCAACCTGCATGGGGCTGGGCAGGCTTTTCGCGCGTGGCGACGCCATGTGTGCTTCCTCCTGATCATTGATGGCTGGTGACTCCGTGGTGGGATCGGTCGTCGGCAGAGTCTTTGGCTGCTGCTGCAGCGTCTTCCGCCTGAATGAGGTGGCTCTGGCGATGCCTTGAACCACTTTCTTGGGACTTGGCAGGCTTTTCATGTGATGTCTTGAGAGGCCCTGAGTGCTGAGAGGCCCGAGAGTGCGTCGATCAGTGCGTCCCTCTGTTGACTCGCGCGATTGATTCTTCACGGTTCTTCACACTCTCATCTCGATTAAAAATTAAGAGGTGTTACAAAACTACAACCCGCATGGTAGCCTATCGTCGAGGACGCTCTCCTTGGGGGCCACCCCCAGACGACTCGCGACGTGCGAGTGGAGTCCATCATGTGATGCCGCAAGGTGTGTTTACGTCCGTCGTGCGTCGATGCGTTTACGGTTTTACGATATATACTTGAATCGCTCGCTATACATAGCGGCAAGCTCTGCTTCGTGCAGTCGTGTGCACTCAATCATCAAACGCGCATTCAGCGTTGACCGATTGCTCATTCGCGAGGTCGCTTCTTTAGCGGCATGGCTCCCGCGCCGCCAACCACGCCACCCTCGGCCGAGCTGCTCGCATTTGATGCTGACGCCTCAGCAGCTGCGCCACGATGACGTGTCTTGGACGCAATTTCGACGCCGACGCTCGAGCCTTCGCCAAACTCCTGAAGAAGCTTGTGGAGCTCGCGCACCCCTCTGCCTTGCGCGCCCTTGTCTACGCCGCCAGCGCTGCTGCTCGCCCTGGTGGTTGCGGACTGCGACTCCGTGCTCGCGACCACATCAACGACGCCCGTCGGCGCATGCAAGTGTTCTGCCACGCCCTTAGCACAATCGCCACCGCCACTGGCCGCTGTGTTAGAGACTGCCTTCGGCTGCGCTTCGGCCGCCGAAGGCGCGGGCGCGGATACCGTCAATGGAGCGGGCGCAGATGCGGACGCTGGTGCGGTTACGGATGAGGGCGAGGCAGGCCCTCCATAGCTGAGGAGCGCTCGTAGCTCAGACATGAGTGTCGAGTAGGACTCAAGGAGGGCGACAAGCTCAGCCTCGAAGGCAACCTCCTCCCGCGTCGCGCTTGGGTCATCGGGAAAGGCTGGCAGCCGCATCGAACCGCCTCGTGCAAGCAGCTTGGTCAGCTGATCAAATCGCGCCGGTTCCTTGGCCCAGAGCTGCTCGCGAGCATTGCGCACGAAGCGCGCCATCCGGCCGCCGTCACCTTGCGCTGCCGGCCGTACGTTGACGGGCGCCGTGCCGGTCACCTCGGCTTTCACGCATGACTTCGCACTGCCGACACTCGCTTCGCTTGCTCCGTTGGCGGCGCTGCCGCAAATGCCCGATGCGGTCGTCTTCTCCGCCGTCGGAGGCGGCACAGCGTCACCATTGCTCGCGGAGACCGCGGCGAGAGCGCCACTGCTGACGCTGCTGCTTCCTCCCGCCTTGGCGTCACCCTCGGACTTGCTGCTAATGCTGCCCTCTTCCTTGCTGCCCTCGGCCTGGCTGAGGCGTTTTTTCTTACCGAAGCCCTCTGGCAGCAGCCGAATCCCCTCGATCATCACGAGCGCATCGTCCCAGTCGTCGTAGCGCACACGGTATCTGCCGTTCGAGGACTTCCCCATGATCCTGCCCTTGTAGAACTTGTCATCATCCTCCCACGCGGCGATCACCTCGGTGCCTTCCTCGAGGGACTCGTGGCGCACCTCCTCGTCGAGCACCATCTCGCGCGATGTGACCCACTGCGACTGCTCCGACTCGAACGTCACAAGCACCCACTTAGACGAGGTGAGCAGCTTCGAGATCACGCCGCGCGAAAACTTGATTCCCGACCAGCGCGCCCACACATGCGTGCCCAACGTGAAGCCGTTCTGCTGCAGCTCGCAAGCCTCCGACGACCGCTTCTTCGACGGCTTTTTCTCAGGAACCTCCCTTCCGCCCGCCTCGGCCGCTGCCTCCTCTTCCTCCTCCTCCTCCGCCGCCGCCACCGTCACCGCCGCCGCCGCCGCCGCCGCTGCCCGCTTTGTCTCTCTCGCCACCTCCTTGCTGCTGCCCTTCTTCTTTCTCGGCTGCTGGTCGGCGGCGGCGGCGGTAACGCCGATGTGGCTATCGTTGACCGATGCCGCCTTCTCGGTGGAGGCGCCTGCCGTCCCGTCCACCTCGGTTTGGCGGCCATCGGAGCGATCCCTCTTGCTCTTCTGTGACGGGGCCTTGGAAGCCGCCTCCACATCTGCCTCGAAGGTGCGGGAGGGCTTGGAAGAGGTCTTGGAGCCCGGCGAGCGCAACTTCAGTGGCACGTCACCGTGCAGGTCCCACTTACGCATGTGCATCACCGTCCCGTTGGGAAGCTGAAGCTTGACCCATCCGTTGCCCACGTGCAGCACCTTGCACTCCTTGCCGGTGTGCGGCCCATTCGCGATCGTCACTGTCGCCATCTGCCCGTCGGCCACGCCACCAGCGCCGTTTTCGTCGTCGTGCGACGACCCACCATTCACAGTGCTGCCACTCACCATTTGGCCGCTGCCGCCGCTTTTGGCGCCCTTTTCGGGCTTACTCTCGCCCTTGTCGGCGGCCGCCTTGCCCTTACCCTTGGGCTTGCCCGAGGAAACTGGGCGCGGAGCTTTCTCGGTTTCCTTCTCGGCATGTGCAAGGCTCTTGTCGCCGGCCACGTCAGCATGCTTGGCAACAGGGGCTGCAGCCTTGCTGTTTTGCACCGCGGGGGAGGCCGGTACCTTGGGCGAGGTCGGCAGCTTGGCCTGGTCCTTGGGCGGGCGCGTCTGTGCGATGCGCTCGCGCTCCTCGTGCGCCGCGGCGGCCGCGATACCAATCAGCGTATTGGGCAGCGGGCGCACAGCTGAGGAGCGCCGAGGCTTGGCGGTGAGCGAGGGCGGCAGCTCGACGATCGGCTCGCCACGCAGCCGCAGTCGCACGAGCGCAGCAAAGAGCATCGGGGGCGGCGCAGCGCTCGAGCTTGCGCCCTCGGCGATCGCCCTGGATGGCGCGCACACGCCCTCTCCCTTTGCGCCCTTGGCAGGCTTGTCCACCTTTCCCTCGGCCTTGGGCCCGCTGGTCTTGGACTCGGCGCCTTTGCTAGAGAGGTCGCCTTTGTCTGCGCCGTCGTCGACCATAGTGCGCATCAGCTCGAGCTGATGGGGCAACGGCGCGGAGTCGTGCTCGGGAAGCCACGTCCACTCATCCTCGTCGGTCACCCACTCGCGGCGCACGTAGCCGTCGAGCTTAACGCGCAGCCCTTTGCGCATATCGACGGAAGCCACTGATCCCCGGTAGGCTACTGGCACGAGCGACTTGCCCGATCGCTCCATGTACGAAACCTGCAGCCGCATGCCAACAGCGGCCTTCTGCCCGACCCCGCGCAGATCGATGACGTCCTCCTCTTCCTCGTCGTCATCGCCACTCGCTTGCTCGTCGCGCTGGCGCGCCTGCTCGACAAGCAAGCGGTGCTTGGCCGCGAGCTCCTTGCTGCGGATGCGCTCGAGGCCCGGTGGTACGCTGTCCTCCTCCTCCTCCCCCTCCTCCTCCTCCTCCTCCTCGTCGTCGTCGTCGTCGCCGCGGTGTCGTCGCCGCCCTACAAAAGCCGCCTCCTCATCCAGAGAATCGTGGCCCCTGTCGCCGCTGCAGCCTTTGGCACCGCGACCAGCCATCAGAAGCGCTGCTGCGTTCGTGGTGCCCATCGATGGACGCGGCTTAAGCACTGGCGGTGGCGGTGGCGGTGGCGGTGGCGGTGGTGGCCCCGCGCGTGCCCCAGCGCCGAAGCCCAGCAACAGAGCGGCGACACCATCGTCGTCAGCCTCCGGCTCGGGAAGCGCAGCTGCCACGGGTGGGGCGGACGCCACCATCACCGGTGCAGTCACGTGCCGCGATGTTGGTGGCAGCGGCGCAGGGAAAAGTGACGGCGCCGGAAAGAGTGAAGGCCGCCCGGACTCTACCGCGGTAGTGCCGCCGCTGCTGCCACAGCGTCCGACGGCGCCCGCAGCAATCGTCGACGTCGACGCCGACGCGCCTGCTCCTGCTGCGCCCGCTTGCACGCTCGTGCGGACAAGGTGTGAGAGGCACGAGGGCACCGCCATGGGCAAGCCGCTGGTGGGCGCGGCGACCATTGCAACCATTGCCAGCGCCTGCGAGCCGCCCCACTGCGCCGCCGTGAGCAGCAGCGCTGCGTCGCCGTCGACGGCGGGTGCCGACGCGTGAAGCGCAGCAGAGGTGCCACTGGCAGCACAGGGTGAATCGGCCTTCACTGCAGCCACTGCCCCGTCAGCCTTTGTCGCCTGCTCTTCGGGCTCGTTTTGCGACTCATCGGCGGGTTCGACAGCAGCTGACGCAGCCTCGGAAGACACAGTCGTGACGGCGGCAGCGCCCTTGGCGAGGCTCGCGAGCTCTGCAGCATCAGGCATTGGAGGCATCGGGTCCTCCTCGTCCTCGTCCTCGTCCTCGTCCTCGTCCTCTTCGTCAGCTGCTTGGTCATGGGCAGCTTGGGGCAGTTGGTCTTCGTCCTCGTTGTCCTCGTCCTCGTCCTCGTCCTCGTCCTCGTCCTCGTCCTCGTCCTCGTCCTCGTCCTCGTCCTCGTCCTCGTCCTCCTCCTGAGCATCGTCCTCGTCAGAGACATTTGCGGGTGGCTCATCATCGTCGCTCCCGTCGTCGTCTTCATCTTCAGGCGGCTCATCGTAGTCACCAACCGCCACGTCTCCCGCTGCGCCCTCATCCATGGCGTCCTCGTCGACATGCTGCTGCTCGTCTCCTTCATCAGGCTCCGCAGTCTCATCGCTCGCCATAATTGGAGCTGTTCTCAAGACGTCCGCACGATGCTGCGAAGGAGACGCGCGCAGGGATCTACTGTCAGTCAATGCAAAGCGCAGTTGGCAGGCGACCTCGCTGCCGGCAATGGTGCATGGGTTGGAGTGTGGTTGGCATGACTCTCAAGTATGCTTGGTGGAAGCGCAGGGTGCAGGCATCAGGCGTCAATTACCCTCACACAGTCGCCGTGCACACGCAAGGGTGCACGAAGTGCAAGCAGCGTCCGCTCCGCAAGAAGCTCTGTGTCGTTTGCCACAAGTATTGCCGTGAAATACTATCGCGGCGGCCACCTCGACCCCCCCACCCACCCCCACCCACCCACCCACCCCCTTTCGCCTTTTTCCAACGCGATTTTATTTCTCGCGCT
>Ga0210242_102002_pt1 | contig 12890 bp, 10 predicted proteins | sample ChrtobMeP5a_16mM_FD_155445 | JGI IMG/M metagenome (GOLD analysis project Ga0210242, IMG submission 155445) | Chrysochromulina tobin associated microbial communities from unialgal haptophyte culture, Seattle, Washington, United States - P5a_16mM | ecosystem: Host-associated > Algae > Haptophytes >... | reverse complement strand
GCCGGGAGCGAGGCTGGGGGCGAGGCTGGGGGCGAGGCTGGGGGCGAGGCTGGGGGCGAGGCTGCGAGGGTCGGAGGATGAATCACCAAGCCACCCGGGGGTATTACCGGTCCAGAGGTGCCCCGAGGTGGCCTGCAGCGTCGCTAGCAGTACAGCCACGAGCGCTGTGATGGACAGCCACGCCATGAAGACCCTGCCGGGCGTCTTGGGCCGCCATGCCCTTGCGTACGACTCGATCGAGTGGTAGGTTCCCATGGCGAGCGCCAAGGAGAGGACGCACGCCCCGAAGCGGCTGCCGTCGGAAGCGAGCCCAAGCGCGGTCCAGCGGAAGAAGACGAAGACGGGCCAGTGCCACAGGTAGAGAGGATAAGAGAGCCTCCCGATGTACACAAAGGGACGAAGGCTCAAGAGCCAGTTGCCATACGGCGCGCGGAAGGAGATGACTATTCCCCTGCCGCCCCTGCCGCCCCTGCCGCCCCTGCCGCCCCTGCCGCCCCTGCCGCCGCTGCCGCCGCTGCCGCCCCTGCCGCCGCTGCCGCCGCCGCCGCCGCCACCGCCGCCGCGGCTGGCATCGTCGCCGCGGCCTCCGTCGGCCTCCGCCTCGGAGGCGGCCGCCACGCTGACCGCCGCCTCAACTGCCTCCTCTGGCTCGGCCGTCGCCTCCACGGCCGCCGTCGCCGTCTCCGCTGACACTGTCACGGCAATGTCGACGCCGATGGAGGTGGCCGATTCCCGAATGGAATGGGCGGCACCGACGGCGAGGAACGCCAAAGTGCCCACGGCAGCTGGGAGCGACCAAGGCAGTGGGAAGTTGGGCGACGGTTCGGTGTAGCGTAGCGCCCAACAGAAGCAGCCCATCGCCGTCATGTCCAGCACGAGGACGAAGGCCGTGTGCCCAAGACAGCGCTCAAAGGTGCGCGGGGCGGAGATGGTCTGGAGGTCGAGCAGCAAGGCACCGGACGAGAGCTGCCAAAAGCGCGAGGGCATCATGTAGAAGGCAAACCGCGACGCGAGCGACGAGGGGTCCCTGTCGCGCGAGGTGTACCATGAGATCCCTAGCGAGACGGCGCACAGGGCGGAGACGAGCAGAAGCCAGCGCGGCCGCTCAGGCGACATCAAGCACACCCGCTGGCCGTACGCCAAGAAGAGAATCACGGGGAAGACGACGTAAAACTGCTCCTCGACTCCAAGCGACCATGTATGCAAGAAAGGGTTGCAATGAGAGTCGTGGCTCCACGGTGCCTCGCCCACACCCACGCCCAGCTGGCGAGCAAGGTCAACTGCAAGGGCGCTCGAGAGGCACTCGGGCCTCGGCCCATCGGCTTCGCTCACTGCGGTGAGCCGCCGCCTGGTGCAAAAGTAGTTGGTGCAAACGGGCCACGGCGGCGGCGGCGGTGTCACCAGAGGGAACGCGCCATTCTCACCCGACGCGTTGAACAAGGCCGGCGCAGTAGCCCGGTCCTCGTGCGTGCCAAAGCAGTAGTACACGTTGGCACCACCGGCCAGGGCAACCAGGCCGGAGGTGTAGTACTCGTCCAGTGAGGGCACGTACGGCGGCACTAGCATCGCGAGCAGGAAGGCGGTCACGAACACGACGACGCTCAGGGCGGGAGCGAGCCGCTTCGCGCGCCGTGCAAAGAAACCCGCAAAGTACTCCGAGGCCGTCATGCTGGGCTTGCGAAGCAACGAGGCGGCGACCACGTAGCCACTGATGACGAAGAAGATGTCCACACCGACAAAGCCTCCGGGCAGATACTTGCTGTCCAGGTGATACACGATCACAGCGCCGACCGCGAGCGCACGCAGCCCGTCGATGTCCGGCCGGTAGAACGCATCGCTCGATGGCAGGGGCACTCTTTCAGGCACGACGGGCTCTCCTGTGGGCGCGTCCTTCCCCGTCTTGGTTGCCAAGCCAGGCGTGACGACGAGCGTTGGGTCGACTGTGCTCGGAAGCGCGCGGTTGTGCTGCAGCTCCTTTGCGGAAATATCTTCCATCTGGCTGCCCATGATGCCCTCCGCGAGCACGATCCCCATCAACTCCACCTGCTTGCCGTACCCTGCTTTGCCTTCCTACACCCTGTCTACCAGGAAGGTCTGATCATTCCGTGAAAGACTAACGGAAACCTCTTTGATCACACTGACCAAGCGCGTCAATAGCGCAGCGCACCGCGGTCAATACGCAGTGGAGTCGCCTCGATCCAGGCCTCGATCGCGACACGCACGAAACCTCCGTTCCGACGCAGCACACAACTTACAAGTTTGGGAGAGACACGGCCTGCGTTGTTAGCGGCCTCGTCACTCGCACTTGCCTCTGCAAGTGCCCCCATGTTTTCCCCATGTTCACACCACAGTGCGGTTGCACTTTTCCTTACACGCATTCGCGATTCGGCATTATTATTTGCTCGAGATACGAGAACGAAATTTCGCTCGCCGTGAACTCCTCCGTGAAGAGGCTGTGAAGTATCTCTAAAAGTTTCTCACATTAGTGCACAGGCCTGGGGAGTGGCCGTCTTCTCTTACGCGGCGGGCGCCACGGTGGGCGCATCACCTTCCGCGGTGGCCATGGGCGGCGGCGGCGGCGCGGCGGCAGCTCGAGCAGGAGCAGCAGCAGCGCCATCAGGCTTGGCGTAGAATTCCTGCACCGCCGCGCGCGTGCGTTCGATGGCCTGGACCTTCTCCGCGTCGCGCCGCGCCATCTCCACATGGCGGCGCGTGAACTTGTCGATGGCGCTCATCTCGGCGCCAAACCATCCGCCAAGCCCATCCGGCTGCGCGGACTTAAGGGGACGAGCGGAGGCGAGGGCGACGCCGGCTGCGGACTCGCTGGGCACGCCTGCCTCGGTGGCAGAACCGTCGTCCACGTCGCCCGCGTCGACGGCGGCGGCAGCGGCGGCGGCGGCGGCGGCGGCATCCTCGGCCAGCTCCTCGGGCGGTTGGAAGGCCTGGTACTCCTCCGCTGTCCGACCCCCTGCGAGCTTCTTGGCGAAGAGCACGTCCGCCGTGCGCAGAAGCCGATGCAGCCTGCCCTTGCCTTCGCGCCCATGCAGCTTGAGGAAGCCGTGCCTCTTGCGCAGGTACGCGAGCGAATAGGTGAGCGACTGTGGGAAGACTTCTAGCTCAGACACTGAGCGCTTCCACACGGTTGTGAGGAAGGCATGCTTCGCCTGCAGCGTCGGCAGCGAGCTCCCCAGCACCCGCGGGTTGCGCTCGATCACGTGCTCCACGCTCGTCAGGCCAACCGACTTGAGCCACGCTACCTTGGGCTTCAGGTCGGCCTCGAGGTCGCGCGCGAGCAGCGCGGGCCAGCGCGCGAGCATCTTGGCGAGCCGGTGGCGCGGGACCGCGCACTCTTCCACCAGGTAATTCACCGTCGCCTCGAGGCGCGCCTTCCGCCCAGCGCCGAAGACTGCATTCGGCAGCTCGTTGAGCACTTTGCCGAGGTCCAGGCCCTCGATCGAGCGCAGGTACTCAATCGACGGGCGCATGTCGGCCTCGACGTCGAGGATCGCAAAGCGGGGGCAGTTCTCGACGAAACGGCCCGTCTGGCGCACGCCGAGCGCGCGCAGGATCGCCACCTTGCGGTGCAGGTCGTCGTTCACGTCGCAGCTGAGCACCTGCGGGCACCGGCCGACGATCGGCCCGATGTCTGCGATGCCGAGCGAGAGCAGGTAGTCGATGTGCGGCGCGGAGGCACGCGGGTCCCGCTCGAGCAGCTGCGGGTCTCGCTGCACGGCGCTGGCCAAATTAGGCACGCCAAGCACCTTGAGGAAGCACAACTGCCGCTCGACGGCGGCTGCGTTGGCAGATGGCGCGGCGGCCGTCGGCGGCAGCCCGTACTTCTCGAGCACGCTCGTGATCGAGGAGGCCGGTGCTGCCGAAGCGGCGGAGAGGCCGCGCCGCCGGAGCAAGAGCCCGCCTCGGGACGACCGTTGCAGCAGCCGCAGCGCGACTGAGGTCAACGCCATAGCCACGCGACGCGGACGTGAATGCTGAACTGTGAAAGGAATCATGTACTACGGGCGTCCCGCGCCTCGATCCCGCGCCGGGGTGGCGCTCCCGCCGGGGGGCGGTCCCCCGTTTGCCGTTACACTGACCGCGTGCGTCGTTTTTCCAAGAGCAAAAAACGGCAAGGAAATTGGAGGAATACACACGCGGGTCGTAGCGTCCACATGAGACATGTTCAACACTTCAAGTACTAGCTGGCAGCATGGTCACTTGGTCAGGCTGCCATCCATGAACTGCATACCCTGCCTCCGCTGGGCCGCGATACACCAATCATGCTGTCCCATGAACGTCGCCTCCGACGGCCGAAAGAACGAGATCGCTTGGCTTCCGACGTCTTCGCCCGTTGAGTTGCCGACCGGCCGCGCTGCACTGTGTGCTGCACCTCGCACGCCTGCACGCGGGCACACGCGCCACCAGCCCCGCCGATGGTCCAAGAATTGGAAGGCGCCGAGCAGCCGTGCAAACGTGGAGCCCGGCCATCCCGCAAACCATCGCGCGCGACGGCAGAGCTCCAAGTCGATGAGAGCGTCGCGTGTGTATGAGGAGGACGAGTCTCGCTGAGGGTCCCCTGTGCCCTGGGCGCGTGATTTGGCCTCTCGCCCCGTGCGCACAAGCAACGCGCCCCACGGCGCTCGACGCAAGAGCCTCTCGTCATCTGCGGCACTGATGTCTGTGCCAACCGCAACGAAGACCATCGGCGTCGCGCGCAGAGCGACGGGCGCGAGAGGCGGCAGGTAATCGTCGAGCCGTGGAGGCCGTCCGGCGTAGTTGAAGGCCTGCGATTTGATCATATCCGCCTCGATGCGTGCATGCATGCACCCATATGCCGGCAGCTCGGGGTGCTGAAGCTCTTCATCGGTACTTGGGGCGTCGTCAGGGCCGTCGTCCTGGGGCCCGCGGCTAACGACCCTGTCACCTGCACCGCCGATACCTTTGCTGCTACTGCTGCTGCTGTACTTGCTCCTGCTCCCCCAACTTCCGGTGCTTCCGGTGCTGCCGCTTGTGCTGTTGCTGCCGCTGCTGCTGCCGCCGCCGCGATTGCTGCTGCTGGCTGGCACCAGCCCGCCGACGCGTGTGCTGGGCCGGAGGTGGAGCGTCCGCTCAGCTTGGCGGACGCTCTCTCGCACCGCCCGGGCGACCTGCAGGCCCCGGTACACGCTCGCCTCGAGGGCCCTCAGCCGCGCCGCCTCCGGAGCGCTGACATTGGCTCTTAGGAAGAGGATTCGCTGCAACGCCTTGTACGCCCGCCACCCGAGGAGCGCGTCGCCCTGCAGCACGTTCACAACCATAGCCGCGCCCGCACTACCGGTCACGTTTCTGCATGACCATCCACACCGCACCACAGTGGTGCCGATGCCGGACGTGCTGGTGCCAGTGCTCGTGGCAACGGTCGCGTTCGCAGAAGCGCGCCTGTTGCGCCCCCTCGCGGCATTTGAAGCCGCACGCATCTGCCCATACGAGTCCCTCGTGATCGCACTCACGTTGGCGGCTCGGAGGGCCTCGATCAAGGGCTCCACCTCGAAGAGCGTTGCAAACGGGAGCTGCGTGCCATGGTGATCGTGCGATTCAAAATCGGGCAAAACGAGCGTCGCATCAAAGAGATGAGCGCAAAGAGCATAGCCAACGAGCGCGAAGAGCTGGTTGACGAGCCCCGATTCAGGCCCACTCGACAGCGGACGCGGATGCAGCACCGGCCGGACGCGCTGCCTCCCGAAACGCTTTGCAAGCTGCCCAGTCTTGTATTCCCAGATGTGTATCTCGAGCAGCTGCTGCGGCCGACCGTCGCGTGGGAACGCGTGGAGCAGCGTCGACAAGAGCGGATGCGCGGGCATACGCAATCGGACTCAAGAGCGACTCGACGCACAAATTCTCTCCAGTTTCCAAAAAGATTGCCGTTGGTAGGGAAACTCACAGCACGGAAACCCATCCGTGCATGCAGATTTTGGGTCTCAGTGTGCCCTTCCAGGATCCAGGAAGAAACACACGCGTAAACATAATCTGGATCTTCCACACGATTTTCAGCTCTCTAAGACCTCGCTTTTGTGCAGGGGGTGGCTCGGCTGTAAAGGTACGTATGGGCGAATTCATGGTGGTCCAAGGAGACTGCCCTGCCGTCGGCGTCGTGCGTATGCTCGCCAGAGCCACGTGCTGCGTGCCCTCCACCTCCTCGGGCGAGAGCGTCGCTCCCCTAGACAGCGATGCCCGAGCGCGTCTTGATCTCCGGCGGCAGATCGTCAAAGTACGGATGCTTGAGCGCGTTTTTGGCGGTTATCCGCTTGGCGGGGTCGTATTGCAGCATCTCTGTTATCAAGGCGAGGCCGCTCGCATCGAGCTTTGGGCAGAGGACATCGAGAGAGAGCCTCGGCTGGGGGTTTTGGCCCCATTCGGCCTTGAATTCGGGTAGCTCGACCACAGTGGGCCACTCGACCTCGTTGGGAGTGCCGAGGATCTGATGAGGGAGGCGCTCGGCGGCACTCAGCGAGGCATGCAGGGGACGCACTCAGAGGCAGCCAGGAATGCGGTCTCTCCGAGAGAGAGGGCGAGGGCTAGGGCGAGGCCTCAATGTCCTCGGGCTCGATGTCCTCGCCAACGGACCTTAAAGATACGCAGCAGCTGATCCTGGTCCGAGGTGCCGGGGAAGAGCGGCCGGCCCGAGGACATCTCGCCGAAGATGCACCCGACGCTCCAGATGTCCACAGGCGTCGAGTACTTGCGTGAGCCCATGAGCACGTCGGGGGCGCGGTACCAGAGGGTCACCACCTCGTGCGTGTACGAGCGAACCGGGATCCCGAAGGCACGCGCGAGCCCAAAGTCGGCAAGCTTGAGCTCGCCGTCCTTATTCACGAGCAAATTCTGCGGTTTTAGGTCGCGGTGCAGCACTCGCCTGTCGTGGCAGAACGCCACCCCCGCGAGCAGCTGAAACAAGTTGGACTTGATCGATAGCTCTGACATGCCGTCCGTCGCGGCGTCCAAATGCTTCTTCAAGTCCTCATCGCAGAACTCGAAGACGAGCGTCAGCTTCTTCTCCGTGTGGATCACGTCGTGAAGCCTGTGGGCGCAGACACGAGACGCGCGCGGCGCCTCAGACGCAGTCGAGCCAGGCGCACGCAGAGAGCCTCCGAGGAGTCCAGCGGCTGCCAGCGCCGCGAGCGCCCATCAGGCAGGTGCGTACCTGACGATGTTGGGGTGCTGCAACTCTTTTAGGATGCTGATCTCGCGAATCGCCGTACTCGGGATGCCCTCATCCTCTGCCTCTAACCGGATCTTCTTGAGGGCAACATGACCACCCGTCAGCCGGTTCCTCGCCTTGTAGACGACGCCATAGGTGCCCTCGCCAATCTTCTCGATCTTCTGGTACTTCTCCATGGGTGCTGGCGTGCAGCTGCTCAGCGCTGGCGACGAAACTGACCCGCTGCCCGGCCGTGGCCACGTCCGTCAGAACGACCGCGCGCCCCGTACAATACAGAGGCACTCGCGCTGTCCACTTTGTGAACGAGGCACGTTTCGTCATTTTTGAAAACTTGTCACCGGGACGATCGTCACGTTTCCAGGATTTTACTCTGTCTCGTAGCACACGTGACACGAAACAAGTAAGCAAGAAGAAAGCAGCAGATTAGTCGAACCACCAAGTAAGCTTGACGCTACATGAGCGTCTACGAGACGACAGTCTATCTTTAACATTACATGTAACACAACACCTCGTGCCCACGTGCAGTCGCGGTTGTTGAGTTGCCAACTGTTTCGTCATTTCGTCGGTCGTACATGAAGGCCGACGATTTCTTCGATTACTTGCCGCTCCCGGAGCGGCGTGAGCAGCGCACGCCGCGCTTGTGGCCACGCTTGATAGCATGCTTGTCGGTGGCCACACTGCTCACGTTCAGCTTAGCGTATCATAGCGGACACTGGCCGGTGCGTGCTCACCAGTCACAGACGGACGGCGGCTTTTCCATAGACCTGCGAGCGGCATATCCGCCACGAGACGCGCACGCGCTCCCGTACTCGCCATTGGCGCCGAATCCAAAGTTCTTGCGGTGGACCAATTTCAGCCAGCCGAAGAACATCACTCCGTCAGGACCCTGGTACGTTGAGGCCGTTGGCGAACTGACGGTGCCTCTCGTGCATGGCGACGACGAGTCGCCACGCTTGACACTGCAAGTGGTGCTTCGCCGCTTTGCCGCCGCCGGTTCGACAGACGTCTCCATGGAGGGCCGCGCGTCGCATGGGGTCATTCTCGGTCACTGCGGCGGGCCCGGCTCAGGCGCCTCATGTGGCACCTGGCTCGCGTCGAACTATGTGGTGGAGCACACGCCGAATGGGACGGCCCGGGCTCTCGGGTTTGACGTCGTCGGCATCACGCAGCGCGGCGCCTCGCCCAATACACCCGGCGCGACTTGCAGCGCCATCACTGGATCCGAGCCGACTCTGCCCCCAAGATCGGAGATGTCGGAGGTGGTAGCGGAGGCGCCCACTATCGCAGAGATCAGCCACAGCTGCCCATGCGCGTACGTCGAAGGGGCGCCGGCAGGGTACATGTGGAAGGACATCGACACGGGAAACGAGAGCGACGTCCTTCGCGTGTGGACGACGGCGCAAGAGACCGCCGACCGGTGCTACAACGCGTCGTACTGGCAGCTGACCGGTCCCACCGGCAAGACGTACCATTTTCTGGAGCACATGGGCACGCAGGCGCTGGCATATGATTTGGAGCTGCTCCGACGGGCTCTGGGAGAGACGCAGTGGAGCTTCTACGGCGCGTCGTATGGCACCGCAGTGGCCGCTGTGTACGCGAGCGCATTCCCTGAGAGAGTGAGCAAGATCGTGCTTGATGGCAATGCGGTGCCCATGCCCAACCTCGAATGGTGGGGCGCTATTTGGGGCAACACGGTCGCGGTGGTGATCGATCGGATGCTCGAAAACTGCCGTCAGCAGCCGGCCTGCGTGCTCAAGGACCCGTTTGCAGCGTATAGGTCCGTGCTCGCTGCGCTGCACAGCAAGCAGCTCCTCAGCCCTCCGTGCGCGAACGGCGCACGGCTGGCGCTGAATAGCGGCCTCGTGGTAGGCTACATGCACGAGATGGCGAGGGGCCGTGGCAACGGCTGGATGGAGGGTGTGCGCACGGTCGCACTGCTCGCCGACGCGGATGCGCGCAGGCAAGAGATCGGTATCGTACGCGTCCTCGATCGAATGTGCCGAGTGCGGAGCAGCATCACCTGGCGCCTGTACGGCCGATGCATCGACGACGTGATGGTGGGCGTGGATACCGACCCTATCATGGGCACGGGCGTGTTTGGACTTGACGTGGCCGGGCGGCTGAGCGTCCCCCGCGGCGTACAGCTCTGGCGCTCGACGAAGCTGCTCCATGGCAGCGACGTGACAGGCCACATGCTCGGTTACATTTCGTCCGTGGCCACGTGGCGTGCCCTGCCCACACCCGTCGCTCCATTTGGGTCCGCTAGTGTGGCGCCGCTGGTCCTTGGCAACTTGTTCGACCAGGCGACGAGCTACTACCGCTCGCAGACGATGGCGGCGGCCTTCCCTCGAAGCAGCATGCTCACCTACCAGGGGGTCGGCCACTGCCTCGACTTCCCCACAGACCCCGCGAACACGGACCGCATCGGCACGGGCGAGTGCACCGAGCTCGTGATCGAGTACTTACGCACGGGCGTGCTGCCCGTGAATGGCTACACCTGCCGCCAGCAGCGGCCTGTGCCGGTTCCGACGAGCCTCGACGTTGAGCTGCCGCAGAGCCTTCGGCCTCACAGGCTTTGGGATTGGGGCGCTCATTAGGAGCGCGTATCCTGCGGAGCATCGAGCTTGAGACTTCCGATGCGATGAGCGATCGGATGTTGGCGGGCTAGCTGACATGGAGGCGGTGTGAGGAAAATGGCGCGGTCGAGAGCGGAGAGGAAGCACGATCCCCGGCATGTTCAGTTTTATCGCGGATCGCACGCGACCGGCGCGCGATCCGATCCGGGGCGGCCGCTTACGTGGTGCACGTGCGGTGGGCCGGGCGGGTCGAATTTGTACTAGAAGCAGCGCTCCCTGCCGCGACCGTGCGCCGCGTCGGCACACGGCCGAAGGGCATGCTTGCCGAAGGGTCGCCGGCGGTACAGCGGTGGAGAGAGCTATCGTGGAGGAAAACGCCACGCGACGCCCGACTACGCCCGACGCGGTCCGATCGGCTCCCATATTTAATAGAACAATATATAGGTATCGAATACGGGCGGTGCGTCGTTACCTGAGCCAACCCGACAGCATGCTGCTGCCAGCTTTCGGCTTCTCACCACGCGCCCCACTCTTTCTCCGCCCCGTTCGGCCTCGGTCCGTCCAAGTCCGCGGCCCCTGAAACGGCCCCTGGTGCCGCCTTTCCCTTGGATCCGGGCAGCACGTAGTACCACGAGCGCGCGCGATCGTCCACCTCGACACCGAGCTGCCAGAGCTCTTCCTGCAGCACGTCCGCCTCGCCGAACTCGCGCGCCTTCTTCTTGGCGAGCCTCGTGGCGAGCAGCCGATGAATCTGTGCTTCGGTCTCCGGCGCGATGGGCGCCACGTCACCCGGCTCGCGCATATAGTCGTGGCCGGCGTCAGCATCGGGCTGCGCTCGGCGGCCGTACCCGCCGCCTTCGCCATACGCGCCGTCGTGAGCGCTCCCCACGACGCGCCACGTGTACTCGCTGTCGACCAGTACGACGCCATGCACCTCAAGAAGCTCCGAGAGCAACGCGTCCGCCCGCCGGTAATTTTGCTCCTTACGCGCGGCGGTGCGCTCATCGATCAGGCTGAGGACCGCCGCCTCGTCCACCGCCGCCTTCGCCGGGCCGGCGCGCACCCACCGACGCGCAAAGGACAGACCGTCCGCTCGCCACTCCTTGGTACCTGATGAGGGAGGCAATCAAAGGCAATCAGAGGCCATCAGAGAGGCCATCAGAGGCACTCACAGACGCATCATTCTAATCGTGTTGCGTATACCGTCGTTGACGGTGACACCGTGATCTCGCTCGAGCTGCGCGAGAAGCGCGTCGGCTTCGTCAAAGTCCTTGGCGAGCTTCGCCTCGAGCCGTTCACGTAGCAGCTCGTGCACCGCCTCCAGCGACGCGGACCCCTCCTTCAAGCCCGTGCTTACGTCCGTCGGTGAGCGCGTGTAGTCATGCCCGTTCTCGTTGAGCTGGCGGGCAGTCGACTTCGTACGAGGGCGGCCGTCGCGGGAGTATGGCACGCGCTCCTCGTACGACGGCTGTGCGCGCACCGAGCGTGCCGCACTCCGCTGCGTATCGCGATAAAAGTTGTTGCGCCGCGCAGATGAGTCTGCCTCATTGTACTCGTTGCGCGGCGGCGGAGCCCCACTCGTCGACCACAAGCGATCCCGATCCCAGATCTGGACGCCCAGCTGCACAATCTCGTCGCGGATCTCATCTGCCTCTTCAAACCGACGCTCTCGGCGCATGGACTCCCGCTCGCTCAGCAACTGCTCGACCAGTACCTCGTCGACGCGCCCGCCGTCGTTCTCCGCGCGGGCGTAGCCACTGCCCCTGCCACGGGCAGGGCCGCCCCCTCGGCCTCGGCCGTAGTCGCCAACTGCACCACGGTCGTCATTGCCGCGTCCTCCACGGCCATTGTCGCCGCCCGGACGGCCGTAATCGCCTCCTCTTCCTCGGCCGTAGCCGCCGGTTGCACCGCGATTGTAGCCTCCGAATGCACCACGGCTGTCATCGCCGCCTCTTCCTCGGCCGTAGCTGCTGCCGCCGCCTGAACCACGGCCTCGACCGCCTCCACGGCTATCTCTTTGGTCGTCTCCGCTGACCCAACTGGGGTCGTAGCGCATCAAAAGCGTCGCGGAGTTGGACTGCCGCGGACGCAGTGGGGTCACGGCAGATGAACGCAGCGATTGAGTGGTGTCCAGCAGGCACCAGCAAGTCAGGAGCATTGAGCGACGAGGCATCCTCTGAAGGCGTGTTGATCTCCTTGATGACACCGAAAAACTTCTCCGAAAACAGGTCTCGGAAAGTGTCGAGGCCTCGCTGAACATTTCAGGCTGTTCACACTTGCTCACGAAACTCATTGGCGGGGTAGCCGTGAGCCGTGTCATCATTTCCTGCCGCGAGATGCCGCGACTGCTACGGATCGTCGTGAGTCTCACGCTGCTGGCCCTCGCCAGTGCCCGTGCCTCGATAGGTGGCTCCATGGGCGGCCGCAGCCTCGAGGACGGGTCCGGATCACACATGATTCCCGAGGCGACGTCATGGAACGAGGGCACCATCCGGCCGCCAGCCTCAGAGGTGCCCACGGCCTCGCCGCGTGGCTTCGCCGTGCGCAAGCGGCCGTGGGATGAGGCCACGACGGCCGCGACCTTGTTTGGCGACGCCGACTCCTTCGGCGGAGCCCACGGCAGCGGCGGCGCCGGCCGTATGGCCCGCAGCGGCAGCTGCATGGCCGCCGCTGCGGGCATCTCGATGGCCTTCATCGAGACGGAGGCGAGCGCGGCGGATCTCGAGGAGGGGCGGCAAAATGTGTACGTGCACGTGCACGTGCATGCTGCGGAGACGCCCGCCTCGCTGCGCGCTCAGATCGCTGCCGTCCGCGAGAGCACGCGGGAGATCGAGGCCGAGGCGCAGCGTATTGAGGAGGAGGAAGCGGCGGCGATCGAGGCAGGGCAGCACGCGCAGAGGCAGGCGGCGGCAGCATACGCGGCATCCGAGCGCGCCGCACGCGCCGCACGTGCGGCGTCTGTGAAAGGGCCTGTGAAAGGGCCCAAGATGCGACCGGGAGCGACAGAGGTGACGGCAGAGGCGACAGAGGTGACGGCAGAGGCGGCGGCGGCGGCGGCAGTGACGGCGGCGGTGGAGGAGGCGACGGCGGCGGAGGCGACGGCGGCGGAGGAGTCGAGG
>Ga0210242_101999_pt1 | contig 12905 bp, 6 predicted proteins | sample ChrtobMeP5a_16mM_FD_155445 | JGI IMG/M metagenome (GOLD analysis project Ga0210242, IMG submission 155445) | Chrysochromulina tobin associated microbial communities from unialgal haptophyte culture, Seattle, Washington, United States - P5a_16mM | ecosystem: Host-associated > Algae > Haptophytes >... | reverse complement strand
GTCCTCCAAGACCGGGTCAGCCTCGGCGCCGTCATCGACAGACATGGGCGCGACTGCCGCCGCAGCGGCGAGCTCGTTCATGCAGCCCAAACCGGTGTTTGGACGGCGTGAAGGGAAGCGCCGGCAGCAGTAGGACAGAAAACCATACTGGTGCGATTTCGATCAAAAAAAGGGTTTCAAAGTTTGGTCTGACACCCCTAGTTTCACCCCGGCATGCAACACGTCTCAAACGGTTCGACCGTGGGAGGATTTCAGGATCTCCTTCCAAAAAAAGAAGCGAGATCCGGAGCGCGAGCCCCGCTTCCGAATTATCCCTGTACGAGGGAGGATTTCAGAATGCCCTTCCAAAAAAGGAAGGAGGGTTCACTACGGCGTCCCTAGGGTGCGTGCGTGTACTAGGTATGGTCCGGTTACAAAAAAAAGCAAACTTTCCGTACTACTACTAGCATGATCGGCCTATGGGACATGACGCCGGCGAAAAGTCGAAGACGAGGGCGATCGGGTGCCTCTCTCGCAAATAGCGTGAGGGCGTCTCGGACTTCCGGCCCGTCGGCTGTGATCCTGAGCCTCTCTGCCCTGTCACTGCTGCCATCCCTCGAGAACATAGGCACTTTCTCGCGCCTCTCGATGCCCGGGGGCTTCCAACAGAGCGGCAGGCGACTGCTGTTCGTCAACATGATCGAGCTCTCACCCTCTGAGCTGCCGCCGCCATCGAGCACGGCCTCGACGGGACGCTTGAAGTCTTGCGAGCTGGGTTCACGCCATTAAGCCGCGCGTACATTCGCGTACATTCGTGCCGTGCATTCGCGCGTACATTCGCGATTTCTTCTCTCTCGTAGGAAGATTGGCACGCAGCGAGTGCACCTCTGCGAGCGAGAGCTCAAATGACTGGACCGGGACCTCAACATGAAGCCTCACGCCCACCTCGCAACTCGAAAGTTGTAGCACAGGAGCTTTGTCGCTACCTTCCGTTCCCAGACGTCTATACCTTCCAGTTCCACGAGGGGCGTCTGGCGGAGGCACGCCCTCCGAGAGCATGGGCGACGAGTCAAGCTGAAACGATCAGGGAGGGTCTCGGAAACACGGACATGTCAGGAATCTGGAGTCTTTCTAGGGTCGCAGTCTCCCACTTTGCCTGCTTGCAAGCACGAGACCGTCTCTGCAAGCCATGGCATTCCGTGATCGCTGGCGATGCGAGCAAACGTCGAGAGCCCGCGTTCAACCCCCTCTCGTGACCGACGCAACTCAAATGGCCCAGCGCACTTCTGACAAAAAGGCGAGAGATTGGAGCGCTTCACGGCTTTGCACTTGGCGCATTGCACATCCTGCAGCTGGAAGGCGAGGGCACGCCGTTGCGCAAGCTTCACCAAATCACTCTCGATCGCTTCAGGCTCGTAAGGGTTCTCACATTCTCCGCATGCCCAGTGCTCGTCGCGACAGAGATCGAGGTCCCGGCAGTGCCCGCAAAACTCGCACACGACCTCGGGCACAACGAACGAGATCGAGGGGTTGGCCCACACCCCCTCGTGGGCGAATTCGTCTACCTTCAGCATCCTCAGTGCGTTCTTGCGCGTGTTGTGCAGCTGCTCCTCGATGCAAGGCTCGAGCGAGCACAGGTGGCAAACTTGCTTGACGAATTCGAGCGCCGGGTCAGACAGGTTCAGGAACGAGCCTGGAATGTGAGGAAAAGAGCGCGCGATCACTTCATCAGAGGCGGTACCATCAAGAAGAGCCCGGCGCTCGGCAGAGCCCGTGGAGGGCAAGGTACGTCGAATCCGGTCCACTTCTTCGAGCACCTTCATCGAGAAGAAGTCATTAAAGAATGAGATGGCTTTGCGTTCTGTCTCCTCCTGCGTCGGGGTAGAGCGACCGCCCTGGGCCTCGGCATCCATGGCCGCCAGCATCCACGGTTCTGCGACATACAACTTTATCAGCTGCAAAAAACGCTCCTGGACCATGGGTGGAAGATGAAAAGCGATGTTCCACAGCGACACACTTTTGACGCTTCGCGCATCACCTATGGATCTCCAGGTGGACGCCGAAAGTTCGTTTTTCGAGGTCGAGCGAGCGGGCGCCATCTCTTGGTCCGCCTCGCCAACGATGTGAGATGCCGTATTATCTGCCGCGATATCAGCAGCGATCTCGCCGTTATCGATGCCGGCGTCGTGTGCGCCAGGGGCGTTGGGCGGCGGCATGAATGATTGCGTCTCTTGCGCGAGGCCACCAAAGTTGAGCGTGTCGAGGTAAAGGAGTGACGACCAGAAGCGCAGCGGTGTCAACCGTAGGAACGAGAAAATGGGCTTCGTGGAAAGCGAGCTCAGCAGAAAGCCAACGTAGGCCTGGCCATCAGCCAGGCTCATCTTGTCGGTGGCAATGGTGAGGCGAGTGAAGCTCGCGTGTACGATAACCGCACCTAGTGAGCGCACCTCGGCAAGTAGCTGCATCCAGACTTTTTTCATCAGAAGCTGCACCATTCGGTGGACCGCCGGGTCGTACAGCAGCGAGGCCGACGAGCACAGCCAGCGGTTGATGTTCATCAGCAAAAGGTCGGCTCTCGTATCTCCCTCATGCAGCACGCTTCGCATCCACTCTGACAACATGAGGCGGAGCACGCGAAGCGCGGATGCTGCGGCGATGCTACTGTCGTCGCCGCCGTGGCCGCCGCTGCCCAGCGCTGCTGCCGAAGCTGCGGAGTCGCTTGTCGCGGCGGAACGCACCATATCCTTGCCCAGGTCGATGCCTTCGAGAGTGTGCACATGGCGCATTTCAAGGATCGTGTCGACGGCAAGATTGTCAAGCTGAAGCTCGATGCAAAGGCGTCGGTACATGCCCGGGTTCATAATCTCGGGGGGAGGAATCTCCTCGGCTCCACCGCCGTCTGTCGACAGCGCCGGTTGGCCTCCGAGATCGGGCAATGGCGATGGCGAGAGCCAAGAGAGGTGGCCGCTGTGCAACAGGCGGCGATGCATGAGCACGTCGATCGCGAAGGCCGAAGCGTCGGCGGGCAGGCAACCGACAGGTATTCCAGCATACCGAGCCATGTCGACGCGACGCGCCCACCACGGTGCCATTTCCATGTATCTGTCGAGAGCAAGCTCGAGCGCGCGCGGCTGCCACGCCCCTCCAAGAGCGAGAGAGCCATCGTCTATTCTCGCCGCGTCGGCACGGTTGTGGGGCACGCTGATGGTCGGCAGCTGCTTCAGCTGTGGGATGAGCTCTTGGAGCGATGACACGTCGTGACGCGACTGCGCAAGCGCAACGATGGGCCTGCGTGACGCTGAGCGCATCGCTTGCAGTACAATGCCAACGCGCGCAAACGCTTCTGCCCAAGAGCTCGCGGCCTCGAGCGTCAGTGTCAAGTCAACCGCAGCTGGGTGGTTAAGCACGGTCGTGCGGGCATCAGCGGAGGTTGTTGAACCGCGCGGCCGTATCAGGATCAAAACGCCATTTCGGGCATGAGCAGCGCAGACGCTGACAACACCGCGCGAGGCCGAGCCTGCTGCGTAGAGCACAAGTAGCTTGGCAGACCCAGCTTTGTCGCTGTCTGTGTGACGGTCATGAGGCGGGCTGAGGTAGGCATCCTGGTCAGCCGATTGCCGCAACTCATGGAGTGCAAACCCTTCGTGCGGCGAGCGTCGCGGCACGCCGCGTGCGACGTGGCAACAGCAACCGATGTGCGTTATGAGCTGAAGAAGAGGCGTTGTGTGCGTGTGATACACGGCGCACACGTCCTTGTGGTGAAGCCACTTGGCCATGTCAGACGCGGAGTCAATAAATTCGGATTCGGGCATCGATACCTCGTACGTGAAGAGCGATGGCGCACCGCGGGGCAGCGTCCGCGACACCTTGACCCACCTGGGCGCATCTTGGGCGCCAAGCACATTCACGTAAAGCTGGCGTGGCACCACAACAGGAATTTGATGGAGCGTTGCGACGTCTAAGCCATCGGAGATCATCACCCATATGCTGAATTCACCAGGGTTGGGCGTCTCTTTAACAGTCAGCACTTGCCAGTGCGCGTTGTTCACGGTGAGCGCCTGATCGGCGTAGAAGCTGCCGAGACCACCGCGCGCGCGCTTCATTGCTTGTCCGCCGCCGCTGCGTGCGCCGGTAGATCTTTCTCTCTGCTCCTGATCGCGCCGCAACCGCTTTTTCTCCGTTCGCAGGGCGCGCCATACGCACTTGCGCTTGGCGAGCCAATCAGCCGAGCCGTGTAGAGTGATCAGATCTGTCACTTGGCTTACAATGCCAGCTTGCGCAGGGTGGGTCGCATCGAGGCGCTCTGTGCCCGGGCACTCTGAGTTACCTGGAGGGCCAGGCGCCAGGGAGCTTTGGGGAACTGAGGCGCTCAGACTTCGACGATGGACAACGTGCTGCCTTCCACATTCGCTACGATCTTCGAGGCCAGCCAAATCACCAAGGTCGAACTGCGTATCAGCCCGAGCGAGTGCTGCTTGGAACATGTCCTTGACGGACGCCTGCTGGTGCGTGTCGTTCTGCTTGCGCACCATCGCGTGCAACCAGTCAGGATGCTTGACCCGTGGCACCGGATTGGGCACTTGCTGCAACGCTGCTGGCACCGTGATGATCTTTTGGATAGCCGCATCGAGGCGGCTTCGGTAGTAGCTCCAGTCGATGATGCTCCGCAAGTCCATGTTGCCCGCATCCAGCGACCGATCCTTGAGCCATCGGCGCAGATAGTGGGCCTTCACCGCAATTTCGGCATCGAATATGGCAACAGGTATGGCGCGTTCGGTAACTGGCGCTGTCGCTGGTTGGTACGAAATGATGTATTTGCAAGCAAGGTTTGCATCCCTTACCATCTGGTCACCCAAGAACTCAGCGAGACGCCGGGCAACAGTAATGGCTGTCGATTTTTGCTCCCCGTAGTCTTCGAGGGCCTTGGACATGGACTTTTGCTCGGAGACGAGCTCGAGCAGCTCCTCGTCCTCCATGTCGGCGCCACGCGAGTCGAGAACATCCACCCAGCGATCCGCCACCTCAGCAACCTTGGCGTAGCAGGAGGCAAGATCTTCCCCTTTGAGGAAAGGGGAGTCCGAGCCCTCACCGAAGACCTCGGTCTGGAAGACCTTGATCAGTTTGAGCTCGCCGCGACGCTTGAGCTCGAATCCCTTGAGCTCTGCTAGCTTGCCATCCAGCTCAAAGACCGCGTACCGCTTCTTCAACAGCTTGCCCTCTTCGGTCGAGGCAGGCAAGATCATCGCTTTGTACGGGCCATCGACCTCGAAGAAGATGGACTGTTCTCGCTGCTTGGAGTACATGCCGCTTCCGACATCGAGCCGCTGGTACTGCGGATTGGCGCAGGTGCGGTCGACGTCGACGTTGAGCATCGTACAGGGATATGAGAAGGACACCTTAGACTTGCCCTCTAAGTTCGTCGTCAAGGTGAAGTCTTGCGGAAAGCACCGAGGGAAAACGCACCAAATGCCGTCGGTATCAAGCTCGAGCGTCTTGCCGATGCCCTCGACGAGCGCTCGTGCCTCCTTGATGATGGCCGCGCCTGTATAAGTCACGACGCCCGCCATCTCCATCGAGTACCATCGAGCCCCGCGGCGCATCACGTAGCCATAGAAGGAGTTGAGGATGCACTTGTGCGCAAGCTGCAGCGAGTCGTACAGCACGCACATCGCCTTCGCTTCCATGAGAGCCGACGCGTCGCCGGCGACCTCGGCCGTCTGGCGCTTCTTGGCCCACGTTTTGTTGAGTCGCTTGTACTCATACCGACGGTCCCGGAAGGCACGCACGGTGTCGATGTAGAATGGATTCTCGCGCTGGCACGTAACAGCGGTCTTCTCTTCAGACTTCGTGACGTGCGCTTTCGCAAACGCCTTCTGACAGTATTCTTTGAGGCGCTGGCGAAACCTCTTGTTTTGCGTCTCAGGATCTAGCTCGAGGAACGCTATCGGGGGTGCGCCAGGCTCGGGGTTTGGTACGTTCTCGTACTCGAGCGTAGCGCGCACCATATCCGATTCCTGAAGGGATGCCGGAAAGACCTGGCCGCGCCACATCCATTTGAGGGGGCGCTTGCAGTCAGATTCGGGCTGATTGTGCACACAAGCTGCGCACGTCTGCTCAGTCACGATCGCCGGCGGCTGCAGCCGATTGGTGAGGATGATGTTTGGGTACATGGCGCCCACGTCCAGGTGATAGATCACGGGCTCCTCCGAACGCGTTGGGTTGTCACGAAGAGTCTCGAGCTTCTCAGCAATGGCGGCGCGCACAGCGCCATAATTGGTGATCTCTTCACGCCGCAGGCCTTCGAGCCATATCTGGTAGTCGAGCGTCTCATCCAATCGGTCAAGCAGGCCTTGCAGGGCGTTTGCTTTAAGTTTGAACTTGACCGGAATGTCATCCCGGTAGATTCCAGTTTGCAGGCACTCGACATGGCCGCCCACGTACGTCTCACTTTCGAGGAGGTGGCCATCGTGAGATGCGGAAACGTCGTCGACTTGCTTGTTTGGGCAGATTACGTTCGCTCTATAGGCTTCAACCATCAGCAGCGACTCACACAGCGTACCTGAGCCCCTGCGCAGCACCTCGTCCGGCGTCATAGGGATCACCGTCGACAGCGAGAAGATGAATCCGTGCACGTACTTCATGTACAGGTAATAGGTGGCTACGGCGTCGGAGACAGAGTACGACGACATGAGCTGGGGCTGCTCGACGGCGAAGCGCGTCATGTCCTCGGGATCGATCTCGAGGGGATCATATCCGAGCTTGGCGCGGCACACGGCTTTAAGACCATGAGAGCCCGCCGGCAGGTAGGAGTCGCGCCTCACCCAGTGAATGCAATCAATATGCGTCGTTGCCGACGACAGAAAGTACTGACCGGAGTCTGACGTAGACGGCGCGAATCCAGTCTCTCTCTTGAGGTCGATGCCCAACAGCTCACAGCGCGTGTTGATGTACGGCCAGTCGAAGCTGTCGCCGTTGTACGTTACCACGACATGCGGGTGCAGCTCACGCATGTGCGCGCAGAACTTGCGCAGTGTGTTGCCCTCGTCAGTCTCGTTGAAGACCGTGAATGGGCCAGGAAACTCGGATTTGGGAGTGTACTCGAAGTCAGCGATGTCCTCGGAGACGACCTCGCGATTGATGATAAGAAATCCGATGCCGTCGATCATGTAGGAGATCATCATGATAGGATCGACCTTTGAGTCCGGGAATTTTAGTGGCTGCTTGACGCACTCGATGTCAAACGCGAGTACACGCGGCTCGCCAAAGGCCTCGCGTTCCGCACAGAAAGTGAGCGTCGGCGGCTGGTCGCGCCCGTAGTCTCTCACGTAGTACCACTTGCCTACGCGACGGCCCGTGTCGATGGCAACGCGCTGGTGATACGGCACGTCGAATTCTCTGATGCCTTCGATGCGATCGAGCCAGCCGTCGGAGCTGCGGCTGGTGCTGGCGCCGATAGCTGCAGCCGCTGCCCTAGGACCTCTGCTTGAGGCACTGGCGGCGTCGAGGGAGCCCTCGCCGCTGTAGACAGCAGATGCAGAGCTTTTGGCGCGATTTTTCTGGACTGCCGGTAGCAGCAGCCGGCGCACCTCCATGAGGTCGCGCGTATTACGAAACAGCAGCTGAAGATAGAGTTTCCGCTTTCCAGAAAGATGGTTCGGCAACTCGAGATCCTCCTTGTGCACATGCCGGATGTCTTTTATCTGCTCAGCAAAGCGGCGGCGCAAGCTGGAATCCACGTCGGAGGCGTGCCCCTCAGAGACGGCAATGTAAAAGTAAGCCTCGTGAGGCTGAGTGCATTTGAATCCCGAACCGTCGGGGGCAAGGAAGTAGTATTCGACTGCGGAGAGCTCTTTCGCATCCTCACCTTTCTCAAGCATGACCGTGCGCATGTTTGTCAACCAACCTACGCGATCTCCTTCATGTAGCTCGTCGAGCTTCTCGTACCCAAAGACTGCGTCCATTCGGTCGATCTCCGCAGCGCGTTCGGCGAGCGGCACATGGGCGGTCGCTCGCGCAGGGCGCTGAACATTCCGCCGAAACATTGCGACTTCGCGCCAGATTTCCAATAAGTCCTGTCCGAAGGCCATATCTCCCCCCCCCCTCCCCCAAAATGGCTTTTGAGGCGCTTCACGAGGTCACAGCGCCGGAGCTGGCCACGCTCGTACTGCTCTACTTGCGGGAGAATGCGTACGACGCATCCGCCACAGCTTTCATGCACGAAGCCATCGGAGCGCTGCGCCTGATCGTGCCGCCCAAGCCACCATTAAGAGCGAAGAGCCTAAAAGCCATTCTCAACGAGTATGTGGTGCTGGAAACGAGAACACGCCAGCGGGCGGCGTTTGCTCGCGCCTTCGTCGGACGTCCGGCTGTGCGTGACTGCGTCGAGAAGATGAGTGGACTCCTCGGTGACAGGGCGTTTTGTGGCACAGATGGTCACAACCTGCCTGCTCTCCCAACGTGTACCGCGCCATTCGCACCGTTGGTCCCAGCGCCGCGGGCGCAGCTCGCCAACATCGCGAGTGCCTCCGATCCCGGTTTAATGGCGGTGGTGAGTGTCGCTGCTGTCGCTATGCTGCCAGCCAGTCAACCGACGATTCGCAAGCGCAAATGTGCCCAACCTCAGCGCCTTCTGCCTGATGGCACACCCCTTGCGTCATCGTGCCGCATGCACTGGCGACCCGAGGTGCGCCCCGAGATGGCAGCCGGCGTGCCCTCATGCGCGGTCATGCCGCCTGCGGCCGATTGCAGATCGTTGGATTGTCGCGCGAGCCCAGACAGCTGTGGATGTGCAGGCGGCGGCCGCGGCAGCCTGCATGGCGCGACGGAACCGCCGCCGATGCCTTTCAACGAGACGCTGCTCGGAGAGGCGATCGCGCAGAGGATAAACACTGCTCCTGCGCTCATTCGTAGCGGCGTCAGTAGCGGCGGCAGCGGCGTTAGTGGCGACGGCAGTGGCGACGGCAGTGGCGGCGGCAGTGACGGCCGCAGTGGCGGCGGCAGTGACCGAGGCGGCAGCAGCAGCGTGGCGGAACGCGTGCTGTACGCACACGCGCTGACTGAACGAGAAAATAGTGGCGCCGTTGGAGGAGAGCGGGGTAGCAATGGCGATGGCAGTGAGGACGTCGGCCGCTTTCGCCTCCGGGTCGACGAGATGAGTGTGGACGAGATTGTTCAGTCGCTGTTGGCAGACCCGCAAGCTTCGACGATGCTGACGACCTTCTCTCGCCCTTGTGAGTCGCACGGTATGTCACCCGCCTGCTCGGGGTGCTCCATTCAGCCGCTCGGTACGCGTCCGCAGGTTGCTACACTGCCACCATCTTCGCACGCCCAGCCCGTTACACTCGCCACTACAACATTGCCTGCGGAAATCATCCGATCAACAGTGTCACAAACGATGGCTGCAAGCAGCGACCCAGATGCAGTCGCGCAAGATGGCATTAAGCGTGACTTTGCTAGTGACGCCGTTATAATTGCGTCACCGATCGCAGTACCCGTCGCCCCGACCCCATCTCTTCTGGCTGCTGATGCACCTACTGCGGCCGGCGGTCAAGTAGCCGTGACAGCTTGGGACAGTAGGACAGAAGCGGGATGCGACGGAACGCAGCTCACGATTTCGGCCGACGCGGCTTGCCGGCCGCCAAATAACGTCGCGGCGGCCGCCTTTCCAAACTTCGTCAACATAGACTCATTCCTGAGCCGGCTCTACGCACGAAAATGATGGCATTATCAAGAGGTTTGCTCTAGACGCTGGAGCGACTTGACCGTGTAGCTGTTGGACCCTTTTTCCCCTCACTGCGAAGGGACTTCTGACGACAATGTCGTGTCCGCGAGCCCGGCCGGAGTGGTGGAGAGTAAGGTCTCCCAAAGGTGGGAGACCACTCTCCTGGAAAGAGACCCTGGGGGACCTGAGGGACCTCTCTGAAAGAAAAGAGCAGGAAAAGTGAAAAGTAACAGAAAAGCAAGCAGCTAGTTTCTAAGAATTTCTACAGTGAGAGATTATCAAACTCTTTTTATTTGTGGGAGGTATGCCAGTTTTCCCTAGTCGAGGGGGGTCGAGTTTTCCTAGTCAGGGGGGGGGGTTCAATATTATTTAAAATATGCAACTCGCGAGGAAATGATCGTGTTTGCGGAAGCGGAGCCTTGTAGAGTCAATCGTGTGGGCAAAGACTGCCTCCAGAGGTACCAGAAAAGTAGACCTAATGGCGACGCTCCGCGCTCGTGGCAGCTTCGTGTACAACCACCACTTTCCATCCAGCTTCTAGAGAGAGATGAGACATTATGTTGAGATCTTCTGTTTTTGGATGGTTCGCTGGTCATTTTCAGAGGTTCACAGGACGATGATGGGACGTCCACCGAGGGGCGAGCACGGGTAGAGCACGGGCAGAGAGACGGACAGACCGAGAGAACTCCCTACTGAATCCCCAAAACCCTAACGGACAAAACACGCGCCTAGAGAAACGGTCAGACGTTTCAGAGCCGACTAGTGTACATGTACATATGAGGCTCGCTCACTGACGGTCCGTTGTCTCCCTGAATTTCTATTCATTTTCAGAAGACATCGAGAAATCAAGAGTTTCACAATTGTTTTGGGCGATCCAGCCCCCCGTCACACCGCCCCCTGTGACGCGCCGAACACCCGCCAGTCTGCGGGATGTTTTGCGCCTTGAGTGGCTCCTCACCTGCGAGGCCAGTGGTCTCAGTCAAGTCCGGACACGTTTTCGAAGCTTCCGCTATCGAAAAGTATATTTCATCCACAGGTAAGTGTCCGGTGACGGGGCAGCCTCTACAGGCTGCTGACCTACTGCCTTTGAAGACAACATCTGCGAAGTCGCGGCACCTAGCAGCGATGAGCATTCCCGGCATGATGACGCTTTTTCAAGACGAGTGGGATGGCCTGATTCTAGAGACGTATGCTCTCAAACAGCAGGTGTGCTACCATGATGATCATCTTGAGTGCTTGTTGACTCATTGCCCATGCTCATTCTGCCACTTAGGTGGATACCATGCGCCAGGAGCTTGGCCACGCGCTCTACCAGCATGACGCTGCATGCCGCGTCATCGCTCGCCTCATCAAGGAGCGCGACGACGCCCGCGCCGCCCTGTCAGAGGCATGCCCAGGCACAATCGCGTATGTGCCTCCTGTGAGGCAGTCGGGCGCAACAGCGCCCCCCGCACCAACATTTGTACAAGTCCCCTCAACATCGAACATGGATGGTGCCAGCCTGAGTGATGACGTCTTGGTCGAGATGGACACAACGGCCAAGGCCCTTCAGAAAGGCCGAAAGAAGCGACTTTTTCAAGACGGATGCGCAACGCCACAGCAGCTATCCAAATACACGTTGCGGACTTCGCAACTTCTGCAACCAGCAGGCGTCGTGCGCATGGACGTGCACGCCAGCTCACCATTCATCGCTACGGGAGGCACCGATGGCGCGCTCGTTCTGAGCGAGTACTCTTCGGGCAGCGTGACCGTCCTCAGCCGAATTCGAGCGCACGAGCAGGCGGTCACCAGTGTGAAATTGCATCCGTCTCGGTGCGCTGCGCGCGCGCGCGCGCGCCCTCTCACTTCATCTCTTAAGCCCAAACTATGTGAGCCCAAACTCTTGTTCGTCAATTGCGCGCCCGCCTGGGCTCGCTGCAGCGACCCACCTCACGGTCAACTCAGGAACTTACCCACGTCCACGCGTGCTCCTGCGCGCGCTGCGCAGCCCGCTCGTCATCTCCACAGCTACTGATGGTACCGCAAGAGTTTTCAACCGCAGTAGCTGCGCGTTAGCCGTGGAGCTGCGCGCCCACACCGCCGCAATCACTGCATGCTCACTGCATGCTACGGGCGCTTACGTGGCTACCGCCTCGGCCGACCACTCGTGGGCGTTTCACGAGCTCGAGCGAGGGATGTGCCTGCTTCGGCATCAAGACACGTCAGCCCCGGCATACACATGCGCGGGCTTTCACCCTGACGGTTTGATCTTCGCCACAGGTCTAGGGAACATTGTGCGCGTGTGGGATATGAAGTCCCGGGCCATTCTGACAACCTTCGAGGGCCACAGCCAGCCGCTCACCTGCCTCGCCTTTTCCGAGAACGGCTACTACCTCGCCACAGGTGCCGCAGACGCAACCGTCAAGCTCTGGGACCTTCGCAAACTCCAAAGTTTCCACACGATCGAGCCAGATAGTGCCAGCATGGCCGTTAGTGACGTCGCATTTGACCATTCCGGCCAGGTACTCGCCGTGGCACGTGGAAGTGTCTCACTGTTCGAGACAAAGGCATGGGCCACACTTGCAGTGCATGAGGAGCATCCTGCCCCTGCCAGCGCTGTGGGTTTCGGCCAGTGCGCGGCTTTCTTCGCGAGCGCCTCAGAGGACGGCGTCCTCCGCCTCTATGGCAGCCATTGAGTTGGAGTTGGGGCCAGGCTACGAGACGGCGGCGCTCCAAAACAGGATCAGGCTTCCAAGGAACTGACCGAGCTCGAACAGGCGTTCAAGCGGTGCGTAAGCTGGGGTCGCGCGCTCGAACAGGAGATGTTCGGACGGATAGGATCGGGTGTACGGATCGGTTTCTGCTCAGATGAATACGTCTCGATTTATAACTGATAATGGCAATGAGTGCTGTCGTCGCGCGCAGAAAAATGGTTGCAGGAGTACAATCGGTGGCTGCCGCGGAAAAAAGGTTAATGCTGCATCGCCGTGCCTCTTGATCTCTTGCATGATCTCAGTTCCTTGGGGAGGGGCCCCAGCGAGTTAGGGTCTGTCACTAATACCGTAATACGTTCTGTGCGATTTGGTAGGAAGGTCGGAGGTACCAACCCAGAGTGACAGACCAAGTCAGAGTCATCACACTGTGACGCAAAACCGCCACAGTGTGACGCGAAACCGCCACACTGAGGCGCTTTTCCGCCTCACTGAGGCGGAAAACCGCCTCACTG
>Ga0210242_101995_pt1 | contig 12939 bp, 10 predicted proteins | sample ChrtobMeP5a_16mM_FD_155445 | JGI IMG/M metagenome (GOLD analysis project Ga0210242, IMG submission 155445) | Chrysochromulina tobin associated microbial communities from unialgal haptophyte culture, Seattle, Washington, United States - P5a_16mM | ecosystem: Host-associated > Algae > Haptophytes >... | reverse complement strand
TGTCGGATTCTGGTGCTGTTTTGTCGTCAAGCCACTTTTTTTCCATGCTCTCGCGTGTCGGCCTTTTGCGCTGCTCGTCGCCCCGTTTTTCACGTCAGCCGTCGCGCCTGGCGCGAAACTGAGCCGACCGAGGCACCATGCCCTGGGAGGCACGTCCCTTGCCCATCGCCGGTGCATTCCTTCGAGCTCGCGAATTTGCAGGATGATCCGAAACGGGCCACCCTTGCCTGTGTGTTTCATTATGAGCGCCGATGAAGCTGTGCCTTCCCAAGGACCTCAAGGTCGGCGACCGCGTGCAGGCGCGAGGCCACGCAGCCTGCGGTTTGGACACGTGCATCAACCAGGATCGCGTATGCATGCGGTGCTTGTGGAAGGTCAAAGGCTTGCGACGCGCTGCCGTTCGCCGCACCGCGGTGCTGAACTCGCTCCTCAGCCACGTCGACCCAGGTCCGCGCGTGAAGGGCTTCGAGGGCATCGCGCCGCTCATGCGTCGAGGACGTGACGGGCACAGAAGGTCCCGCCCTCGCAGGAACGTACCTACCTCGCAGCTGCTGCCACTGTGCCTCATGATGCGGGACGGTCTGTGTCTAGGTGGGCTGCGTCCCCTCCGCTGCGCGCACGCCTTTTCCCGTGATCAGGTCGTGTGTCAAAATGAGTGAATCTAATTTTAACACTTCGAGACGCATCAACTCGCTGCTCAGCTCCTATCAGTATCGCTCAGACCCATCACGCGAGCTCACGTCGATACCAAAGGCACGTAAGCGGCCGAGCCGCTTCTTGCGGTGGCTGTACGGCAGTTGCCCTTCTCGAGGATCGGGTCGTCGTTGCGGTCGCCCGGGCCGCTGCCTTCGTCTCCTCTGCCGCCTTGGTCGCCGCCGCCTCCGCGCCGTCGCCGCCTCCGGCGCCGCTGCGAGTGCTGCTGCAGATGGCAGGGCGACGGTGGAGACGATGGCGGCATCGAACCTGTGCACCGACGCGCCCGATGGCGCGCGCCCCTCGGGGAACGCAAAGATGCGCTCAACACCGTCGCTTGACGACGGTGTCGAGCACAGATTAGCTTCCGTCGCCGCCGCCGCCGCCGCCACCGCATTGCCGTGCGCGGTAAAGACCTGCAACCTGGTGGAAGGCAAGGGCAGGCCGGTTTGAGTTGGCGGGACACAGGGCATGAGACGCATGGGCGTGGCTTCAGGTTCTATCAGCACATGCTGAAGGTGCGTCATGAATTGAAGGTAAGGTCCATCGCACCGGTGATTCGACGCCTCTACTGCATCCATTGTTCCGATCACGCATCCCTGAGCTCAGTTTTGGTCGTCCACGAGTGGCCATCCATGATGATCTGGATGCGGTGCACTCGGGATATCCTATGTTCGCAGCCGGAGCATCTGATTAGCCGTCAAATTCGTGCCAGGACGGTCCGGGACGAGCCAGCAAGGGGCGGGACAGGCGCCATTCGGATTTTTGGTTAGTGTCGCTAACCTCACTTTCTCTCTGACAGTGTGCAGGATGACGACGATGAATGGCAAGCTTGAGGCTTGTCCGCATGATCCCATACCCGTACCCCGAGCACCCTTTACCCTTATGAAATCGCTGTGTGATCGCTTGATGACGCCAGTTCCTGATGACGCCAGTTCCTGATCGCCAGTTCCTGATGACGTTGACGAATCCGCTGCACCGATCTCTGAGATGCAGATGCAAGATGCGATCTCCGATGGAATTCGACGCTCGTGACGGCGGCGGCAGGCGCGCCTTGTGCCATGTCACAAAAAAAGGCTTCGAGTCCACCATCCAAAGGTAAATCTCTACACATCGCACTTCGCATTACACGACAGCAGGCCGAAACGCGCTCAATTTTTCCCGCATCCCGGATTCCCGCATCCCGCGGCACCCTTCCGGGACATTTAGACCCAATTTTTCCTGTTCACACATGGCCTCGCGTTTTGGGGCTCTTGAATGGAGTTTTTCCTCGCACGCTGTCCCGTGAACCGTTTGGCCACACTGCTCCACAAGGTACCAGGTACCAGCGGCCATGCAAGAACAGTGGGGCCGATCTCGCTAGACTCTCAATCTACACGCGCGCACATGAACATTACATGTTCATGTACCCGACAGTCCCGTAATGGCATGGTATGCGCTTTGGCCTATGCGCCAGGCGTGAAGCACTGGAACTCTTTGATGCCAAGGCGCTCCGGGTGACGAGCTGCGCCACCGGCCCAATTGCGTGCCATGTTGGCCATGGGGCCGGTGCGCCAGGATTCGAGTATCGACTGGCGGAAGAGCTCGGCCTCTGCGCGAGTGCGGAAGAGGTGCCTATCCGTTGGAGAGAGCTCTATCATCAGGCCATCGATCATTAGGGGGACGACGAAGAAGAGCTTGTCTCCTTGTCGGATGGCCCAATGCAGCTTCATAGGTTGAGCGCCACAACCACAGCCAACCTCCCAGTTGGCGCATTCGCCATCCTCGTCAAGGATACCCTTGCCCTCGGCGGCCATGTCCGCGTTGCGCGTCGCTGCGGCGGTGACTGCTGTGTTTTGAGACGCGTGAACCTCAAGGAGGTCCTGGGCAAAGTAGAGCGTCTCACCCGAGCACGTGACGTACTTTGGAAACGTGACGTTCGACATGACGGCCCAAGCAGAATGCGTCGCCGCTGCAATAGCCCAGACCTTGCTCACCGATGCAACGAGCCGTTTGCGGTCGTGATGGCCCTCACACTGCTCAAGGATGCATTGCACGAGCTCAATATCTGCGAAGACTTTGTTCATGACCTCAACCGCGCTCGGAGTGAGCTCGCCTCGAGGGCGTTGTGCCGCGAGACGCAGACGTTCAGTACGCGTGCGGTACTCCGCGCCACCGTCCGAGAACATCATGGACACGATGTCTGCTGAAGGATTATCACGGAGTTCATCGCGAAATATAGTGCCGCGGGAAAAGTTGAGGATGGCCGTCTCGATGGCATGTTCCTTCTCATCCTGCGTTCGAGCAAGATGAATGGCACGCTTGTCCGCATGATCCCATCCCCGTACCCCGAGCACCATCATCGCTGATGACCTTGATGATGACGAATCCGCTGCACCGATGGCATTCGACGGCGGGCCATTGCGCAAAGCCATGGCACTATCATGGCACTGTGGTACACACTTCCAAAAAAGGAAATTCTGTCGACCCAGGCAACTAAGCTGAACACCAGACCGTGTGACTGGTTTCTCCTCTTGTCACACATGTTCAGTATATTTACCGTCCCTGAACCTCTACATGTATGTTTTCGCCATTTTGGTCGCGCGATTGAAAATTCTTTACTCGACTCGCTAGCGCATCCGGCCGTCCACACCGCGCGGCTGCGGCCCCCAACATCGTCTCCGATGCCTCCGCCACCGCCAGACGTGTTGCTTGAATCAGACCTGGGAGCACCGAGCTTCACTGAGGTCGACCACGCCCTGCAGAACGCTCTGCAATACATTGGCGTGGCGCCGGAGTGGGACCCGGAGGCGGCCATCCTTCGCGTTATCCTCTTTGGATTGATGGGCGCACTTTTGGCTGGATATTTATTGATGCTGTGCCTCTGCCCACGAGGCATCTCAGAGTGGATTGACGAGTCGACACTGACAGCCGAGGAGGCCGAGCGGCTGCGAAAGGAGCGGGCTGAGCGGGCCATGAGCCGTATCGTAGGCTCGAAAAAGGCCGAGTCCTCGGCCGACTACTATGCACGCACGAGCCACAAGATCCCGCGCAGCAGCCCGAAACCGGTCGAGAACGCGCGGCTCGACTCGAAAGCAGAGCGCCAGGCGGAGCGGGCACGGCTGCTCGCCGAGCGGGTGGTGCGCTCACACCAGTACACGCCACCCAAGCCGCCCAAGAATGTCGACCAGAAGAGCAAGTGGGAGCTGCTTTCGAGTCCGCAGGGGAGTCGGCCGCTCTCACCGGGCCGCCCGCAGTATACCTTCGCGCCTTCGATTGAAGTCAGCAGGCTGGGCAGTCCGAGGTCTCCCTATTGGCCCAGCCCTCGCGCCCAGAAGCTCGAGATGGAGCACGCGGCGCAACAGAAGCTCGCTCAAGAGAAGCTGACAAAGCTCGAGGAGCGGATCATGGCGGCGAAGGCGGCAATTGCAACGCTCGACGCGGAAATCATGCGCACCTCCAGGCCCGTGCTTGAGATCATCGTAGACAAGCCGGTGAATGCGACTCTGCAGGATGACAAGTTGCTCGTCGACGTGCCGCGGCCACAGACCGCCCACGGCGACTTCGAATCAGGCGTCATTGTGGCGACGAAGCTCGACGATGACCACGACGACGAGCGCGCTGACGGTGGCTGCTGGCGGTGGTGTGACTGCGTGCGCGAGCCAGGGTCGCAGCGCAGGGAGCATCATTATTATTTGATGAACGGGCACTTGACGAGCCCCGACGCGAAGGTGATGAACGGCGCCGGCAGCACTGCGAAGCCCGTGCTTGGGCACCGAGGGATGCCGGCAGGGATGCCGGTAGGGACGCCGTTGCCCGACGCTGAGGTGATCAACACCATTCCTGGCAGCAGTGCGGCGGAGCGCGTGCGCGAGCTTGAGGAGCAGAAGGGGGCGTTGCGGGCGAAGCTCGATGGATGGTACGCCCTTGATTGACCTCGTTTACCCTTGATTGCCAGTGATTGCAGACGAAGCTCGATGGGTGGTACGCCCTTGATTGCCTCTGATGGCTGCCGATGCCCCCCCTCTTCAGGTACGTCGAGATGGAGGAGCTCGAATGTGTCCTCTCAGCCGATGAAGAGCAGACTAGCTGGCTCCTACCCTACATGATCGAGTGGGAGGTGCCCGAGGGTAAGAGCGTCGCGCTCCCGCCACGCAGCCATGGGTTGACCTATCCGCTCGACCCGCTCGCGCCGCCACGGCCTGTGTCGCCTCGTCTGCTCACCCAGCGTCAGGAGAGGATTCAGCAGCTCACGCCGTCGCCCAAGCCGCCGCCGCGCACCTTTTGGACGCCCACGTACATCGATTTCCCACACCTTCCGATTAGCACGAAGGGTCCGTCGTCGTCGCCAGCCTCGGACCGCCCCTCGGATCGGCCGCACAAGACCTACCTGGCGGCATGGTACAAGCGTAGGCAAGAGAGGGAGCAGAGGGCGCATGAGGCGGCCGAGGGGGCCGCCCAAGAGGCCGCCAAGCCGGCAGAGAGCTTCTTAGGCACCATCGTGCCAAACGCGTTTGCTGGTTGGGGATTCCCACGAGTACTAGATTCCCACAGGACGAGATCCCCACGAGGACTAGATTCCCACAGGACGAGTTGGGGGGTCCCGCGAGGACCCGCAGAGGAGGCTAGAGCGAAAGAGGAGGCAGCGGCAGCCAAGCGGCGCACAGAGGAGGCTACCACAGTCGCGACGGCTGAGGCGACCGCCCAGGCTGCCGCCGCAGCCGCCGAGGCCGCCGCCGCAGCCGCTGCCAAGGTCACTCCGGCAGAGCTGACGCCCCTCCAAAAGATGTTACTTGAGAAGCGGGCATTTGGCCCGCAGCATAGTGGAGCCTATCCTGGGCGCTCGCCTGCGCCCACTGCGCCTGCACCCACTGTGCCTGCGACCACGTGCAGCAGCGGTGTCGGCGCTGCCAGCTTGGATTACGGCGAGGGCAGCAAGGGCGACGGCGGCTGCGGCGGTGGCGGCGGCGGTGGCGGTGGCGGTGGCGGCGGTGGCGGCGGCCAGCCAATCAGCTCAGCCACCGCAGACGCTCTCGCCAACTCTCTCGCCAGCAGCGCCGCGAATGGTGGGCCCCGACCTTCCATCGCTGCGAGCTCGAGCGGCGTCTTGCCCGGCAGCGGCGCCGTCTCGGGCACCCAAATCCTCTCCTCCTCTATCCACAGCGGCGCCGTCTCGGGCACCCAAATCCTCTCCTCCTCTATCCACAGCGGCGCCGTCTCGGGCACCCAAATCCTCTCCTCCTCTATCCACCCCGCCTTGGATCCCGAGAAGCGCAAAGCGCTCGCGTGGCACGAAAGGGGCCCGGCCGTTGAGGGCGCCCGACCGTTGAAGCCCTTGTCGTTGAAGGTGCCCGCTCCGGCGCCTTTCAGCCCAGGCCCAGATCTGCGTCGGCCGGAGAGCCCCGCACGGGGAGCGCCGGTTGGTGTACCGGCTGGTACTCGGCCGATGGTGAGGGGCAGTCCGGGCAAGCTACGCGACGTGGGGGCTCGACGGCTCGCTGAGAAGCGCCCCGCCAGCGGCTTCAGCTGTAAATCTCAGTCGCCTACCATCCGATCAGAGAATAAGCGCCGAAGCCTGCAGCGGTACTTAGAGGAGGAAGGGCCCTTTGCAGCCGCGGCTGCGACGACGCTCCAGGCAGTCTGGCGCGGCCAGCTCGCGCGTAGCAAGTACAGGTTCGATTAGGCCAGCTCTCGCTCCGGTCTTCGGGTAAGGCGGCGAGTGGAGGCGGCGAGGCGGCGTACTGAACAGCCGTATAGTATACCTCTTACCTGTGTATCCAGATCCTAGGATCCCAGATAGAGGCCCGACGGGTCGAGGGGTTAGTCCGACCTACGGCATACCAGCAGCGAGCAGGCCTGGGGGATGACAGGGATTCGAAATGATCCTCGCGTGGGGCTTGTTGAGCGCCAAGCCTTTCGCGCGCTTTACCGCGTACGCCCTCCGTGTACGCAAGTACGGTGCCGCGAGAAGTGCCCGCTACCGTCGCGACAGCGCGGCGACAGCATACAGGGTCTTAACGAAAAACTGCCGTGCACGGTGCACACCGCTTCCCAGCGTGCGCTGGTCGGCTCTTGGTCTCACACAATGTGTATGTGTGAGTGTGAAAATTGCTGTGTGATTTCTAACACCCCCATCCGCGAGTGATTGCTTTCTGTCGCGCAAAAAGTTTGTGGCAATGCGGCCGGCGAGTCTATTCTCGGCACGATGGCGGACTCCGACTTCGAGTTCGAGGACGACCTCCCGGACTGGTCTGACGACGATGACAAGCCCAAGTGCGCCTCAGCTGCCAAAGAGCGGCGAACAGAGCCGCCCCTGCTCTTGACCAGTAGCGATGATCTTCTCGAGGCTGTTGCAAGCCAACTGGCAGAGGAGCCTGTCGCTGCGTCCACAGCGCTGACCCGCCAGAAAAACGTGTTCCTCTCAAATTTGGGTCGCATGTTTTCGGTGATCATGCCCCTAGTTCGGCTGCCATCAAGTGCACCACTTCCGGACTGTGAGGCGCTTGCTGATCTTTGCATGAGCGCCTTGTGGGTTCAGGCTGACGCTGTGCGCTGCCGACCTCCGTGCTTGTGGTACTATGCGCGGATATGGAAGCCGACATGCAACAGCAGCAGTTTGACTTACAGCCGAGCCACTTTCAGCGCATACTATGCCACCTCCTGGGCGTGGGCGCCGCCGACATCCCGCCGCCTCCAGAGGTACCCATCTGGCCGCCTCATCACCGTCAACAGCAGGAAGCTGCTCTCGCCCAGTGGCAGTCGAACTATCCGCAGCTGGTGGAGCACCCAAGACTACGCGCATGGCCGGAAGGCGGCGCCGACGCCCTTGAAGCTGCCGTGATGCGAAGGCTGCATGCCGCAACCGACGACGCCACGGCCATCATGGCTGCGCGCGCACGCCCCACATGGCGCCTTGCGGCGACCTGCCGATCGTTGCGGCGCGTGCTGCTGTTGCGCCTCGTTCAGCTACGGACGACGGCAATGCGTGTCGTGTGCACCAAGCTCGCGCCTCTCTCGTGTGCCGAGCTCGCCGCACGCCTCGACACGCCGCCTGTCCTCACACAGAAAGGGCTTCGCCACTGGCTCCTCTCACCCGCGCAGCCGGAAAGGGAAGTAAATGCGGCCAGGTATTACGCGGAGCTGTGTGCTCGCAACCTGAGCGACACCGACAAGCGCATCATCTCTTGGGCGCTGGCGGCGCCCCAGCAGCGGTGGACTCGAGTCCCCTTAGGCGTCGTGCCGAGCAGTGCCCCGTCATGCACTGGTCGAAAGTGGCTTCCATTGCTGACGAAGATGACGATCGTGGGTCGCAACGGGCCTCTTAGTGCCATGTCTCGCGCCGGTTTCCGCAACGTCGGCGTGTTTCGTCCGGAGGATCCACACATTTACCTGCTGTCGCAGCTGGTGTTGGCGGACGTTGAAGGGACTCGAGCGGCGTGGTTCTGGTTTGGACCCAAGGCCGACGCAGATGTCTCGATGGACGTTCGTTTTCATTTCACCCTGCCAGGGTCGCTGGCGAGCTACGAAATGTCCGACAGCGATGCTGCAGCACAGAGCAGCCAGTCTGATGTCTGAAATATGATCTCCAACCAACTCTTGCAAGATCAAGATTCAAGTCCACCGGTGCGGTGGGCGGCGGCGGCGCGCCCGGTTGTGGGGTTGAGCGGCGTAGTGGCACCAACCGTCCGGAAAAGGAGCGGCCGGAGCGGACGAGGGGCCGTGACACGGGTATCGTGATCGCAGGTTCGCAGCAGGCGAGCGAGGCAGCGACCCAGAGTCGTACGAGCTGTGCACGAAGACACGGGAGGGTATCTTGTGTGTTGGCCGCGCAGAGCGAAGGATCGAGCGGCCTGGATGGGATAGCTCCCGCCATCGTTGGTAACCGGCGGCGAGGGTGTGTGGATGATGTGTTGGACACTAGTGTGAAGGTGAGTTTTTGTCGACTCGCGAGGCGCGTTTACCGGATCATAACCGTTCATCACCGTCATTGTTCATCCGTCGATACAATGATCATTTTGATTCGGGGAATCCCGTGGGACTTCGAAGGGAAACTACACGCGACCTGTCTCCGCTTCGACTCAGGGCCGCAATATATTCAATGTCGACGACACCTGCCGATGCCGCCGCGCCTATGCCGATTGCACCGCCCGCTGCGCCTGTGGTGCCGGCGAGCAAGCTTCGAATTGAGATGGAGGAGGACGCCGAAGCCGAGGCTCGTTCACTTGCCTCATTGGCAGTGGAAGATCCTGCACGTTTTGGGGAGGTCGAGGAGGCGAAGGCGGCGGAGGTGAAGGCGATGGCGGCGATGGCGGCGGGGGCGGCGAAGGCGGCAGGGGGGGCGAAGGCGGCGGAGGCAACGGCGACGGCGGCGGGGGCCAAGGTGGTGGTGGTGGCGGGGGCGGTGGCGACGGCGGCGGCGGCGAGGGCGGAGGAGTCTGGTCCCCTGGATATCATGGCGGAATCCTCAACGTCCCACAATCCTTCACGCGCGAAAACGTGGCCGCGTGGCGCAGATCCCAGCGTCGACCTGCAGATACTACTCGATCGCGTGGCCCGACTTCCACAGGCGGAGTCGTGGACCGCCGCCAGGTTCCTCGGGTCCCTCAGCATCCCGGAGCTGCTTGCGGCGCAGCTTGTCGGCTGCAAATGCCCGAACGAGCTGGTTGCGCTGCAAACGCTCGCTCGCTCGCCGCAGGAGCTCAGGCGGCGCCTGACCTCGGGTATCGACGCTCTCATCGTTCATATCTCATCTGCTCTCGAAAGCCTCGCCACGGACGCCGCGCCGCCGGCCGAGGAGCAGTTGCAGAAAAAGTTTGTGCAGGAAGGTGCCGGGCTGCTCGCATACAGTGACATGAACACCTTCTTTGGCGGGCTGGAAGCGATCGTGGGCGCGCCGCTGCCGTGCGTGCGCGAGGCCATGGCCGCGGAGCACACCCAGCAGCTCGACTCGCACCTCGAGTTCACGGCGGAGAACTATGGCACCACGACCACTTCGGCGACCGAGTGGGCCTTTGTGGCCAAACCCGAGAGCCGCCCGCACGACAAGTGGCCCGTCGAGGCGAAGCTCGTGCCGAAGCTCGTGCTCACACGAAAGCCTGACGGTAGCAAATCGGCGCGCCTCGGAGAGCGCATTGCGATCGTCGGGCACGAGCACCGGAAGCGCCCGCGCGCGCCGATGTCCATCATCGAGCTCAGGTGGCGCATCGCAGAGCGTGGTGTGCGGTTGCTAGAGCAGGGCGAGCCGGCGCTCACACTGGAGGAGGCGTTTGGCGCACGGCTGTACACAGGGCCACTCTTTGTCAAGTACAATGCGGTGCTGCGCGGGCTTGATAGCCCGGTCCTTTACCTGCGCTGCGAGATGGTGCGGCTGTGCTGCTCCGAGGAGGACGCGGAATCGCACGCGAAAGCTGCCGAGGAGGCCAAGGCCAAGCGCCTAGCAGAGGAGCCGTTGTTTGGCAAGCGCAAACCGACGGCGGCGGACGAGGTGGCACTGCGCGAGTACACGCATGATACGTACGGGGCGATGGTGAAGCGCATCAACAAGTACACGACGACGCTGCACGCAATCAACTCGGCGATCGTCAAGCTGAGCAAGTTGACCAAGGCGTCGACGGTGTACCGCGGCGTCCACGACGTCGTGCTGCCCGATCAGTTCTGGACGCCCAACATGTACGGCGTGCGCGGCGGCATCGACAGCGGGTTTCTTTCGACAACTTTGGTGCGTAAGGAGGCGATGCAGTACGCAGCTGACGGAAAAACCGCTCATCTACTCTTCGAGATCCAGCAAGGCATGATCGACCGCGGCGCCGACATCTCCTTCCTCTCCCAGTACCCGTTCGAGAAGGAGATCCTCTTCAACCCGCTCACTGGGCTCGAGGTGCGCGGCTCGCGCGTCAAGGGCAAGGTGCTCATCGTTCAGTTGAAGCTGAGCGTCAACCTCACGTCGCTCACCATCGAGCAGGTGATCGGCAAGCGCAAGAAGGTGCTGCAGGACATGGTGCCTGGGCTCGAGGCGGAGGTGCTGCAGGCGCTGCGCATGGAGGGCCTGGCCACACCGCATGGCACGGAGAAGTTGCTGGGCGAGTTTCGCAAGGACGTGGAGGAGCACGAGCTTGGGCACCCGCCCGAGTGGTATAATGGCGACGAGCGGCTCGCGGAGGCGCTGCAGGGGATGCTCCGAGCGAAGCGGCAGTATGGGCAAGGCGGGAAGCGGCGGACGCAGGCCCTCGCACGCTTAACACAGGAGGAGGTAAAATGCTGCGGCTTTGAGCCCAAGGCGTACACACCCGAGGTGGTGGAGGCAGTTACGAAGCTTGAGCATTCAGAAGCGGCCGTGCGCCGAGCGGCATTGACGACGCTCGGGAGGCTTTGGCCGAAGACGCTCGCGCAGCATATCACCGCCCTCGTTGCGAAGCTCGAGGACAAGGACGCAAGCGTGCGCAAGGAGGTGGTGGAGACGCTCACGAGATGTGTAGAGCCTGCAACGCTCGCGAAGCACAGTGCCGACCTCAATCCCAGACTCGATGCGATGCGATGTGAGGACAAGGACGAAGGCGTGCGCGAGGCGGTGGTGGCGCTGCTCGGGAAGCTTACCGGTCAGCGGGCAATGCTTGCACAGCACATCAGCACAGCACATTGGACTGGGGGAAGGACCCAGCTACGAGGGAACGCTGGATACGTAGCTGGGGACTACCCCCCGCTAAGTCCGGAACGTCCTACAGGTTCGCGCTGATAGCGCTTACGTTTTCTAACGTACCAGCGCCGCCGGCTAGCGCGATTGCCAGCTTCTATGCCGTCGGCGCATTCCAAAGCATTCCAAACCTTTATCACGGGTGCATCCTCTGGATGTGCTTCATACACGATTGAAGGTTTCGCCGTGCCTGTCTGCATCGCCGAGAAGAGAAATGATGGCTCGTGCGCGATCGTTCAACCGGAAGATCTTCCAAACAACATGCAGACTACCGGCAGATTCGTGGCTGCCAACTACGACACGATCATCGCGATGGTAGGCGGAGCAGCTCATGATGGACTTCGCCATCTGGCCGGTGGTCTGCCGTCCGCTGGGCTAGCGACGTCTACATGCGGTGTAACATGTAGGCGGCTCAGCGCTTAGCGATGGTCATGGGATCTACGGCGTTCGAAGACCTGCAGCACGGTATGCACTTTGCGGATGAGGAGCTGTCGCTCGTACCCGACGAGATGCCCGTCGGCGCGGTAGGCGAGTTCGTCGAGGACGACATGGAGGTTGGCAAAACGCAGTGGTTGGCAAAACGTGGGCGAGTGGTAAAACGCGGGCTGTATACGTTCCCAGGGATCTATGAACCTGTCTCTGAATCTGAGGCAGTGAGGGCAGAGTTTGCGGGGGCGCTCGCGCGGTCACCGCGCGGAACATTGCGTTAGTCTACGCTGGGGCAGGCAGCTGTGAGTGGGCACGGCAGAGTGCGTGCGGTGCGCACGACTACGAGCATGCGACTTGCGAGCATGCAGCCGTCTGTGATCTGTAGTGATCTGAGGCCAGAGACTCAACTGGCGCCAGTACGACTCCCAGTGCTGTGTTTAAACTTTAATTGTGGGGTTTTGCGTTTCGTGCTTATCGTACCTCCAGGTTACGTCGAATTATCGAATAGCTTGTTCCATGTTCGCGGGGCGGGGCTTTTCGTTTTGCCAACGCGTTTCGCATGGCTTTTTGGCAATCGTGGTTTTTGCCCCGCGTCTCGAGCAGCCGCACTAGGCACTAATCTCACTAACCACTATTCTCTATTGCCCGGCCGAGCGTGACCGTACAGTTGTGCGTGTCGACGGGCGGCCCGTCTCGGCCCGTGCCACGCCGCGGCCGCCTTGCGCTCCGGGCCGCCTGAGCGGTAAAGTGAGCGAAAATGGACGAAAAATCGTCACTTGAAAATCATAAGCCGTGGTGATCGCGGATGGGGCCCAAGACTTGGCTATAGCCTTTTCTCAGGGAGGTGCTTCTGGCCTTATAACTTCCCAGAGCTGGATCCTTCGGGAAGGGCCATTTCTGCACCCTAAGTAGGGTATTCAGTTAAAATTCGCTCTGGGAAGTTATATTTTTGAGCAGATCTCAAAAAGTTAGGAAGCCTGCCAAGTTTTGAGTTCCTGAGTCCAAGGCAGTGGCTTATGATTTTCAAGATGGTGAGCAGGTGTAACAGTAGCCTCGACCTCGGGCGGATAGGCTCGACCGCAGTGAATATGCCATCACACGGTCGCCCATCACGGCGCCGGGCGTCGTTATGAGCAGGTCCAAGGTGC
>Ga0210242_101986_pt1 | contig 13015 bp, 10 predicted proteins | sample ChrtobMeP5a_16mM_FD_155445 | JGI IMG/M metagenome (GOLD analysis project Ga0210242, IMG submission 155445) | Chrysochromulina tobin associated microbial communities from unialgal haptophyte culture, Seattle, Washington, United States - P5a_16mM | ecosystem: Host-associated > Algae > Haptophytes >... | reverse complement strand
GGCCGGATCCTTGATAATCCTCGCCGGTGTGTTAGTCCACCGAGCGACGCGACCGCTGCGTGGCAGTGTTTCGCGTGGTAGTGGCTGGTCGGTACCTTGTGTGTCGATTCAACTGACCCTTTCTCAAATTGGTGGCTTTGTTCGTCTACAATGGTAGGAGGGCACGACCTTCCTATTGGCCTGGTCGTCCGAGGAAGACCAGCTGAGCAGCCATGGTGGTGCATGGAAATGCCGAGATCCCCAAACTCGTCGCGCAGATGGCGTCAGGCACCATGGCCGAAAAGGAGAAGGCCTCGGGCTATCTCAACCGGATCCTTCAGGCGCACCCGGATCAACGGGCCAAGAATGCAGACGCGATGATCAAGGAGGGCGTGATCGCACCGGCACTGGCGCTGCTCAAGGAGGGCAATGCACCTGGCCAAACGGCGGCCTCGGGCATCATCTACTGCATCGCCGAGGGAAACCGCGAAATCCAGGTGCAGGTCGTCCAGGCGAATTGCATCGAGCCGCTGGTGAGCATCCTGAAATCGGGCAGCCCGGGCGCGCAGGAACACGCGGCCGGAGCGGTGGCGAGTATCTCGGAGGACATATCGACGCAGAGGCCGCTTATGAAGGCAGGCGCCATCCCACCACTCGTGCAGCTGCTCCGCTTTGGCTCAGCCAGCGCGCAGGTGCACGCGTCGAACGCGGTCGCGCACCTGTCGGCGGGCAACTTGCAGGGGCAGAACCAGATCGCTGCGGCCGGCGCGATCCCGTTGCTGCTCAAGCTGCTCGAGAGCGGCAAGGCGCAGATGGCGGCGGCATTCGCGATTGGGCGTCTGGCCGCGGGTCACGCGCTCAACCAGTTGGCCATCGCCGAGGCAGGTGGAGTCGCACCGCTGCTGTCGCTGCTGAACGTGACGAGCGTGGAGACGAACGTGGAGGCGGCGAACGCGCTGCTCGAGCTCGCGCGCGACAACCAGCTCACTCAGACCGCGATCGCCAAGGCAGGCGGCATCGGTCCCTTGCTCGCGATGCTTCCAAGTCGTTCCGCGATGGCGCAGAGTCGTGCGGCCGGTGCGCTCGCGCAGCTGGCACGCTTCAATCGGGAGAATCAGGACTCGGCCGCGCGACAGGGGGGGCTGCCGCTCCTCGTCGGTCTTCTGCCCGGCACGAGCGGCGCGGAAGTACAGGTGAGTGATGCAGCTAATGGCTTCTTAGTGCCTGACTGATTGCGACTGATTGATACTGATTGAGGCTGATTGCACGACCTCGGTGGTGCAGGCGATGTCCGCTCTCGCCATCGCCGAGATCTGCCGAAACAACAAGGGCAACCAGGATCTGCTGTACGACTTAGGTTGGCTCCCACCACCCACGCACCCCGAACCCGAACCCGTACCCGTACCCTAACATGACCTGCTGTCTGACGCACCCGGAGCCCGAGCCCTAACGATCCCGTACCCGTGCCCTTACCGTACCTGCTGTCTGACCATAGGCGGCATCCCACCACTGACGGTGCTACTCAAGCACAAGGAGAGCGCGGAGGTGCGCGCGGAGGCGGCGGGGGCCGTGTATTGTCTGGCCGATGGGCACGAGAACAACAAGACTTCCATCGCCTCCGCGGGCGGCATCAAGCCGCTCATCACGTTGCTTGGCAGCGGCACGGCGCGCGCGCAGGAGCACGCTGCCAACGCTCTCGCGAGCCTCTCGTTCGGCAACGTTGAGAATCAGGTGATCTGATGACCGCTGATGGGCGCTGATGGCCTCTGATGGCCTTTGATGGCCTCTGATGGCCTCTGATGGCTTCCTCTGATGGCCTCTGATGGCCTCCTCTGATGGTCTCTGATGGCCTCCTCTGATGGCCTCTCACGGCCTCTCATGGCCTCTGATGGCCTCTGAGTGCGTCATGATTGCCTGTGCTCGGCCAGATGGTGATCGTGGCGCCGCTGCTCGAGATGCTCAAGCTGGGAAACGCCGATGCGAGGACGCGTGCCACGACGGCGCTCTGGCGGATGGTGCACGAGAACCCGGAGCAGCAGCGCGAGATTGCAGCTGCGGGCTTCGTCAATCCGGCTGACCTCGTCCACCTGCTGCGTGAAGGCGTACCGGCGGCCAAAGAGTTTGCGCTCTGGTCCATCTCCCTCGCGACGGATGAGACCAACCAGAGAATGATTATGGAGGAGGGAGGGATCCGACCGCTCGTGGCGGCACTGATGGCGCCCGCTGTGGAGCAGCGCGAGCATGCGGCCGCTGCCCTCGCACGCCTCGCGACCGGCTGCAGCGAGACGCAGCTTGCAATTGCGCGTGAGGGTGGCGTGGCGCCGCTCATCGCGCTGCTCGACGCCGGCATGGGCTCGCAGTCGACCCAGGTCAAGGCCGCAAGGTGCCTCGCGCTGATGGCCGAGCAGAGCGAGAATAAGGACGCGATCGTGGCCGCGGCCGCCGTCTCCCAGCTGGTGAGTCCCATTGATGGGAGATTGAGGAAGAGATTGATCGGGGAGATTGATCGGGAGATTGGTGGGGAAAAGTCTCGTCATATGGCCTCTGATGCCCACTGCTTGCGCACTCGTGGCCGCCGTCGCCGTCTCACCCGCTGGTGGCGCTCCACTCTGACGAAACTTCTGATCACTTGCCTGGATGGCCTCACTGAGTGCGTCACTGATTGCCCCGTTCATCAGGTGGCGCTCCTCTCCGACGGTGAGACGGAAGCGAAGCAATGCGCCGCCGCGGCGCTCGCGCGGCTCGCCCACAACGACGCGCAGACGCAGCTGGCCATCGGCGAGGCGGGTGCGATTGCGCCACTGGTCAATCTGCTAAGAGGCGATCGAGGCGAGACGGCGCAGGAGGAGGCGGCGGGGGCCCTGTTTGAGCTGGGCGCACAGGCAGTCAACCGTCTTGCGATCACGGAGAGCGGCGGCATCGGGCCGCTCGTCGTGCTGCTCGGATGCAGTAACGCCAAGGCGCGAGGGCACGCGATCGGGGCGCTCTCGCGCCTGTCGATCGAGAATGCGAACCGCGTCCTCATCATCAAGCAGCTCGTCTCGATGCTCAGCGACCAGGGCGCAGGCGCACAGGAGCAAGCGGCCGCCGCGCTCGCCAATCTTGCGAGGGACTCCGCGGACAATCGCGTCTCGATCGTGGACGCGGGTGGGATCGCGCCGCTGCTTGCGCTGCTCGATAGTGACTCCTCTACGGCGAAGGAGAACTCGGTCCGCGCCTCGGATGGCCTCTGATGAGCACAGATGGTCTCGGATATGGCCTCTGATTGCACGGCCAAGGAGACCTCGCCCACCGTGGGCGGTCGCCCAGCATGCACATGCTCAGCACGACGCCCCACTTCCCCCTTCCCCACAGGTGCGCGCCCTCTCGCAACTCGCCCATCGCTCGTGGGCGAACCAGGCGGCGATCGCCAAAGAGGGCGGCATCCCGAAGCTGGTCAACGTGCTCTCGTCAGCGGTGTCGAACATCAAGGACGTGGCGGCGGCGGAGCTTTGCTCTCTCGCGGCGGCGGCTGTGAATGAGATGTGCAAGGGCAATGCGCCCAACCAGGCCGCGTTCTCGTCGAATGAGGCAAACGCCATCACGCCGATCGTACAGATGCTCGGCAACCCCGACCCGCAGATGCAGGCGAGTGCGAGCGGCGCCCTCTCAGAGTGCATGCTGTGTGCATCTCTGAGTGCATGCTGATTGCCTCCCTCATCAGGCGAATGCGAGCGGCGCCCTCTCAGCCCTCGCGCGCGGCAGCCCAGACAACCAAGCGGCCATCGCACGCACAGGCGCCATCGCGCCTCTGTGTACGCTCGTACGCGACGGCTCGCCCGAGACGAAAGAACAGGCGGCCTCCGCCCTCTGGTCACTCTCGAACGAGAACGCGCCGAATAAGGCCACGATCGCCAAGCTGGGCGGCATCGAGCCACTCGTGGGCTTGATTGTGAGCGGCGCGTCCGAAAAGTCCGTAGCCAATGCGGCTGGTGCGCTCGCGTCGCTCGCGGCGAAGCACACCGAGAACCGCTCGTCGGTGGCGAAGCGGCTTGTGGCGCTGCTCAACGGCAAGGTGGCCGAGCGGGCGGTGCGCGTCATGTCAGCGATCTCGACTCTCTGTGCGGACAACCAGGCAAACCAGCTCGCGATTGCCAAATTTGGAGGCATCCCGCCTGTGATCGGCTGGCTCTCCTCACCCGACCCAGGGGCGCAGAAGGCGGCGGCGTTCGCGCTGCTCCATCTGGCCAAGGAGAATACGACGACGCAGGTGCTCATTGCCAATATGAATGCCTCTCATTGCCTCTAATAGCGCCTCTAATTGCCTCCTCGACGCAGGTGCTCATTGCCAATATGAATGCCTCTCATTGCCTCTGATTGCCTCTAATTGCCTCCTCGACGCAGGTGCTCATTGCCAATATGAATGGCATCCCGCCGCTCGTGCAGCTCGTCTCTTACGGCTCCATCGAGGCCCAGGAGTCGGCCGCGCGCGCGCTCTGGCACCTCGCATCATCCAATGAGGCGAAGGAAGCGATTGCGGAGAGTGGCGGCATAGGGCCGCTCGTGGGCATGCTCTCCGTCGAGGACGAGCGCTCCCAAGAGATTGCGACGGTGACCATCTCGCGCCTCGAGGATTCCCCGTCTGATGAGGCGCGATTCACCGTCTGATGAGGCGCGATTCCCCGTCTGATGAGTATCCTCCTCTTCCCCATCTACAGGTGACCATCTCGCGCCTCGCGCGTGGCAACCTGAAAGTGAGCATGACCATCGCGGAGAGCGGCGGCATCGTGCCGCTCGTGCGTCTCATTTGCTCGGGAGATCGCTCCGGAGATCGTCACATGAGCTCGGGGCAGACGGTGCTCCAGGCGACGGCCGCCCTGCATGCAAGTGCTCACCACGGCGCCATTTCCCCACAGACGGTGCTCCAGGCGACGGCCGCCCTGGCCGAAGTGAGCCTCGTACCTGCCAATCGCGAGCTGATCGCACGCGCGGGCGCCATCCCCGCCCTCGTCTCGCTCCTCGCGAGCTCCGTCGCGGGCACTCCGGAGACGGCCGCTCGAGCGCTCGGGCACCTCGCCCGAGACGGCGCGCTCAAGCTGCCGCCGAGCGACGACGCGGCCGCAGCAGCTGTGAACGTTCACACATCCTACCCCGACACCGGCGGCCGTCCCCGGCAGCCATCTCGCGAGATCGGACGCGAGATCGGACGCGAGATCGGACGCGATCTCCCGACCGATCTCCCGCCGCCGCCGACGGGTGAGTGCGCCCTTGCGCCCGACGACGGCGCTCGAGACGGCGCGCTCTTCGACGGCGCGGCGCGTCGCCGCCTGATCCGTACATGCGGCGGCGTCAGGCACCTTGTCCAACTGCTCGACCCGGTGAGCGCGATCGAGCTTCAGAATGAGGGACGAGAGGCCAAGAGCAGCAAGCACTTGTGGATGGGCGTCAAAGCTGTGGCTACGGTGTCCAGCGCTGTGCCGAGCGCTGTGCCGAGCACGGTGACGAGCGCTGTGCCGAGCGCGGTGTCGAGCGCTGTGCCGAGCGCGATGTCGAGCGCTGTGCCGAGCGCGGTGTCGAGTGCCGTGCCGAGCATGAGTACGGAAGGCTCCGCGGACCCCGAGCTGGTTGTGGGAGTGCAGGAGGCGGCAGCGGCGGCGCTGGCGGACCTCGCATACGGTGATGAGGAGATCCAGGCGGCCATCATTCAGGCGGGGGGCGTGGTGCCGTTGCTCGCGATAGTCCGGGGCGTTTCGTCAGCTTTGTCGATTGCGTCGGGAATGAGCTGCGCGATCTCGGCGGGCGCCCAGGAGCACGCCGCACGTGCTATCTGGAACTTGGCCGCCTCGCCTGACAATCAAGACGTCATCGTCGAGAACGGCGCCATCCCCGAGCTCGTGACCCTAGTACGTGATGGCTCGCCCAGAGCGCAGGAGGTCGGGGCGGCGGTGCTATCCGAGCTCGCACACGGAGCGGTGCTGCTGCACCAGAGGCTACAGCTGCAGCAGAGGGCGCAGCTGCAGCACCAGACAGAGGAGCAGCTGCAGCGGAAGGTGGATGCGGGAGGCGACGGCGGCGTGGCAACGGCTGAGGAGGACGACGACGTGGAGCCGTATGCAAGTGCTCACCACGGCGCCATTTCCCCACAGGACGACGACGTGGAGCCGTATGACAACTCGAGGCTGACCGAGATCGCGTCCGCGGGCGGGATCGCTCCGCTAGTGGCGCTGCTGGGGAATGGGAGCGTCGGGGGCAAGGAGCACGCCGCCTCGGCCCTGTTTTTTTTGGCGGCACACCCGGCGAATCGCCTCTCTATGGCCAAGGCGGGCGGCATCGCGCCGTTGGTGGCGCTGCTCGATGAGGGTACTCAGGTGGACGATGCTGATTGCTACTGATTGCCACCGAGTGCCACCGAGTGCCACCGAGTGCCACTGATTGCCACAGAGTGCCACTGATTGCCTCTGATTGCCACAGAGTGCTACTGATTGCCACAGAGTGCCACTGATGGTCACAGAGTGCCACTGATTGCCACTGATCGCCACTGATTGCCTCTGACCGCCACTCATCACCACTGATCGCCACTGATCGTCACTCAGGCGGCTCATGAGCACGCGTCGAATACGCTCGCTCGGCTCGCGATCCATTCGACCGAGAACCAGACGGGTATCTCGAAGAAGCTCGTCGAGCTGCTCCGAGTGCCTCGGTCCATGACGCAGCAGCGTGCTGCGCGCGCCCTGCGATCGCTCGCTGTGAACAACCCGTCGAGCTCCACGATCATCGTGAACGCAGGCGCCATCTCGCCGCTCGTGACACTCCTCGCCACAGGTGCGACGGGGGCGAGGGAGGAGGCCAAGGTCGCACTGCACACGCTCGCCCTCAACGCGCCTTCGAATCAGCTTGCGATTGCGACTGGGTTGGTGGCACTCCTGTGCACGGGGGCGGCAGAGGCTCAGGAGCATGTGACACGCCTGTTGCTCACCCTCGCCACCGATGCCACCAACCGCGTCGCGATCGCCAAGGCGGGCGCCATCGGCCGTCTGGTCATGCAGCTCAAGCAGGGCAAGGAGGCGGGCGGCTCCTTGGCTTGCCAGACGAGCCTCAAGTCGCAAGAGCTCGCCGCGGCCGTGCTCGCCCAGCTGTCGGCCGACTCGGAGGCCAACGTGGGTGCGATCGCCGCGTGCGCGAGCACCAAGGCGCTCATCGCGCTGCTCGGCTCGGCCTCCGAGTCGGCGCAGGCGCACGCGGCCGCGGTGCTTGCGGACTTGACGCGCGGGTCGAGGGAGATGCAGGGAGATCAAGGGAGATCGGATGAAATCGAGGCGAGATCGAGGGAGATGCAGGAGGACGTGGCACGCGAGGGCGGCATCGAGCTGCTCGTTGGGCTCCTTTCGGGCGAGCACGCGTGCACCGAGGCCGCCAACGCCATTTGGTCGATCGCGGCCGGCGACGAGGACATGAAACACATGGTCGCCCGAACGGGCGCAATCCCGCCGCTCGTAGCGCTGCTGGGCCGGCCAGGAGTCGTGCGCCTTCGTGCAGCAGGTGCGCTCGGTACGCTCGCGTGCGGCTTAGCCGTCCACCAGAACGCAATCGCAGCTGCGGGCGGCCTCGCGCCGCTCGTGTCTCTCCTCGGCGATGGTGGCAAGCTCAGTGCGTCGCCCGCGGAGAGCGAGGCGCACGCTGCGAGATCGCTCGCGAGCCTCGCGGACGGTCACGTGAGCAACGCGATCGCGATCGCCGAGGCGGGCGGCATCGTACCTCTCGTGCAGGTGGCGGATTCTGATTGCCACCGATTGCCACCGATTGCCACCGATTGCCACTGATGGCCTCTCAATTGCCACTCATAGCCACTCATAGCCACGGATTGCCACGGATGGCCACGGATGGCCACGGATGGCCACTCATTGCCACTCATTGCCACTCATTGCCACTCATTGCCATCGTACCTCTCGTGCAGCTGCTCCACGACGCCACGCCCGCCGCCGCCGCTTCTGCCGTCGCCGCCGCCCCCGAGGCGCACACGTACAGGTGGCGGGTGGCGCCTGGGACGGCGCCATTGGAGTGGGCGCGCGAGGAGGCGGCAAGAGCGCTGCATGCGCTCGCGTGTGGCTGCCCCCCCAACCAGTCCGCCATCGCGGAGGCGGGCGGCATCGCGCCACTCGTGCGCCTGCTCTCCTCGGGCACCGAGAGTGCTCAGGTGTTCAGCGCCAAAGCGCTTGCCTCCCTCGCGGTGGAGCACGAGGCGAATGAAGCGACCATCTGCGCGCAGATGGTCCAACTCCTTGGCTTGCCGGACAAGCAGGCGGCGGCACGCGCGGCCCAAGCGATCGCACGGCTCGCTCACAAGGGGCTGCCCGCCTCCCAGGCCGCCTTTGCGCGCGCAGGCGCCATCAGCTTGCTCGTCACGCTGCTCAAGAGCGCGGGCCACTCGCTCGGCGCCTCCAAGGAGAGCGCCGCCTCGAGCGCCTACCTGCAACGGGAGAGCGCCGCGGCGCTCGGGGCGCTCGCCGAGGGGCACCCGGCAAACCAGGCCGCCGTTGCGGCCGAGGGGGGCATCGTTCCACTCGTGGCGATCCTGAAAGAATACCATCAGCCTGAGGTGTATGGTGAGGTGGCGCGAGCGTTGTGGAGGGTAGGTGGTCATCCACCGAACCAGCTCGCCATCGCCCACGCCGGCGGCATCACACCGCTCGTGCACCTGCTCGCGCAGTCTGTGAGCGTCGAGGCGAGACGAGAGGCGGCGGGTGCCCTCGGGGTGCTCGCCCAGCAGCCAGAGAACCGAACAGCCATCGCGCGCGCCAATGGCATGCCGGCCCTCGTGGCTCTGTTTGAGCTCGACTCGATCTCCGCCGCCGAGCAGGCCGCTTCGGCGCTCACGACCCTCGCGACCGATGACGTTGCCAATCAGCGCGCGATTGCGACGGAGCTGGTGGCCACCCTCAACAACTCCCCGAGCGTGGCCGCTCAGGAGCAGGTGACGAAACTCCTAGGCGCTCTCGCTACCAATCCCGACAATCGCGGCGCCATCGCCGACGCCGGCGCCATCCCGCCTCTGGTGCGACAGCTTGCAGCTGGCTCGTCGGCCGCGCAGCAGTCGGCCGCGGCCGCCCTCTTCCAGATTGCGCGCCACTCAGCCCGGACGCCCGTGGCCATCGTCAAAGAGCTCGTCTCACTGCTGGGCTCGCATACCGTAGCCGTCCGCCAGCATGCGGCCGCTGCGCTCAGGGAGGTCGTGCTCGCCTCAGCATTCGCGGGCTCGGGGCTCTCCATGCCGGGCGACATGGCGAGCGTCGTGCCGGGCGGCATGGCGAGCGTCGTGATGGCCGATGGCGCCGAGCCGCTCGTCGCGTTCCTCCGCGACGGATACGTCGAGGCGCAAGAGTATGCGCTCTGGTCGCTCTCCCTCTCGACCGAGCCGAAGCACAAGATCGCCATCCTCGAAGCGCGGGTGATCGAGCCGCTCATCGCGGCGCTCAATGGGAAGCTCTCCGCCGACGCGCAGGAGCACGCGGCATGCGTGCTCTCCTTGCTCACTAGCACGGCGCCGACGGCGACCGATCTGGTCCTCGAGGATCAAACCGCCGCCGCCGCCGCCGCCGCCGCCGCCGCCGCCGCCGCCGCCGCCGCCGCCGCCGCCGCCGCTGCCGCCGCCGCGGGGGTGCAAGGCGAGTCGAACCACGCGAGCGGCGCGACTCTCGTCGTCCGTGCGGGTGGCATCGGGCCGCTCGTGGCGCTGCTGCGCTCTGCACGTGGGACGACCCGGCGGCATGCGGCGACTGCGATCGCACATATCTCGACCGGCGCGCGGGCGGAGGGCGGCATTCACGCACTGCTATGCAATGCGGGTACGGTTGGCGCGCTGATTGAGATGTTGCATGCGACGGACGGCACCCTCGCCCAGGGCGCGAGCCACGCTTCGAGTGGCGACAAGGTGACGCTGGTGGCCGAGGGCGCCGAGGTGGCTGCGCGCGCCCTGTGCGATCTCGCTCGATCTCGCGAGATGCAGACGACGATCAGCGAGGAGGGCGCCATCGGCCACCTCGTCGCCATGCTGGCGAGTGTGGAGGCCGGCGGCCGGCCGGCGGAGAGTGCGCGCTCATGGGCAGCAGCCGCACTCGGTGCGCTGGCCCAGGGCCACTCGCTCAACCAGACCCTGGTGGCTGTCGAGGGCGGCCTCACGCCGCTTGTCGCTCTGCTCAGGCCGTCGATGCCACCGGCGTGCACGCAGCATGCGACGCGAGCGCTCACTGCCCTTGCTGCCGATCTTGAGAACCAGCTCGCCATTGGCGCCGTCTCGGGCGCGTTCGAGCACCTCGTGGGCATGCTCTCGGCGAGCAGTCCTGCGCTACAGGCTGATGGTGTGACCGCTCTGGCCGCGCTCTGCCGCGACTGCACGCCCAACCAGCGCGCTTGCCTCGAGACGGGCGCCATTGCGCCGCTTGTGCGCCTGCTCGGTGCACCCGTCGAGACATGCCGCAAGCACGCGAGCGCCGTGCTGGGCATGCTCTGCGAAGGCGCACATGCAAGCCACCGAAAGGCGCTGCTGAGCGCCGTCGTGGGCGCCACCGGCCGGGTCCCTTACGGAGTGCATGCGCCGCTCGCCGCGATCCAGACCCTCGCGAGCATTGCCGCCCGCTCCGACGCTGAGCTCGAGGCGCTCGCTCAATTGGACGAAACTCTACCGGCCCTCATTGGGCTGTTGGGCCACGTTCACATTCACACCCGCGAGGCCGAGGAGGCCGCCCAGCTGCTCGCGGTACTCTCGCGCCGTCCCGAGCGTCGAGATGCGTGCGTGCTGGCGGGTGCGGTGGCGCCGCTCGCGCACATGCTCGGCTCGGCGCTCGGCTCGGCGCGCGCCGCAGCCGTTGGCTCGCTCGCCTCGCTCGCCAGCTCGCTACGCGTCTGCGCCGCCCTCGAAGCTCACCACGGCGCGCTATCGCACCTCGTCAACGTCTTGGGTGAGGCAGCCGACCCTGCGGACGATCCGTGGGCGGTGGCGCAGGCACTACAGGTGCGCACGCAGGCTGCGCGGCTACTGGGCTTCCTGCATGCATGTGCTCACCACGGCGCCCTCTCTCCCCACAGGTGCGCACGCAGGCTGCGCGGCTGCTGGGCTTCCTGATCGGATCGGCCGGTGTGAATGTGAACGGATCGGCCGGTGCGCCGGCGACTCTCCTCAAGGTAGGTGGCCTCGCGCCCCTGCTGCGCATGCTCGAATGGATCCCACCCGCCGCCGCGCCCGCGACGGCGCCATTGGCCGATGCCACGGGCGGCAAGGAGGCAGTGGCTGCCTCGCCACCCGTGCTGCCGCCGGCGCCGCCGGCGCCCGTCGAGGCGGCGCAGCAGGCGGCTGCGGCGGTGCTCGTCGAACTCGCTCGCCAACACGACGCCAGCGTCCTCGCCGCCCTAAGCCAGCCAGGCTGCCTGAGCCACGTGGTCGCCATGCTCGGCACAGAGCGCGCCGCGCTGTCGCACCGGCATGCGGCCGCTTTGCTGGGCGCTGTCGCGAGCACGGACGAACCACAACGCAGGGCGCTGCTGACGGCAGGGGCCGTGCCGCCGCTCGTCTCGCTCCTCTCTCGCTCTGCCGATGCCCAAGGCGGCGCCCTCGCCGCGCTCAGCGCCCTCGCACGGAGCACGGCGGCGCGGCGGGTGCTCCTGCAGTCCAACTGCGCCGATCCGCTCGTCACGCTCGCGTATGGGCGTGTCGGCTGGCTGCGCGCGCAGGCGGCCGCGCTGCTCGAGCTCCTTGGCCACGTAGACCCGCCAGCGAGGGCGCCCGGGACGGCGTGGCGTGCTTGGGCGGCCGCGGCGGCGGAGGCCGAGAGGAGCGCCGTGGTGGGCGAGAGGAGCGCCGTGGTGGGCGAGAGGAGCGCCGCGGTGGGCGAGAGGATTGACAGCGTACATGCTGCTGCAGACGCTGCGTGGGACCAAGGGGCGATCGCGCCGAGCGCGCCCGAAGCTGCCGCCGCGGTGTCGCTCAACCATCTCGCCATCTCGAACCGCATCACGCGCGTCGTGCTGGGCAGCGCGAGCAAGCTCAAGGGCGTCGCGATGGTGGCTGTGAACGTGAACGCGACACTTTTCGGTCCACTGCCGCCGCCGCAGCCGACGGGCGTCACTGACGCCCCTACGCCCTCCGCCAACGCCCACCACGACGCCCACCCGCCAAGCCCAGGCGGCTTAGGCGCCCCTATCAAGATGCCACCACACGTGCCAGTCGGCCTCGGCGTCAGGCCGACTGGCTCCCCGACCAGCAAGGCGGCGGGCTCGCCCCCCAGCTCGCCCCTGATGAAGTTCCACACGGCAACTACGGCCGCCATTTTCCCAGCATGAGATCGCATCTCGAGGGCATGCTCGAGGGTCACACGGGAGCTCAGGCTTGTGGCTTCTATACTTCATGGCAGCTACGACAGGTCAGTGCAAGCTGCCACAGCAGTGCACAGGAGATTGATGGCTAGAGATCAGAGTTTCACACGTCACATGACTAGATATGAATATAGAATAATAGCGAATGCCGTCACATAACTAGTTGGGCGCTCGCTGCACGCTGGGGAACGGAAACTTTTTCTCCTTACTGCCTAGACGCTTTATTCCTTCTCCACATACGAAGCACCAACTCGGCTCCGCGACCCGCACGAGGGTTGCTGAGCGTTTCCTCTACACACTACACAGCCAGGCGACAGGGCCGTGCACGAATGTCCAGTCGCACCGCAGCCTCCGTGAGCTCCAGCCATGAGCGCTCTTCTCGCTCCCGCCCACCCGGGCATCGACCTCTGCAATAAGGCAGCGCGACCCCCCCTCCGCAGCCTCCGTGAGCTCTAGCCCTAGTGGATTGTCCCCCATGTTCCAATGCCCCTCCATCGATAAGAGGCCACCCGCGCCCCCCAGCGCGCTTCACCGGGGTGGACCTGCTTCGTCCCAACGCTCCCCCTCCCCGCTCTAACATGCCCCACCACCCGCGGCCCCCAGCGCGCTTCACCGGGGTGGACCTGCTTCGTCCCAGCGCTCCCCCTCCCAGCTCTAACATGCCCCACCACCCCCCCCCCCCCGCGCGCTT
>Ga0210242_101985_pt1 | contig 13031 bp, 13 predicted proteins | sample ChrtobMeP5a_16mM_FD_155445 | JGI IMG/M metagenome (GOLD analysis project Ga0210242, IMG submission 155445) | Chrysochromulina tobin associated microbial communities from unialgal haptophyte culture, Seattle, Washington, United States - P5a_16mM | ecosystem: Host-associated > Algae > Haptophytes >... | reverse complement strand
GGGTGCTTACAGGGCAAGAGTGTGAGAGATCGAGAAGGCAGCAAGCACTCCACTGCGGCCACTCTGGAAAGAGTTTACAGCGAGGCCGCCGTGTTGCCACAGGACTTCGAGGATACGGTGCATGCGAGGCAGCTGAAGGCGTTGTGCAGAAGAGTGGGGCGAAGGATGAGTCGTCAAGGTCCGGGACGCTCACCTTCAATCGATATACTCACGCATCTGAACGCGGCGTGGCCGCGAGAAAAAGTCGAGTGGGGTCCCGCATTGCGGGAGTTCGAAAATTTTGTCGGATCTCGTTTCACACCGGCGTGCAACACGTCACTCGCGTGCTACGTGAGCTCCCGGGGAGCTCGACGCGGCTCAAACCTGGACGCGGCGCAGCCGGCGCCGGCTGTTGGGTCGCGCGCGCGTCGGCTGAGTCCCCGCGGGTAACACCGTACACGCTTTGTATGCCTGGGGGGGACCCCCTCGCCACGTGTGCGCTGCCTGTTGGCGTTGTTTACTTACTTACTTACTTATGAGTCCCCGCGGGTGGGTCGGCCGTCGGCGATCCACCTCGGCTCGCCCAAGTCGGCATCGACTTATTCTCGGACTGCGGCTCTGTCTACCGCTCCGATCGCGTGACCGGGCCGGTCGCGCGTCGTCCGTCTACGCCCGTCGCGCTCGCTGGAGCGGTGTGGCGAAGGGCACGAGATCCAGGGCACCGGAGGCCACGCGGAATTCCGACCGGGCGGCGGGGTCCGGCTGGACTCGACCGTGGACGCGCCGGCACCAGGGCCATATCTCGAGGCCATATCGAAAGTAGTGCCGCGCCGCTGTCAGATCTCGTCTTTGAACGTAGAGCGTGCGATGCCCAGGCCTTCGAGCCAATCCGCGTATTGCTTACCCACCTTCGGAAGTGCATCCGGAAAGCGCATCCGGCTGCCTCCACTTAGGACGGCGAAGAGGCCAGCAGTACCACCCGAGCCCGGCACCACGTGCTGGGCGAGATCCAGATCGGTGGTGAAGGCGAATGGCATGCTGGTGCCGCGCTTACGCATCAGCTCGAGCGCATCACGCATCGGCTGCGCTTCGTTTGAGCACAGGCCACCGGGAAAAACGCCGAGGGCGAACTGAGGTGTGCGCGTTTCGAAGGCGGCCAACGCGCTGCCATCCTCGACGAACGTCACGTTGCCAAATGCTGTGTACGCCCACGCTGTGAGCGCCCTAGCTGTCCAGTCGCCGCTAGCATGTGTAGACACGGGCCTGGCATCGAAGAAGAGAGCTGCGAAGGGCGGCGGCTTATACTGCGGGCCGTCCATTGGCACGAGGCCGTAATCGGCGAAGAAGCGCGTCGCAATGAATTTCGCGCGGTCCTCCTCGCCGACGTGCATTGCGTGCACTCCACCCTTGAAGAGGCAGCGTATAGCACCGGCGGCGGTGTTGAACTCGTTTGCCTCGTCTTCGCTGTTGGGAACAGTCTCGTCCAGGAAGGCGATGACGACGCCGTCCTTCTCGTCTCGTACTGCGAGGCGAAGCTGATTATGAAAGTGAACCGACGAGAGCATCTCATAATGTGTTGCCAACGTCTGGAACGCCGTGACTACTGTGAGGCCGCACGCAAGCCAGGATGACATCACCATCACGTTTCTTTATTTGGATGGGTAGAATTGTCGCGTTTTGGTAACTTTCAAATACAATCAGCTCCGCGTGGTTCTTTTGCACGCGTGTGGGGGGTTTCACACCTAGTCGATCCTCTCTGCGACCGTGAAGTGCAAGGGTTCGCAGAAGGCCTCACGCTCAGACCCAGAGGCCAGCGTTGCCGCCTGCCTGACCACCGCGCGGCGAGCTTTCGGTCACCATGGCGACCGCGCTGCCGATGTCATCGATCAGCCTCGTGGGCGGCCGCTCGTCTGTCTCGGGCATGAAGGTGTGCGTCTTCGGTGGCACGGGCTTTCTGGGCAAGTACGTCATTAATCGGCTGGGCAAGATCGGCACGCGGCTGGTCGTGCCCCATCGCGACAGCGACTATGACGTGGGGCGCCTCAAGCTCTCAACGGACCTCGGCATGATGCGGTTGCCGCAGACGTCCATCCGCAAGCTGGATGACATCGAGGCCGCAGTTGACGGCTGCAACGTGGTCATCAACCTGCTCGGCAGGCACATCGAGTCGTCTCGCTGGTCCTTCCAGGACGTCAATGCGACGTTCCCGAGCGTACTAGCGCAGCTGTGTGCCGACAAAGGCGTCGAGCGGTTCGTGCACGTGTCCGCGCTCGGCGCGTACATGGACTCGCCGTCAGCGTTCTCGCGCAGCAAGGCCATTGGCGAGGAGCTCGTGCGCGAGGCTTTCCCCAAGGCGACGATCCTGCGGCCGGCGACGATGTTCGGCGACGAGGACAAGTTCCTCAACCGAATTGCCAAGCTCTCGCAGCTGCTGCCCATCTATCCGCTCGTGAACGCAGCGACGACAAAGCAGCAGCCCGTCTACATGGACGACGTCGCCGACGCGGTCGTGCGCTCCGCCATCGACGAGACGGCCGTGGGCAAGACGTTCGATCTGGCCGGTCCGAAGGTGTACACGAACGCCGAGCTCGTGGACTACGTGTTCAAGGTCATCAAGGAGGAGAGCAACGCCGTCAACCTGCCTCAGCCGGTGGCCTACGGCATCGCCTCGGCATTCGGGATGCTTCCCAACCCATGGATTTCGCTCGACGGGCTGCGGCGGCAGAGCGTTGACCTGGTGATGCCCGAGGGCGCGAGCGGCTTCGAGGACCTCGGCATCAACAAGCTCACCGCCGTGGAGGACGTCGCGGAGCGCTACCTCGTGCGTTTCCGGAAGATGTCCGTGTTCGTCGAGGAAGGCGAAGTCATTAATGCACCCAAGTAAGGCGCCCGCACATGGACATGGTCTTGCACTCGGCGTTGCGTGAGAAGAGCGCACGCGCTAGCGGCCTTCGTGCGCTCATCCGCCCACGCCCCGAGCGGCAACCCGCGCACGGCTGCTGTTGTATGTTTATTTTGTCCTGTAGTGCGTGGAGTCGCGGTTTGGTGTGTCTAGCCTAGGAGCGGAGTCGAGTTGTTCCGCCGTCCGCCGGTTTGCCCGCAGGTCTGCATGTGTTTGTGACCGCGTGAACACCACGCAACCCTGTGTAGCACGAGCCGAGTCATATCGAGTGTGCGCGCGCACGATCGGATACCGATGAGCGATGTAAGCAACTAAAACCAATTGCAACTAACTGTTGTTCTAACATGTCGCTCCGAAAGTGATTAAAGGATATCTCCGTCAAGACACAAGAGGCCAAACAGCAAACTGCACAACCACAAGACAGGAAGACTCAAAAGTGGTCAAGAACGAGGCGAGTAGTAGAACGAGTTACAAACTTTACAAGTACAAACTGAGTCACGAGTACGACTTTCAGAACGACGACCGCGAGTGAAATCACCACGACGGGACGGTTAGAAACAGCTAGAGAAGCAGGAGCAGACGCAGCATCGCGCGAAGCGAAGTATCGTCGTTTCATTTCTCCACTGAGAAAGGAGGCGCCTCGGCGCGCCGGATCGGCGAAACCGAAACGAGGCCGATCCGACCGTGTGCGTCTAGGCGTGCCTGCCGGGGGGGTGCTTCGTTCTCGCGCCTTCAGCCGGATGTCCCTAGCTGACGACACTGAAGGCTCTGCCGCCAATCATCTCGAAACCAGTCTTACAGCCGTCAAGGCCCATTTTCAGCAGGCAAAGAAGCGACTGGCCAAGCAGACACTTTGGATCGATGGCGTCGTCCTGAAGCCCGATATCCGGAAGGCAGTTGAAGCAGACATGGAAGATGCACTTGAATGGCTTCGTCACCGTGTTGCGGAAGCGCAGCAAGAATTGCAAGACGTGGGCGCTGCGGCTGCGCGCAAACAACTCAAGGCACAAGAAAGGGCCTTTGCGTTCAAGCTTGAGACTTCACGCACTGCTGCCAAAACCCAGCTACAAAATAATACTCATGAGTTGGCGGCGGCCCATCAACGTGCATTGCAGGACACGGTCTCACAGATGAATGGAGGCTCTGCACTTCTGGAGGCCACCGCGAGGATCGCAGAGCTCGAGAGCGAGCTATCGACCATGACCACGAGGTGCAAGTCGGCTGAGGAGATGCTCTCAACGACGACCGCGTTGTACCGCAAGAGTGAGAAACAGCTCCTGCTGCTCGAGAAACAAATCGGGAGGAGCCAGGCCGATGTCCAGCGGCTAGAGATGCAGGAGCAGACGCAGCATCGCGTGGTGTACGCGCACCTCACGGGCGTTGGCTTCGAGGCGGATGAGAAGGTGTCGCTCGCTGAGCTCGTCAACGTGCTCATATCCTCACATCAAGACGCAATTGGTTGCGTGGGCGAGCTCCATGCTATGAAAGCTGAGCGAGTGGGGATGATGGCGGAAATCCATATGTTCGAAACGTTGAAGAAGGAGCACGCAGCTATCCGTTTGCAGCTGCAAACGGTCCTCCAGTCGTTGAACATCAAGATTGACGAGAATAGGACCTTGAGCGAGAATATTGCAGAGCTCCTAGCATCATTTGAGGCGCTCAAATTTGCACAGCAGGAGAGCGCAGCAATAGTTAAGACGCTTACGGTGGAGTTGGAAGCGCTTCGACTTGCGTGTAGCGCAGAGGCGCAGCTGGAATTCGCAACTATGAAGAAGGAGCATGCAGCTATCCAGGAGAAGCTGAAAGCGGTCCTCCACACGCTCAACATCAAGGTTGACGAGAATAGAACCTTGGGCGAGCACATTGCAGAGCTCCTCGCATCGTTTGAGGCGCTCAAAGTGGCCAAGGCGGGCCTGGAAGAGGACCTGGTCAACGCAAGAGCTGAGTTCGAGTTTAAGCAGTTAAAGCTCGAAGAGACAATACACTCGAAAGCAAGGCGCATCGCCGAGCTGGAGCAAGAAGTCGCCTCAGGGAAGGAAGATCTGGAAGCGATCAAGCATGCATCCCAAGCAGAACTCCGTCAGGCGAAGGAAGATTACGAGCGCGAGTTGTCGGAGCAGACATTGGCGCTCAAGAGGGACATGGCCGAGTGTAGCGACACGCTCGGCGATCTGCTTGATTGGGGAGTAGAGCTCAAGTCGACTCATCGTTCTTTGAAAGACCAGGCAGTGGAGTTGGTGAGCCGATATCGTGTCGCCGATTCCGAGATGCAACGAATCAAGGCCAATAACGAGGAGATGAAGAGGATAGTGGATGAGATGATGGTAGAGTTTGAGCAGCAGATGAATGATGTGCGACGCGAGTGGCGTGGAGAACGCCAACGGCTAGTGCAGGCCTCGCTCCGTTCGCTTCAGCAGCTTCGTCTGCACATCTTCCATTCCATGGAACTTGGCGAGGAGGACTTGGGTCGCGTGCTGAACCGCTGTATGCTTTCCACCGAGCCGGCGCGGGGACTGACGTCTTTGCTTGATGCAACACCAGGTCTGACATCCCTGGCCAGATCGATGCCTTCGCTGCTGCATTCAAGTCCCAAACCTGCGACCTCAAGAGCACCCGGGCCCATATCACCATCTCTTGGTCTAGCATGGGCCCCACACCATTCGCAACGAGCGCTTCCGTCGCTCCTCATCGGACCATCGCAGACCAGACCGTGGACTGCTGCTGGGAAGGAATCCAAGCGTGCAGGCCCAGCTGTGGTGCTGCTTCACGCCAAAGACGCGCATGGAACATCTGGCAACCACAATGCTGTGAGTCCCAGCAGGCCAGGAACACCTGGACACAGTGCTGTGAGGGGCTCGACTCCTCTCAAGGTGTCTGTTCCTGGGCCTGGATCCAGACCTGTGTCAAGAGAACGGGACTTGAGTCCGCCTGGGTCACTGCGTTCGGCACGACCGGATCCGATCAAGAACGAGGCACTCGGTCCCAACGTGCTGGCTACGATCATAGCATACCGAGTTCCAGTGGAAAAAGCTTTCAACACAGACCATAGCCCAGAGAAATTCAGTCGGCCGAAGTCGAGGTCGACCGAGATTTAATGAGACGTGCTCGGCACGGATCGGAGGTCGGGAAACTCGTTTGACAAACTCAAAGGTACACACGTGTCGCGCAGTGCTGAGTGCTGCAGGCTGCGGAGTGAAAGAGGTGACGATATAAAATAATAATAAAGCGCCGGGGCGGTACACACAGATCACAGTCACACGCGTTTCCGCGTGGCGCGGCGGCCGCGGCCCGGTCCCCGGGGCCGCCGCCGCGCCGGGCGCGCGCGCGCGCGGGCTCGCCCGGCCGCGCGGGGCGCGCGCGCGCGCGCGCCCGATTTGCGAGGACATGGAGACCGCCCATGAGACTCATCGGATCATACCGCCCTCGTGCCTCGATCTGGCGCATACAGCAGGTGGGCTGCTGCGCACGTCTCCGCGGTCGTCTCAAACATCTCGTGACGCGTTGGAACTTGGTAGGGAACCTCAAGAGTTAAGGACAGCTTTACTTTCACCGCACCGGCCCCCTGACCGCCGCGCACGGTGCGGACGTTCGACGTAGCGATTCTCTGCACTTTAGAACGTGTAGCGGGTCACCAAGTTCCCCAAATCTTTCTTGTCAGGAGACGGCAAGATCTCACACTTTCCGCTTTTCCATCGCCGGTCGCAGCCCATCTTGTCGATGATGGCTTCGAGAGCCTGGATGACCCCAGCAAGCTCACCCTGGAGCTCCTTGTCGCTGAGCAACTTTTGCTTGTTGTTGGTCTGAGCGGCGAAAAGGGCGTTGTCCAGTGACGACAGGCGATCAAGTAGTGCTTTGCGACGCGCCAATATCTCTTTTGCGAGCTCCAAGTTGCCCGCCTCAACCCAAGCCTGGGCACGCGATTTCACTGATTCGCCGGTGTAGCCTTTGAATGTCATCAATGGCAGCAGCGTGCTGATGACCTTTCGCACCTCGTCCCAGTTCTTGGCTTCGAGCAGCGAGGCACAGGCCGCAAATTCATTTCGTGAACGTGTCAGCCGCATGGTCAACGGATCGAGGCCGCTTGGGTTCTCTTCCGCCTCTTGTGCCTCGCGAGCTCTGGCCTTTTCGAGCAATGCTTGCTTTGCTTCAGCGGATGCCAATGATGCGCGCGGCTGAGCGAGCAGCGCGACCGGCGCAGCCAGACTTGCGGCAACTAGTGACCGACGGTCAATTTTGCATTCCGCAAGACACGCAAGCGCGTCAGATGGAGCTACCATAGCGAATAGCAACAGCAAGGCTTGCCCGATCATTTCCATTTTGCGATGTACGGTGTACCGGTAATTTTGCGTGAGATAGTCGGAGATTGCTTTGCGCAGTAAGGACACAAACAGAATCCACGGATTCACACGAAGTACCTCAGAACCGAACCGACTCACCGACTCACGCGCACAACCACGCCACGTGCACGTCACCACACGCGGAATTCCACGGCCCGGGCCCTCGACCGCTGCGCCTGTGCGGGCCCGCGCTGCCACACATAAGACACAAGACTATTCCCAGTTGGCAAAAACACCGGCGGGGTCAGCAAGGCCACTTTTCCAACGTTAATTAAAAGGATTGCGGAATTCGTCGGCCTTCCCGGTTTGGCGAAACTGAGATTTTTGTGCGCGCCCTGTCAAGAGAGAGCATGATGCGAGAGAGTGTGATGCACCCTCTCCTCTTCCTGTCATGCGCCGTCCTTAACAAGCCGGTGGCGTGCTCAATGATTCTCACCTCGACCCGTTCCGTATCTATAAGCTCCATGCGTCGCACCGTGCCATCAATGGGCCCTCTTCAGGCGATCCGCGATCGATTCAAGAGTTCGCCCTCCGTTGTGAAACTGCCACCCCCTGTGGCTTTCGAGGCGGCCGAGGCAGTGGAGTGTGAGCTCGACAAACCGGAGACTTGCGAGGAGCCCAAGCTGGTCATGTCGTCGACCGATAAGATCTTGGTCAAACTTGGCATGAAAACTGAGGGCGAGTGCAAGCTCGAGCCAGAAGGTGAGAACCTGATGGAGGAGATCAAATGCGCCGGCAGAGCAGGAATCATCTCCTATATTCTCTGGGAGTGGGTGTTCTGGATCGGTGCTGGCGGCGTCGCTGCGTTCACCTACTACACGGCCACGGGATCGTGGCCTGACCTCAGCAACCCCGAAGATCAGGGCAAGGTTGCAGCATCAGCATTTGCTCTGGTCAACGTGGCAAGGTTTGCTGTCCCACTTCGCATTGGGCTGGCGTTGAGCACTGTGCCGTGGGTTGATGATAACATTGTCAAGCCCTTCCTGGTAAAGGGTGATGCAGCGCCGTAGAATGGAAACTAGGGAGATCGCGTGGGACGTCGCATCACGCATGGCGACCGCGCTCCCGCGCTCGCGTCATGGCTCGCGTGTGGCGCTCGCCGCTCCTGGCGGCCGGGGCCGCGAGGCGGCGCGGGCCAGGGAGTGCGTGATGCAGGGCCCAACAAAGTTTGTAAGATCTTACCCCTTTTGACTCTAACCTCACGTTGCATGCCGTCTCACGATTCCCCCGGACGCATTCTGAGGGCGCCGCGCGACACTGCACGCTCTTTACGCTCTCAATTTCCCTTCGATCGCTGCGCTGCTAAAAGAAGCGCCTCGAGCTTCTTGAGCTTCTTCTGCATGTTCTTGACTTCCCTCTCCTTGGCCATCTCCGTGGCCGTGATCGTGCGCGTCAGCGCTGCGTTGAGTCGAGCGTACTCGAGGTCGCTCGTCTCTCTTGCGCGCAAGAGCGCCACCTTCCGTAATTCAGCAAGCTCTTCAACCTCTTTGAGCTGCTCTCGATGCCCCTGATCAATGTCGCGCAGCTGCTGTAAGGTCTCCCTCGCGCGCTTCTCGGTGTCCCGGCGGTGCTGAGCCGCCTCAGCTTCCAACCTCGCCACCTTTGCGCTGTTCGCCTTCTGCTCGGCCGCGGCGCTTTCTTGTGCGGCGCTGAGCGCGTTCCGAAAGCTTTGGTTTTCTTCACGCAGCGCCTGGATCGATCGGCGGCTCTTGTCTCCCCCAGTCTCGCAATCGGCGAGCTCGCGCGCCAGGATTGTGCCGATGGCCTCGAACTTCTGCTCGAGCTCCGCAACACGCGCGTCGAAGGCGGCCACGACGCCGCTTCGCTCTCGCTCGAAACGCTTGAGCGCCTCGAAGAGCCATGCGATCGACCTGCGGCTCTCGTCGCGCCCGTTCTCGCAATCCGCAAGCTCTCGCGAAAGGATCGTGCCAACGGCCTCGCGCTGTGCCACCAGCTGCATCGCGAGCATGCGCCGCTCGGCGGCGTACACACTCTGTGCCTGTGCTGTCTCATTCTCCAGTACGTACATGGCTTGGCGCATCCGCTCGCCCGACCGATGGCCACGCATGAGGAACTGGAGAGCTAGAGCCCTGGTATCCTCTTCCAGGTGCGGCATGGCTCGCAGCGCGTGCAGCGCGATCGCCTCCGAGCGCTCCGACTCCTTCCTCGCCTTGAAAGCCCCATCGAGCACCTCGACAACGCGCAGACGCGTGGCCTCAACTCCCTCATCCATCTGCTCCGCGAGAGCAGCAGCACCGACATCGACCATGCGCCCTTGGAGCGCCGACTGCTCAACCGCATTCAGGTCATGCTTTGTGGGTTGGGGGTCCTCCTTAGCCGGGTTGAAGTGAGATGGGCGCCGGCTCGTTTGCGGATTGATCAGGGCCCGCGTGTGCCGGTAGTCATACGTTGAGTGAGTTGGCGGCGGCACGTCGTTATAGTCCTCGGATGCGTTGTACGAGAAGGCGTGCAGCATGATGCTGCGGCGCTCCCTGGCCAGCTCATCACTTCTGGGAGACCCTTTTGGCAGCGGTGGTGGCGAGCGCTTCAATACATTGGTGCCACCCGACGGTCGCCAGCGGAAATCAAGATGGCTTGCGCTGGCTCGCGCTCCTGACGGAGGAGATGTTCTAGTTTTTGGAACTTGCAAATGTGGCGAGCTTGCAACTGGGCGGAGCATAATGGAGCGAGCCTGAAGAGCGCGCTCGTGTGCAGAGTTCGTAGCGGAGAGCATGATGGGGGCCACGCCGCTGGACTCCAATGGTTCGAGGCACCACCACACGCCGCTGGACTCCAATGGTTCGAGGCACCACCACACTGTGCGCGATATGAAGGGAAGAAACGGGCGTTTCACCCTTTTGCTCCACGCCATGCATGCACAGCACCAGAAGGCCACGCCCCGCGCGTTATGAGGCGTCCATCCGCGTGCCTCGGCGTGATCGGTACCGTTTCAAAACATACGGAACATGAATACCCGAGCGCCCGCGACGATGCGTGACTTCACCATCGGCGCCGTTTTCGGAGCTGTCTGCATGTGGCTGGCCTACGATTCGCGCGGCGGCGCGACAGAGTTCCGCGTGGCTCGTAGACCAGTGGCTGCTGCAACCACTGCATCCATAATTGCGTCGTCTCCGTCTTGGTCTCCGCACCGCCGACTGCAGCAGGCAGACGCCTCTGCCAATGCCGACAGCGCTGCTGCTATGTCCACGAAGCACGACCTAGGCGGCATCACGATCATCGGCGAGCATCTCTTGACGACAGTGCACGTGGCGCAGGTCACGCCCGAGGGCGCGATCGTCGTTCCGCCCGGCACGCGGCGCATCCTTTTTGAGATCGGCTGCTCGGACCGTGACACCATGGACGAGGCTGAGCTCGCCAAGTATAATGACTCGTTCCTCATCTCGTTCGAGCCGCTATTAGACAAGTGCGCGCGCGCGCCCGTCATCAATATTGGGTTCTCGTATGCGCGGAAGTGCCACAACACTGCTAACAAGCGTGTGTGCACACGCGCGCGCAGGTACGCGCGGCTGCTCGAGCGCGGCAACATCCGTTACAACAGGCAGCAAGTCGACCGCGCGACGCCGCTCGGCCACCACCACGCACGCGGTGTCGTGCTGCCCCTCGCCGTCTCCGCACGTGCCAAGCCGAAACTTGCCACCTTCAACGTTTCGCGCATCGCCGGCTGCTCTTCTCTACTTCGATTCAACGAAAAAACCTCGTGGGGCCGAGAGTGCTTCTCATATTTGAGGGATGAGGGGGCGAGAAAGGCGGGCGCATCCAGCATGCTTGAGATGCGCATGGTGCCGACAATTTCGATGGATCAAGCGCTGAGCCTTGCACCGGCCGCCCTGCCGATTGAGCTTCTCAAGCTCGACACGCAGGGGATGGATCTGAAGCTGCTGCGATCAGCGAGCAAGGCGAACCTTGCGCGCGTGGCTGCGATCGAGCTCGAGGTCGTCAAGTCGGGCTGCACGACCCTCTACATCGGCCAGGAGACGCACCTCGACGTCGACGCGTTCTTGCAGGAGCAGGGCTTCAAGCTTCAGTCGTGGAAGTGGGACCTCCGGTGCGAGGGGACGGGCTTCTTCAGGCGCCAAGATCTGATCTGAGAGATAGTTTCGTCGCCAAGGCCAAGATCATATAGCGTCTTATGCCCGACGACGAGCAAGAGGATCGGTTTGCGTGGGCCTCATCAGACGCGTCGGCTTAGTAGGAGGTGGAGCGTAGGAGGAGGAGCGGAGGAGCCTGGGTGGGCGACGGTTTCGGCAAGGACGTTACCGTACAAGGCGAGATTGCACAGGCCGAGCGCCAGGCCGAGCGCCAGGCGCCTGGCGTCGCCGCCATCGAGAGCACCTCATCCGCTCATCTCTCCGGACGCGCTCTACTCTCTCTCTCTCCTCAAACCAACATTCCTCTTACCGTTGTGCGTTGAAAGTTGTCGGCTTCACCTTCAGATGTGGCGCATGTTTTGTGCCGCGTGTGACTACCGCCAAATTGTGACCCATGTGAGGCGCCGGCCTAGTGCTAGTCTGCTAGAAGACCCGCCGCGCTCCGTCGCCTGCCTGCAAGTCACGTCACTACGACTTGACTTTCCTTGATTTGCCTGCAGGCCTTGATACGTATGTGGTCGAGCTTGCTTGTATGTGGTCCTTTTTGTTTGCGGGAGACGGCGAGGTTTGTTCGAGACGGCGAGGCACGGCTCAAGCGCCGCCACTGAGACCTTCTCGTTCTTGGCGAGAAACGGCGCGAGCAAACGCGGCCGGCCGCTCAATCCTGTCGCGAGCCGATCGAAGTCGTCGTCCCAGCCCGCGCCCGTGCCAAAGTGTGCGATAGGCACGTCGGGACGCAGGCTGCGCCGGACGCGCGCGTCCGGCACTGCCTTGGCATTGAGCACCTTGCGCAGGTCTGCCTTTGCTGCTGCCTCCTTTTGCTTGCCTCCGCTAGTGGAGCCCGCGGCACCCTCCGCACCGTCGCCGCACCCCTCCCCTCCCTCCTCGGCCTCCTCCTCTGCACAGCCTGCGGCGTACAAGCGGGCAATTGGGAGGCCCTCGTCCTTGCCCCCCTTTGGGCACCTCTTTTGAGAGATTGGGATCGAGTCCGTGATGACGAAGAGGATCGGATCGGACGGTGCGCCGGCCGCCAGAGGTGCCACGACCTTGAGCAACTTCGCCCTCCAGTAGTGAGGCTTCCCGTCGGCGAAGACGGTCGCGTGTGCATTCAGAAAGCGAGCGGTGCCCGCACCAAGCGCCAGCTCGATGTCATCGGTGTTGTACGCGTTGGACAGAAGCACGAACAGATCGATCGCGGCGCAGATTGCGGCCCGGAGTGTCTCGGCGGCCCGGAGGTTGTCCATCAGCTCCCGACCGAGCAGGGCGTGGAAGGTGCCCACGGCCCAGTCGTGGCCGGGCTTGGCAGCAGCAGCGGCAAAGGACGGGGCAGCATCCATGGCCACGCCCTGATGGGCTTGACCGCTGATACGCGATGAGTGGCGCTGTGCACGCACCAGCGGCGCCGGCGGCTCCAACGATCTCTGCGGACGAGGGGGCTCACGCCCCGTAGCCCGATGGGTATCCTGCAGCATGGGAACGAATGATTGGTCGACATAGCTCGAGTCGCACCCGTGGAAGCACTCGACCTTGGCTGCCACGCAACGCACATAGGCGTTTGGAGCGTACGAGCTCAAATTTGCAAGCGAGCACTGGCGGCTACACCATCCATCCTGGAGTGAAGGAGTCACAGTGAACCACAATCGAAAAGCATCCTACCGTGAGCAACACCGAGTACACGAGCTGCTGGGGCGCTTGCTGGCCGCG
>Ga0210242_101983_pt1 | contig 13078 bp, 2 predicted proteins | sample ChrtobMeP5a_16mM_FD_155445 | JGI IMG/M metagenome (GOLD analysis project Ga0210242, IMG submission 155445) | Chrysochromulina tobin associated microbial communities from unialgal haptophyte culture, Seattle, Washington, United States - P5a_16mM | ecosystem: Host-associated > Algae > Haptophytes >... | reverse complement strand
ACACCGGTGAGGGCATGGACGAGATGGAGTTCACCGAGGCTGAGTCCAACATGAACGACCTCGTCTCCGAGTACCAGCAGTACCAGGACGCGTCCGCCGAGGAGGAGGGCGAGTTCGAGGAGGAGGGTGGCGAGGAGTACTAAGCAGAAAGCACGCTCCGACCTCGTGGTAGGCTCGCGTCCGTACCTCTGCAAAACGAGACTCACGCAGACGGTAACGGAACTATCATTTAGTAGTTCGACGACAAACGCGCTTTTGTGAATCCCGAGGCGTTCAGTGTACTATCTAATCACGTCCGCAATAAAACCGTAAACCCGTTCCGCGCGTCGAGAACCCTAAACGAGACCCGGCACGCGCGACCCAAGCGATCCCGTTCATCCCGCGAGCCGCGTTTGGGTTTGCAGTTCTCGTAGACTCTTAGCCGCCAAGCTCGCTCGGTAATTTTATTCGATATAGGTTCAAGCTGTGAAACGTGTGTGCCTCTCGGAGTGCCGAGTCTCAGACCCACGCGCTCCATCCTTCATACATCTGGCAGAGGTTGTCCGGGCTAACGGCCAACTTGATGACCGTCTCCACCTGCTCGGCGACCGTCTGGCGCGTCTCGCGCTCCTTGCCAGGCCACCGGTCCTTTCCATCGAGCTTGCACTTCATTCGGCGGAGTACAGTGAGGGCGTGCACGTTACGCTCCTGCTTCGGTCCCTTGACTCCGCCCGAGGCGGCGGCGGGCACAGCGCCGGCCACGCCCGTGGCCACGCCCGTGACCACGGCGGCCGTGACCGCCGCCGCCATTGGCGCGACGCGGCTCGTGTCCACGGCGGCGGCCCCATCCGCCACAGTACCCTCAGCACCGGCCTCTCCGGCTCGGCCGTCCGCGCCCGCGTCGGCCGCGACCTCGCCTCCGGCGTCGGCCGCGGCGTCGGCCGCGATGGCAGCGGCCACCAACTCGCCGAGTCGCTTGAGCTGCGGATGCAGTGCCTCCGCCGCACGCTGGGTCGTGACGATGAAGGCGTCGAGTCGCAACGACGGTGCGATCGTGGCGCTCTCGTCGTGTGAAGGCGCGCCGAGCGCCACCGACGCCTCCGCAGTGGCGACGAGGGCGTCGAGGATCTCGGGCCGCCACGACGGTTGGAACGCCTCGGGTAGCAGCGTACTGCTGAGCAGCACGCCGCGCTCGTCCATCGCTCGCCACGACGCGCGCAGCTCGGCGGCGGCCTCGAGCATCGTCGCAAACCCACCGACGCCCCCGACGCGAGCGAGCTCATCAGGGGCGAGCTTGGCGAGATCGCCCGCAGATCGTCCGAGAGCCTCGAGCTCGTCCACCAGAGCGGTCGCCTCAGCGCCCATGGCGATGCCCTCACTCAGCAGGCGCTCCACTTCCAAAAAGAGGGCGCTCGCTTGCTCAATCCGTGCGATGCATGCAGCGCGCTGCTGCCCCAAGGCCGCCTCCGAGAGTGCGAGCTGGCGGGTCGGTCCGTCGGACTCTGCCTGCCGGCTCGCCTCATCGGCCGTCCGGAGCGCCATGATCGCGCCCATGTGCTGCCCGATGGTCGCCTGTTGCGCCGCCACGAGCTGCGCCGCACTCGCGAGCTGGTGCAGCTGACTGCTCACCTCATCAAGGAGCGCTCCGGAGCCTTCACTGCAAACCGAGCGCACGCTCTCTAGCCGGAGTGCTACCTCAGCGATCAGCATGAGCTGATGCACGCGCTCCGCCCCCCGCTGACTTCGCTGGCTGGATGCAGTTTGGATGCTCTCGAGTTGATCTACGAGGGCCCGCCTCCCTAGCACGGCCTCGACGCCCGCGGCGCTCGAGACCCCGGCATGGAGATTGGTCGGGATCGAGGCGACGATCATGCCGCTCAGCCGTTCATGCCCCTGCGCGTGTGCGCGTGCTGCCTCCTCAAGGCACACTAGCGCGTTGCGCGCCGTGTCGAGCGCCGCCCGAAGGGGCGGCAGCACGGCGCGGCGTGTCGGCAGCGACGGGCTCGGTGCCAGTGTGCCCGCCTCGCGCGCCCCCGCCGCCCCAGCCACCGCCAACGAGCTCGCCTCGTGCGCATCCCCATGAAGCCATTCGAGCTGAGCACGTCCGCGCTGCAGCTGCGCGCTCTGCATGGCAAGGCGCTGCAGCGCCGTCGTCGCCGCCGTCGCGAGCCGCGGGCGCAAGCTGCGCGCATCCGCAACGGCGCGGCACGTTGTTGTGATCTCCTCAGCCTCGCCGGCGGCGGCGGCGGCGGCGGCGGCGCCGGGCTCATTGCACGCTACAAGTGTGGCGCGCAATGCGAGATGCACCGCGGGGGTGACGATCCTCTTGGCGAAGTGCATCAGCTGGGCCTGCATACACTGGGCCAGGTTCTCGAACTCCTTGGCTGCCGCCAAGCCGAGGACGCCCGCTGCCTCGTCCGCAGCCTCTCGAGAGGCGGCCAGGCCACATGAGAAGATGGCATGGATCGCATCCAGCTTGCTTCCGAAGAGATCGTCGGCACTCGGGAGCTCTGCCTGCGCGCCTGTCGCCGGCTGAGCCTCGGCGCCCTCAGCGGCGGCCCTCCGCGCCACTCTCGTGGGCACTGGGTTCAGAGTCGTTTCTCGGAGCGGCGCGGCGAGGCGCTCCAGACGCGCGTGGGCCTCCTCCAAGGGCCTCCACATCTGGTCAAAGCCGGCCAAGAGCACCCTGCCGCCCTGTTCCGCGTGCTGAACCTGCGTGAGGGCGCCGAAGCGGCGGCGCAGCGCCGTCAGCTGCACGCTCAGGGCGCGTCCCTGTTGCGGGAGGGCCGCGCGTGTCGCGTGGCGTCCTTCCCAACTGGACTGGAGCTCATGCAGTCGCGCCGTCCACCGACGCCTCTGCTCATCGAGCTCATCGGCCTCTTCCCACCCGAGATCATCCTCTTGATGGGCGCGCTCATTCAGCTTGCTCAGGACGGCGCGCGCCTGGCGCACGTCGTCCTCATACGTCAACTCGAGCTCCTCGAGCTCTGCCCGCTGCTGCTGCACGTCCGCGATCATCGCGCGCCACGAGCGCAAGTCCGCGTGGAGGGTATTCAGCTCAGCGAGCGGCCCGAGGACACTCGCATCGCCCGAGTGGATCGCCGCCAGAGTCTCCGGCAGAAACAGACGAGTGAAGCCGGCTTCAAAGGTCTGCAGAGCTCCGAGCACCTCATCACTCCATTCGAAGAGCTGACGCGCATGCATGGCCGCGACGGAGTGGGCGGCTGCGGGGGCGTGGCATTCGATGACACGGAGGGCCTCCAGCCCGCGCCCCACACACGTGGCGAGGACGCCGCAGCCAGCGAGCTGCACCTCCCCCTCCGCCGCGACCGCCTGAGCGCCGAGGAAGCTCAGCCGCGACATGAGTGCTTCGTCGAGAGTTTCGTCGAAGGCCGCCGCCGACGAGGCGCTTGCGCCATCGATGGGCTCGGAGGCGACGAGCTCGGCCGGGGAGCACGGGGCAGCGGCTGAGGCGGCCGACGCAGACTCCAGTCGTTCCAATTCCTTGGCCGCCATCGTCCTCATTGCCGCGTACAGACGCGCTGGCCCGCCTCCACCTCCATCTCCACCTCCGCCTACACATCCGCTTCCACCCCCGGTGAGGCGCTTGACAGCCGCCGTGAGGGCCTGCTGGGCCTCGAGCTCGCACACCTCCCAGCCACTCGCCACGTCGGCGTGCAGTAGCGACTGCAACCCCTCGAGCGCCGCGACGCGCGCGCCCACGACAGCCTGTTCCGCCTCGAGGTCACGTAACTGCCCACCGAGCGCGACCCGCGATCCCTCGGCATAGGCGGCAGAGCGCAGCGTGGCGAGGTGCGTGACGGCCTCGTCAGCACGCTCGAGTGGTGCAGCGGCAGCACTCAGGAGCACCTCACTCAGGGGCGTGAGCAACGATCGCTCGATGTGGTCAGGTGGCAGCTCGCGCCACGCGTCCGCGAGGGCGATGAGCGCCGAGACGAGCGCGCCGCCTGCCGTGTGCACCTCGCTCTCCGCGTGCAGGCACGCTCCTTCAAGCTGCCGATGCTCGAGCTCAAGCCCGGCCGGCAGCGGCGGCATCACATGCTCCTTGGCCGCCGCGACGAGGCGCGCCGCACCGAGCGGCGCCGTGGGCAACGCCGTCGCGAGCGCGGAGAGGTCTTCAAAGGCCGCGCCCAAGTACGCGTCGGAGAGGAATTGGGCGGCGCGCGCGTGCTCATCGCGCCACACTGCATGCTGCTCGCTCAAGTTGCGAAGCTCGACGGCCACTTGGGCGACCGAGCGCTGGGTGGCCTGCAGTGAGTCCTCAGCGCTGTGGAGAGCACTGACGAGTGACTCGTACTGCGCCTGGCGGGCGAGCGACGTCTCTGCAGCGGCGCGCGCTTGCCGCACTCGTTCGGCGTGGAGCGCCTGAGCGCCTGCCAGGGCGGCATTCCCCTCGAGCGTCAGCGTGAGCACTGGGCGCAGCTGTTCTAGAGCCCCCGGCAGCGCCGTGTGCCATTCCTTAAGGGGCGCATCAAGCTCATCCACACGCGACGCGCAGAGCGAGATCCCCACAGTGAGCTCCGCGCCACGCCTCTGCTCATCGAGGGTGCGTTCGGCAGCCCAATCGACGAGAGGATCGTACACAAAGGCCTCGAGGAGCGTGAGGAGAGTCTCTTTGGACGCACGGAGTACGCGCAGCACCGCCTCGCAAGAGGAGGTGAACGCGCCGTCAGTGCCGCCGAGCCCCAGAGCCGCCTGCATCGTCGGAGTCATCCGGAACGGGACGGTCTCGGGCACCTTGAGGCGCATCCCCTTTTCGAAGCACACGTTGTAGTCGATGTGGAGGAGCTCGCCGGACGCGAGGTCGAGGAGCATGTTGTCGAGGTGCCGATCACCCAGCCCAATGGCATACCCGAGCATCGACATGGTGCTGCACGAGCGGGCGAAGGCCTGGGTCTTCGCCCACCAGGCATACGTGTCAGCGCTCTGCAGCCATAGCTCCTGTGCCAGTAGCTCTCTCGGCGTCTCGGCCACCAGCTCCGAATACACGCGGCGTAATAGCTCATGAGGCCACTGGCGGCGCGAGGAGGTGCTCGAAAGGCCCGCCCCTTCGAGGGCAGGCGTCATGCGTGAGTAGAAGATCTCGGCAGGGCGCACCACGAGCTCGCTCCCCCCCCCGCCCCCCCCCCCCCCGCCCCCCCCGCCCCCCCCGCCGCCGCCGCCACCGCGCACGGCCGCTGTCTCGCCGCCTGCCTCGGCGGGCGTGGCGGCGCACGACGTGGCGGCGGAGGCGGTGACGGGAGTGGCAGTGAGTGCTGCGGCGGGTGAGGCGGTTGTCCCGCTGGCGGCGACGGCGGCGGCGGCGGCGAGGGCGGCCGGCGAGCACAGGCTTTGCTGTGGCGGCTGCTTCTCCGCCGAGGTGCCGCCGCCGCCGCCGCCGCCGCCGCCGCTGCTGTTACCACCCCCCCCCCCCCCCCCGCCGCCGCCGCCGCTGCTGTTACCACCCCCCCCCCCACTCGCGTTGGCCTCGGCATTCACACGCTCGGCATTCACACGCGCGCCGCCGCCCTCCTTGGTCGCCGCTCCTTCCCGGAGGGCTGCCGCCGCGTGTGAACGCACCTGCCACGCCTTATAGATGGAGAAGAGGGGGGTGACGCCCTCAACCCACTGGATGAGACCTGATCGAGGGCCCAGAGGGAGCACCGCGTAATTTCGCGCCCTCATCGCATCGACCGCGCGCGTGTGTCGGTCGGTGCGCAGCATGCCGTTGACCACCCGAAGCAGCTGCATGATGCGCTCGTCCAAGTGCAAGTCCTCACGCCCCTTGAGCAGGTAGTTGTACTGCCGCCCGTCCGAGCCAAGGAGGGTGAGCTTCTTGGGACGCGTCTTGGTGGGCAGCACCGCAAGCTCGGGCAGGAACCGCTCGATGCGCACCGCCGCCGCTTCCTCGGGCGGAGCGCCCGCGACGGCGCCTGACGCGCCGACGTGCGAGCCGGGCGGTGCGCTCGTCGCGGCGGTGGCGGCGGTGGCGGCGGTGGCGCGTCTTGGCGTTGGCGCGGCGGCGGCGGCGAGGGGTTGGTCGCTGCTCAGCCCGGGCATCGGGATCAGCGAGCCTCGCAGTCCCGCCAGGTGAGGGGAGAGGAGTGGCAGTGGCAACGTTGGCGTTCGGAGGTAGGCACTCAACGTACGCTGTAGCTCCCTCAACGGCTCCCAACACGTCTCAAATGCAGAAGAGATGGGGGCTCGGAAGTCGGCGATCGCGGCACGCAACGCGCGGCCCGTGGTTTGTTGAAAGGCTCGCTCGTGAGGCGTGCCAGCCGGCGCACTGAGGGCGCGCTCGTGTCGCTCGAGGGCCGCGACCACAGGCGCCATGATGGCCGAATACTTCTCGCCGAGGATGCGCGCCTTGTCGGCGTGCGTCAGCTTCGGGTTCGCCCTCACGCGGCGTGCCTCCTCCCGCAGCTTGCCCACCTTTGTGGACACGTCCGATTGGAGGGAGGCGAGGACTCCATGCAAGTGGTCCTCCCACAGCAGTGTCACGCGGCCGAGCTCGCTGATCAGCATTCGAAGCTCGCTCAGCAGGCGGGGGTTGTGCATGCCGAGGGCGGTGCAGATGGCCTGCCGCTCTGCCCGCCCCGCCCCGCCAGTGCCCTCGATGGCGTTGGCCGACATAGGCAGCGCGGCCGTGCTCACGACGGCGTCCGCGAGGTTGGCGGGAGTTTCGTCAGCGCCTACGATAGCAGGGTAGAGGACCAGCTGCGGCAGCCGTCGCCCGATCGCGATGAGTAACGTCTGCACGTGCGATCGGACCGTCGGCTCCGGGTGTGCGAGTCGGGCAAAGAGCTGCGGCACCACGCCGCTCCAGCCGAGCGCCGGCGTCGCCGCCATCCCAGCCGCAAAGTCGTCTTGCAGATCGGTTGCATGGCGCAACAGCAGCCGCAGCAGTCGCAGCGGCACCGCCACACTCGTGTGCGCGGCCGCCTGGGCCTCGTTCAGGCGGAGATAGGCGAAAAAGGCGCGTACCGCCGTGCGCAGCGGAGCGAGAAGCCGCTCGCGCACCGCCCGCCACAAGGCGAGTAGCCGCTCACCCGCCTCCGTGAGCGTGAGAGGGGCGCTCCCCTCATCCCAACCGGCCCCAAACGTCTCCTCGAAGCGCCCGCAGAGCTCTCGCTCCGCTGCTGCGCCCTCGACGGCACCCGTGTCGTGTGCGGCGCTGTCGTCGAGGGCCAATCGCCCGTGGCTCACGAGGAGCGCCGCAATGAGCGCATACGTGTGCGGCGCACTCGCCAGCCGTTGCGGGAAGGCGCTCACAATGAGGTGGCGCAGCTGTGCTCGCTCGGTGAGCGTCAGCTCGACGCCGCCGCCGCTGCCGCTCGATGTGCTTGCGACAGCTCCGGTCGCACCGCCGCCACCGCCACCACCGCCGCCACCGCCGCCACCGCCGCCGGCCCCCTTGAGAACAGCCACGCCTTGACGGTAGCACCATGTGCCGAGGCGCAGCTGAGCCTTCGCGCGCGAGGGGGCTTGCACAGTCGCCGCATGCAGGCAACGCCCACACGCAGACTCGGAGGCCGCGATGAGCTCATCAGCCGTAAGCGGCGCGGGCGAGGGGGATTCGTCACTGCCACGGGATTCGTCACTGCCACGGGATTCGTCACTGCGGCGTGCGAGGGCCGCCTCACTCATCGCGCCGTGCACCACCGTCCCCTCCGAGGGCAGCGGTCGCTCCTGCAGCCAACTAGCGAGCTTGAGGCACATCTTGGCATGGAGGAGGTCGAGCGGCGTCGCGGGTGCGGGCGTGTGAGCAGCCGGCGGCGGCGCATCGGCGGCGGCCTCGTCGTGGGCGGTCACAACGCGAATGAGAGGCTGTGCAGCCGCCCACAGAGCATCGAGCGCCTCGGAGGCTTGTCCCGTCGCGCGCAGCAACAGAATGGACTCATACCGGCCACGGAGCGCCGTAGCGGCATCGAGTGTGCTGCTCGAGGCAACCCCTGCAACGAGCCGTGAAGCGAGGCGCGCGTTCCCCCGGCGTCTCGCGAGACGGGCGAGCGCCAGACGCAGGCCAAGCAGGGCGCCACTGCCAGCATGGTCGGAGGCGGCGCAGATGGCGGAGGTGGCGGTGGCGGCGGAGGTGGCGGAGGTGGCGGCTTGGTGGGCGCGCTCCTCCGCTCGCAACAGCGCGAGCCACGCGCCGGCATGTTGTGCCTGATGATCCAGGAGCTGGGCCACCGCGCCCACACTCGGCCACCCGCCCATCAGTGCGTTGCCCACGCCGCCACGCCCTGTGGCGACGGCGCGAGCGGCGCTCGCGGCGGCGCTCGCGGCTTGGAGGTGGAGGAGCGTGGGTAAGGTGCCCGAGGCCACGCGCGCGCCGAGGCCGCAGCTCAGGGCAAGCTCGTCGAGCAACGGTTCACTGCTGTGCGCGGCGGCGGAAACGGCCGGGGGGTCGTCGGGCGGGGCAGCGATGGCGGCGGCGAGTCGCTCGAGGCTCTGCAACTGCGGCCCTTGGACCCCTGGCCAGGCGGCCAGTGCAGACGCTGAGCGGCCGGCGTCGGTTGGAGGCTCGTCAGCGGGTGCGTGCGGGGCGAGGGGCGGGGCGGCGGCAGCATCGCCCCCCTCCTTCGACGAAGAATGCAGCCACCCCAGCACTGAGCACGCCCTCGCACTCAGCGGTTGAGCAAAGTGTGGAGCGCCGTTGCCGCCGCTGCCGGTGCGGTACTGTGCGAGGACGGCATGCCACGCATGCAATTCGTCCACCTCGCCCAGCTCGGCATAGCAAGCACTCACGTGGCCGGCTACGTAGCTCGCTTGGGCGGGCTCGGCGGCCATGGCGGCGGCGGGAGTGTCCAGCAGCGCACGCAGCTCGACCAGCGACTCCTCGAGTCGTCCGGCGGCTCGCAGCCGCATACCGTCCAGCCAGGGCACCCACGCCGTACTGAGCTCGTGTATGCGCGGCGCGGTCGCGGCGCTGTCGCGCTGCAGCAGCAGCGTCTGCGGCTTCTGCCTGTCCTGCTGCGAGCGCAGCGCGGCGGCATGCAACGGCCCGAGCTTGCGCTTGACGAAGCCGGCAAGCCCGTCGGTGACTTGCATGCCGCCGAGCTCGAGCAGCGCGTCCATGAGCACGTACAGCGTGCCCTCGACATCGCGTAGACACGATTGCATGTTGCGCAGCAGCCCCTCTTGCAAGTCGAGTCGACCCGTCGAGGGCGTGCGCACGCAGTAGCTTGCACCGCGCGCGGCCAGGTCAACGAGCCGAAGCTGCGCGTGCCGTGCGACCGAAGCGGGCTGACGTGTCGCGAGGGCGGCCGAAAGGAGGCGCGGGCGCAGCCGTGCAAACCAATCGACGCACACGCGCTGATTGTTGGCGAAGAAGAGGCGCGCCGCATTAGGAGGCGGCGGCAGCGCGAGGGAGCCATCGCATGCGTTGGTCACCTGCCGCTCCAGCTGCTCAAAGGTGTGCAGCAGCAAGCGCAGCCGCTCGAGCGATGCGCCCGAGACGGCGCCGGGACCGCCAGCACCTCCGGCGGGGAGCGCTGCAGTGAGCATCTTTTCCATCCCCTCGAAGGTTTGTGCCGGCCCGCCAAATGGGGAGCGCAGGCGCGCGTGCACGAGGAATCGAGCTGCCTCAGCCCCGCCCCACCAGCCGCCCAGCTGCACGTCGACACGGACGAGGGAGCGCAGCGAGGGGAGGGCTCCCGCGCCGCTGAGCACGAGCTGGCGCGCGAACAAGGACGCGAGTGGCGCCGTACCGGGCGCGCGGCTCGAGAGGAGCCGAAGCATCCGTTGCAACTGCATAGGGCCATAGCTGGGGAGTGGGCTCGTCTCGACGATCAGATGGCGCCAGCGTTCGCTCGTCGCCACCCCGCCGCCTCGATCGACTTCGAAGGCCGCGTCCTTGGCAACACCGCCGCGGACGACAAGGAAGCCGCCGAAGCCCGCGCCGGCGCCGGCGACGGCGCCCGTCGGTGCGGTCGTACGCTCGGTAGCGCCTGTCTCGGTGCCCGTGCCGCTCTCGGCAAGCGCGCCATCGGCGAGGGCGGCGTGTGGGTTGAGGGCTGCAAGGGCCGCAAGCGCGGAGCACGCGAGCACGCGAGCGGCGACGGCGCGGCACTCGCCATCCCCAGCGCTCAATTGCGCGATCGCCGCACGCAGCAGCGTGCCCAGCTCGGCGGCATGCAGCTCGATTGCGCCATCAGCCTCCTGCCGCATGCAAAGGAAGATCGCCTCGATGGCCTCGAGAGCTGCCAGCCGCAGCGGCGCGCATGGCTCAAGCACCAGTCGCAAGGCGTGCTTGAGGAGGTGGGCCAACCGTCCCAAGCCCATGCCCACGCCCAAGCCGCTGCCACTGCGCCGCGCACCCAGCTCACATCCCAACCAAACAGCAAAGCTGCACCCCACATTCTCGCCGGCCTCGCCCTTGGCGTCGTCGTGTGCGCTGGATGCGGCGGCGGCTTCAGGCGCGGCGGCGGTGCTGGCGCTGCTGGCGTTGGAGTTGGCATGGGCGGCGGCGGTGAGGGCGGCGGTGGTTGCGCGCAGGGCGGCGAGGCGCACAAGGGGAGGGTGCGTGTGCGCTCGGGAGGGCGCGAGCAACGAGAGGAGCAATGCCCGCCACTGCGACGCGAGCATGGCGAGGGAGACATGCATCGGGGTGCCCGCGCCCGGCGGCGGAGGCAGCACGATGGTGGTGTTGTACGCTAGGCCGAGGAGGCTGATGGTGACGCTGAGCGAGAGGGCGGGGCGGCGCGCCACCGGCAGCGTGCGCACCGGGTGCAGCTGACGCAGAAGCGTCGACGCGATCGAGAGCAGATGCGACGCGTGGCTCGTTTCAGTGAGCACCGCCGCCAACAAGCCCAGCAGCGCCTGCAGCACACGTGATCGCTCGGCAGCGCTGAGCTCGCTCGGTGCGCTGCCACCATCGGTCTCCATGTCGCCTGACGGAGCCTCGGCAGCCTCGCTCGAGGGCGCGGCCGGCGCGCCGGCACGGGCGGAGCCGCCATCGGAGGCGATGAAGGGGGCGGTGGGGTTGAAGGCGGCGATGGGGTTGAAGGCAGCTGTGGGGTTTGCGGAGCCACTCGTCTGGTTGGCACTGAGGACGGCGGAGGCGCCCAGGGCGAAGGCGGCGGCGGGGGGCGGAGGCAGCGGGAGCGCGGTGACGTGTTGGCGCAGAGTGGCCAGCAAGCTCTGCAGCAGCACCGAAGCGGCCGCGCTCGACGTGTGTGGCGCACAAAGCAGTAGCCGGTGAGCGGAGAGGACGGCAGCGCCCACGGCGGGCTCCGGGTGCAACCAGAGGCTTGGAATTGGGGAGACGGGAGAGACGAGGACATGGGCGGCCTGGGCGGTGAGGGCACTCCCCTGCGCACGCACGAGCCGCTCGTGATGGCCGAGCGCGCGCAGGATCGTCACCGTGCGCGCGGACGGCACGTGCAGCGGAGCGAGGAGGATCCTCGAGGCGGCGGCGTGGTGCGGCGCTACTCGACCGCGCAGAGCCTCGGCGATCGTGAGGATGGTGTCCTCGGCAAAGGCTGTGAGGTCGGCCGCGGAGGTGGCAGGCGGCGCGGCCGCGGTCACGTGTATGGGCAGCCGCGTCGCCAGGCAGTGCAGACATCGGCCGGTGAGCTCGGGTTGCTCGGCCGCGGCGGCGTACGTTGAGCCCAGCCCGCGTACCACCGCACCGAAGCAGCCTGCAAATCGTGTGAGGCGCGGGGCGAGGGCGGTGGTGTGGTGACGCGCTGCCGGGGGCGGTGTGGGCGGCTCGGCGGGCAGCCCTTCGAGGTCGTCGAGCAGATGGCGCGCGAGGCGCAGACCAAAGCCCTCGGAGTGTGCCCAAAGCGTTCGCAAGCTTCCGAGTGTGGTGTTGATGTCCGAGCAGAGGGCGAGGGGCGAGCGCGGCTCCAGTGCCCAGCCGAGGAGGAAGTCGACGACCTCCGGAAAGTGTGGTATCAGCACCGGAGCCAGCTCGCGCCGCCCAAGCGTCGTGAGCAGCGGCAGCAGGACCGCAAACAGCGAAGGGTCCTCGACACGCTCAAGCATCCAGCGCACGCAGTGGAGCACGTCGGCGAGGGCGGGTAGCAGCTGCTGCAGCTCCTGCTCCTCGCGCAGCAGGTGCTGCAGCATGTCGTTCAGCGCCGACAGCAACAGGCTCCAGCCGCTCGGCCGCATGCCGCCTGGCAGCACCTCCTGCGCACTGCTCGTGCGCTGCGCCGATGCGGCGAGCCAGCCGCAAAACTCGCGCTGCGCAGCGGGGCTGCGCTGCGCCGCACCGAGTGCACCGAGCAGCGCGGGCAGCGCGCGCAGCACCTGCACCTCCGCGTCATACAGCAACGGCTCGATGCTCTGCAGTATGCCGCGCAGTGCCTGCTGCGCGAGCCCACGGTGCTCGGCGCGTGAGAGCGAGGCGGTGAGCGCCACCGCGGCCGCAATACGCTTGCTCGGCTCGCCCGGCGCGCATAGCGTCCGCAGGTGTCCGATGGGGTCGTCCGGGGGGAGTGGCCCTCGCGAGATCGTCGCCATCTTTCTCTCACGGCGCCGCTCGCCCGATATGAATATGGCTTCGCGGACCCTAGCACGTGTCAAGTGCCTTGTGAAAGGATCACTTGGGGAATTCACAGACGTCGGCTCAGCCGAACCGCGCTGTAGTCATGTCCGCGGCCGCGCAGCTCGGTGCGTCACTCCCTCTGTTCTCTCGCCTCTCGAAGCGCCTCAACACGTTGTCGACCCCGTTCATCGCGGATGATGGCACGGGCGAGGACGATTATGCCCTCCTGCCACCTCCGCGCCTGCTTGGACCGCTGCAGCTGACGGCGATCACCTTCTTTGCCGTGTGCGGCTCCGCCTACGGCATTGAGGAGGCCGTCTCGGCAGGCGGCCCGCTGCTCGCCATCGGCACGCTTCTCGGCGTCACGCTTGTCTGGTCATTGCCGATGGTCCTGGTGGTCTCGGAACTGTGCGCGTGCCGGGCCTGAACACCAAGCCTGCTCTCCTCCGTAGCCCCGCCACCGCTCACGCACCCACGCTCTTGGCCTGTGCTCTCTCTCTCCCACCTCCCCCCCCCCCCCCCCCCTCCCCCCCCCTCCCCCCCCCCCCCCCCCCCCCCCCCCCCTCGCCCATCCCCCCCCCCCCCCGCCCCCCCCGCCCCCGG
>Ga0210242_101978_pt1 | contig 13154 bp, 11 predicted proteins | sample ChrtobMeP5a_16mM_FD_155445 | JGI IMG/M metagenome (GOLD analysis project Ga0210242, IMG submission 155445) | Chrysochromulina tobin associated microbial communities from unialgal haptophyte culture, Seattle, Washington, United States - P5a_16mM | ecosystem: Host-associated > Algae > Haptophytes >... | reverse complement strand
CCGCGCAGGTCGTCTCGGCGATCATCGTGATCATCTGGGTCGTGTGCTGTTCCCTCATTCTCTTCGGCACACTCAAGGCGCTGGGCATCTTCCGCGTGCCGGCCGAGTACGAGGTGGCCGGCCTCGATGTCTCCAAGCACGGCGGCAGCGCCTACTCATCGGAAGCTAACGTTGCGCTCCAGTTCTCCCAAAAGGTGTGAACACGAGTCTATCCGCGTGACTTTACACCGTCCTGTGCGCCGTAGGCTACCTCGCTCCTATAATCGGCTGCGTGCCTTTGCGCCGCAGGCGTCCGGCTCCGATGGCTCCGCGAAGGGCTCCGTGAAGGAATCTCAAGGATCTTGGACGGCCAAGACGGGCAGTTCCCCAGATACGACGACGGACCATATTCTTGGATCCAAAACTGGTTCATCAGCCGAAGATTAAGCCGTCCATTTTCGTGGCCGACAACACTCACCATCTTGCATCTTGGGCCACGCTTTCATGGATCAATCATGGATCAGGGTCCATGGACCACGCTTCATCTAACGAGCACGGCCTGTGTCAGCATATCGTCGAGCTGCATACATGTACTAAATATCTCATGCCGCTTGCCGGCTGCGGCTCAGGTGTCTCCACGACCGTATCAATCTGCTCCGATATCAAGGACGTCGAGACAGCAGACGCAGGACTCACGGGAGCTCGGGCCGCGGTCAAGTTTGGGCTTTGGCCCACCCCGGGGCGACCGGGGAAGCGGGACGCTGGACGCGGGAGCGCCGCGGCGACGGGCGCGGCGTGGGCGCCCCCGCCGCGCCGCCTCGCCCCTGCCCCGGTGTGAGACGGGGCCGGTGTCGGTGTGCTTGTGCGTCTCCCGACCAGCCGACCTCGTCCGCGCTCCGCCTCGCGGACACCCCCCCGCGACGACCCCGAAAAGGGAGACGTCCGTCCGCGCACAGCAGAGTAGAGAGTTTCCAGAGACCAGAGTCGCATGACCGGTGACCCAAAGAATCTAGGTAACCTTCTAACGTACCGGCTACCGTTCATGTAGATGTACGTCACGCAATCGCCCTATACGACACCTCGGCCGGTCGACTGACAACGCGCGGGAGCAATGACGAATGCGCGGGTCGGACGCGGACCCCCCACGTAGGACCGTTGACGAGGCTACGCGGCAACGGCCGCAGGGAGGGCTTCGATTAAGAGCGAGGCTGAAAGGAAGGATGCAGGCCAGCAGCGCGCGCTCGGGACAGCGTCTCGTACAGTGTGAGCCAGGGCCGGGGGCACTGGCGCGCGCTCGGGACGGCGTCACCGACAGCAGCGCGAGCAAGGGCCGGGGGCACGGCAGAAACTCGGGGGAGAGGTTCTGTGGACGGCCAGGTGAGAATGACGCGCAGACTATGTACAGAGGCGAGCGAAACGTCAGTTTGTGTGGTCAGTCGGCCGGTCCCCTTCTTGAGGGCCGGCCGACACGGTCGAGTGACCCACTCCCCTATGCTATTACGCAACTAACTTCTCAACAGGTGCCCGCACCGGGAGAGAAGCCAAGTGGCTCAGCGGCGCCCTCCTCCCGGACCATCACGGGCAAAGCACCAATCGAGAATCGTGACGACGCACCTGTTAGACCTGGCGGTTGGTCGTTGGTGCATAACCGCCGTGCCGGCGGTTGCAGCCGTTTCCCCCTACGTTGTACGTAGCTCATAGTACAGTTCATACCTCGGATAAATAAAGCGAGCGCCTTCGCTCCTTGCCTGCTTCGAAAAGTACCACTTCTGCCTTTGCACGAGCACATGTTTTTCTTCCTTTTGACAAGGCCTTTTGACTTTGCACTTGGTTCTCACGGCTCTCGAGATGAAACGACAAACGCCAAACGGGGTGGGGAAGCCGGCGGTAGCACTCAAAACATCAATACTTGCGCAACAAGAGCTTAGCGGGGGTGCGACGTTATCCCGTTAAATGACCCAATTAAAGAGTCGCTTCGGTCCTGGAGGTTCGTGCTCTCGGATCCACAGCTGGGTCGTAAAAATGTTATAGATATGTGAACCAGGTGTGTCCCGGCTCCTCCGTTCTTAACTAGTCCAAACTGCGTCTAGTTGTATCATCTCAGCGCGGCCGAATTGCGCGTCGCCGTGGGCTTTTCTTGTCACCGCCGCTTTCGGTCGGTTCAACGATGCGACGGAGATTCGTCGGCGAATCATTCTAGGCGAAATTGCGCCGGGTGTTGGCCGTCGCCATGGATAGGCCCACGCTGCTTCTGGACGCTGCACTCGGCTTCTCGTTGCAACGGATCCTGGACACAGGGCCTTCATCGATTGAGCATTTGGTAAACCAGCCCTCACGCCAATGGCGGCCATCTGCATCGCTCGTGCAGCTCAACATGCTTCCTGTCCAGCCTCACCGGCAGCCGTTATCTGCGCCGGCGAGCAGGCCATCATCTGCTCCCATCGCGAACAGGCCCATATCTGCGCCTGCTCGAGCGCATCAGCGACGAACGCCTCCTTCGGTGTTCATCAGCAGAGAGACGCGGAGCAACCTGACGGTTGCATTTGAGGCGGACAGCCTCATTGCAAACGCCGCGGCTGAATCCCGAGGCTTGGTCCAGTTCAAGCAGCACCGGTCTGCCTCGCTGCTGGTTGCAGCTCCGCCATCTTCGCGTGCTCGTGCGTCTCAGCTACGGACGTCACATTCGGCATCTAGCAAGCTGACGACGCGAGCGGTTGCACTTGAGGGATTGGCGACGCCCAGCCCCTCAGCGAGCTCCGCCGGCATGGACGCGACGCTGCAGGGGGTGGCCGGTACCGACTCGGGCAGCTACAGTGCAAGCACTGCGGCTGCATGGGCAGCCAACGGCGTGCTCCAGCTCAAGCAGCCCCAACACGCAACGCCGCTGGTTGCAGAGCTTCTGCGTCGCAAAAGTAATGTGCGGGGCAATGTGCTGACTCAGCCGGCATCTGCCATGTTTCTCAGAGGGAAACTTCAGTCTCCTCGCCGGTCTTCTATATTGTGCCGGCCATCGTCGGTCTCCTCGATCCGATCGCTGGACAGAACGTCACTGAGTCGGCGACGTCCGCCGTCTGCCTGCAGTACGAGACCGAGCTCGCCGTTCTCGGCCTCATCGGCAGATTCTGATCAGCTGGAGAAGACAGCTGCCGCTGTTTGCATCCAAAAGCGTGTGCGCGGCAGATCCGACCGAATGAGACTCACGGCCAACGGCTGGCAGACGTCCACCTGCTCGCCTATGGTCTGGCGTGGCGATGGTGAGCTGGGCGATTCTGATCACGCTCCGTCACGCTTCGGGAGGTCCGACACAAAGTCGCCGTTCGCCACTCACCAGCTTCATCGCCAACAGAGCAGCCTAGAAAATAGATATCTGGCGCCAATGGTCGAGCTGTCGTCAACTGCGCCGACGTGGTGGAGAGCACCCGAACCGCACTTGCAGCAAGCGAAAGCATTTGACTTACGGCAAAAGACTGGGTGGCAGAGCGCGAGCAGAGCACTCGATTCGCTTGAGGATGACATCACGAGCCTCTCGAAGGCTTACGCGTTCCGGGTGTACCGAGGACGCCTCGAGCGCAACCGATACATTGTGCCGCATGTCCTGCAGAAAGCCAAGGTGTACAAGGCGGGAAAAGTGATTGTGAAGGAGGCCCCTCCACCGCCACCCGAACCCGAAAAGGAGGCTTGGAGCCTTGAGCAATCCATTTGGGCTCCCCGCAAGAAATGGTGCGATGCGCTCGACTTCTGGGACACAGATGAGGTGGAGCGCAAGAAATTCGAATGGATCTGGCAAACGTCGCGGCAGGAGCAGGGTCTGGACAAGCTGATCATGCTCCACGATGATGCCGGCGGCGTCGATGAGGACGGGGACGGTACGCCTGATGAGATCGAGGAAGTGGGCGACGTGCTCTGGGATTTGCACGACCTTATTTTCTGCGCGTATGACTACTACTGTGGCTGCGGCAAGAATATACAGTCGATGGCCTTGAACCAGTGGACCGACTTTATCGAGGACTGCAAGCTCGTCGACAGGAAGTCCAAGTTTTGCAAGAAGGCGGACATCGACAGGCTATTTATCACCGTGGACTCGCGGATGGGCAAGCCATCCAAGCAGCTGAGCCGGATCGAGTTTCTCGCCGCGCTGGTGCACCTGGGCATCAACAGGTACGTGCTTCCAGGTGTGGTCTCGGATGTGTCAGAAGCACTGTCCAAGCTGCTGCAAGAGGATGTAGAAGCGCGCCTCCCAGCGGAGATTTTTGAAGAGGCGAATCACTTTCGAACCCACTTTTGCTATCGGGAGGACGTGAGCGAAACCCTTGCGAAGCATGAGGTGTCCCTTCGCCGACTGTTCATGGGCATCAGCGCCTCTGATGGTGGCGAGGTCGGCCAGAAGCACATGGCGAGCCTCTGCAGCTTCAGCGAGTGGCAGATGTTCGTCAAACTGTGCAAGCTCATCGGTCCCGACCTGACCGAGCGGGATGCGAAGTTGAGCTTTGCGTGGGCCCGGATGGCGGTCATCAATGGAGCGAGCGAGCAAGGCGCCGTCAAGGAGTCGAACTTGCCCTTCGAGGGTTTCTTGGAGGCGTGCTGTCGACTCGCTGTGCTCAAGTCCCTCCCGACCGACGCCGAGATCGAAGCGTCTTCATCGGCCGATGCCGGTTTGCACATCCGGCACTTGATCGCTACGGACGAGGTCGCGTACAACGAGCTGGTCGCCTCGCGCTCCTCGCCGTGGCCCGGAAGCTTCAGAGAACCCAAGCAAGAGCCAGCCCGGTGCGTCGAACACATAATCATGATGCTTATCCGAACGGTGCAAGGCGGACCGGGCGCGACCGGGCCGTGTGGGAGCGGAAGCAAGCAAGAAAAGATCTCCAATGCTATGGAGCTATCGCAAGCTGATGTCAAGCTTTTCTGCAAGATATTCGCGAATAAGGCATAGCGGCTGTGCTCTGGTTTAGGCTAGTCCACTTTGTGTACGGCGACCCTGCCGCATTCGTAGGAAAGTAGCGTAAGCGCACACGCCGACGCGGCTCGTGCGTATCGAATACATGTGGTAGCATTCAATCATCGGTACACGGGATCTACATCTGGTCAAAACTATACTGTCACTAGTAACGAAGCCGTACGGGGGCAACCGGGGCATCGCTCTCCAGTGCGTAACGAGTGTACTGGGCATTTTCCAGTGCGTGTCGTGAACTGGTCTTCTCCAGCTCGATTCGAGGCAGCCTCTTCAGGCTCCCGTGCGCTCGTTATCCAGGAAGGCGGCGAGCAGCTGTAGGTTCGGGGTGCTCAGTAGCTCCGCGTGAGGCTCCGCGTCGCGCGCCATGTATCCACTCATCGCGCGCGCGCCCACGACCTCTGACACAGTTGGGTTTCCTCGCGTCAGCGCGTCGAGGGATGCAAATTCGGCAGCGGACGCCGCAGGGGCCGACGCCGCACCACCCTCAGGCAAGGCTGAGTCACCACCAAACAGCGATCTGCGCAACGAGCGATTGTCCTCCAGTAATCGTGCCAGTACGAGCTTCTTCGAGTGCACCTCTCGCTCCACCTCTTGCAAATGTTGATGCAGCAGCAGCGCCCACTTCATGTGCACGGTGGCTTGCCCGCCTGAAGCCACGTTGCCACTGAGTGAATCTCGAGCTGCATGCTCTACTTGGTCCCAGAGTCTCTTGGTTCCCCTGCTCTCCTCTGAAGCTGAAGCGTCTGACGAATCGCGCTTGGGTGCGCATTTAGCAGCACCGGACGCCATCCTCGACGCGTGCAGTGCTGCGCGCGCGCGCGCGCGCTGCGCTGCTCCTGGTCGGCCCCTTGAAGAGTCCCTCAAAGGTTTGTTCATACTGTTCTTCATGGTGACAACGTAATGGACTCTCGAATTACCCCCTCGAGACACATGCAGGCGTAGAGCTGAGAAACAGCCAAACAAGAGAAAGTGCGGCGAGACCCACGAATAAACTCGGGAGGGAGGGCGCCCGCCGACATGCCCTCACATTGGCGGTGAACCCCCAGATGGGCGAGCCAAGGGGCAACGAGTAGATTGTATCGTCGCCCCCCCTGAAGAGACGCAGACTCCGTCCGTCCTCCCGACCGCGCAGTTGAGAATTACAAAGAATTCAAAGAATTACAAAACGAGGCAGCACTGTGTTTGCTGTTTCGTCTGTGAGCCGGAGCTTTCGCAAGGTGAGGTCAGTGCGACCTCCAACTCAATCTTCTTCACGGCGCCGGGCGGGCCGCCTGGCCCACACGATGCACGAACTCAGTCTACAGTACCTGTTCAGTAATAGCCGGGGAAGCGGTGTCGGTGCGGAGGTCACCGGCCTTATAAACCTCCACGCTCGTTATCTGCACTTATTGGGGGCTAGCTGGGAAAGGCAATTGGCCTTCGGAGCCCGGCTGCCGTCACAACAGGCTGCACCTCCGCGCACGACGTGTACATGGGCTCACCGCTGCTGATCTTGGTATAGAATGCTTGCGCCTCACGGCCTGGCACACAGAGAGAAGCGCATTGAGGCACGGCGCGGATCAGAGAGCGCAGCACGGTACACGCGAGAGTGTGCGTACGGGAGAGCGAGCGCACCCTTGTTCATTCCCGTCCTCCTCGCCTTAGCCTGCTTGGTCTCGAAGTCGCCCTTCTTCTTGAGCCATCGCGCAAAAGGCCAGCCGTCCCTCGAGAGTCGCGGCCATCCGACATGTGGTTTTTTAGGGATGGTGTGGCCGACCATGCCGCGCGTCGCTAGCCGAAGCGCCGCGGCTGCCACCGCGGTGCTGCGCGTGGTGGCAGATCGGAGCAATGCAGCGAACATTCCCGTGCCCTGTTCACGAACTTTGACGCTCACGGCAAATCAGTGCGGAATGTGCCGCTGGACGTAACCGCCAATGGGGGGCAGACCATTACTTCTAAAACTCTCGTTTTCTCCCCGGAATCTGCGACGACGTCGACTACCGGAGGCGGACTTGACTTTCGACATCCATGGGAAAGGACGGCGTGGAGATGACGAAGGAGGAGAAGGCGGCGAAGAAGGCAAAGAAGGAGGCCAAACGCGCGCTGGAGGCGGCAGAGGAGGAGAGGGCGGCCAAGAAGGCCAAGACGGACGACGACTTGTCGCCCACAAAGGAGGGTAAGGAGGAGAAGGCCGCTAAGAAGGCCGCAAAGGAGGAGAAGAAGGCAAAGAAGGAGGGCAAGGCGGCCAAGGCGACCGAAGCTGCCCCAGCCGCCGACGCCGACGCCGGGTTCACGACCTTTGCTGCGACGCCGTTTGCGCCTGCTGTGAAGAATGCGCTGTCGTCCGGCTACAGCTCACCCACCTCGATCCAGACGCACGCATGGCCGGCGGCGCTGACAGGCCGTGACCTGATCGCGATTGCGAAGACGGGTTCAGGCAAGACCCTCGCGTTCCTGCTGCCCTTGCTGCATCGTATGAGCACGGGCGCTGACGGCGGCGGCGGCCGTAGCAGTGGCGCCGGCGCGGCGGTGGCGGTGCGCGCGCTCGTCATGTCTCCCACTCGTGAACTCGCCTCTCAGATTCACGCAGAGGGCGAGCGCTTCGGAAAGCTGCTCGGCGTGCCCACCGCCGTCGTGTACGGCGGCACGCCCGTGCGTGAGCAGAAGGCGGCGCTTCTCGCGAAGCCGCCCAGCTTGCTAGTGGCGACGCCAGGCCGTCTGGTCGACTTGCTTGACCAGCAACTCATCTGGCTGGGAGATTGCAAGGCCATTGTGCTCGACGAGGCAGATCGTCTGCTGGACATGGGCTTTGAGCCGCAGCTCAAGAAGACCTTCAGCGCGCTGCCCGAGGCACGCCAGACCCTCCTCTTCTCCGCCACGTGGCCCAAGACCGTGCGTAAGCTCGCCTCCAAATACCTCAAGGAGGGCGAGGGCACGAAGCACCTCTTCCTCGGCGGCGGCGACGCGGCGCAAACGAAAGACGGCAGCAGCGACGCTGCTGGCGGCGGCGCCGGCGCCGGCGCCGGCGGCAGCGCGGCGGCGGCGGCGGCGGCCGAGGCGGCATGTGAACTCTCGGCCAACACAGCGGTCAGCCAAGCCTTCGTACATGCTACTGACGATGAGAAGGATGCGAAGCTGTATCAATCGCTATGTGAGCTTGAGGAGGGGGCGCGGGTCATCGTCTTCGCCAACACGAAGCGGCGCGTCGACAACCTAGCCAAGACCTTTGCCGAGTTTGGCACGTGCGCCATCCACGGCGACAAGCAGCAGAAAGATCGTGAAAGCGCTCTCGCGGCCTTCATCGCCAACAAGGCTCCCCTCATGGTAGCGACCGACGTGGCGGCGCGAGGACTCGACATCAAATTGGTGACACACGTGTACAACTACGACATGGCGCGCGACGTCGAGTCTTATGTGCATCGCATCGGGCGCACGGGGCGCGCGGGGGCCTTGGGCAAGGCGATCACGTTTTGGAACCCGGATTACGACAAGGAGTGCGCGCCTGCTCTCATCCGCATTGCACGCAAGGCTGGGCAGCCGGTGCCTGACTGGCTCGCGAAGCACGAGAACGCGAAGGCTACGAAGCTGTGGAACGTCGACAAGGCGGACAAGGAGGCGGAGGCGCTGCTCATGGGCGCGTGAGGGTGGCGCAATGGCGTGGGCGTAGCCCAGATCAAGCTGGCAGACCGTCGTCTGGGTATTGTGCAGTGTCAGTCAGTGTGCGGTGTGATTTTGGTTGCGAGCGTGCACATAATGTCTGTCTCCAGGCAGGGCGTGGCGAAAATGAGCAATCGAGATATTATAACGATTTACGAACGTGTAACGATTTTTTATCGACGTTAACCGTCTTCGTATACGATCGGATATATATTACATGGACGATATAAAAAAGCCCCGCGCCACGACGACGCGAGTGCGTTACATAATTTAATGGCGCTTGGCCCGGTCGCCCCGGCGCAACGCGCCCATGAACGCGCCGCACGGCGGGATCGGGCGTGTGGTGTCGTTTGATTATCAAGTAGTTTTGATGGCGGATTGTCGAGCGACAGACCGCAGTGCGGTGCTGCGGTGTCCGTACCGCACACGCCCCACACAAGCCCCCCACACAACGAGGGGCGCCCGGCGAAGGTACCCCTGATCTCCCACGTCCCAGCCAGACCCCGGAGAAGCGCACGGCAAGACAAGAGCCTCGCACACGAAGCACAGACCACAGTTTCTGACCCCGCCCTGCAAGGGAGAGTTGCCGGGCTAGGGCGCTTCGACTGAGGCGCCGCCTGAGGCGCCGCCTGTGGCGCCGCCCGGGCACGCCCGCTTGCTCGGCGCCTCGTAGAAGATGCACACGCGCCACTTGACGCGAGTGGGGTTGCTTGGGTTCTTGGCCGCGCCGCCCAGGTTCACAGGCCTGCGCTGGCTTGGCCGCGTCTTGGCTGGTGCAGCAGCCTTGGCATCGAGGCTGCCGGCAGGCAGGGGTCGTTCACACTCCTTGTTCACATCCGGCCCCATCGGCAACCAGAGGCGCTCAGGCCCCGGCATCTGCGCCAGCAGCGCAGCCGCCGGCGCCATGTTGGGCGCGCTGGGCATGTAGCCATCAGGAGCTGTCGCGTTGAAATGGTAGGCTGCGGGCGGCGCGTAGGTGGCAGAAGCGGGCGCAAAGGTGTCGGGAGCGGGCGCCATGGCGGGCGCAAAGGTGTCGGCTGCGGGCGCCATGGTGGGCGCGTAGTAGGCGGTGAGGGCGGGCGTGTGAGCGTCAGTCGCGGGCGCGCAAGATCTGCTTTGGGTGCCATGGGTGCCATGGTGTTGTCCAGCCGCCGCTGCGCAATAGCTGGCGGCGCAGGCGGCGGCATGGGTGCCGTGCGCGGGCACGTAGTCTGTGGATGCTTGAGCAGTGCAGGCGGCGGTCGCGGGCGCGGTCGCGGGCGCGTCCACCATGAATGGCGCAATCGGAGCCGAGCCATTCAGTTGGGTGATGAATGGCGCAATCGGCGCCGAGCCATTCAGTTGGGCGGCCGAGAGCCCAGCCGAGAGCAAGGGACTCGCCACCCCCTTGGCGAGAGCGGCGTTCGCGTGCCCGTACTCGAGCAGCACGAGAGGCTTGAAGGACGTAGAGCTGGTGCTGCCGACCGCCTTGGGCAGCACGAGGGTCTTGGACCAGGTCTTCGAGGGCGCGGTCAGCATCATCTGGGAGGGCGTCTCGGTCCCTGTGTTGGAGGGAATGACGCCCTGCGCGGTCGCACGCTCGCAGAGTGTCTTGCACCACATCTCATCCTGCCCAGACAGCATACCGAGCGCACCGAGAGCCGCCTCGGTGTCGTCCCTGGTGGCCTGCAGCTTGGCGCGGTACTTTTGTAGATGCGATCGGACAATATCCTTTCGGAGCCCGGGCACCTTCATATGGTCGAGGAACATCTGGGGCTTCGCAGCCTCAACACCTACCATGTCGATCACCTCTCGGAACTTTGCCTGGATCTCGCGAGTCCAGAAGAAGCGCACCTTTTTCTGCTTGTGCTTGCCGCTCTCGACCGACACGACTTCAACTAGAGCCTCTCCGCACACGAGGTCGTCTTTGTGTCGCACAATCGACAAGCCGTCGTCCTCAATGAGGTCGTCGAGGTGGTCGGTGGACGACGATTCCGACATGGATCGCGGTGCTTGATGCTCTCGCTCGCTCTGAGAGCAGCGCGAATCCGCGCTACCGGCTCGACTGTTCTGACATTTCGTTTGAGAGACCGACTCCTCTTGCCTCTTTAGGAAGCAAGTGCCTGATGTTCCCGATTAGGAAGGATGCAACCTCGGCCTTGCATGCTGTAGTTACTCAGATTCCACATTTGCGCGAGGGAACGTGCCTCACAGGGCACACGCGTTCAGTTCGGTAGCGTCCAGGACCCAGAGCGGGACACACCGCGCACTGTCCACTGACGCATCACGCCACTCCCAGATACACATGCAGATACAATGTAAATGCGCATGATAAACGCGACAAGCGACATGACCACGATTCGATTGGAGATCAAACTCGCTCGCGTCATTGCGCTCACTACACTGTACACTTTCTCGTACACTTTCGACTTTGCGGGGGCAGGGCAGCACACTTTTGCACACTTTCGACTTTCCGGGGGCAGGGCAGCTGTCACCAATGCAGCACACATTTGCTTCGTTTCCAGTACTCTGTATGAGTGTAGGCCCCTGAGATCTTGGAAAGTACCGTCATGATCGTCTCCGACTGTGCGGATGGTGGACTGGGGATCTCACTCCCTCGCAGCGCAGTGCCCGCGTCGTCGCTGTGACGGGGCCCGCCCCCCTCCCTCCCAAGCATCCACATCGCACATGAAGTGGACACGCCCTTTCCATGCGAGCTGCGTTCAGAACGCGCGCGGCCGCCGCGTGTGCCGCTGGCTCACATCTCACACACATCTTGTCTTATGGCAGAGCGACCATGTCCATCTACATCGCAGAGTGGAGTGGGATGGACATGGTCGTTCCCACCGCGAGGAGACGTTCATCTCTAGCCCGGCGGCGTTTCCATGCCAGCACGGTGAGGCCGGCCATGAGAAGGAGAACGGCGCAGACGGAGACGCCGCCTACGATGGGGCCGATGTTGTTCCCTTGCGCGTCCTTGCCCGAGGTCGCAAGTGCCCCAACGACGGGGACAAGAGGAGGTGCGACGGGGATAGGAGGTGGTGCGACGGGTGGTGGCGATGGCGGCGGCGATGGCGGCGGCGGCGGCGGCGGCGACGGCGGCGAAGATGGCGGCGGCGGCGGCGGCGGCGACGGCGGCGATGGCGGCGGCGGCGGCGGCGACGACGGCGGCGGCGATGGCGGCTGCGGCGGCCGCCCGGGCGGCGGCGGCGGCCGGTACAGAGACGAGCACACTCGCCAGCCAGGGTAGTTGGAGTCTGAAGACCATTCGATCAAGTCCGGGCCCAACAGATAGTTGGAAGGCCCGCTTATTCCTGAGAAGCTCGTATACGACCCCGACGGGTCAGGTATGCGGAGCGTGTCGTAGTTAGGCTCCGTACTAAAGAAGGTCGCAGTCAGTGTCGCTCCGATGGCGAGCTCAGTCGGCATGATGGAGCACGCCTGGTTGTTGCCATATTCCGACGGAAAGATGGGCGAGCGAATGCAGTTTCTCTCGCTCGGATCGACGGTGCAAACGCCGGAGCTGATCACGAAGTAGGCCATGGCATCCGGCGGCGGAGGAGGAGGGGGGGGGGTTAGCGGCGGCGGGGGCGGCGGGGGCGGCCGGGGCGGCGGCGGCGATGGCGGCGGCGGCCGGTACAGAGACGAGCACACTCGCCAGCCAGGGTAGTTGTTGCTGTCGATGTCTGAGTGCCATTCGATCAGCCCCGGGCCCAACAGATAGTTGGAAGGCCCGCTCACTCCTGAGAAGATCGTCAATGAACCCGACGGGCCAGGTATGCCAAGGACGTCCACACCCTGCTCCGTACTAAAGGAGGTCGCAGTCAGTGTCGCTCCGATGGCGAGCGCAGTCGGCGTGATGGAGCACCACTGGTCGTTGCCATAAGCCGACGGAAAGTTGGGCGAGCGAATGCAGTTTCTCTGGCTCGGATCGACGGTGCAAGTGCCGGAGCTGATCACGAAGTAGGCCATGGCATCCGGCGGCGGCGGCGGGGGGGGGGGGCTGTTAGTAGAAGTACAGTCCGAGCTGGTCTGGCAGAAGTTGTAATTGCCTGAGCGACCACAGCAGTAGTAGACTGTCCCGGTCGATGTCATCGCTTGACCATAGTCGATGCCAGTAGCAGAACTCCCCGTGCACGTCCATGACGAGTCCAGACATCTAAGCGGCGGCGGCGGGGGTGGAGACGGCGGAGGCGGCGGGCGGGGGAGGGGCGGAGGGGATGGACTCGGAGGGGGTGGAGGCTTAGGGGAAGGTGGCGGAGGGCGCGGAGGGCGCGGAGGGGGTGGAGGGGGTGGGTTGCTATAGCAGCACTCATAGCATTCGTAAGAATTGAATAGCCCGCAGCCACTTGCCGACATCACGTGCAGGGATGCAATGCAGCGCGGATACCGAGTGCAAGAACCGATGTTGAAGCCGATGTATTCCCTTTCTCCCATGCACTTCGGAGTGTACCCAGTAGTGCTGGACGGGTTTGCGCAATATGGGTCTGCGCAAGCGGACCCCACCATCATGGCGAGGAAGATGAGGCGGGCGGGTCGAGGCGCCAGAAGGTGGAATGCGAGCATCATCATCTGCGAGCGCCGGGCCGCCACTCAGAGGTCGGGT
>Ga0210242_101970_pt1 | contig 13231 bp, 9 predicted proteins | sample ChrtobMeP5a_16mM_FD_155445 | JGI IMG/M metagenome (GOLD analysis project Ga0210242, IMG submission 155445) | Chrysochromulina tobin associated microbial communities from unialgal haptophyte culture, Seattle, Washington, United States - P5a_16mM | ecosystem: Host-associated > Algae > Haptophytes >... | reverse complement strand
ATTCTGCATCGATCGGACAGAGCGTGCGTTAGAGAGGCTGCCGGACGGAGCCGGCAGCCCCCCGCCGGATGCCGGCGGCGGCAAAGCGACGCGGACGTCGGCAAGGCGGAAGCCACCCGACGCCACGATACCGGTACGCGTCGAGCCGTCGACACTTTCCATAATCACACTTGAAATTGCTTTCGTAGTTTGATGAACCGCAACCACAACCTACGCGCCCAAGTTCACCTCCTTTCCCATGTGTCGTGTGTTCTTCACAGCTCCCAGACAGTCTTCCCTCGCCTCCTCGGCAACTTGGACTCGGCCCACCGTCTCAACACTTGAGCGGCGTCCTCCAGGACTAGGCAACTGGATGCGGGTCCAAGAAGCGTTGCTGTATTGCCGGCAGCTCTTGTTTGAGCAGCGGATGACGGCCATCTGGATTGGCGGAGATCGGCTCGAGGTAGCGCGGGCGCTGCAGCGCTGGCGCGATTCGCGACCGGAGCATAGGCAAGCGTATCGCGAGCTCGAGCTCATGCGGCGGCGGCTAGCGGAGCTCGAGGGCGTCGCCACGCAGCTCCGGGCGGACAATAACCAGCTGCGAGATGAACTCTACGCACATCAGCAGCGCGAGCTTGAGGAGCGCGAACTTGGCGATGAGATTGAGCAACGTGCTGAGTATGCGGAACAGCGCGCGGCTGCTCAAGAGGCGGCGCTGCGCGCACGATTGGCGCAGGAGGAGCGGCGGCTTGCAGAGAGCTCCACGCAGCTTGCGGCCCTCGAGGCGTTTGCTGAGACGGACGCGATAGCCATCCAAGCGCGCCACGTGGCGGAGGCGCGACGGTCGCAAGGCCGCCGGGAAGGCGCGATCAGCACGCTGCGTGCGGCGCGCGCGCTCGGGGTTCGCTTCATGGGCCGGGCCGCGTGGCTGGCGGCGATGGCGCATGCGCGGCTCCTGATCACGCTGCTGCGCCACGAGGCCGAGCAGAGAGAGCTCGACGAGCGTCAGGACGCGCTCCAGGCGCTGCGGGAGTCGCGCGAGGCGCTCGAGTGGCGCGTCCGGCAGAGCAAGGCTGAGTGCATCGTGATGGCGTCGGAGGCAGAAAAGGACAGGGAGAGGAAGAGAGGAAGGAGGTAGGATATACTAGGAGGTAAAGGCTTGACGCTGCGGCCCCGGCTGACGTGCCGCGGTCCCAGGCCGCTAAGCCTAACGCGTCTACACGGCGACTCGCACTGGTCGCGCGACGCGACGATTTGACGTTACGACCCCCGCGACGCGGTACGGTATCTAATTATCGCCGACTGCGCGATCGGACTCCCCAGGTGAAGGGGGATCACCGACCTGCGGATATCTATAGCGTGGTAACCTTTGGCTCCGTAAGCGTACTCGATTGTCACAATGTTAAACCATAGGGCTCTCTATTGTCTATCGTATAAGAGGTCTCGTTGACGCCCCGCCCTTCCAGACGGGCGCCAACGGTGCCGTCCCTTTTCAAGCGCTTACGACGGTGTCGTGGCTCGTGCTCGGCTGCCGCTATCGTATGCCTATACGTTCGTCACGCGATAAGGACGGGACATAGGAGATATAGGTCCGATAGGTGTTTAGGTCAGACACGTGCACCCCGACTCGACTCTTGAGTACACCGGACGGGAATTATAGGGAATCACCGTATCGTCCCTATTCCACGAAAGTCGAAACCCGTGAAACCTGAAACCTTAACGACTAAGCGGTGTATGTTCTCATCACAGAAAGTAATATATTCCGGAAAGCACACATATATATAAGATATATAGCGACAGGGTTCACACATCTCATCACAGGTGGCCTCGCCTCGACTGAACGACTTATATCGGTGTATTTTAGCGGTGTACATGTTCATCAGACATCACGGGTTTCGTCCCGCCGTCCCAGGCCTTAGCATGCTAGGGACCGACGCGTCCTGGGACCAATCTCCCTTGGACCTCTCTCCCCGCGCTCGCACGTACCGCGTACGAGTTGGTACGCAGTGGAACGGTGATCTGACGAGATGAGATGCAGATGGACTCTCGCCTGGCACTCTCCCAGCTCACAGGCGCGATGTGCGCTCTCCAAACTACTCATCGGTTAAGAGAGGCGAGAATATTCTCTGGCATCAGTTCTGCGAGTTGATGAGGAGACATGTAGTAATGTCGAAGCAACTCCAACGGTGTCTTGTTGGCGAGCTCTAGGAAGTCGAGATCTGGTTTGGGCCATTCCTTTGGTTTCGCCTCCTTTATAGCCGCCCAATCCGGATCCTTGGGAGCGATCTCCTTGATGTGCGCGACGAACTTCTCCATGGGCGCACGGAAGGGCATGTACTCGAGAAGGAAGTCACGGACCGCGCCCTGAGGCACTTCCTTTTCCTTCGCGTCCTTATAATAGGCCTTGATGTACGAGCATTGGATGTTCATGAGCAGGCGCACGATGTCAGTCGTCGGGTTGTATTGGTACGCACCTTTCATGCCTGCGGTGACCTGCCGTGCAAGAGGCGTACGCGTGCGCGGTGAATGGTGCAGCAGCGCACGGTGTTCATGCACGCATGCGCGGCCGTCGGTGTTCATGCATGCATGCGCGGCCGTCGGTGTTCATGCATGCCAATGCGCGGCCGTCGCCATCGCGGGCTCGGCGAAAGGCTCGGCGCGCACCCGCTCGCCGTCGATGCATGCCATCGACTTTCCAAAGTCAATCATCCAGACCGCGATGTCCTCAGGGTCCGACGACGGCGTCGCGATCGACGTCGTCGGATCGACTGTGTGCTTGATGTCGATCATCACGTTGCCGTCGTTGAGATCGCGGTGAGAGAATTCTGAGCCTCGGCCGAGCAGCAGCAGCGTGCATACCTTTTGGACCACCACATGACATACGGAACGGAGGTGTGCCGCAAAAGCGACGTCTTCGATGCTGCGCTGTCTCTTGGGGTTTTCGTAGTAGCCTGGACCACGAATATACTTCTCGAGCGTCGTACCCCGGACATACTGCACGACCGCGGTGCCCTCTTTGTAGCTGTACATGCGCGGCACCATCGCGCAGTGGCGTGCTCGCACCTCGAGACGGGCACAGCCCAAGGATGACGTCGCAGGCTTGGAGAGCTCATGGCCAAGGTGATTGAGGCGACACTCTGCTTTCATCTCAACGAGCTGCGTGCTCGCATCCTGCTTCTCGATCATCTTGCCTTCCTTGTCCTTCTGCTTCTTGTCCAGCTTCTTGATTGCTACCTCCTCCAACTCGCCGGCAGCATTCAGCCGGGACCCTTTGTAGACAGTGCCCCATACTCCTTCGCCAAGTATTCTGTCGTCGAGTGTGTAGTCCTCAGCGACAGCCGCCTGTGGTTCGGTCGACTCATCAGCGCCGCCGAATGAGATTCGGCTTAGAACCCACTGACCCGTCCGGCCCAGAATGGTTGCCGCTTCCACGGCGGACGGCACGCTCTTGCGCGCAGCGTTGAGAAATTGCGCCTGCATGGATAGCGCCTCACGCCTCAACGAGTCGTCGATGATCTCGGCTGGTTCCTTGGCCAGCTTCTCGTGTTCATCGTTGGGCCTCGCCGAGTCGTCGATGGTCTTTTCCTTGGCGAGCTCCTCGATGTGCTCCATTGTTGGCTGGTCTGGGGGCGAGACGAGAGGCGCACCGAGCAGTCCACCAAGCCGTCTCGCCAAAAACATGGAGAGGAACTCTGTTCCGACTGTTTCAGAGGTGGCAAGTTTGTTCTTCATTCACATGCACACCAACACGCACAAACCAAACTCAAAAGCGTGAAGGGCAACACCTCGCACACGTCACAGCCGCTTCATTCTCATGCTCGCGACATGCAACGCGTATGTTCTTCACGGGCAATTGTTCACGGGTTACGTCCCGCCGTCCCTCCTTAGCATGCTAGGGACCGACGCGTCCGGTGGAATCTCCCCTGGACCTCTCGACCTCTCTCCTCGCTCGCACGTACCGCGTACGAGTTGGTACGGATCAGATCGGGGATCTGACGAGATGAGATGGACTCTCGCCTGGCACTCTCCCAGCTCACAGGCGCGATGCGCGCTCTCCAAACTACTCATCGGTTAAGAGAGGCGAGAATCTTCTCTGGCATCAGTTCTGCGAGTTGATGAGGAGACATGTAGTAATGTCGAAGCAACTCCAACGGTGTCGTGTTCGCTAGCTCGAGGAAGTCGAGATCTGGCTTGGGCCATTCCTTTGGTTTCGCCTCCTTAATAGCCGCCCATTTCGGATCCTTGGGAGCGATCTCCTTGATGTGCGCGACGAACTTCTCCATGGGCGCACGGAAGGGCATGTACTCGAGAAGGAAGTCACGGACCGCGCCCTGAGGCACTCCATTCTCCTTCGGGCCGTTATAAGCTCGGATGTACGAGCATTGGATGTTCATGAGCAGGCGCACGATGTCAGTCGTCGGGTTGTATTGGTACGCACCTTGCATGCCTGCAGTGACCTGCCATGCAAGAGTCGTAAGCGTGCGCGGTGAATGGTGCAGCAGCGCACGGTGTTCATGCATGCCAATGCGCGGCCGTCGCCATCGCGGGCTCGGCGAAAGGCTCGGCGCGCACCCGCTTGCCGTCGATGCATGCCATCGACTTTCCAAAGTCAATCATCCAGACCGCGATGTCCTCAGGGTCCGACGACGGCGTCGCGAGCGATGTCGTCGGATCGACGGTGTGCTTGATGTCGATCATCACGTTGCCGTCGTTGAGATCGCGGTGAGAGAACTCTGAGCCTCGGCCGAGCAGCAGCAGCGTGCATACCTTTTGGACCACCACATGGCATACGGAACGGAGGTGTGCCGCAAAAGCGACGTCTTCGATGCTGCGCTGTCTCGGGGGCTTATCGTTGTAGGGACCACGAATAAACTTCTCGAGCGTCGTGCCCGGGACATACTGCAGGACCGCGGTGCCCTCTTTGTAGCTGTGCATGCGCGGCACCATCGCGCAGTGGCGTGCTCGCACCTCGAGACGGGCACAGCCCAAGGATGACGTCGCAGGCTTGGAGAGCTCATGAGCAAACTGATTAAGGCGACACTCAGCTTGCATCTCTTCCTTCTTGTCATAGCCATCCCTCTTGTTCAGCTTCTTGATTGCTACCTGCTCCAACTCGCCGGCAGCATTCAGCCGGGACCCTTTGTAGACAGTGCCCCATATTCCTTTGCCATCGCCAAGTGGTTTGTCGTCGAGTGTGTAGTCCTCAGCGACAGCTGCCTGTGGTTCGGTCGACTCATCAGCGCCGCCGAATGAGATTCGGCTTAGAACCCACTGACCCGTCCGGCCCAGAATGGTTGCCGCTTCCACGGCGGACGGCACGCTCTTGCGCGCAGCGTTGAGAAATTGCGCCTGCATGGATAGCGCCTCACGCCTCAACGAGTCGTCGATGATCTCGGCTGGCTCCTTGGCCAGCTTCTCGTGTTCATCGTTGAGCCTCGCCGAGTCTTCGATGATCTTTTCCTTGGTGAGCTCCTCGATGTGCTCCATTGTTGGCTGGTCTGGGGGCGAGACGAGAGGCGCACCAAGCAGTCCACCAAAGCCGTCTCGCCAAAAACAAGGTTGCAGGGTTATTTTTGGTGGCAAGTTTGTCGCGAACTTATGAGTCGAACAAATGCGTCGAGGGTGTTCGCCGATTCCCCTTTAGAAGATCATTACACCGGCACAGCGACACCGTCACCATCACCATTATGGATTGGTGAGTGACAGATGGGGGTATCTTGTCTTGTGGGTTGCCTCGAGTGTGTCCCGGGTGCCCGTGCGCCCCGTGTGTCCGTGTGTGTCCCAGGTGTTTTTGAATCCCGGGTGTCTTGTGTGGTGTCTTTTTTCCGGAATCCGGATTGGGTCGCAGGTGTATGGTCGTGACGAATTCTCAAGCGCGAAACGCTCTTGCAAAGGCGCCCTTCGCCACAGGACTCACAGCATGACGAGCTCCGTATCCGACGATGCAGACTATTATGAAAGAAATCGCGGTCCTATCGAACAACTACTCTCGGAAGCGGTCAGCGAGGTCATGCGCGAGGAGCCCACCGACCCATTTCAGTACCTCGCCAACTACTTGGCGCGCCGAGCTCTGGAGGAAAGGCAACGCCGAGAAAGGCAACGCAGCGTCATCTGCGTGAGCGACATCCACGGTCGCTGCGAGGAGTTGAACGCCCTGTGGGGCGCGCTGATGAAGGAATTGGGCACAAAAGAGCTGGCAGAGACGCCAGTTGTCTTCCTTGGCGAGTGCGTGCTTGCGATCAGCTCTAGAATCCCACGTCGCGAGCCGTGAGCCTCGCCTCTCTGCCGCGCTCCTGCTGACCATGCTTCCCGTGTGGTACGCTCCCTCACAGCTACTGCGATCGCGGCCCGGACACCAAGGGCGTGCTCGACTTTTTGATCAAGCTGCAACGAGAGCACCGTGCGCCTGTCCACTGCCTTGCAGGCGATCAGCACCCTCCCGCCAGCATGCATGTGCTCACCACGGCGCCCTCGCCTCCCCACAGGAGCGCCCGTCCACTGCCTCGCAGGCAATCACGACTTTGGGATGGCCGCGTTCCTCGGGTGCCTGCCGCCGAACGAACTCGACTTAGATGCGACCAAGCGCCCCGAGTATACAACGGATCTCGCCAATCCCAAGGGGTTCTGGCCGCACCCTGTCGAGGGCGGGATGCACTACCAGGGCCGCCGGTGGGCCGAGGGCCTTGTCTTCCCGTCTGTGCCCACCTTTCGCTCGTACGGCGTGTCCGAGCTCGAGATCGAAACACGGTGCGCGCCGATTGGCCGTTGATTGCCTCGGGTGCCTCGCTGACGAACCTCGCTGACGAACCTCGCTGACGAACCTCTCGGGTGGCCTCGCTGATGACCTTTCGGCTGGCCTCGCTGATGACCTCTCGTGTGGCCTCGGACTGCCTTTCTCCTCAGCTACAAAGATACATCTCGTAAAGAGATCGATGGCGAGACTCTCCCTCGTAAAGAGATCGATGGCGAGACTCGTCCTCCTAAAGAGATCGATAGCGAGATCTTCAAGAATCTCCCGGCGGAGATGCGAACGAAATTGATCGCGGCGGTGCCCGAGTCACACAAGAAGTAAGTGTGCCGCCGCGCCGCCACTCGCGCCGCCTCTGCCCCCGCCGTTCGCCGCGCAGCCGCTGCCGCTGCCATCGCTGCGGCTGCCGCTGACCACACTCGCCTGATCACACTCGCGAGCTCACGGCACTGCCCTCAGCTCGCGTGGGCGTTCCCCTCGGCGAGCGTGCATGCCTCTGCGTGCATGCCTCTGAGCGTGCATGCTTCGGATTCCTCCGATTCCTCCGCAGATTCCTACGAGATCTCGAGTGGGTGTACGAGCGCTCCGTCGACTGGGAGGGGGGCATCTCGACACTTGTCTGTGTCCACGCTGGGCTCAATCCGGCGGCTCCCCTACAGGCTCAGCTACGGGCGCTGCGTGAACGTGACATGTCCGACCCGGTGCTGTACGCGGGAAGCAGCTCGCGGACGAGGGAAGCGACCGCGGGCAAGCAGCTCGAGGACGGCTGCTTGCCCGAGGACGGCTGCACCCTCTCGGATGAGCGGCCAGCGATACACGAGAGGATCGAGGCGCTCTGTGGACGAAGCGAGCTCTTTCCGTTACACCCGGATCACAGTTTGAGCAGTATCGTCGTCTCCGGCCACCACGGTGTCTCGTTCTCGTCACAGAATCACCACAGGATCATCCTCGACCGATCGGGCGGCAAAGGCAAGCTACCTCTCGAGGCGATCGTGCTTCCGCGGAAGCGGGTGATCGGCCACGACGGCAGCGTCCGGGAACTTGGCGACGAGCCGATCGGCGCGAATGAGAAGCGCGTCAGAAAGGAGATGGGGTACCCCGTCGCCCCCAGTCGTGCGAAGACTACTTGAACGGTGCGGCAGCGCGGCCGTAGTCTTCGAGTAGTGCGGCTGCAGAGCCGGGTCGAGCGCGCGCGCGGGGCCGGTGTTGCGGTCACACTTGACGGCGGGATACCGGGAACTGGCACAGGAACAACAAGATAACAGGGGTGACAGAGGGGGCGCGGGGTCTCGACGCGGGGTCCTGTAACACGCGCCTGAAGGGGTCCATCGACTCGCGCGGTGGATTGAAACAAGAATCATATTAAGGTTAATCGTTGCGTTCCATTGGTCCGCGTACGCCGGACGTACCGAACTCCACCGAGCAGCTTTTAGTATTACTAATTACAGTAAATTTACAGCAGCTCAGGGACCCACAGAGGGTGGCGCACGCCACCGCCGACGTCTTGTATCTTGTGTGTGGTCCTCCCGTTTGTGTCCCGGCTCCACGCGGCCGGTACGCTTCACGGCCAATGTTCACGCGGACAGTCTCGTTTACCCGGTACATTCACAGCCGAAAATTCACACGTGTGTCGGCATGCCACGCCGCCTCGCGTGGCGTCCGCGGAGCCGCGATAGCTCGAGCACCTGAAAAGGGTCCAAAAGGACACCGAACGGACCACCAGCGTGCGTCGACCAACCAACCTCTCCCCGAACGCGCCGAAACGATTGGCGCTCGCGATGGTTTCGCAACGCTTCGTTGTGTGCTGCGCGGTCGAGGAGGAGAGCAAGCACGCCGAGCGGCTTCTGGAGGGCTCCGTCGTCGAGCGTCCGCTCAACCTGGGCGACCGTGCATGGCGCCGGGTGTGTGGGGTTGTCGGCGCCGCCAGCGTTGAGATCGTGACCATGGGCACCGGAATGGTAAACGCAGCGAGCGCCATGACGGCACTCGCTGCGGAAACGATCTGCAGCTCGGGAATGCCCGTGGATGGAGTCCTTGGCTTCGGTTGCGCCGGCGGACACATCGAGCAGCTCGAAACGGGCGATCTCGTAGTCGCCTCGAGCTGCGTGCCTCTCGGAGCGCATCGGCTTCTTCCAGACGGATCGAAACGCTACAATGGTTTCGAGACGACGATCGCCGACCCGGTGAGGCTGTCGATTCCTACCGATGAGCGATTGCGTAGCGCTCTCGAGCGTGCGGCGTCGGCGACGGGCCGCAGGGCCGTTGTTGGTCACGTCGGCTCGTCCGATACGGTCAGCCAGCAGCCCGCTGCCATACAGGAGATGCATGCGGCGCTCGGGACTGTATGCGAGGACCAGCACTCTGCTGCGCTCGCTCAGGTGTGCACGTCCCTACCGGTACCCTTCGCGTGCGTGCGCGACATCTCGATCAACGAGTTGCGATGCACGAGCGCGCGCGTCGCCGCGGGCAAATCCACATCCGTCGACGTGCAGAAGATTGGGTGGCGCTCAGCAGCCACTGTGATGGGCGCCATCCGCGAGCTTTGCCCGGTGCCCTTGATCCGACCAGTCTGCTTCGTCACAGACGCGCCCGCTCTCTCTGCCTTCCTGGACGCGCGCGAATCGGCTCGGCTGCCGCTGTACGCGAGCGCTGTCTCGAGCGCTGACTCTGCCGTGCTCGTCTTCGTGCCGTCTGTGGACGCCTCACCGGTCGGCATGGTGGTGGTTCACGTGCGCGCGAGGGAGGAGATGGGCTGGTCCGATGAGTGCGGCACACTTGAGTACCTTCAAGCGCCGAATGGGTACCTTGAGAGCCTGCGAGTGAAGGACGAGCACCGCCGGAAAGGCTTCGGGAGGTTGTTACTCGAGGCAGCGGAGGCGTGGGCGCTCGCCCACCAGCGGTCGGAGCTCTGGGTGCATGTGTCGAGGAGTAATGAGCGGGCGTGCCGCTTCTACCTTGCATGCGGCTGGCTCGAGCGGTGCATCGTCTGCCCGAGCTGGAATCAAGGCAAGCCCATGGTCGTCTTCAGTAAGCGTGCGGGTGCGGAGCTGTCGGCCGCCGTCGCGGGCGGCTCTGTTGGGTCACTCAGCCAGTCCGCACTCGCGAAGCGCGCAAGGGACGTCGAAGATGTGGAGGACGAGGCAGGTGGAGAAAACGAGGCTGATGATGGGTAACGAGATGAACATTGAATTCACGTGTGTCTCCCTGATGTCAAAGACGCTCTGACAGTGACGGGCCCTGAGCCTGACGAGCCGCCCCAGGCGGTTTCTTACCGGGCTGCGACAGCGGCGAGCGCGGGCGTGACAGCGGGACACCGGTCGGGCCCTCACCGGTCGCACGCACTCACTCCCGCTCACAAAACATCTTCCATGTACACCAACACGCGCGCTGGCCTATTCCTTCGTCGTGATTTGGGAGCCGTCCTGCTGATCCGACTGAGAGAGGTTTGTTGAACAGTGTGCCACGCGCTCAAGGGGCGCGGGCCCCGCATGCCTGCTGAATCGGGAGATGCGCACCGACGCATCGGATGAAGGGATTGCATGCAGGATTGCATGCGTATGAGACACCACACGTCCCCTGATGGCTCGGTTGCGCCGCGCGCGCTCTTTGCACGTCCGGCGCGCCGCTGCCTACGCCTCACCATGCTCCCACCCCTGCTGATGGCGTTGCCGCCTCCTCCACTCCTCCCATGCTGACGTCGCACCCGCGAGCGTTCGCCACCGCGCCCAGCGCCGCCGGCCTTCATGCGCCCACCACAGCGCGCGCGCCCCCGGAGCTCCCTAGTCCGCAGATAGGCCTTCCACACGACGATGCCCACGACGGCGCGCGTGCCTTGTGCCCCCCTAGTCCACCGACGGCCTTTCCCACCACGGCGGGGTGGTGCCAATCGCAGATTTGATGAAGACATCCAGGGGATGGCGCTCGGTCACGGCCGGGCACATCTGGTGCGAGTACTGTGCCGGTCGGCCGCCCCTGGCGGTCAGGTGCCAGAGCCGCTCCATGGGTGGTAGCCACTCGACGCGCGAAGGGTGTACCGGCGTCTTGGCGCTGTGGTGGGCGCTGCCTCCGCCGCCGGCGTGGAGTTGCTCGTCGTCGCCCATCCCCTTGATCACCGACGCCATCGCGTCGGACTGCTTCTCTCGGCCGGTGCTCAGGCTGGCCATGAGCTCTGGCGGCACCACCTCCCACGCAGCCGGCAGGTAGTCGCACGAGAGGGCGAGGTCGACGAGCCACACGAGCTGAGGCTGGACCACTAAGTCGACGTGCAGCATGCGCGCCGCCACTAGGATCTCAGGCAGCGAGCGAGGCCGTAGGGCGAGCGATGCCTTGCGTACCCCCACGCAGTGCGAGCGCAGCTTGGCGAGCGCCTCCTTGCTCATCGGGGGGGGGCGCTCCTTGGCCGCCTTCTCGGCCGCAAGCCTCGCCCGTTCCGCGGGAGAGATGCTTTGCGAGCGCTGCTCGATCATCTCACGCGCGGATGTGGCGGCGATGCGCGAGTTGGCCGTGTCGCGGGTGGCCGTCTTGGGCGGCGGCGGCGGCGGCGGCCGGCGAGAGGCCATCCCCGCGACAGCCTCCGCGGGCAACTTTCGGCCCGAGATCGATTGGTGAGTCGCGAAGTTGAAGAATTGGAACGAAGTGCTCTCCTCGTCGCCCTCGGCCTCGGTCGCAAAGAGCCAAAAGCGCTCGAGGGAGGCATGGGGGCGCGCCGCGCGCTTGCGCCGCCGCTCGTGGCGCACCTGAGCCGCGAAGACCGGTAGGAGCGGGTGTTCTGGGCAGACCTCGCGCGTGACCGAATGAACGAAGGAACCATCCGGCTGCACCGTCCAGAGCGGTGGCAACGGCGCGCGCAGCGCCTCGACCGCGATCCAGATGAGCCAATACTCGGCCTCAGCGTCGTCGAGGACGAAGGTCTGGTCCAGGTTGATGCCCAGTCGCGTACACATAGAGAGCACGTGCTCGGGAGTGATGGGCAGCTTGACGAAGCCCTCGGGGCTCGTGAGCATCATCGTCGCACTTGCACGCGCAAGCATCATGCGTGGCTGGAGCGAAAAGGCGCCGCCAGGGACATGGTCGGCGTGGATCACGGCCGCGCCCTTTTTCTTTGGCGGCGACGCCTTCGGCGGCGGCTCCGGCGCGGCGGCGGACTTAGCGCCGAACGTTCCACCCTTGCCTGCCGGTGGCTTGGCAGGGCTGCTGGGCTGCAGCTGCACCGGCGGCTTGCCGACGGCTGGGCGGCCGGGCGTAGGAGGCTCCACGGCGGCAGGCGGCGGGAGCGGCGGCTCGGTACCACCCACGCCAACGCCCTCGCCGCCCGCCGCCGCGACAGCCTCGAAGTGCAGCATCTTGCGCGCCGTGGATGCGGCGAGCTCCGCCGCGTACGCCGCCACCGCACACGCGAGTGAGCGACGATCTTGGACCATCATACCTGCATGCAATGAGGGACGCAATCAGATGCAATCAGATGCAATCAGAGTGAGCGACGATCTTGGACCATCATACTTGATTGATAGAACTCATCCTGCAACGGCCAGCGAATCTGCGCCCCAGCGTCCTCTAGTTTAGGCGACGTGATGGGCAGCGCCGCCGCGCGCAGCATCGCCATCCGCCCTTCCACGGCGAGCATGAGCTGCTTGCCCTCCTGCCGAGAGGCGATCGAGGGCTCGAGCTCGTGCAGCTTACGAGCGATCGGGCGCATCAGCTCGACAACCTCCTTGCGCCGTGCGCGCACGGTGTCGGGCAGCCACTCGAACTGGAGCTCCATCTGCCAACACGACCCCAGCACATGGCACTCAACACGACCCCAGCACATGGCACTCAAGACGACCCCAGCACATGGCACTCAAGACGACCCCAGCACATGGCACTCAACACGACCCCAGCACATGGCACTCAACACGACCCCAGCACATGGCACTCAAGACGACCCCAGCACATGGCACTCAAGACGGCACTCCGACGCCATCAGACGTCATCAGACCGCCATCAGACGTCATCAGACGTCATCAGACGTCATCAGACGTCATCATCATCAGACGTAATTGATGACGCCGCCATCAGGATAGGCGCTCACCTCCTCCTCCCCCACAGATGCAATCAGGTGCCATCCGGTGCCATCCGGTGCCATCCGGTGCCATCAGGTGTAATACGGTGCAATCTGGTGCAATCTGGTGCAATCTGGTGCAATCTGGTGCAATCAGGTGCACTCACCTCCTCATCGGTCCCTCCACGCCCGGGGTCGGAAACATCCGGCAGCTCCTTGATGATCAGTTCACACTCGGCGAGCGTCGCGTCGGCCGCGCGGTACGCATGCTTCAGAGGCTTTGTGCTTGGGAGCGGTACGCCGTGCACGCGCTTGTGCTTGGCTGCCTCCTTCTCTTTCTGGCCGGCCACGAGAGCCGCCTTGGCTCTGTCCGCCTTCTCCTTGAGCTGCGTGAGCTTCTCCTTGAGCATGGCGCGTACCTGGGGAGAGAGCCGATCAGGGGGGGCGATCAGGGGGGGCGATCA
>Ga0210242_101968_pt1 | contig 13243 bp, 11 predicted proteins | sample ChrtobMeP5a_16mM_FD_155445 | JGI IMG/M metagenome (GOLD analysis project Ga0210242, IMG submission 155445) | Chrysochromulina tobin associated microbial communities from unialgal haptophyte culture, Seattle, Washington, United States - P5a_16mM | ecosystem: Host-associated > Algae > Haptophytes >... | reverse complement strand
AGCTCGTCAAGTCGCAAGATGCCGCGCGAAGCTCACGCGCGCGAGCACGTCGTTCGCAAACATGCGACTCTCCTACTGACATGCCGCCCTCAGACGATGACAATGCACTCTCTGGAGACGAAGACGAAGAAGAGTCCCCGGCTGAGGAGCATGTTGCGCGCGTGCCACATCTCTCTCACCACGTTGTAGTTGTACAAGACGATGCGTGCCGGCCCATTGGCGTAGAATAACTTTGGCACGTCGTCGCCCATCCGCACGTGCCAGGTGCTGGTTTCCGGGTGCTTCACCATGCTGCTCACTGTTGTGAGGACCCTGGGCATCACTGGCTTCAAAGGCGACACCTCTGCACCACAAGCAGCAGATCGTGGATCCTTCGTCAACCGAAGAGAGTCGTCATCGCTGTCTGGCGATAGGTCGTCATAGCCAGCCGCACACACGCGCGCCATCGGTTCGATGGGAACCTGTGCATTGAAGAGACGCGACGCGGAGAACGCGACACCGTGCCCTCCTGGGGCTCCTGGGAGGCCCCTGGGGTGAAGGACAGAAGGACAGTAGGACTAGTAGTTTGGAAAAGAGCGGTCTCGCGAGACCGCCTTTTTCCACTTCATCGGCCACGCAACCAGAATTCCACAACCCCGTGACTGATGAAATGGATATTTAGCTGACTGTCAGTCGTGAAAGAGAATCTGAGTTGCTCCGTTCCAGCTGCGAAAAACTGACTTGAGCAGCTGCGAAAAACATCACAGAAAGCATTCACAGCTCGACTCAACTTACCAAGAGCTGTGACAATTCGACTCACAGCTCATCAAATCTTGAAAAAGCTGCAACATAAGATTTCGCAGCTCCTAAACTTAGAGGAGCTGTGAGTCGAATTTTCACAGCTGTGACGAACATTTCGAGCAGCTGTGAGAAAAGGCCCATTTTTTTCCACAGCTGCTCAAAGTTGAAGAGCTGTGAGTTACATTTTCACAGCTCGTCGCAACAGTTTTAGCAGCTGTGAGATTTAAACTCGCAGCTCGACAAGTTGTCGAGCTGCGAGTTTTTACAGTCACAGGTGCTACAAGTTGCGAGGAGCTGTGAGAATGAAACTCACAGCCGCTCGAACTTGAGGAGCTGTGAGAAAAAAATTCACAGCTGCTCACTTGGTGGAAAACACCGTTAACCCGCAGGGACGGGATGAAGAGCCCGCAACGACGCGTTTTCGAGCTGCGTTCTCTTGCAACGCGCTCATAAAAATAAAGGCCACACGCAGCGCATGCCTACCTACTGTGCGCGCGCGCGCGCGCGCCTGTCCCTCACAGTGTGTCTCACCCTCCTATGGTCGTCATTGGACGGTTCTTCGTGGCGGCGATCTGGTGCATGCCCGCATGCGCTGCGTGCTTGCGTTGGAGCGCGCCACCCACGAGCTCGAGCAGCTCCGCGTCCGTCGCGCCTTCGCGCATCGCGTCGCGAAGCGAGACCTCGCGGCTCCCGAAGAGGCATACCTTGAGGCTCCCGTCGGCGGTGAGCCGGAGCCGGTTGCATCCGGAGCAGAACGGCTGCGTCATCGAGGCGATGAACGAGACCGAGCCGGCCGAATCGGGCAGCTTCCAGGAGACGGCCACGTCATTCGGGGGCGACGGCTGCTTCGAGAGCTCAGGGTGCGCCTCCCGCAGCCGCAGGAGCATCTCCTCGAGTGAAACCATACTCTCGTGCTTCCACTTGTTGCCGTCGAAGGGCATGTACTCGATGAAGCGCACGTCGATCGGGCGCGCGCGAGAGAGCTCTGCGAACGCAAGCAGCTCGTCGTCGTTGATCCCCGCCATCACGACGCAGTTGAGCTTGAGTGGCGTGAGTCCGATCTGGAGCGCGAGATCGATCGCCTCGAGCACACGCGCGAGCCCATCGCGGCGCGCGATCTGCACGAATCGAGCGCGGTCGAGCGTGTCGAGCGACACGTTGAGACGGTCGAGCCCATTGAGCACGAGCGTTGGCAGCATGCGCGGCAGCGCTATGCCATTGCTCGTGAGCGCAATCTGGCGCAGCCCGCGCGGACGCAGCTCGTTCAACGAGCTCACGATCTCAGGCAGGTCGCGCCGCACCGTCGGCTCGCCGCCTGTCAGGCGGATTTTGTTGACGCCCGCGTCGACAAGGAGCGAAGCGATCCGCATCATCTCCTCAGTGCGGAGCAGCCGCGAGTCGGGCGTCAGGTCCACGCCACCCTCGGGCATGCAGTAGACGCAGCGGAGCGAGCAGCGCTCCGTCAGCGAGATGCGCAGGTATGTGTGGCGCCGACTGAAGCGATCGGAGAGCGCCGGGTCGACGGATGTAGAGGCTTCAGCCGCGGGAACACCATGCTGCCGCCGTAGCTCGGCGGCAGCGCGCACGGCGGAATGGTCGGAGCGCCCGGCGGAGTGGTCTGCATCGACGGGCCGTGGCGAACCAGCGACGAAGTCCTGAGGCGACGGGGCCTCCTCGGCGAGGCGGCTCCGCAACAGCCGCGCACGTGCAGAGGTGGACGCGGAGGCAGAGGTGGAGAGGAAGCGCGAGGCACAAAGGCGTCTCGCCCCCATTCGGGCAGTGTATGTGAAGCGTACGTTCACACTGGATTACAGTCAGTTCAGAGCACGCCAACATATTCCGTGCAGTTCTACACAAGTGCTACTGTATGCTTCTCTCGATCCGGGAGCGCGGCCGCCGAAACAGGTCAACAAGTGTACAAAACAAGCCCAACATGCAGCCCATTAGAAGTCTTGGCGGCACACCACAGGTGCCCCTCAGCTACACCTTCGGCTTTGGCCGTCGCCTCCTCTACACTGCAACAAGCTCGCCACGTGGCGTGCTCAGGCTTCGCGATCAACTCGACGCTGCGGTGATAGGCCAGAAACCACTCAAAGAGTGCCTCGTGCTGGCTCTCATCGCCAAGGAACACGTTTACGTTGAAGGTCCACCAGGAGCCGCCAAGACCCTGCTTGCTGAGACAGCTTCCGCAACCGCGGGGCTCAGCGCCTTCTTTTGTCAGCTGCATCGCGATACGCGCCTCTCCGAGCTTGTGGGCGATGCCGTCATCCGTCGTGAGCAACGACCCACTGGAGAGCTGATCCGTTCAGAGGTTGAAGCAGGCGGGCTCCTCACCGCCGAGGTTGCGGTTCTCGATGACATCAGCCGTGCTCCCGGAGAGGCACTCAACGTCTTGTTGAGGCTTCTCAACGAGCGGCGGTGGCACGCCAAGCCCATTCCACTTCTCACAGCGATCGCCACCGGCAACCCGACGAGTGCGACGTATTACAACGAGCCGCTCGGTAAGTCGCCAGGCTAAGTGATGAGCCCTGCCATGGCCGAGTGGCGCACTCTGTCATGCCATCATCCCAACGAGCTGAGACCTCGGCGTGCTCACCTCACAGATCCAGCGACGCTCGACCGCTTTGCCTTCCAATTGAGATGTGACGGGCTGCTTGGCTTGGGTCGATGGGAGGATGCCGCGAGCGTCATCGACCGCTTTACAACCGAAGCCGCACCTCGAGAGCAGGGCACTCATGGAGATAGTGATGAGCGAGAGCGCTCTCTGTGCGCCACGGAGCTCGCACAGTTGCAAACCGCCGTGGAGCGCGTGCGCTTTCCGCCCGAGGTGCGTGACGGCATCATCCGCTTCATCGTGCAGCTGATCGCGCGACATAAGCTCGATGCGAGTAACTCGTGCATTTCGGACCGGACGTTCCTCGTCAAGGCGCCCAAGCTCCTGCGTGCGTGCGCCGTGGCCGCTGGCCGAGACGAATGCATGCCCGAGGACCTGAGAGTGCTGCAGCACATGATGACTTTCCGGCTGCCCGAGCATGTGGAGTCGGAGCAGGTGCTCGCCTTGCTAGAGGAAGTGGTGGAGGAGGCGCGCCATGCAGCCGCGCGTCGGGCTGGTACGGCAAAGGAGAGCGTGAAGGGAGACCACAGTGGCGGCACACGTGGTGGTGATGATGGTGGTGAGCAGAGCACTGGACAGAGTCCGCCCGCCGAAGATGGGGGAGCCGCAGTGATGCCTGCGCAGCAGCAGCAGCAGCAGCAGCAGGAGCAGCAGCAGGAGCAGCAGCAGCAGCAGCAGCAGCAGCAGCAGCAGCAGCAGCAGCAGGAGCAGCAGCGGCAGCGGCAGCAGCAGGAGCAGCAATCTTCGACAGAGGAAAGGCCAGGTACCGGTAGCAGTGCCACCTTAGCCGATGCGACCGCCGCCGAGCTGGCCACGCTAGCGACCGTGTCTCCGTCGCAACGCAGCGCAGGTGCTGCCGGCACGCCGCGGCCCCGCCCACCCCCCTCAGCTGACACGATCAACTCCAACCCCGAGACTGTGCAGGGGCTCGAGCGCCTCCTCGAGGGGCTCGATGGCCAATTTGAGCGTTCGAGTGCGGTGTCCCGCGCCTCCTCGCAATCCGACGGCGCCCCTCGTGGCTGGCGGCGGCTGCGCTCGTTTGCGGACTTTGCAGCCGATACGGACGGCGTGGATGCGGCCACCTGGTGTTCCGCCCCAGGCGCAGCGACGGAGCCACGGGCTATTGACCGTTCGAAGCCACGCAGCAACGGAGCGCTCGCCATCTTGCGTGACGTGTCGACCTCTATGCACGGCCTGAATGCGAAATGGGCTTCGTCACTCACGCTGCGCGTGGTGGAGCTTGCTCGGCGGCGCAAGATGCACGTCGGCTTGATTGAGTACTCCGACACGGTCACCAAGCTGCACCCCCCCGCGGGCTTCTTTTCACAAGACTACGGCCGGCTCGCCGCCTTTGCCCGCCGGCTCGAATGCCAAGGGCTCACCGACTATGAAGCCTCGATCTCCGGTGCGCTGCGTGAGTTCCAGGGAGATCGGCGGCTGAGCGCCCCAAACACGCCGAAGCACATCCTCTTCGTCACCGACGGAGCGCCGACCAAAGGCGACAGGCGTTGCCGCATGGCGCGCGAGATGGCCGGGCGTGCGGGCGTGCGCATCCACACCCTCTTCTTGCAGTCGGGTCCGTACGACCGTTACCCGCCGGTGCTCAACGATCTCGCGAACGACTCGGGTGGCCTTCGCATGCAGGCGAGGGTTCTTGATCACGACCGTGGCCACATTGATCTGAGGGTCCTGGCCGAGGGGGAGAACGGCACTGAGCGACCTGAGCTTTTCGCGGTGAGCGCTCGGTCAGGGGGTATGCTGCGAAGCTCACAGCGCGCGCAGAGCGAACAGTCAGCGTTGCCGAAGCGGCCCGCTGAGCCGAGGCGCCTGATCCCTTGATTGTAGCGGAGCTGATACAGGTGAACTACAGGTGACACACGCTACAGGGGAACATCGTGAACGCCAACGGCCCAACGGCGCCGCGGCGCGCACGGCACTCGGCGGAGAGTCCGCAGAGAGTCCGCAGAGAGTCTGCAGAGAGACGAGAACGGAGCCCCCGCTCGGTTGCCGCCCGGGCGCGCACACCGACCGCGCCGCCGCGCCGGGGTTCGGTATCGGCGCCCCGCGTCCGTCCGCGGCGTTGGACGAGTCCGGGTCTGGGTGTCGCGCTCGGAGACGGACCGTGCGACCGTGCGCTCCGTCGTCCGACGTGTGGCCGCACCCCCGGGCGGGGCCCGCGTGGCATCAAGTTTTTCGCGTTTTCGCGGCAGCGTGCCACCGCGCCCCGGACCATGCCCTACCCAGCAGCCAGGGCCCACCCACGATCTCCAGTGATCTCGACACGACGACGGCCACGCGGTGGCTCAAGCCTCCGTACCCGCGCGCCCGGCGTCGGAAAAGGTCACGGACGCTCGCTACTGCCTACTCGGATCTCCCGCCATCTCGCGGCGCCATGTGCCATCTCCGGCATCTGTCAGTGTTGGCCGGGGTCCGAAATAAGCAAACTTTTCCGTGAAGCGATAAGCAGCCCGGCCCTCCAACACATATTAATGTATCACAAGCGCGCGTACGCCCTCGTCCGCGACCTTCGCCCCACAGACTCACCTGAGGGACACACCTACTATACGAACCCCGGCCGCGGCCGCCTGCTGTGCCACAGACTTCGGAGAACAACAGCTTACTTGGACGACTTGCCAATCGAGTTGGAGAGCCAGTCAAGGCCCTCGTAGAGACCGTCGCCGGTGGTGGCGCACGTCGACTGGATGTACCTGTGGGCGCGCGGGACGAGTGAAGGGAGCGGTAAGCAAAGACGAAGACAGGCGGGGGGGGGCGCAGAGTGAGCACGACATGACAGCCGCGCACCAGTTGCGCTGGCGGAGCGAGTGGAGGCCGAGCTTGTCGGTGATCTCAGCAGCGTTCATCGCGTTGGGCAGATCCTGCTTGTTCGCGAAAACGAGCAGCATAGCCTCACGCAGCTCGTCCTCGTTGAGCATGCGGTGGAGCTCATCGCGGGCCTCGCCAACACGGTCGCGATCGTTGGAGTCGACGACGAAGATGACACCCTGGGTGTTCTGGTAGTAGTGGCGCCAGAGCGGGCGAATCTTGTCCTGGCCGCCGACGTCCCACACGGTGAACGAGATGTTCTTGTACTCGACAGTCTCGACGTTGAAGCCGATGGTCGGGATGGTCGTCACGATCTCACCAAGCTTGAGCTTGTAGAGGATGGTGGTCTTGCCGGCGGCGTCGAGGCCGACCATGAGGATGCGCACATCCTTCTTGCCGAAGAGGCCCTTGAACACCTTCGAGAGCGAGAGACCCATGACTGCTGCTGGTTCTGGTCAATCGAGGCGAAACATGCGCGCGTCAGCACCGGCAGAGGGGTACGGCGCGAATCGGCCGGGGCTTGACGGGAGCGAGCTGGGCGTTGCGGGCCCCGCGTGCGAGCGCGCCCCCGCGAGCCGATGGGCCGGTGGCGTTGCGGCGCAAGAAGGCGCGCGCCGCACTGTCGGGTGCGACTCACTTGATCCTTGGATGCGATCCAATGCTGACGCCATCAGTGCTGCTAAGAAAGCGGAAATGAATTTCCCGTTTCGGTGTGGAAGCACACAGGAGTTCGAACAGTGGCCAACGATGCCTATCTTCGGCGACGCTTTTCGGCCGAGTCTCGTAGACACTAGAAACGGCCCCACGATATCGGCGGGGACAACTCTTCACACCACGACAAAAAGACCCGAGTTACACGTGTGAAGACTTTCTCGAGGGAGAAGAGAGCCCTTCCGTCGTGGCACCGCTGAGCACCAGACGCTCAGGTGACTAGCGTCGGTAGAGCGCTCTGGGCGACGGCCCAGCCATGCTCTTCGCGGACAAGCGCGCCCTGCGCACCGATCTCAAGTTGCAGCTCCTCGAGATCCGCGAAAAGGAGCTCAGTTTCTACACAACCAACACGCTCTCAATTGGCACACAGGCGGCACTCTTTGCCGGTTTCTCCTCGACCGCGCTCATGACCGAGGTGGACAAATCGTATCAAGTGCTGCACACCCTGTTCCTCCTTTCCACCATCTTGGGGCTCGCGTCTTGCCTGTCCACCGTCGTGAGCACAAGTCTACTAGTAATGGTTGCGCCTGGTCTGGCACTCCGCGGCCCTGACGGCTCGATGAGCGTAGCGGTCGACAATATGATCGACGAGTACCGCCGAGCGTTCCGGGGCGTGCTCTTCGGCATCATGATGTTTCACATCTCGACCATATGTTACGCGTGGCTGACGTTCTGGTGGCCCTTGGCGGCGGTTCTATCCATCGGCGTCAGCGGCTCGCTCTATTGCATCATCAGGTACATCCGAGTCCTAATGAGGCGCTTTGCCCTGCCCGCCGAGGCCGTGGTGACCGGCAAGTTTGAGGGCAACGAGGCGCAACGCGCGGGACAAGCGGCGGGCCTGAAGAACCGCGGAGAGATCTCGACGCTCTCAACACTCATCCAGGAAGAGAGCAGAGGGCGCGGCATCGGCCTCGACGGCGCGCCGCTCGCTCCAGAGCTACAGAGGGGGCTGCCGCGAGAGGTGGACCGCGGTGGCAGGCATCTTGGAGTGCAGCGGCTGGGTAGATCGTAGAGTACCATGTAGGCCGTCGCAGCATAGCGTGAGAGTCACACGGAGACAGTCCCAGTCAGACCTCTCAGGACTGAGATTGAAGGGGACACTGACTGTGATGTGTGAAAGTCTGACAGTCACAGTCAGGTCGAGCGCGCCGCCGCCGCCAGCGTTGAGCGTATCGACGACAATTCGCCACACATCAGCTATCCTAAACAATTTACAATTACTCAAATCTCAAGAGGTGGAGATTTGTGTCGCGGCGGTGGGGGGAGGACACGGGGATGTGTACAGGGTATGTGTCCCGTGTGTGTGTCCCGGCTCCCCCCGGTGTCTTTTTACCGGTTACCGGTATGTTTCTTGACATGACATGACGCGCTTGACTTTTGCGCCCCGCCCGGCCCCGGGCGAACATGGCGTCGGTGGCAATCGAGATCCTGAGCGACGAAGAGGATCTGGCCGCGCCTCCCCCGACTGCTTCCGCGCCGCCAGGGCACATCAGCCGCCGCCGCCGCCTGCGTGAGGAGTCTGCTTCATCTTCCTCGGCCGCCGGCGGCGGCGGTGCCTCGACTGCCATCGACCTTGATGACGACGACGAGCTCGTGGCGCTGCCGCCGCCGCCACCCCGTGTGGCCTCGGGCCGTGCCGACGAGCCGGTTGCCCTCGAGGACGATGATCCGGCCGAGCGGGCTGCGCAACGCCGCAAGTATGAGGCGGCTGCGTGTAAGATATGCGAAGCAGCCGTGCTGCGCATGGCGTACAAGCTTCACGGGTGTGGCCACAGCTTTTGCCGCACGTGCATCGCCGAGTACGTCGAGCGCAAGCTGCGCCGTCACCTTGCAAGCGAGGTTGCGTGCCCCACGTGTGCCAAGGCATTGGCCATCCTCGATGTGCAGACGCTCAGCGCAGACGGCAAAGACACTCGGCCGCGCACGGTGCATCATGCCGATTCGATAGTGCTGCCCCCCGGTCTGCCACCGCACGTGGCGGCCGCGTTCCTGCAGCGGCACGGAGGCGCCGCCGGTGGAAGCAGGAGCGGCGGCGGTGGCGGTATGGACGGTATGGGCGGGCCGCCGCGCGCCACGGGCAGCGCCGCAGCGACCAAGCGACTGATGCGAGAGTTCCAGGCGATCCAGAAGGCGAACACGTCGCAGCACGGCTTCGACGTCGAGCTGCCCGACGAGACCGATATGTACACGTGGGACGCCACCTTTTTTGGCTTCGAGAAGGGCACCCCTCTTGCAAAGGATCTCGAGCGATCTCCGGGCAAGCGGATCTTGCTGCGCATCGCCTTCCCGTCGACGTATCCAGCCGCGCCGCCCTACATTCGCGTCATCCGGCCGCGCTTCCAGTTCCGCACCGGCCACGTGACCATCGGCGGCTCCATCTGCACCGAGATGCTCACCTCGGCGGGCTGGCAGCCGACGATGACCATCGAGTCGGCGCTGCTCTCGATCCGCACCAACATGCTCGTTGGCGGCGCGCGGCTAGACCTCAGCCAGCGCAGCGACTACTCAGAGCTCGAGGCGCGCGAGGCCTTCAATAGGATGGTGCGCGAGCACGGCTGGTTCTGAAAGTTGGCTGTGAGAGGGGCTTGGATAGGGCTTGGGCGCTTGGGCGCAGGTTATGCGCTGAAACGTGAAAGCCCCGAACCACGACCGTCGACGCAACGCGGGCTCTGTGGCCGCTCGCCGCTCCGATCGCCCGCACCCCGCTCGTACGACGCGCTCCGCGCCCCCCCCCCCCCCCTCCGCCGCCCCCCCCCCCCCCCCCCCCCCCGCCCGCCTGTGACTTCGGTTGATCCGATCGTCATCGTGTTACAGCCGGGCGGCGGTGTGTAGTCGTTGATCCGTGGTTGCGTGTTGTCAGTTGTGGTGTGAACGGGTGTAAGCGCTCAACACGATAAGAACACGACATGTGACAGCCACCGAGACTCGTCTGTGTTACGTCCGTGTCTGATCCGTGACCAGCTCGGCCGCGGGGAGCTCTAACACGTCTAAGGCTTCCTTCACCGGAGATGAACGGAACACTCGGGGGGCACGTTGGGGCCATCGTCATCGGAGAGGGGCTCGTCTTTGCCGCCCACAAAGTCAAAATGGTCGAGGACCTGCTCGAGAACCATGGCACCGCAGGATGCTTGGACCACCGGCCTCTGAAGCTCCGCCGCGAGCAGTCCTTCCCACTCGTCAGCATCCAGCGCGTTCCCCCAGTGGCATACGGCGATCAGATTCTGAGTGGTGCTGCAACGCACGCTGTACACGCTGTCGAAGCGCTGGCACAGGAGCCGCAGCACTCCCCGCGCAATGTAGTAGTCGGGGTCGTCCGGGTCGTCAGGCGGTCCGGTGTGCACGTTGATCATCAGAAGCCCAGCTTTCGAGAGGCAGCCTGCAGCGGCGTCGAGGGTCGGATTCTTACGTGCACTCGGCGACAATCCCTCTGCATCGAAGACGTCGAGCAAGATGACGTCATAGCGGCCATCATCAGCAGTACCCACAGCCGCTTCAGCAGCGCCGGCAGCCTCGGTAGCAACAGCAGCCTCCGCATCGGCACCGAACCCGTCAGCGTCGTCAACTGCATCGGCACCTTGCTTAGCACCTTCTGCGAGGAGCCATCGATGACGGCTTTTGAGGAACGTCGCGCACTCGCCCGCTTCGGCGGTGCATCGCGGTTCGCTCAACTCCAGGCCAAAGTACGTGGCAGCTGCCGTGATCACCTCGGGCTCGAGCTCCACCGAGTGTACCCGGCCAGCAGGCGGGAGTGCGGATGCCAGGACACGTGCGATCGAGCCGCCACCAAGGCCGAGAAGCAGCACACGCGGAGCATCTGACGTGGTGGATGTGCCACGTGCGGCCCACCCAAGCGTTAGGACACTCATGATGCGCACCAGCTCCAGCGGTTGTGCTGGCGAGAGTGACCCATCGGCAAGCACCAATGCGTCTGATTGGCAATGGCCGTCGAGGTAGAGCGTTCGCACGCCGCGCTCCTCTTCAACAGACACCATGACTCCGGTGCCCGAGCTCGGCGTCTTCATGAGAACCTTGACGTCCGGCGTGCCAGCGTAGCCCTCCGCGACCGTCGGCGATGCGCCGTAGCGAGTGGACATTAGTGCGAAAAGCAGACGCTGCCTGTGAACCTTTGGCTGTGAAAAACAAGGTGGCAAGGTGGGCCGACACAACCTGCTATACACAGGCCGTTAATCGGCAGAATGTGGAGGCGAGGCAACCACTTCACCTCGAAAGAGTACGCCACCGCTGCTTCTGCTGTCAACACAACGCGCAAGACCTCCGCTGCTGCTGCTGTTCAACACAACGCGCACGACCTCCGGACCCCCAAGCACGAGGGCCTCTATCGCTATGGACGGAGGTGTGGCCAACACAACCTGCTATTACACAGCGCGTAAGTCGGCGGCACGGGGGGAGGCCCTGGGGGAGGCGCGCAGCCTCCCCGTCCCCCTCTAGAGTAAACCAATCAAGGATGAAACCAATAGTACGGATCGGGCCGCTGTTCGCAGCGGCAACTGCCGCGGCGGCGCGCACGCGCGCGCGCCGCGGTGTCGTCTCCCCTTGGAGCAGTAGTATAACCTGACGCACATGCACCGCGCGTGGCACCCCTAGTTCATGCGGGCTTCTGCGCCCGCGCCGCGATCACGGCCGTGCGCCTTACGCGCGCTTAGTGCGCCCGAAGGCACGCACCATGCAGCCACGCACCCTCTCCGAGACATCTTATGCGCGTCCTGTCGGCGCCTCGCCTATTACTCGCCTACAGGTTACCGCCTATACCGGTTACCGCGTTCGACGTTCGAGCACTGTGTGTGGGGGTGATCCGACGCGTACGCCCCCCTCCTCCACAGCTCCACTCTGGCCCCTACGACATCGAATTGAAATTCTCGCCCGCCTCGATCGCCCGCCGGACCGCCTCGCCGGGCGGTCAGTCAACTCGCTGACCAGTGACCTCGACGATGTGCGCGTGTTCAAATGGTCTACGCATTTGAACTACGGCTTACCTTTCAATTGCGTTTTCAGTTGTTTTCAATGTACTACGCACGCGCTCTGCAACCGCTTTCATTGAAAATCGGCAGAGCAAGCTTCGAGTCGTACATGAACGAGTCGTCGTCCTCCTCGACATAACGCGTGGTCGAGCATGTTGGAGAACGGAGTTTCTTCCCTACACGGTTCATGAGAGCGGCCGCAGCACGGCACTTTGGCAAGGCATCGCACGGCATCGGGCGGCCTTCTTTCTGCTCAACAAATTGACGATGCCACTCGAGGGCGAGCAGGTTGATGCTGCGGTCTCGGGGCCCGCAAACCAGCCCCATGTCGAGCATGCGCCCAACAATGTCGAACTCTGCTGCTTCGACATCGAGCTTCATCAGCACCGTCGGTGACGTAGGGGCCGACGAAGATGGGATGCGCCGCTCCAGAATGTGGTATCGTATCCACCACGCGAGGTCAATGGCAGCAACCTCGTGCGCCGTCTGCTTCCTCCAGCTCCTGCCGTGTTGTAGTAACGAGGCGGCCCACTCCTGCCGACGTATATTGACGGGGTCGTCATAGAAGGGCAGCGTGGAATTAATCGCGGCGGCAGCTGTCTCAGTGAAGATTTTGGCGCGCCAGCCTCGTGCCTTGTAGCACGTCTCGAGAGATCGCAGCCGCGGCGAGTGATGCACGTTCGCTTCGAATGCGAATGAGCACGTGTGCTGCTGTCGATTCTCGCCCAGCATGGAGTCGAAGGCACCTGTCCATGAGAAACTGTGACCGGGAGTGCGAGTGCCAGCCAACGGGTAGGCTTGCGGCTCAAAGAGCTTGCGCGTCTGCACGCCGATATTTGCGCCTACGTCGAGGAAGACGTGAAGGCAGCCATCACCCCAATGACTGCCTGGCGAAGGCCCTTCCAGGGCGAGCTGCAGTGATGCAGCAGCTGATATTGGTACTGTACAGTATACCATTATCGCCACGAGAGCGCACAGTGCGGCGGCGCGCCCATTTGCCATGAGGGAGTCCGCGTGCGTCCCGTGTGATAAACGCCGAGGGGTGAAATGACCAGACCGCCTGGAGTACAGTCTGTGAAACGCTAGACGCGGGCCTTCCACCCAAGAAACGTGTACGCGAACTCACACACCGAGTGCGGCTCATGCCCTAACCGTGCCCGTGTAGCAAGGAGAGCGCATGACGACGGACGCACGCTGACACTCGTACTCTACGCTGCATACGAGCCATACAGCTTGACAACCTTGGTGGGCAGCGCGGGCCAGAGCTCGTCGACCGCCGCCAGAGAGCGACCATGCCGTCCGGGCCGCTCGGCGCTCGCATGCAGAGAGCGCCGAA
>Ga0210242_101962_pt1 | contig 13272 bp, 10 predicted proteins | sample ChrtobMeP5a_16mM_FD_155445 | JGI IMG/M metagenome (GOLD analysis project Ga0210242, IMG submission 155445) | Chrysochromulina tobin associated microbial communities from unialgal haptophyte culture, Seattle, Washington, United States - P5a_16mM | ecosystem: Host-associated > Algae > Haptophytes >... | reverse complement strand
ACGGCGGAGAGACCCCCCAATGGGTTCTCCCGCATCCCCCCTGTCTGGTTCCATGATGGATACCGTCCTGTAATCTGGCCCTTTCACGTTGGGTTCACAGCCGTGTAACTTTGGGCGTCACACGGCAGTACGGCGGTACATGTAGCAGCTAATTTGACCGCATGTTTATAACTTTATATGCCGTTTATGATGCTTGTTCAACATGTAGATGTGACCACACGCGCACTGGCGCACCAAACTCCAAAGCCGTAGGTACGGTACGGCGCGATTTTGCGCGCAGCCGCACCGACACTCGATACCTCTGACGCTCGATACGCGCCATACGCCAGCACAGTGCACACGCATATGACGACCTGCTCCCCCAAAGACCCATCCACACACGCACGATCCAGCCGCACACCCACTCCAGCAGATTCCAGCACGGCGACTCTGGTCAATAGAGCCGCCCCTCACTGACAACAGTCACGACGGTGGTTCGCGTGCTCGAGCGCGAGCACTATGTGCGCGGGGGATTTGGTTGCGCAATGCACGCTGCAGCGCACCACGTGCGCGCATGCGTGCCATAAGCTGGGCCTTCGCCTGTTCCACATGGCGGCGTTGCCATCGCCTGTTGGGGCGCAGCCGACGTCTGCACGAGTCCGGGCGCGCTCGTTGTGCCGCCCACTCTTGCTTGCATCTAGTTCGGGCCGCGATCGACAAAGTCGCCATCCGGCAGCGGGTCGGCCCGCCCGGCGGCACGCGACTTGCGCGACGCTCCAGAGGCCGCCGACGCGCGCGAGCGGCCGGAGCGGTGCGAGGCGTTGCCCACCGACGGTCCATCGCGGGACGCATACTGCTCCATGGCCTCCATCCGCCGCTCGACGGCCGAGGCATGCCCGATGGCACGCGCGATGCGGTCCGCCATGTCGAGCGAAATCTCCTCAATGAGCTGGCCGTCCCACAGCCGCCAAGCCTGCTTTCGATCGGCGGACCAGCGCACGGCAGCGCCCACGTCGATGCCGCAGTCGTACCGGCCCACCTCGGTCTTGCCGTCGCTGTACTGGTACGCACCAAAGCCGTCCATGCGTCCGTTACGGTACTCGCCCTCGTAGGTCGACCCGTCGGAGAATTGGTACACGCCGCGGCCCTCCTTCTTGCCAGCCTTGTACTGCCCTTCGTAGCGCGCGCCGTCGGCGAAGCAGTAGACACCCTGACCCTCCATCGCGCCGACGCGGAAGCCACCCTGGTAGACACCGCCCGCGGCAAAGCGTAGACAGCCACGCCCGTGCTTCATGTCGCGGCGCCACTGGCCGATGTATACGTCACCGCCCGCGTAGAGCATCGTGCCGTGGCCCGAGCGCTTGCCGGCGTCGAAGCCGCCTTCGTACTCGTTGCCGTTGGCGTACCATTCGCAGCCCTGGCCCTCGCGGCGGTCCGCCTTGTACTCTCCTTTGTACACCGCACCCACGATCGACTTGTAGGTGCCCTTGCCTTCCTTGCGCCCGCGCACGTAGTCGCCTTCGTATGAGTCACCGTTCGCGAACTTGTACTGCGCAGAGCAGCACACGAAGAAAAGGACCAACGCGCGTGAGAGGGAAGGCGCCGTGTAAGGAGCCAGCCGTCATGGCCACGGGCGCGAGGAGTTGGGGCGAGCGCGCGCGCGCGTGTGGCGAGAGGATGGGGAAGCGGGCCGGCAGGCCACAGAGCAAGCGCGGGGGCATCATGAGGAGGGCCGGCGCGCACATGGCCATGGCCGTGCTTGAGGTCCTCCTGCCACGTGCCCTCGTATGTGTTCCCAATAGGATAGCGCTCCGTGCCCGCGCCGTGGCGCTTGCCTCGCACCCATTCACCATCGTAAAAGGTGCCCACGGCGGACTTGTACGTGCCTTTGCCGTGCTGCACGCCGTCCACGAGCTCGCCAGTGTACAACGAGCCGTCGGCGAAGCGCACCGCGCCCTGGGTCTTCTCGCCCGTCGGCGAGGCGGTCAGGGACTTCGAAAGCGAAGGGACATTCGGCGTCGTACTGGTCTCAATGATTGCCATTGGGTCAAGCTGGCCGGGCCGGCGGCGCGTCTCTCGTGGCCGAACGCCATTGCTCGCTGTCGTCGTTGCGTTGCCCCCAGCGCTGGCACTGCGTGGACGCGCCCCGCCGGGCGTTTGCGGCGCCTCTGCTGGGCGGCCACGAGCTGCCATTATGTTGGCCTGCGCGTTCGCTTGCGTGTTGGACTGCGTGGTGTTGAGCGGCGGCGAGCCGTAGCGCGTCTGCTCGGAGCGGTACGAGGAGCGGCAAGATGAAGCCATCGACGAAGCCACCGATCGTTGGGACGCGCCGCCGTTCGCCCCCTTGAACCAGCCGGTTCCGTTGCCCTCGTCGCCTGAGCCGCCATCCTCGTCCCGGGGGGGGCTGCCAGCACGTCCCGGCGGCGCTCCCCGCACCTGCGCCTGAGCCGAGGGCGGCAGGCCGCCGCCGTTTGGCAAGTGCTGCTGGCGGTTGCCCGTGGGTGGGCCGCCTCCAGCCTTGCGCCCCGACCGGTTTGGTTGCCCCTGGGGCTTCCAGTTCGTGGGCTTGCGGGAGCCGCCCTTCGCCCCTCGCTCGGATGCCTTGCCACCCTTTCCAGAGTGGCCGGGGCTCCTCGGAGCGGGGCTCTTGCCCGCGCGCGCGCGCCCATCCATCAGGGGCTCGTCGTGACCTGTTGCGGTCTCCATAAATTCAAGCCGCTCTCGCCGAGGTGCCCAAATGTGCCAATGCGAATCCCCGATGGCCGAAGCAATCATTTCGCTGTGGAATCCGAAGGTCTGTGGGGATAATTCTGTGACATCAAAAACATCAGTCTCTGTACCTTATACTACCAGTTACTCAGTACCTACGTGGATGACTTTTTAAAGTCTACGTGTTCTTCGCCCAACGAAGGCGAGCGCGCTTTTTGATTTTTCGTCGAAGACCGAATTTTTGAGAGTGAACAAAGCCATGGAGACAGAAACGATGAATGCGATGATGCCAGTGCTGGTCGAGGTGCCGGTGAACCACGAGGTCCGTCCGATGCCCGAGTCCGTTCGCCAGAGGCTCGAAGTTCAGCAGAAGTCGGCCGAGGAGATCGCGCTTGAGACCCAGCGCAAGACCGCCAGATCCGAGATGCTCCGAGAGGCGCAACTCGAATCAATCACGGCGCGCGCGGCGCGCGAGACACAGCGCGGCGAGGAGGCCGCGGCGCGCAAGCGGCGCAATGCGGCCGAGGAGATCCGCAAGCTTGAGGCCAAGATGCTGGAAATGACGTCCAAGAGTGAGAAGCGCAAGCAGGAGCAGCTCGAGGAGTGTGAGAAGCGCAAGCAGCAGAAGCAGGCCAAGGCGGAGGCGGTGGTTGTTTCACGGGCGCAGACGCAGATGTCCCAGATCAAGAAGGGCATCGAGAAGGCGACGCGCGCGTGCGAGGCCGTGGCGAAGCGCGACAAGAAGGTGCAGGAGGTGGTGAAGAAGAGCAGCGAGCATGTGAAGCATGCTTTCGAAGTGTCGGCGCAGATGAAGGAGAAAAAAGACACGGCCCGGAGCTACGAGGCACTCGACTCGCCACACCCTGGTATGCTCGACTCGCCCCATCCCGCCGTGCGCGACTCCGAGCTAGGCGGAGCTGGGCTCGCCTCGCCGCACCCGATGGCTCGTATCTGCGAGGGGCTCGCCTCGCCACACCCCTCGGGCCCGACGACACCTCGCCTCAATATCCCGGACAGCGGCTTCGGAATGCACAAGTTTGGTACCCCTCTGGTGCCCCATTTCGACCAGTCGACGGTGGGGAAGCAGGCAAACGGCAACTCGACGACCTCGGGTGGAACCACCGGCAAGTCCCCTCGTCGGTCGGAGTCACCACGCCGTGAGTGCAGCCTACCACCCCAGCTTCCTTCGCTCCCACTCGACTCATCCGCATACCACGCCATCTCACACCGCTGACGCGCGCGCGCGGATGTGTGACACAGGTCCCAGCATGATGACTATCAGCGAGGACAAGGAGCTGCTATCGGACCACCGCTCGCAGGCGTTCGAGCGGTGCTGGTTCCGCGAGATGAATTCAATGGGAACAGGCTACCAGTGGTGCTACCAGATTCGCTTTGCCGATGGGACCCTTCGCACCATTCGTGGCTTGGTATAAGCGGAGCGATGCCACGGCTTTCGTTTACGGCTGCGGTCGAGAGACCTTTGCCAACGATTCGAGGTACGCGTGCCCTACCCCGCGATCTGACGAGTTTCTGAGTTTGTGGTCTCCAATTCTTCTCCCACGCAGGACTACGACATTTTTGGAGTCTATGCAGAACGACAAGAGTGATTCGACTTCTTCAACGATGCTTGCTAGGCTGAGTAGCACATTCTATTCAGGCGCGCCCACCATCTCGAACCCGCGCACGCCCTAAGCCCCGCCTGTCCTTGTACCCTCTGCCCCGGTGTTTATCAACACCATTCAGACGAGATTCACGTGTCAACACATATACTCAGCAACAGCACCCAGCATTCGCAAACGAATATTAGCTCAATATTGTCCCGTTCCGGCGCACACCGGTCGCGCATGCACGCACGGCGGCGGCACGCGCCCCAGCACGTTTAACGCATAACGGCACCGGTGACCGGACCGCACTAAGACCGCACCGGTCGCACGGCCGCATGTCGCACGGGCGACAACTTTTACTTTACGTACGCCAGGAGCACCGACGGTGGCGCCGCGGCCCCGTGGGCGGAATCCGGAAATCAAGACGATGCCGTCTAGTTGTAAGTATCTAGTATGAACGTTCTTAAGTATGACGAGACGCGGCGCGTGTAGCGGCCCGCGTGTGAGGTCGGACTGGTGTAGTAAGAACCAAGAAGCAAGAACGGTACGTTGAGTGAGTTGAAGAACGGTACGTGCCTACGTCGTAGCGTATTAACGCGCCGTTAGTGGGTTAGTAAGTACGGTAACACAGTCACGCCGTAACGGCGGCGGGGGCGCGCCGAACGACCCTCCTCTAGGGTCCGCCGTGGCCTCACCCACGGCCACGTCCCACCAGACTCGTCAGCATACGAGATACGTACATTGGAACCGATACGCGATTGTATTGGAGACGCACGGGGTACGCAGTGCGGCGCGCTCGCTGCCGCCTTGCCAAGTCTCGCCCTTAGCCTCACGGCATGGTCTGCGCCCTCAGCCTCACGGCGTGGTCTGCCCTCAGCCTCATGGCATGGTCTGCACGGCGCTGAGCTCACGGGCCATGTTCTTCTGGTGTGACTCGAGTGTGCCGCCCCCGATCTCAAGCAGCTTCGCGTCGCGCCAGAGCCGCTCGACGACGTACTCGCCCATGTAGCCGTAGCCGCCCATGACTTGCATCGCCCGGTCGGCAATATTCTTGCCCATCGTCGTGCAGTACAGCTTGACGCCGTCCGTGTCGAGTCGATTGCCCGCACTCTCGAGGTCGAGATTGTTCGCTGTCTGGTACAGATAAGTCTTGCCGGCCATGTACTCGGCATACGAGTCGGCAATGTGGCGCTGGATCTGCCCGAAGCTATTGAGGCTCTGCCCGAACGCCTTGCGATCGTTGGCGTACCGGTTCATCGCCTGAAGGGAGCGGCGCGCGATTCCCACAGCCATGGCCGCGAGCACGACGCGTTCAATCTCCAGGTTGCGCATCATGCAGATGGTTGCACCGCCTTCGACGCCGACGAGACTTGTGGCGGGTAGCCGCACCCCATCAAAGACGAGCTCCGCGGTTGGCGACGCGCGCATGCCGCACTTGTCCTTGAGCCGCTGCCCAAGGGAGAAACCATTCATGCCTTTCTCGACGAGGAAGAGGGAGATTGCCTTCGACGGTTTCACCTCCGGACCGGCCGTGCGGGCGTACACGAGGAAGACGTCGCCCAGCTCGGTGTCTGAGACCGCGCCGTTGGTGATCCACATCTTGGCACCCGTGAGCACGTACGAGCCGTCCGCCTGCTTCTCCGCCTTTGTTGTCATGCCCAGCACGTCGGTGCCCGCGTGTGGCTCCGACATGCCCATTCCGCCGATCATCTCGCCCGAGCACGTGGGAGGCAGCAGACGCGCCATCTGCTCCTCCGTGCCGTTACGCGCGAGGTTGTTGACGAAGAGCTGCGAGTGCGCCAGATACGACAGACAAAAGGCGGGGTCCGAGTAGGCCAGCTCCTCGTGCACAATGCACGCCGCCGTTGCGTCCATGCCAGCACCTCCGTACGCCGGATCCACCGTCACGCCGAGCAGCCCGAGCTCGCCCGCACGCCGAAACAGCCCGTGGTTGAATGTCTCGCTGCGATTGTGCTCGAGTGCCTGCGGCTCCACCTCCTGCGCGGTGAAGCTAGCGACCATCTCGCGGAGCGCACGATGCTCCGGCGAGGGGTTAAACAGGGTCGAGTTGAGCTCCTCGGTATGGGAGGCGGCAGAGGCGGCGGGTGCGGTTGAAAAGAGCCGGCTGGCGCGCGTGACGGCCCGCACGGCCAGCGGGGAACGGCGCGCTGCGATCATTGCCAAGGTGACAGCGCCCGTGATGATTTCGGTACACTCCGAAGTCTCGTCAATTCGAGAAAAGCTGAGAAAAGCGAGCGCAGGGCGACATGCTAGCAAGCAAAGAATGCGCAATGCGTTTTCGCCCGCCCCCGAGCCCACGGTGCGTCGCGCGCGCGTCGTGCGCTCTCGGGCGTCCACGGGGTCCCTTGCACGGGGTTTCAGACTGAGGAAAATCAGAGTTTATATACAGAGATCAGAGAATCAGAGATTACAGATTTGCCACATACTGATACTCACATTGTCAGACGACCTACAGACGACCTACAGACGACCGGCAGTCGCGAGTCCGCGGGAGGACCCGCCGCCGCGCACGAGCGGGCCGATGCGCGATGGGTCCGATGAGCGATGTGCCCGTCGGCGGCTCGGCGCCGCGCGCGCGCCCGCGCGCGCGCCCCCGCGTCGCGTCCCCGGTCCGGAACCGGAGGAGCGTCTAGAAGATCACGGGTCGTTACAACCCGCTCTCAAGCGCTCAACGCCATGCCGTCACGCCGCCATGCCGTCAACGCGCAGAGCACAAGACCATCAAGACGATTTATTGGGATTAAGGTTATAAATGTAAATTATTAAATTTTTAAATCCGAGATTCCGATTCCGATATGGTTGAAATATAATGAACTACGACGTTCAATAACCACATCGAGAATTCGAGAAGCTGCGCGTCGCGGGGAGCCCCTGTGAGCGACCGTGTCGTACCCTGGTCACTGCATCACTCGGCCCCTCCGCGCTTGCAGTCGGCCTCGACCGAAGGCGAAGCTTCATGCCTTGGGTCACCGCGCCCCTTGGACGCCCCTCCAGTCCCGGCCGCCCCGGCCGCGACACGCGCTGTACCGGCACGCCTTCTAGCCGAGGAGCGGCGCGCCCACGACGGGCGCTTCGGCGCTGGCGGCGGCGTCGGTGAGCTCGAGAGGCTGCACGAAATCGAAGCCGTCGGGCATCACCTCGTTCAGCAGCTTGGACGAGCACACGCACCTGAGGAGGGAGGCCATGAGAGGCCATCAGCATGCCAATCAGAGGCGCCATCATCAGTGGGAATCAAAGGTACGCAGGCGTGGTTCCACGAGCTCCCACACGTACTCGGACGAGAGGTCAGTGTCGGGCAATCTTTGGCAATCAGTGGCACCACACGTACTTGGACGAGAGGTCAGTGTCGGGCCCGTCGGGCACCTCCGGGTGCTTGCAGTGCGCGATGAGTTGGGAGAGCCGGAAGTTGTGGCCGGCTACGTTGAGGCGCTCCTCGGGGCGCGGCGTGATCAGGCACTGGCGAGTGGCGGCGATGATGTCGTCCACGTGCACCATGTTGACGCGCTTGTTGCCGTTGAGCACGCCGCCGGCCGACGTGTATGTCGAGAGGCAGGTGCAGATACCTGTGGGGAAGGCGATGCGCAGTGGTGAGCCCTTGCATGCAGATCGAGCTCTGGGTGCAGCAATGGCCCGAAGAGCACGCCGCCGGCCGACATGTATGACGAGAGGCAGAAGCGCTCGGGTTTACCTCGGGGGGAGCGCCGCTCCCCAAAGATGCCCGAGACTGTGAGGACGGTCGCGCCGCGCTCGAGCACGAAGGCCTCGGCCGCCGCGCGCCCTACGCCCTTGACCGGCGTCCGCTCATCCACCACTTGGCCGGGCGTGTCGACATGGTACACCGACGTCGACGAGTAGAAGAGGACGGTGCGCACGTGCGAGAGGTACTGCTCCCAGAAGGCCTCGGGCGCCGCGCCGAGGGCAAAGGTGACCACGACGGCGTTGAGGCTCTCGGGCGGGGGCAGGTTCGCCCACGACCCCGGCTCGCTCAGCTCGAAGGCGACGTGTGGCGCGCGCCCCTCGAGAGGTACTGGGCGGAAGTACGGCGGTTTCTTGTCGAGCTCGGTCGTCGGACGGTGCGTCACTACCACGGGAGTGCCCTCATCGATGAGACTGTTGGCCAGGCGCGAGCCGACCCAGCCCGCGCCGAGAACGAGAACCGCGCCATTGCCGCTGCCGCCGCCGCCGTCCGCCATCATTGAAGGATGGTGCGGTATTGCGGCACTCGCGTCTTGAAACATCATCGGCAACGTGGCTCTGCCCCGATGGCACGCGGCCTTGACGTGCGGACCGGCTCCCGAACAGAGCGCACGTGTCGTGCGCGCGCCGCTCGCCGTGCGGCAGCCCAGAGCGTGTGAGCGCACCAGACGGCGCGTGCCTCCCCCTCCTCCTCCGGTGGTTCGCTGCATGAGCGCCGAAGCCGGAGAGAGGAGCGCGGCGAAGATGGCGAGGAAGAGCCAGGACGAGGCACGGTAGGCCCGCATCACCGGGCAGCGTGAGGGTGCAGAGGTATTGGGTGCCATCCCGAGTGGCATGTTGTTTTCCGAGTTGTTTGCGGCGATCTCGAGACTTCCGGAAGAGAAGATCACGAAAAACAGCTGATGAAGAGGGAATCGTCTGACTTGACTCTTGCCGGCGCATGCCGGCGGGACTGATAGTTTGGTAGTGTGAGAGATACATGTAGTTTAACTAAAGGAGTCCGCGCAAGCCAGCACACGCCTACATCTCTCTTGCGTCTCGGCGTACGGCGACGGCCTACTAGCGTCGATACTAGCGGGACACGCCAGCACACCGTGTGTTGTGCCTCGTGCGTCCACACGGGTTCAACTTCATGTGCGATGTCGGATGTGGACTCCCCCACTAGCACTAAGTACTCGCTCCCGGTTCCGCTCATCGCCCCTTTTTGTAGCCGTCGAGCCGGATGACCTGTGTGGGCGGCACGTGCAGGTCCTCGTTAATGCGCGAGGACAGGTACTGGTTGAGGAGCGCCTTAAGCTCGCCGTTTTGGCGCTGCAGGTCGCCCACCTCGGTGATCATGCCGCTGCGCGACTTGAGGAGGGAGTCGTACTTGTGTAGCGCCTTCTCAAGCGCATTCCACACGCGGAAGGTCTTGTCCGAGATGATCGACGACATGCGCTCCCAGAACTCGCGTTCCTCGCGTCGCGTCCCCTCCTGGCCGGCATCCTTGGACGACTTGGCGGCGGATTTGGGCCCGTCGCCACTCTTGGAGGCCTGATGCTCCTCGACAAAGGCCTTGATGGCTTTGATGGCGTCGTTCGGGTGGATGAGCTCGTGGTTATCCGCGTCCGCCAGGAAGTAGGAGAGTAGCTTCTCCACGTCGCCCGCGCCCTCGACCCCGAGCACCTTGAGGATCGAGTCGATCTTGAGGAGGTTCTGCTCGTCCGAGGGCAGCGGCTCGAGTAGCTTCTGGATCTTGCCCTCGACGAGGAAGCCCGCCTCGTTGCAGAGCATCTCGAGCATGTGCTTGATGTTCTCGTTGTCCATCTGGCCGCGCGAGATCGGCCCCGACTCGCCGTCCGCGTCCGTCGTGCCGCCTGTGCGACTCGCCGCATCGCCTCCCGAGTGGAAGATGTGCTCCGACGGCGGCAGCCACGAGAGGCCGAGCTGCTGCTCATGGATAATTTTGTCCGCCTGGAGGACCTTGCGCATCAGGTCGGTCACCGCCTCCTCGTTCATCTGCCACAGGTCGCGGTACCGCTTCGTGTCCGCAATCTCAAAGTGCTGGAACTTGTTCTGCAGGTCCTTGAACTGGTCGGTGATGCGCTTGTACTCGTCGGTGAGGTCAGCGTTCTCCTGCTTGAAGCGGCGCTCCTCGCGCGCGTAGCGCGCCTTGAGCGTCGAGAGCAGGTCCGCCATGCGCGTCAGCCGCTTCTTCTGCTGCTTGATCGTGCTCGTGTTCTCCGAGTCGCGTTCGACGAGCACTCGGTAGTTGTAGTCGAGCTTCTCCTGGTTGAGCTGGTACGTTGCTCTCATCTCCTCGAGCTGCTGCTCGAGCGTGGCGACCTCGGTCTCGAGCTTGATCTTGAGGATGTTGTAGTCCTCGAGGTCCTGCACGCGCTGCGCCTCGAGCTGCCGCTGGTCCTCGTCCACGCGCCGGCGCCGAGCCTCCATGTACTGCTCCTCCTTGTCGCCACGCTTCTTCATGAGCGCGTAGAGCTCCTCCTTGTTCGCCGACATCAGCTCGGCGCGCTCCTGCATGAAGGCGGTCTCGATCTCCTCCAGCTCGTCGTCAAAGGTGCGTCGCAGATTCGTGAACTGGCGCGTCATGCGCTCGAGAAGCAGCTCCACGTCGTCGCTCTGCCGCTTTAGCGCCTTGACGTACTCGTCGTCCTTGGCCTTGAGCTCGGCCTTGAACTCCTTGATCAGCCGGTCTTTGGCCTGGATAATGCGCTCGCACGAGTCACGCTGCAGCTCGATCTCCGCGAAGAGCTCCTGCGGGATCTCCTTGTCGAAGAGCGCCGACCACTTCATAGCCACCGCCGCATTCTGCCGCGCGCTCGACTCCGCCTCGTATAGCAGCTTCTGCCGCCGCCCCTGCCGGTTGACCTCCTCGTTGATGCGCCGCTCATTCTCGCGGCTGTCGCCCACGATGCGCACCTTGGTCACCTCGAGCGCGCCGTTGCTTTTCAGCTTGTTGATCCGTGCGCGGCTGTCGGAGATCTGCGCCTGCGAGCGCGTCTCCTCATCCTCCTTGCTCCCATCGCCGTCGCCACCAGCGCCCTCACCCTTTTGAGCTCCTAGCTTCTCCTTGATCCGCTGCCGCCGCGCTGCGATGCGCTCTTCGCGTCCCATTGGGGGCGCAGGCTCCTCCATGACCTCTTTGTGCTGCAAAACAGCAACGGAGCCTCGGCCGGTCAGTCAGAGCAGGCAACTGCCGACACGGCGCGAAACCGCACAGGCTGTGCATCGAAACTCGCGGAACAGGTGGTAGACAAATCGTTCAAATTTCGCCGTCCCTGTAACCGTTCACGACTTTTCGATGCGCGACGTCGTCGATCCGGGTTTGGCCGTGCTGACGGCCGCGTGGCAGGCGGCGTGGGCCGATTTTTTGTCGAACCGCGTCGGATTAGCCGAGCGCCGTGCGGCACCCTTCCTTCACGCGCTGCCTGAAAAGCTGGCCGTGCGTCTAGAGGCGGCAGACGACGACCATGCCGACTCTTTGGTGATGTTGGCAGACCTTTCACACCTCGCTGGTGCCGTTCGAGGCGAGGAGGCGCTGCTGCGCTTATCGCTGACCGCGTACGACACACACCTTGGGCTGAATCCGTCGAACTTTGCTGCCATGCGCATGCGCGCTGAGACGATGCTGCGCCTGCGCGACTATGCTGGAGCCTTTGCAGCCTTTAATACGCTGTACGCGGCCTCGCTGGCCGAGGCGACCGGCGAGGTGGCGCCGTTCCAGCTCATCCATGATGCGGAGTGCATCGAGGACGCCGTGCGGCTGGGCGCCGATGCGGTGGCGTTGGACCACGCGGCCTCGTGGCGTGCGCTCGCCGATGAGTTGTGCCGCGGCGCGGGCGGTGATGCTACAGCGCGCATCGCTGTGGAGGAGCTTAGCCCCAGCCAAAGGGCTTTGCTGGGCAACCACGGCACGCCGCTGCCGCTGCCCCCTACCTCTGCGGACGCGAGGTCGGCAAACGCGCTCGGGTCGCCTCCCGCGCCGCCGGCACTGCCGTCTCTCATAGCGCCGCACGCGCTGTCGCTGGTTCCGCCAGCCTTGCAAGCACCCGTGGCGCCGGCGCCACTGCCGCGCGCGCTGCGTGCCGGCATCGACTGGGCATGGGCGACGCGCGAGTACGCCGAGCAGCGCACGGTGGTGATCGACGACCTTCTCTCACCCACTGCGCTCCGCGCGATCCAGGCATACGCCCGGCACGGGGCTCATTTCCGCACGGTCCGCAAGGGCTATCTGGGCGCCTTCCCTTCGGACGGCACGGTGCACCCCTTACTGCTCGCGCTCGCGGAGGAGCTGACGGCCGCAGCGCCGGCCCTCTTCGGCGTTCACACCCTCGCCCTCTGGTGGATCTTCAAATATGACGAAACCAACCCTTCGGGCATTGGCATTCACGCGGACCCCGCGGCTGTGAACATCAATCTGTGGCTCACGGACGACGTGGCGTGCGAGGAGGGGGGCGGGCTCACCATCTACTCGTACGTGCCGCCGCTCGCCCTCTCCACCCCCAAAGTGAACCACGAATTTGAGAGTGAGGCGGCGGAGCAAGCTCTTCGCGCGCAGCTCGTTGCCGCCGGCAGAGTACGGACCATCGGCTACCGGTGCAACCGCGCGGCCATCTTCGTGTCGGATCAGTACCATGAGAGCCTCCCATTTCGCTTCCGCCCCGGGTACGAGCACCGGCGTGCCAATCTCACGATGCTCTTTGGCGACCGCTGGAGCAGCGCGTTGCAACAGTCCATGCAGCAGTCGGCGTCCTCGGGCGGTGGCTGTGCCGAAGCCGGTGATGAGCGGGCGGCCGCCGGCGGCGGCAGCGTGCCGCGCGCCGCTGCGGAGTCGGCGTTCGATTTGTTCGACGGCTGATGGGGTATCAGACTCGTTGCGGCTGATGTAGGCGGGACGGGGGGCCTGACGACTGTGCCCGTGGTCATTTTTCTCTCACCGACTTTCCCATCATAGACAGACTCCCCTTGGGCCCTTGCCCCTTGCTCCCTTTCCCGGGGTTCAGACGGACAAACGAGGTATCCGGATACTGTACTTTGTAGTTTATCCGTTAACGAAACAAACCAACACAGCGCCAGAACGTGCGGCGCGCGCAACAGCGCCGACGAGTGGGGCAAGCGGGCCCGTTGCAGCGGTCCTGGCCGGAGCGCGCAGAAGGAACAGGGTCGCCACATACGACGAGACCAGCCACAGGACGGGAACGCGCAAACCAAAGATACCGCACATCGCCGACGCGAGAACTGCGACAGGCAGGCTAACGGAAGA
>Ga0210242_101958_pt1 | contig 13283 bp, 12 predicted proteins | sample ChrtobMeP5a_16mM_FD_155445 | JGI IMG/M metagenome (GOLD analysis project Ga0210242, IMG submission 155445) | Chrysochromulina tobin associated microbial communities from unialgal haptophyte culture, Seattle, Washington, United States - P5a_16mM | ecosystem: Host-associated > Algae > Haptophytes >... | reverse complement strand
CGATGGCGGGGGTGGCGAAGGAGGGGGAGACGGCGGTGGAGACGGCGGTGGGGATGGCGGCGGAGGCGATGACGGAGGTGACGATGGTGGAGATGGCGGAGGCGGCGATGACGGAGGTGATGGCGGAGGCGGCGAAGGCGGCGGAGATGGTGGTGGTGACGGCGGTGGAGATGGCGATTGGGACAGGGATGGCCATGGCGGCGGAGGCGATGCCGGAGGCGACGATGGCGGCGGAGACGACGGCGGAGGCGATGGCGGGGGTGGCGAGGGCGGTGGCGAGGGCGGTGGAGACGGCGGTGGGGATTGCGGCGGAGGCGATGATGGAGGAGGCGATGGTGGTGGCGATGGAGGAGACGGGCGTGGAGGCGATGGTGGAGGCGATGGTGGTGGCGCTCCTTGGAGTTTGGTCGGGTAGGAGTTCAAGCACATCATGAGCATCGAGGAGCTCATGCGCGCGCACCCTGCGCATCCGGGGTGTGACAAGCATGGGGAGGGTTTGTCAGGAGATGGCGTCGTGTATGTCGAGGGCAAAGCACTTACCGTTGGTGCGCACCAATACTGCCCGAGGGTGTACCGCGGGCAAGGGGTGCCAGTTGGTTTGGAAATTCACGCGCGAGCTCATCGGCATTCTCGTCACGAGCATGAGCATATTCGGCCTTCAGGCGCTTGCAGTATCGCAAAGAAAAATGTTCGCGCGGGGAAGAGACGATTACAGCGCAATCACAACCATTCTTCATGCGATTTACCCTTGGCCTCCACTCCTTTGGCGTTTGAGGGGGGTTTGTGTGGAGGGTTACGGGTGGATAAAAGCGCCCGGTCGCGGTGGCGGTGGAATTTGGTGTCGCTACTTCCGTACTGTTCCGGAAGATAAGGAAACTACACGACATTGGGGCTTACGGCGTTGGCTTGGCGAATGCTGCTGCCCGAGCAGCCCGTGGTGTTTGCGACCAAGGACCACGAGGCCGTTGTGCTTGCGCTCGGCTACGCGGAGACGACGCGCAAACCGCCACCTCCCGAGCCGCCACCGGATGGTCCGTAGACCGAGAAGGGTGCGCGCCGCTGCGGCCGCCGCCGCCGCTCCCAATGGCAAGTGAGCCGCCGCGCGGCACGCTCGCCTTGAACTGCTCAGCGCGGTCCAGTCGCGCATCACCTCGGGCGGCATCAGCGGCGCGGCCGTCGGGGCGGAAGTCGACGACCCGCCCCGCGAGCGCCACGAGCTGCTCGGCGATGCGTCGACACGTGGCCTCGTCCTTCTGGCGCGTGACCGCGTGGCGCGCGGCCTCGTGCTCGGCCGCGGCCTCGCGCTCGCGCGCGCGCCGCTCTGCGTGCTCCTGCCTCGCGCGTGCCCGCCCCGCGCGCGGTCGTGACGCGCGCCGCGCGAGCGCCGCCAGGAACGCCGCCTCGGCAACTCCACCGCCGGTCCCGAAGCTCGCGATTGTGGCGCAGGGCGTCCTTCTCCTCTCGCCGCTTGGCGCGCAGCCGACCACACCGAGGAACTGCTTGACCTCGGGGTCCATCGACGCGGCCGAGGGAAGGTTTGCCTCGAGCTTCGGCTGGCGCTCCGCCGCACCCCCTTTGAAACGCGCATCGTGGCAGCGGCCACGTCCGTCCAAGGAGGCGGCTTGTCGCTCTCCAGCCGGCGCAGCGTCAACTTGGTCTCGTCGCACGCCCTGCTGCTTGCTCGAGGGTGTGGAACTTGTGGGACTTGGCGAGCGTGGCCGCGGGCTTCGTGAGCACCTGTCAGCTCGAGACGCAGCTTCGCTTTCTCGTTCTCCTTGCAGCTGCTGCTTGGTCCTTGTAGACGCCATCTCGTCCTCCTTGTAGCTCGGCCCGCCTCTCGGAAGCCGTCGATCCTCGAGGAGCTTGGCGGGCTCGAGCTGGCGCAGCGGCGCGCGACCATCGCGCGATGGTTGCCACATCATCGCGAAGAGCTAATTTCCGGTCACTCGTGCGCGGAGACAGATTCGTCGGGTGGGAAACCACCGAATTGCTGTTATCATCAGAGGTGGTCCGCCCCATCACGACGAAGAAAACCATGTGCGCAATGCCGATGTGCTCCACCAAGCTCTATCCGCTATCGCCAACTCGTCCGACAACCTGCTCGACGACGACGAGCTCATCGAGGTACTCTCCAAGTCCAAGATCACCGCCGTCCAGGTCAACGAGAAACTCACCACCGCCGTCGACACCGACATCCGCATCAACGCGGCGCGCGAGGAGTACCGGCCCGCCGCCCGCCGCGGCGCGCTCCTCTACTTCATGGTCGTCGACATGGCCTCGATCAACAAGATGTACATGGTGTTGCTCCAGCAGGTCCTCGAGCTGCACGACCTTTCGGTCAACCACTCCGAGAAGGCGCCAATCGCCGCCAAGCGCATCATCAACATCATGGACTACATGACCAACTACGTGACGCGCTACATGCACCGCGGCCTCTTCGAGCGGCCCAAGAAGATCTGGACGCTTATGCTCGCGATGACGATCCAGCAGATTGCGGGCACCCTCTCGGCGACGTACGCGGGCAACCTGCTCAAGGCTGGTGGCGCTCTCGACGCCAAGTCCGAGAAGCCCGTGCCCGCCAAGTGGATGCCTGAGTCGGTGTGGCTGAACTGCATCGCGCTCTCGCGCACCGTTGGGATGCTGCGCGACCTGCCCGATAACCTCGAGCGCTTCAATGATCTGTGTGGGAGGCGTGGTACGATCACGACGCGCCCGAGACGCGGCTCTTCCCCGACTACAACGAGCGGCTCGACCAGTTCGAGAAGATGCTTATCGTGCGCGCCATCCGCGTGGACCGCGCGCTGCTGGCCGTCGACACGTACATCGCCTCGTCGCTCGGCCGTGACTATCTGCTCGTCGATCCGCTCGACATTGCCAAGGTGCACGTTGAGGCGAGCGCGTACGTCGCCGATGATCACCATCCTCTCGATGGGCTCCGACCCGACGGGCAAGATCCTCGACCTCGCGCGCAGGCGCAAGAAGCGCGTCGAGGGTATCTCGATGGGCCAGGGCCAGGAGCCGCCCGCGCGCAAGCTGCTCGAGGTGGGCATCACCGAGGGCATCTGGGTCATGCTCCAGAACTGCCACCTCGGCCTCTCCTTCCTCGGCGAGCTCACCGAGTGGGTCAAGGCGCTTCCAAAATTGGAAGACACGTCGCCGGGCTCGGTGCAGCCCGTTCTTCCGCCTGTGGATCACCGCCGAGCCCAACCTCGACTTCCCCATCGCGCTGCTGCAGAAATCTCGATCAAGTTTACGAACGAGGCGCCCGCGGGCATCATGCTCGGCGTGCGCAACACGTACCCACGTGGCACAACCAGGACAAGCTCGACTCGGTCAGCGACCCGAAGTGGAAGACGATGCTCTTCGGGCCAAACTTTATGCACACCATCGTGCAGGAGCGGCGCAAGTTTCGCCCGCTCGGCTTCATTATCCTGTACGAGTTCTCGCAGGCCGACCTCTCGGCGTGCGTCACGTACATGCAGAACCACCTCAACATGATGGCGGCCAAGCGACGTCCCGTCGACTGGATCACGGTCAACTACACGGTGTGCGACGTGCAGTATGGAGGCAAGATCACGGACGATTGGGATCGGCGCCTCTTCAACACGTACGGCAAGTCGTGGCTCAACGTCATCGCCTTGGCGATCTCGAAGTACAATCTGTCGATGCTCGTCGACCTGGAGGCGGTGGGCGATTCGCTGCTCTCGCTCCCCATCGAGGTGGTGGGCGGTTCGCTGTTCTCGCTCCCCCTCACGGCCATGTGCCTCGCGCCCGGCATCAAGCCCTCGGCCGATGCGCTCGATTACGGCGACGCCTTCATCAACCACACCTACTCGCTGCCGCTCACCAACTTCAACCCTTCGCACCTGCCTGCCAAGTTTGAGGTCATCGACGAGGCGCCGATGCTCAAGGCGATTGGCGAGCATGAAGTGACGCCGCACTATGGCCCGATCGCGGCCCCAAGGGGAAGGTGGACGTGTTGCCAGCTTCACCGCGCGCCGGCTCGGCCCGATGTCGCTGCCGCTCTACGTGCGCATCGTGAGCCTCGAGGAGGCGGCCTTCCAGGTGGAGCTCAATGCTATAACCATCCATCGGGGCGCCAGGTGGTGCTCGCGCAGCAGCCCAAGCTCGACTGGGGCAAGGCGTTTTCGACAGTTGTGAGCAACAGGAGACGTCTTCGAGGCATTGCTCCGCCGGAGTGATGGTCCCTTCGCACTCACCGAGAAGGAGTTTTCAATGGCGCCCGGCGAGAAGCGCGAGCTCGTGCTCACCGCACACACGGACGACACCGTCAAGACGACCAACGACCTGATCTTGCAAATCAAGCACGCGCCGGAGGTGGTGGTCGCGCTCGTGGCGATGGGCATTGGCGCAACGAGCTCGGCGTCGCGCAACATGGCGAGCATCTCCTTTGGGGGGTGCTTCTCTTCGCGCATTCTCAATGAGGAGTTCACGCTTTTGAACAAGGGCCGACGGCCACAGGTGCTCACGTGGGTCAACCAGGTGACCATCCCACCGCCCAAGGACAAGAAGAATCCCGATGCCGAGAGGGCGAAGATGCCCATTCCCGTCGTCAGCGTCACGCCCGCTAAGGCGATCATCGAGCCGGGTGCCTCGTGCGTCTTCACAGCCCAGGCGCTCTCGACGACTGTGGGCGAGCGCGTGGGGCGCGGATGGCGCGGGCGCTGGCGCGGGCGCGGGCGCGGCGGGCGCGCGCGCCGCTGCGGGCGGCGCTGCCAGCCGCGCGCGCGCTGCGCGAGTAGGCCCACCGGCTGATCAACTTGTTCGCAAGCGAGCCCTCGGGGCGCACGTACCTGCTCTCGCAGCCCGGGCTGATCCAACGGCTCTGCTGGCAGCTCACCAGCGCGGCGGTCGATACGGTCGCTAGACAAAACTGCCTGGACGCCCTTCAGAAGCTTTCCCCGCGCCGGCAGCCGCAGTATGCGATGATCCAGTCGGGCGTGATCGCCTGGCTCGTGACTCAGCTGGCGGACACTGACGCGCTCTCGCAGTACGCGATCGAGTACGGCACGGCGCTCATCTTGAACCCCTCGCTCGCTCAGAAGGGCCGGACCAAGTGCGTTTTGTCAGAGCTCGACATCCTCGGGGTCCTCTCACAGTTCATGATCCACGCTCGTGTAGCACGTGGTGTAGCATCGAAGTCCGCGTATTGGGTAGCGCGCTGTAGCTCATGGCATGTGGATACGAGCCCTATACAGGTGGAGGAAGATACCAAAGTGGAGCTGAGGTTGAGTTTCTAACATCTCGATTTTCATTTTGACCCCCTCCGGGGCGTTTGCTGGGTGACCTATGGAGTATGGTGTTCTAAGATCTACGACTCGATTCCGTGTTAACTTCGGGCGTCCGAGCCGCTAAGGCTCCCCAAATTGCCACGCGAGCGGTCACTCTGTCCACGTGAGCGGGTCCGCCGGGGCCCTCCCGCAGCTGCTATGTCTTGCGCGTGCGGGTCTTTGACCTTCTACGGACCGAATGGCGCGTGTGAAGTCGGACCCGAAGCGTCAGACGGGGGAGGGGGGACGGGCTTCGCGAGCCGCTAAGGCTCCCCAAATTGCCACGCGAGCGGTCACTCTGTCCACGTGAGCGGGTCCGCCGGGGCCCTCCCGCAGCTGCTATGTCTTGCGCGTGCGGGTCTTTGACCTTCTACGGACCGAATGGCGCGTGTGAAGTCGGACCCGAAGCGTCAGACGGGGGAGGGGGGACGGGCTTCGCGAGCCGCTAAGGCTCCCCAAATTGCCACGCGAGCGGTCACTCTGTCCACGTGAGCGGGTCCGCCGGGGCCCTCCCGCAGCTGCTATGTCTTGCGCGTGCGGGTCTTTGACCTTCTACGGACCGAATGGCGCGTGTTCGGACTCGAAGCGTCAGACGGGGGGGAATCGCGGGTCACAATTTGGTATCGTGCTGACCGGATCTGAGGCTGAGCAATTTGTGTGAGGTGAGGCCGGGCTTGTCACCAAATTTAAAGGGTAAGTATGGAAATTGAACTTTCACACCATCATTCACGCCGTTTCAAGCGCGGACTTTTGCGAGCGCGACCAAAAATCGTGCCGGCTCTCTCTCCCTCGGCGGCCCTGAACACATGCCGCGGCGGAAAAAGCAACACGTGCATCTGAAGAAGGCGGCCGAGAAGAAGAAACAACGCAGCAACGGCGTGGCGTTCAAGAAGCCGCCGGGCTATGCTGCGGTCGTGCAAAATGCGATTCGCGCTACGCCGGTGGCGATTCCTCGGATGTGCAAGCTTCTGCGGCTCGAGGCGACACGCTCCATCCTCTTGTGGGTGGGGTGCGGCTGCGGCGAGGAGATTTTTGCCATCCTCCGCCGGGTGAGACACCTCTATGTTGTGGCCCTGGAGCACAACAAGGACGACCTCGCGACATTCCGAACCACGCTCGTCAAGGCGACGGGCGTGGTTCCAGTCGCTAAGAAGACCGACGTTTTCGCGCTGAGACGGAATGGCGCCAAGGTGCGTCTCGTGCATGGGGATGCGGGCTTGTTGAGCAACGAAGAGTTGGCCGGTCTCGCCCCAGGCCGTTTCACGCACTTGTTTTCGTTCGCCATCGGCCCGACTGGCCCTTGCGGCTGGGCGCTTCACAATCGCCTGGTCGAGTTCGGATGGCAGGAGGGCTTGCGCGCCGTCTTGCCACTGAACATGTGGCAGTCGGCCGGGTTTCTGCCCCAGACCCTCGCGTCCATTGGCGACGTCCACAAGGCGAGCTGGTACACCTCGGGGGCGGCCCAGACCTTCGCCTTTGTGGCGATCGACCTACCGGCCTCAAAGCCGTTGACGGTCGGAGCCAAGGTCCGGACGCGCTTCCAGGACAACACTGGCAGGCCGGACCCACCCACGAGCCACCAGATCTATATGGGGAAGGTGACGAAGACCTCCGACGACGGTTTCTTCGTCGACGTGAAGTGCGACCGCGACCAGACGATCAGCGAGCGGACACCCCAGTGGTGGGCGAGTCTCGCCGTCGAGGAGCAGGAGCAGGCTCGCTGGACGCGAGGTGCATAGGGTGTCCGGGGCGCGTCCCGGGAGGCACGGCCGCTCTAACGAAGTAGCGTGGAGAGGTGGATGCGTGTGAGATGCCAAATGTGCCCACAGTCGCCACCGTTGATTATGTTCGGGTCCCCCTTGAGTCGAGCGTATAGAGGCGTGCGTTGAGAGAGTGTCTGACGAGACAGTTGTGAATCCCCACCATTTAAAATTCGCTCGGTCGTGTACGAGAATTCTGAGAGACCCAAAGCAAGAGAGCGGACCGGACTGAGTATAGAACAATAGATTCGGCTATCGGCTTCGTTAGATGAGGATAGAGCAGGGCCCTTGGGTGGGAAATAACAAAATATATAACCATATGTAATATCGACTGTTCTGCATTCGACACTCATGCAACAAACAGCATACCCATGTGTTCCGCTCGCGTCTGTGCATGTGATAGCTGTATAACCCCGCTGTATAACCTCTCGGCAGCCCCTCCCGATGAGCAATCATGATGTAATCATGATTAGGATGATGAGACACATCAGGACATCACGGGCGCTCAGCCGGTGATGCAAATGTTAGCTGGCGATCAAGCGCGCACGGCGCGTGCCCGAGCGAAGCGTGGGGCGCCGCCTCTCTGCTGCCCCTCTCGATGAGAAATCACGTTGTAATCATGATGTAATCATGATGCAATCATGATGCAATCAAGATCAGGCTGATGAGACATCAGAGGGACCCAGCCCATGATACGCTCGTAGCAAGCAGCCGCCGCGCGTGGCACGCGAGTGAAGCGTGGGCCGCCTCTCGTCAGGCCCTCGGTGATACTTCGATAGGCAATCACGATGTAATCGTGATGCAATCATGATCAGGTTGATGATCCATCGCTGGCGCTAAACCGGTGACGCGCTCGTAGCGGGTAGTCCGCGCACTATCCGCGCGCGTCGTGCGAGCGAGGCGCGGGCCGCCTCTCGGCAGCCCCCAGTGTATAGCCTCTCGGTGAACAATCACTGTGTAATCATGATGCAATCTTAATCCGGACTGACTAGCCATCACAGCGCCTTTGATTCGCTTAGATACGCTCGTAGCAAGCGGTCTCCGCGCGTGGCGCGCGAGCGAGGCGCGGGCCGCCTCTCGGCAGCCCCCCCCCGCGGTGAACAATCACGACATCGATCCTGATACAATCAATGTCGTTTCACCGAATTCCGTTACGTACTATTGTAAAAAGCATGGCGACGAAACGGCGGCGAGGGCGGCGTCGAGGGCGGCGTCGACCGCGGAGGCGACCGCGGCGGCTTCGACCGCCCCCCGCCTCGGTATATCTCCACCGCGCGGGGCCGCCGCCGCCCTTGCCGCCGCCGAAGCGGTCGTCACCACCGCGCCCGCCGCCCATTCGGTGCTCCTGCCAATTCTCCTCGTTGGGTTCGCGCGGCCGTTGGCGCACCTCCTCCTCACGGCGCCGCTCGTCGCCCTCCTTCTTCGCCTCCTCCTCGCGCTTGGATTCGTCCTCGCGCCCGGCCGTGGGTGACGGAGGCGTGGGCAGCTCGTCCTCATCCTCGTCGGCGCCCCGCGATCGCTGGCCTCGCTCCTTGCGCACCTTGTCCCGCGCCGCCGCCTGGGCTGCATGGCGCTCCGGCGCCTCTCGATTCTGCTTCTGGCGCTCGAGCACGCGCAGCCGCTCCTGCTCCTCCTCCTTCTTCTTGCGCGCCGCCTCCTCGGCCTCCTGATCCGTCGCACCTCCTCCGCCTCCGCCTCGCGCCGTAGTCGGTCGAGCTCCTCCTCCTGGGCCTTCTTCTTGGCATCGAGCCGCTCCTTCTCGAGGCGCGCCGACTCCTTGCGCGCCGCCTGCTCCATGCGGCGAGCACCCTCTCGTGACGAGCACATTGCGCTGCGTCATCGCCTTGGCGCGCCGCTTCTCGAGCTGCTCCTCGGTGCTCACACGCTCCGCCTCTTCCTTGCGACGCTCGTTGATCAGCTTGCGTGCGAGTACGCGCTGGTGCTTCTCCTCGATGGTGGCTGTAAAGGAGCCGTAGAGCTCGGCACGCAGCGTCGCCATCTCATTCTCAATCGCCGCCGTCTGCAACTTCTCGCGCACGCAGTCGAGCGCGGCGCCAAAGGTGGCGAGCGTGTCGCACACCTCGGCGGACATGGCCGCGTACGCCTGTCGGCGCGCTGACGAATCTGGCCGAGCTTCTCGTCGATGCGCAACGTGACCAGGTCGCGCTTGGCCACCCACAGGATGAGGTCGGTGATTTGCGGCCACGTGAGCAGCGAGATGGCGCTCGACACCTTGATGAGCTCGAGCATGAGGTCGGGCGACGCTCAAGCTGGTGGGATCGAGCGCGGCCGCGGAGCGCAGAAACAGGATCGCGTCCGCCGGCGCGTGCCACGCCTGCAGCGATGCGGCTGCCGAAGAGAAACGGCTAGCGTCGGGCGGAGGCGGCGAGGGAGGTGGCGGCGAGGGAGGCGGCGGGGGTGGCGGCGGTGGCGAGGGTGGCGGCAGTGACGGTGATGGCGGGGGGGAGGGCGGCGGCGACGAGGGCGGCCACTCCTGATGGCTCTCCATCCAGTCGGCAATTTCCGCGAGCAGCAGGTCGTATCAAGCCGGCGCGGCGGCCGCGTCTTTGGCATCGTCTGGAGTGGGAACGGCTCTGAGCCATTCCCAGATGTAGGCCGTCTGGACGGCGCGCTCTGCGGAGCCGTCTTTGGCATCGTCTGGAGTGGGAACGGCTCTGAGCCATTCCCAGATGTAGGCCATCTGGACGGCGCGCTCTGCGAAGCCGTCTTTGGCATCGTCTGGAGTGGGAACGGCTCTGAGCCATTCCCAGATGTAGGCCATCTGGACGGCGCGCTCTGCGGAGCCGTATTGCCCGAGCCAAAGGCGATCCGCCATGGAGAGAGCGCGCTCGATGCGATCGCGTCGTATTGGAATGTACAACTTGCGACCGACAGCCGGTGTGAATGAGGGGAACCCGAATGATACACAAGACGATCTCAGCGGAAACGAGCTCCGGGCGCCGCCCCTTTCTCTAAGGAAACGTCCCAAACTTGTGTATCATTCGTGAAAGGCTGTGAACAGGAGCAATCGATCTTTCACGCGGGACTACAAGAACTCGCCATGCCTCCCAAGGCGATCAAACGTGTGTGCGAGCCCTCCGGAGACAATGTGAGATGGGTTGATGGATGGCCGTATCGCGTGTACGCGGACGGTGTTGTCTTGATCGGCACTGGCGCCAAGGGCAGCGTGTTCCCACGCTTTTTAGTGCGACTGACATCTTACGCAGACGCGGACTACAACAACCTAGCTTGGCGCGACTCGGTTGTCCAAGATGTCATTATAAGAGGCAACAAGGGCCGCGGACCAGGTGCGCATTGGCGCTTTCACTTCGCCTTACACTTACCTTACTCTCTGCATCTCTGACGTGTCAAGTGCTTCCTGCGCGCAGGTCCAGCTGTGACTGATGCAGAGGACCGTACCGCCGAAGTCCCAGCTGTAGCAAACGACGCTGATGCTCCCGGTACGCGCTTTTGCCCGCCCAACAACATTCGTGTGCGTACGCTCAATCTGCTCACGTGCGTTGCAATACCGGGTCTGACTCTTGCTCTTCTTTTGCAGATCAGCAGCAGCCTAGTTCTTCCGCAACTCAGCAGCAGCCGAGGCGCCCGTCGCGTGTCCCTTCTTCGGATCCGACACCCGCATATCAACCCGGATGGAGCGACTATGACATGGGGCGTCGTGGCGGCCGCCACGAGCGTGTGCGTGAGGACACCTACGAGGAGCTCCTCCGCGACGGCGCCAGCGTGCTGCATGCCCCGTCCACCACCGACTACCCAGCCGTCGCGACCGCCGCGCCCACCGCGCCCGTCGCGCCCATCGCACCCATCGCACCCATCGCGCCCGTCGCGCCCGTCGAGCCCGTCGCGCCGCCCACCGCCGCCGTCATCGCGCCCACCGCCATCGCGCTCGACTACGCAGCCGAGGGGCCCACCGCGCCCGTCGCGCCCAACGGTTTGGGCTCTTTGTGCTCTCTGGACACTCTGGCATCAGCAGCAGCAGCAGCAGCAGCAGCAGCAGCAGCAGCAGCAAGTGAAGATGCAGGTGACTCCACTCGTGCCGCGCTGCCTGGCGGCGTGGCGGGCGCACCCGTCACGTCCGAGGCGAGCGTGCTGCAGGTGCCCGCTGTCATTGGACTCGCCCCTTCCACCACCGACTACCCAGCCGCCACGCCCACCGCGCCCACCGCGCCCGTCGCGCCCATCCCCGCCACGCCCGCCGCGCCCACCGTGCCCGCCGCGCCCGTCGCGCCCGTCGCGCCCGTCGCGCCCGTCGCGCCCGTCGCGCCAGCAGCAGCAGCAGCAGCAGCAGCAGCAGCAGCAGCAGGAGCCTCCTCCGCAGGAGCCTCCTCCGCAGGTGCCTCCTCCACAGGTGCCAAGCGCCCGCCGCCCGCGTCCGCCCCCTCCGACGAGGAAGACGTCGTCGAGGACAAGGACGAGGTCATCAAGGAGTCCAACATCGAGGGGATGCTGCATACGGACGGTTTCGTGATCATCCCGGGCACGCTCGTCCTCCCGGACAAGTTGATCAAGGCCCTCAAGAAGGTGAACTACGAAGAGGCGGGCCTCCCTCAAGCGCCAGACATCGTGCGGGGCTACGACCCCAGACGCCTGCAATCTCGCGACTCGCGGTGCACCGTGCCTTGGATCGTCTTGATCTCGAAGCTGGTGAGCGACCACCTCTCCTTCCACGGCCTCATGACGACGTCGAGCGGCACGGCAAAGGAGCTCAAGCACGTACACGTCCTCAAGAGCCTCGCGAACGTCGCCTACGACGAGTCGATGAAAACGCCCCAGGACGGCGACCAGTCCAAGCACATGGACGAGTCCCCCGAATACGTGGCCACCTTCATGCAGCAGGAAGGGAGGACGGCCGTCGACATGCCCCTGTCGGTCTTGGTGGCGCTGGAGGCCGCCGCCAGGCTCTGGGTCTGGCGGCGGGCGGATGAGCGGCCGAGCTTGATCCGCCTGGACCCGGGAGGGGTCCTGGTGTTCCGCGGGGATCTCTGCCATGCAGGGGCGGGATATCGCCTCGAGAATGTAAGGGTGCATATGTACTTGTACCACCCTGCATACCATCCGCCGCCGAGCTCTATCTATGAGTGCCCGCCTGTGTGATCTAGAGTGTGGCACGCTCGCGCCGCATACACTGTCGCTTCTGGGTGTGTCTGTGTTGTCTAGCGATTGAGCTCGATGACGACTGACTGTGTCTGTGTTGTGTAGATTGCATCATTCGGCATGCAGTCTCGCTCCCAACTCGCGCCTGCGCTTCACGCGGGCACATGGAGTACACACGCGTCGCGTGGGTACTATAGCGTGATGAAGAAAATTAAGACCCGTCGCTCTGTTACCGTACCATCACGTCACCGGCAGACAGGGCAGGCCGTATTCGACTCACGACTCACTGACACGCACGCCTCCAGACATTCCGGGTCCCGTACTGTATGACTCTCCACGCAAGATCCAGTACAGGATCCAGTGACTGCGCGACTGAGCCATCAAGGGGCACCCAGCCTCTGCGTGCGCTCGTAGTGAGCGGCGGCCGCCGGTCGGCGCGCTTGGCGAGCGCGAGCGAAGCGCGCAGGCCGCCCCTCGACGGGCCCTCGGTGATACCTCGGTGGGCAATCACGATGTAATCATGATGCAATCATGATCATGTTGATGAGCCATCGCTGGTACTCAACCTCGGATGGGCTCGTTAGGGGGCAATCGGCGCGCGTAGCTAGCGAGCAAGACGTGTGCCGCCACTCGGCAGCCCCCCAGGTATAGCCTCTCGGTGAGCAATCGGTTTGTAATCGTGATGCAATCATGATCAGGTTGACGAGCCAGCACAGCGCCTCTGATTCGCTTAGATATGCTCGTAGTGGGCGGTCCGCGCGTGGCGCGCGAGCGAGGCGCGGGCCCCGGGCCCCTCTCGGCAGCCCCCCTCGGTGAGCAATCATGACGTAATCCTGATACAATCAAGGTCGGGATGTTGATGACTGCTGGTCGCATAATCTGCGGCTTGAGGTACTACAAGATACAAATGTATCTTGATGTATCTTGATGTGTCGTGATGTATCGTGATGTATCGTGATGTGTCGCGAGGTGACGTGATGCATCATGATGTATTTTGGATCGGTATCCCGCATGTATCTTGATCACTCTTGCAGATACATGTATCTCGTATGTATCCCGCATGTATCTTGAATGCGTCAAGTAACCTGATGTATCTTGATAAGCATCCAGTGTGACA
>Ga0210242_101954_pt1 | contig 13358 bp, 5 predicted proteins | sample ChrtobMeP5a_16mM_FD_155445 | JGI IMG/M metagenome (GOLD analysis project Ga0210242, IMG submission 155445) | Chrysochromulina tobin associated microbial communities from unialgal haptophyte culture, Seattle, Washington, United States - P5a_16mM | ecosystem: Host-associated > Algae > Haptophytes >... | reverse complement strand
GTCTCACCTTCCCCCGCCCGCCGCCGATTAACGGCCTGTGTAATAGCAGGCTGTGTCGGCCACGCCTCCGTCCATTGCGATAGCGGCCCCCGTGCTTGGGGGTCCGGAGAGCGCGCGCGTTGTGTGTGTTTCACAGCAGCAGCAGCGCGGCAAACTTCGTGCACAAACTTCGGGCGGCGCACAAGCACACGGAGCCGCGCGACTGCGCGCACCGGGTCTTCAAGGATGGACCCCAAACAGCGACTGTTGAACAAGAAGTTTTCGCAAATCTTCCGGCAGCGCGGGCTGACCGTACGGCCGGCAGCCATGCAGCCGCTGTACGATTTCCTTCAGGGCGACGAGGAGTGGGAGAGCAAGCTCAAGGAGCTCCTTACCGAGATCGAGAAGAAGGGCACAAAGGATGGCAACGTGGATGCCGACGACGTGAATGCAGCCATCGAGAAGCGGCACGCACGGACTGTCGCCAAGCCAACGCTTCCGCTCGAGGTCATCGACGCCTTCAACATGCAGCCTCTGCGCTTCGACACGCAGCGGCGCACTTTTGTTGCCGAGACTACGCCGCCATCCATGTTCGGGCCCGCAGACGCCAAGGCGGCCATGTACCGTTTGCGCCTGGCAATGGTCGAGCAGCGTACGCGTCGACACGCCATGTTCAAGCCGCCAGTGCTCGCGCAGTCAGTGCAGCCACGGGAGTATATTGAGCTCACGAGCATTGACGCACTGCTTGGCCGCACGGGCCAGCGCGTTTGTCTGGGCTTGCTAGTCGAGCTCGAGGAAGGCGTCTTTCACCTCGAGGACGCACACGCCGCGATCCCGCTCGACTTGTCAAGCGCATCCATCACCACGGGCCTCTTCACTCGATACTGCGTCGTGCTCGCCGAGGGCGAGGTGCAGCCGTCAGGAGTGTTCAAGGTGCGCCAACTCGGCCTTCCGCCGCCCGAGCCGCGCCAGTGCTCGATCGAGTCGTTCGGCGCCGTCGACCCGCTGCGCGCGAAGACGAGCTCGAACTCGCCCACCTCGATCATGCAGCCAAGCGCCCGGGGCAACGAGGTGGCGGGCGGGGGACCGGCGCACTTGAGCGTTGAGGTGAGCGAGGCCGCGCTAGAGAACTCGATGCTCGTGGTGCTCTCGGACGTCTTCCTAGACCAGCCCAAAGTGCTCGTGCAGCTCGAGAAGCTCTTCAAGGGGTATGAGGACGTCGGCGCACAGACGGTCGGCAGCGGGCGGGCCGCCACGCCGCTGGCCTCTTTCTTCACCTTCGTGCTCTGCGGCAACTTTGCTTCGCGCGCCAACGCCGCCGCGATCTCGACAGGCTCGAAGCTTCGTCAGTTCTTCAAGAACTTGGCGAGCGTGCTCGCGAAGACGCCCGTGCTCGCGCGCCACGCCCACTTCGTGCTCGTGCCTGGCCCCGACGACCCTTGCCTGAGCTCGAACGAGGTGCTGCCGCGCGCGAGCATGCCCAGGACTCTCTGCACGGCGGTACTCGAGGCGGTGGAGCACTGCACGCTCGCCTCGACGCCGTGCCGGCTGATGCTGTGCGGCCAGCACATCGTCGTGCATCGCGAGGAGCTGCTGGTCAAGATGCGCCGCCAGTGCGTGATCCCCCCGATGTTCACCGGTAACGAGACGCTCAACGACCACCTGATGAAGACCCTCATCGACGGCGCGCACCTGAGCCCGTTGCCGGCATACGAGGCGGCAATCTCCTGGCAGCACGAGCACACCCTGTGGCTGCACCCGGCGCCCGACGTCTTGGTCCTGTGCGACCGGCAGAACCAGTGGCAGACGAGCTACGAGGAGACGCTCGGCTTCAACCCAGGTGAATTCTCGACCGGCTTCTCCTGGATGACGTACTACCCCAAGACGCGTGGCGCGGAGGAGTCGGTGCTCATGAAGGACTGAGTCGCAGGCAGCAGGGCAGAGGGCAGGAGCGCTGCCAGCAGATGTATGGGACGGTATACGACGTGCGATGTCCTTCCGAGCGTGTGCGCTCGGCCGCCAACATGGAGCCTGTCGTGTGAGGATTGTGTGATATGGACCCCCCGGCAGAGCCCCGCGGCGCCGCGGCGCGACCCCGTCCATGTACGCCTCACAGCGGGTCACACGGAAGCATACAAAGTCAACACTCCTCCGGTATACACTCCGCGGACCGGGGTGACCGCCCCCGCGGCCGCGCGGGCACGCTCCGATAAGCTGCTCCCGACTGACCCGCCGGCCCGGCCGCTCCGCCTCCGGCCGTCCGCGCCTCCGACCCGCGGCGGCCGCGCTCAGCGCTCTCGGCCCGCCGGCGCGCTTTCCTCACGACAAACGAGCTTGCACACGAGTCATCGAGCCTCCGCAGACGCCGCACTCGCGTTATTCCTCGCCCGCGCGGGCCGGCGCGCCGCCGTTGAGGCGCCCACGCGTGAGGTGAGTCGTGAGAAAAGTATTTCGCCATACTATGTACTATAGAAGGCCGACAGTGTTTGACAGTGTTGTATCATGACAGTGAACACTGAACAGTGTAAAAACAGCCTTATGCTTATCACAGCCATTGGTTATAACTCAACACCCAAGACACCGGACCGGCGTACAAACGGATGTCCCGGCTCATCCCGGTGTAAATGAAACGGATGCAGATCCGCTTGCACAAGTGAACTGAACTGAAGTGAACCCCCCTTTCCAATTCACAGACGACGACTAAAGTCGGCCGAAAGTGGCGACCCAGGGTGACGATGAGTTTTCCGCGTCGTGCAGCCTTGCTGATCGCCCACCTACTCGATGTCGCGGTGGCGGACCTGTATATGCACCATCCTCGCGGCTCTAACAACAAGCTGAACGAAGTGAGCAACCAAGCTCAAAACCAGAACCGGCTGTTCGACAGCCAGAACAATGCGGAAGGAGGCTATCAGGTGGGTGACAATTGCAAACCTGTATGCTCCAATGCGAATGGCGCCTACGACTCGACGGCCCCTGGAGCCGGCAAGGGCATCATGTATTTCTACGAGGGCTCTTACCTCCACGTCGAGTGGACCAACCAGCACGGCTGTGGTGCGACGCAGCCCAATGTCAAGTGCGAGCTGATCTTGCAGTACATGTGTGACGAGGAGCACTTCGAGCTGGGCAATCCGGACCTGCGCGACGGCAGGACGACCGCCACGGTGCCCGCCACTGCCGCGGGTGCGGCCGACCCTCAATTCGGCATGCACGAGCCGCTTGCTTGGTACCAGAATTGCCTTGAGCGAGAGCGTAACAAGGGCCTGTACACCGCCGACCAGAACCTCCTCGGTGACCGCGACCGCGCGCGCTTTACGCGCCAGAACCCTGCCGGCACGAGGCGCGGCCTCGAGTGTCCCGAGGAGCGCGACTACTACCCCTACTGGCACCCGACGCCGTGGCGCGACATTGCCGTCTTCACGGACGACATCGGGCGGTGCAGCTATTATCGCGAGGAGACGCAGAACGAGGTCGACAAGGGTGCGTGCTGCAATCGCACTCTGTGGGAGCGCGAGGGGCGCTGCCAGCAGGTGCCCGGCTACGACCCGACCGGTCAAGACCAGACCCCGCCCGGCCCCAATAATGCAGCCGCATGCACGCGCTTCCAGGCCGTCGACCGGGGGCAATACGCCGGCGCTTGGGTGCTTTATGGTCGTTGGGATGCGGGCAGACCGCAGTGCCTGCGCACGCCCGTCTCGCGTGACAATCACCTGGGCAATGCAGCGCCCTGGTCGGCGGTCGGGCCGGCCGTCACAAACGCCGCGAGCTTCAAGTGGCGTGTCCCACCGGATGTGCTGCGCCGCCAAGGCACAAGGGATTTCGTACGGGACAAGGCTACTTGCGTCCTCCGCATGCGGTACAACATCTCCACGACCGACTTCGACGCGTGGAACATCGACGCGGGCAAGAACGGCAACCCGCCCGTAAAAAACAACCCCGCGGGCGACTTCCTCGGGCTGACGACCGACCCCGCCCTCGGTACCAATTTCCCACTACAGCTCAACATGAACACAAACCAATACGGGCGCACCTTTGAAGACCGATCCCATACCTTCGAGATCCGAGCCCGGCCGAAGGAGATGGCGTGCAAGGACCGGGTGATTCATAACCTGAACGTGCGCGGCCGGCGCGGCAACATCGTCCAGGTCTATCCGGCCGTCGAGTACGACTTCGTGCCCAACCAACTTGAGTTGTGGGAAGGAGAATGCATCCATTTCCAGTGGACTGGCAGCGATGCCAATCCGCCCGGCAACGCGGGCAACGGGCGCCAGATGACGGACCGCACCAACATCGTCGAGATCCCGTCGCTGGGCAACAATCGGCCCAAAAAGCTCGGGTGGCGCGAAGCCGCGGAGCGGATCTGGGCCTATCCCCTCTGGTCCAACCTGTGTGGAAACGACGAGGCGCTCTGCAAGAAACTGGCGTACCTCGACCAAGAGAAGAATGTGAGCACCAGCCTGCCCTCGCGCGTGTGCAACGACGAGCAGACCAACGAGAACGCCCTCGACAACTGCAAGGAGCTCAATGCGGCGCCTGCGTACTTCGACGCCGGCCCGGTCCTCATGGACTATCCTGGGAAGCTTTATTACATGTCGACGCGCAACAACGACTTCACGAACCGCTCGCACAAGGCATCGATCATCATCCAACCGTGGCGAACGGCTCTGATCATCGCGTGCGTCGTGGTCGGCCTCCTGATTCTCTGGATCTCGCTCTGGTACTGGGTGCGCAAGGCGCGATACGACCCGGAGCATCGGCTGCATGCGTACAGGCACGGCAAGCACATGGTGCGATTCCTCGACTGTTGTGGCGCCCTCTACCTGCGCTCGCCTCTCAGCTGGGCGCCGTGGACGATCGCTCTGGTCTGCTTATGCGGGGTGCTCTATCTCGTCGGCTGGTGGTTCGCCGGCGGGCCGGGCGCCGTACTGCAAGACCCGGCGCCGTGGTATGTACATGCCAAGGCGTGCGGGCGCGTGCTCGACGTGCTGTGCAATCTCATCTTCTTCCCTGTGCTGCGCAACTTTATCTCGTGGCTGCGCACGACGCCGCTGGCGCATGTTCTGCCGCTCGGCGAGGAGATCTACTTCCACAAGGCGATCGCCGTGCTGATCGCCATCTCCGGGATCGGCCACATCGCGTGCCACTACGCCGACTATGTCTGGCATCGGGATTTCGGTACGGGCTTCTCGTTTGGCCAGCAGGCCTTTGGCACGTGGAGCGGCTTCTCGGGGCTCCTCATCCTGATCTGCATGGTCTTCATGTTCGTCACGGCGCTCGAGCGCGTGCGCCGGCGCAAGTGGGGATGGGGTAAATACTCCTTCGGCGGTTACTCGTTGTTCGTGCGCGTGCACAAGCTGTGGGTGGTCGTGCTGGTGTTGCTCTGGTCGCACTCCCAGACCTTCTGGCACTACTCCCTCGCTCCGACGGCGCTTCTCATCTTGGACAAGCTCATCGGGCGGCTGCGCGGCAAGGTGCCCGTGCGCCTGCTCGAGGCAAGCTCGCCCACGCGTGATGTGATCACCCTGAAGCTGCAGCTGATGACGAACCGCAAGTTTCGTTACAAGGCGGGCCAGTACCTCTTCCTGCACTGCCCGGCCATCTCGAAGACGGAGTGGCATCCGTTCACCATCTCCTCCTCGCCTGAGGAGCGCTTCTTCTCGGTGCACATCCGCTGTCGGCCCGACATGGACTGGACGTATGCGCTCAAGACGGCGCTGCTACCCGATGCGAAGATGCGTGCCGCGCAGGCGGCGGCGAGGGAGAAGCTGCGACAGCAGCAGGAGCTCGATGTGAAGGTGGCCACACAAAAGGCGGCCGAGGCGGAGGCGAAGACGGCGGCCGGCAAGTTCGCGGCGAAGTCGACGGCCACCGCCGGGGGGCGCTCCGGCAAATTCTTTCCTTCGGCGAACCTTGACGGTGTGCCTTCACGCCCGACTGTGCCTTCACACCCGAGCGGCGATGAAGCCGGCATCGGTGGCATCGGAGCGTTCTTCCAGGAGCATTTTGGCTGGTTCGGTGGCGGCGGCGCGTCAAGCGGCGCGGGCGGCGGCGGAGGCGGCGGCGGCGGCGGCGGCGGCGGCGGCGCGGGCGGCGGCGGTGGCGAGCTCGCCGAGAAATCCGCCGCACTCAAGATGTACCAATCGGCCAAGCATCTCGTGAGCAACTCGGATGTTCGCTCGCACCGCCAGGGCGACAACTCGAGCCGCGACGGCCCGCCCAAGCGGCTGCGCGCCAGGTCGCCGTCCGCGCTCGAGCGCCTGTGGAAGGGGCGCGGGCCTCAGCAGATGCCGGAGCCTGTGAAGTTGCCGTCCTCACGCACTGCGGCCCGAGCAGTGGCGGTGCCAAAGGATAAGGCCCGCGACGGCGGTGGACCCTCAAAGTCCGCGCCGCCCTCGCCGCCGCCCTCGCCTCCAGAGAAGAAGGACACCGCCCTCGAAAAGGGCAGCGCCGAGGAGAAGGCCTGCTTCCTCAATGCGGACGGCGAGGCCGTCGAGCTCTTCGTCGACGGCCCGTACGGCACAGCATCCGAGGAGGTCTTCGGGTACGAGGTGCTCGTGCTCGTGGGGGCAGGCATCGGTGTAACGCCCTTTGCGTCCATCCTCAAGACCCTAGCTCTCCAGGCACAGCAGGGTCGACTCGAGACACCACTCAAAAAGGTCGCCTTCTATTGGATCTGCCGCGACGACAAGGAGTTCGAGTCGTTCCGCGACCTGCTCGTTGGCATCGTCACCAACCAAGCGCTCGCGGGCATCTTCGAGCTCAACACGTACATCACCGGCGAGGTGGACCTCAAGAAGATTGTCGAGGAGAAGAAGCTGTACGCCTACAACCAATTCGCGGGGAAGCCCGAATGGAACCGCATTGGCAAGGCGCTACGCGAGACCTACCCTAATTCGGATGTTGGCGTCTTCCTGTGCGGCCCCGGCGCCATCGGCGACCAGCTGAACGCCATGTGCACCAAGTTCAACCCTCCCAAGCGAGACCTTCTGCAAGCGGCCAAGACGGGCGGCAAGAGGGCGCCGAGGTTCTTCTTCCACAAAGAGAATTTCTGAAGCAGTGGCCAAAAAGATTCAAGAACAATGATCCAGGATCGGGGCTCACATCAGGGCCCCTACACTGCCTTGGGGGGCGTGAGAAAATGTGGGGCCGAACCGGTGGGGATCATGCCGCATCGTACGTAGCTATGCTGTACGCGCTCCACCGGCACCACGCGTCGCTTCCGTCCCGAGGAAACGAGATTGCGGTGAACGGACCCCCCCGCCGGTCGGGTACTCCTGGCCCTCCGGACCCGGTTCGCCGATCCGCGATTATCCGCGTGACATTGCAACCGCTCCGAGGCTCCGTAACACGTCGACACCGGTGTTTGCGCATTGCGGCGAGGGGGTCAGGGGGTGGCGGGGACGACGCGGCGCGGTCTGACGCGCGGACGGGTGTCTGAGGTGCACGTGCGAAGTTTCAAGTTACACCCCGGAACCCGGTCAAATACGTTATATAATTCCAACGCAGGCATGGCCCGCGATGTCGTCCCGCCACGACGTCGCGCGTCGCCTACACGCCGCACTGTCGCAACATCGACGTCGCGGTACAGAAGCACAGAAACAGTCGAAACACGAGTCACGACAGTGCAATGTGCATGCCGGCACACGGACGGTCAATGGCACCGCACAGTCACACACCTCATGCTCTCACACACACGGTCAATGGCTCTCACACACGTCATGCTTGTCGGTCCTCTTCATTTCCATACATAGAGTCGCCACAAGCCTGAGACTCTCGGCATCCTCGGACCGGAAGTCGGCCACATCACACATGCTCCGATGCTGCTTGCGGTGGACCGATCGGTCGGCCGCGGCGTTACGTACTTGCTTGCCATTCTCGGCACCTGCCGAGTCGTGCGAGCGCGTCCCAGCGACTGTCGTCTTGCAGCCTTTCGCCGCACGCAGATCATCACATATGCTCCCCGCCGAAGAACCCTTCGGTGCCGCTTCCCCACGTACTGGTCGGACCCCCGGGCCCGCCTCTCATCGCATGCCACATGCACTTCGCTACCGCCTCCACAACCGTCTGGCCGCCGCCTGCTCGCCGCCGCCTGCTCTCCGCCTGCTCGCCGCCTGCACGCCGCCTGCGCCGCCTTCGGCCGGGCGCCACTCACGCGGGCGTGATCTCGTTGCGACCGTCCTGGAGAGTGTGGCGTGGCGTGTACTTGCCCGGGCCGGGGGCATCCGACTGCGGCTTCTTGAGGAAGCGCGGCGCTGTCGACTTGAGCTTACCCGAGTGGCCGGAACTCGTGGCCAAGGCGCCGTGAGTGGCGAGGGCGGGCGAGTACTTGCCCGGTCCGACACGATCGACGGTCCCAGAGTTGAAGCGCGAGGAGGAGCGGTTGCCGAAGCCCTCGCCGGCCCGGCTTGCCTGCTTATAGTAGCTGACCGTGGTGTGCTTGGCCTGCTGCACGCGCACGAGCCGTCCGCCGGTCATGCGGTTGCGCAGCACGTTCCAATGGAGCCGGCCGGCCTCATCGGGCTCCCAAGAGTAGAAGACGCTCTCCACCTCGTTCCAGCGGCCCATCGCCGGGAAGCCGATGTCGTTGAGCGAGTCGGCGAAGACCTCGAAGGACACGAGGCCCTCTGGATAGAGTTCCCACTTGCGCAGCTCCGGCAGCAAGACCGAGTAGTGCGCACGCGACCACTGCTGCACCCACATCTCCGTCGCGAGCAACGAGGCAGAGCCACGTTGCGCGGCGGCCGCCGCGTCCATCGCCGCCGCTAGCGCTCGCTCCTTGCCTGAGGAGGCATCGGCTCCGAGGCCGACCACGCCGTCCGAATAGTGCGACGAGCAGCTGATGCCACCGAGCAGGCCGCCGCGGCACTGCGAGCGCGAGGGCGAGGCGGCGATGAGCGACTCGGACCCAGGGGTCACGGGCCCACCAATGGCCTCACTGGTCCGGCCGTGCGTGGTCGAGGCGAGCGTGAGCGCCGCGAGCACGTTCATCTGCGGCGTGGGCACGGGCGTCTGCTCGAGACGCTCGGCCACGCCCGACATGAGCGCGCCACGTGGCTGGCTCGACTTGAGCTCGATCCCCTGCTTGGTCGCCGAGCGCAGGTATTCCGAGCACGCGCGATTCGCAATGATGCGTAGCTGCCGGCGCAGCTCGGTGAACCGCAGCATCACCTTATCCGTCTCGGCGGATCCCATGATGCCAAAGAGGCGCTCGACGTCGGCCTTGGACACGCGATGGCCCAAGACAGCGAGACCAGCCTTGAAGTGCTCCATCGAGATGCACCCGCCCTCGCCCACACCCTCCCAGTGGCGAAAGAGGTCGATGACGTTCTCCCGCTCACGTAGTAGCACCCCCCGCAGCTGGGGCGGCCACTCGGCGTCACGCACCTCGTTCATCGGGTCGATGGGCAACGCGATGCCCGGCCCCGAGCGCGCCGACGCCTCCTTGGAGCGCGCGGCGACAAACTTGGGCTTCGCCACCTCGCCAACATAGCTCACGGCGGGCCGCAGCTGCGGCGGGAGCGATTTGCCAGCGACGGACGCGCGCAGGTACTCGGACATGCGCGAGTGCTGGCCGACGCGCAGAAGCCTGTGGAGCTCCTCATAGTCGAGCGAGCCGTCGCCGTTGACGTCGAACGTGGCGAAGAGCTCGTCGATCTCGCGCTCGTAGTCGCGACTCCGTGACCACTTGGAGCCCCTCCCGGGCGACTTGGAGCGTGTGCCGCCCGGCGAGGTAGCGCGCTCGACGTGGCGCCCGGGCGACTGACCACCCGAGGGCGACTTGGAGCGAGAGCCTCCAGGCGAGGTGGAGCGGCCGCGCCCGGGCGATTCGGGCCGCCCGAGGAAGCCAAGCTTGGCCAGCGCCTTCTTGAAGTCGTCGCGCGAGATTTGACCCGAGCCGTGCGTGTCCATCGCACGGAACAGGTCGACCGCGCGCGCGTGGTTGGTCAAGAGGAGCTCGCCTAGCTTTTGAGGGAGCGTGGCGATGTCCTCGGGCTTGTAGAGCGTCTCGCGCTTCTCGAAGGAGACCGACACCGACGAGCGCGAGCCCAGCCGAGAGAGCTGCGCGATCGAGCCCGCGCGGCTCAACCTATCCAGACCCATGTCGGAAAAGGACACGGAGCCGGCACGCGACATAGGCCGGGGTCTGTCGTCGCACACGGAGGCCGCCTCGGACTGGGCCGCGGATGTCGCATTCGGCCCCTCACGGCCGCTTGCGCACGAGGGCAAGCCCGAGGGCAGGTACAACTCGCCCAAGCTGCCCACGCCGTCGCGTGCGAGGCCGGTCGCGGTGCCCGGCAGCAGCTGCGAGGGCGTCAGGGTTGCGCTGGGCGAGCGCATCGAGAAGCGTGCCGCTAGAGAGCCAAACGAGCGACGCCGTGCGCTCCGCGGCCCCTCGGTGCCCCCCTCGGACTCGGCCGGATCGGCGGGCTCCTCGAAGCCTCGCGGCGTCATCATCGGCGGCGGCGGCTTCAAGGGCAGCAGCTCGGGTGGTGGCGCATCCAGCTGTGCCGCCATCGCACATGCGGCGATGCCCCCCTCGCCCGTCGCCTGCGGCGGCGGGTCGTGCATCATCATCTGCTGCTGCTGCACGGCCAGACCCTCGGCCTGAAGCGCCGCGTGAGCCGCGCGCGCGAACGCGAGGCTTGCCTCGTCGTCGGGCTCGGCCTCGGCCTGGTCCGTCGGCGCACCCTCGTCGTCGTAGCTGGTGGCGTATGCAGCTGCGGCGCCTAGGGCCATGTGCAATGCATGCGCCTGGTCATCTGGCAGCGCGGCGATCGCCTCGGCGGCAGCGGCGGGGTCGGCGGCGGCGAGCGCTTCCCACGCGCGCAGCTCGGGCGGGATGTTGCGCGTGTTGGCAAGTGCCGGCGTCTCGAGCGGGGCTCTGCTTGTCGGCGCCACAGGCATCGCGTCGCGAGCGCTATCGAGCGGAGCCTCGAGAAGCTCGGCGAGGCTCTCGATCTTTATGTTGCCCGAGCCGTCGGCGTCGAGCGCGCGACATAGCACATCCGCGTCTTGCGCGCTGATCTGGAAGCCAATGTTGGCGAGGCCCTGCTTGAAATCATCGGCTGAGACCAGGCCGTCGCCGTCCGTGTCCCACGCAGTCAGGAGCGCGAACATCGAGTCATAGTCGATGTTCGGCTGCTCGCCCATGGTCATCGAGCCCGGGCCGGCCACGTGAAAAATGGACTTGGGGCCAGACCGCCTCCCCTGTCAATAGAGACAGAGCGGACCGACGATTCGAAACTAGACGGGCGACGCAGCGAAGCCCGCATTCTTGATTGCGAACTCATTAAAATTCGAAGCGATGTACATTGAATGCTGCCGGTTTATCGTTTGGGCGTACCCTCTCGATCTGTAAAAGTTGTGAAGACGCTGTACTGTAATCACCAAGAAAGGCCGATCATTACGAACGTTTACGTCAGGGCGTTGGAGAGTATGAAGGACTGAGGTTGGTTAGTACATAGTAGTTCGTTCCCAACCCCAGACGTTAGTAACCAACTTGGTAACGAAGCCGAAGTAGTTTTATGTTGTGCAGGGGACCGGTGCGGGCCCCGGGCTCTGATACTTGCCCGGACAAACGGGAAACTTACTGGACGAACCCCGGACCATACGATCAACGATGTCGATGATCGGTTACAGACACCCAACACTATTCACACATGAACACGGTTGTGTCACGAAGGACTCGCGAGAGGGACTACCAGCGTGAGAGAAGGACAATGAACCGCTGGGCAAGAGCGCAAGACCGACCTGAGAGGAAATGGGTGGACCCAAATGTGGCCCCCTCCAGATAGTCGTAATGGCGTCGGGGGACTTCAAAGTTGGCGAAGCAGTCGGGACTTCACAGTTGGCGAAGCATCCAAGGGCCGCCTCCGCCGGGCAGCAGCAGCCCCGCACTTACGTTATCCCCCCTCTTGCATGCAGCTTCGCGATGCGTTTGGCCACGGGTTGCGCCCTTCAAACCACCATCTTGGTTCGATAATGGGTTCACCTGTTGAATGATTGGTGGACCACCCTGTCAAATGCACGGGGAAGCCTCGCAGAACGAGGGGTACACTCCGCAAGTTCAGCCGGAAAGACTTGAGGCCCTCTGCTCCAAACGAGGGGCTTTCTTTCTTTAAAGAACTCTCGCTGACCGTGCCGGCGCCGAAGCCGCCATTGTTGCAAGAGGCGGTTTTCGGCGTGTTCGGCGTGCTCGGCTTGTTCCAGCCGAAAAAGCCGTACGCCCTTTGCAACAATGCCGGCTTGTCTATGAGGACGTTCGGCTTCTTCGGAACCTCACATGGCTTCTTCAAGCCGCGAGTGATGTTGGATGAGATCGTCATCAACATATGGGAAAGCAATACCGTGTATTCTTGCTCTCGCTCGGCGAGTGTGCGATTCGGGACGGTTGCCTCGAAGAAACGGTGCTCCGCGAAATACGCCGCTGCAAAACGTCGTGGTACCAGCGCGAACTGGTCGTCGGGTACCATGAAGCAACCTCGACAGGACGTGCAGCGCAGGTGGTATGCGGATTGCGCCTGCTCGGAGAACCAAAACACGTTCGGATCAAAGCACAAGCGCTGTGCGCGTAGAGAGACTGCATTGCGCTCGAGGAGCGCCTCAACGGGGAAGGGCTGGAGCCAAAGGAGATCCGGCCGAGCAAAGAGAAAAAAGTCGTAGACACTCGAGCCCGGGGCGCATCTAGGCTCGCTCCAGCGAAGTGCTGTTTTGCTCGCGTGCTGCCCTCTTTGCAGTAAGGCAGTGACCTCGGCCGAAGTCTGGTCTCGCAGCTTTGGCACGCAAGCGAGCTCTCGTTGTAGCGAGCGTTGAAAGCATTCGGTTTCTCGTTGGAAGCCTTCAAAGCTTCGCCCTCGCTGGCGAAGCTGGAGATTCTCAACAGTGGACAAATGCACCACGCGCAGGCCCGTGTGGACGTTGATCTTCAACTCTGTGGGCAGATCCTTATCGAGGCACATGACGGTCTCGACCAGCACCCCGGAGGCCGCTAGAGGCTCAATGAGGTGCTCACGCATGCTCCGCCATGTCTGGTCGAATGAACGGTACGAGCCAGGGACAAGAGCGCACACCTGTAGGGGCTTGCATTTGTGATCGTGTGCATGGGCCGTGTGTTGTGACTGATTGTGTGCATCGTCCCATCCGAACGCGAGCTGGAGCGAAAGCATGAACGACACAAGCGGGCGTGCGTGCGTGCGTGCAAAGACGTCGACGCGTGAAATGAAAAAAGCACCTTGGAGACGAAGCCGCGGCCGTACCGGTTCAAAGACACCGGGGGGAGCCGGGACACACAGGACACACACGGGACACGCGGACGCACGAAGGCACACGGACCGCACAGACGAACCTCACAACCATCGAAACCCACCAACAACACACAACCC
>Ga0210242_101943_pt1 | contig 13446 bp, 9 predicted proteins | sample ChrtobMeP5a_16mM_FD_155445 | JGI IMG/M metagenome (GOLD analysis project Ga0210242, IMG submission 155445) | Chrysochromulina tobin associated microbial communities from unialgal haptophyte culture, Seattle, Washington, United States - P5a_16mM | ecosystem: Host-associated > Algae > Haptophytes >... | reverse complement strand
GCTCTTCTACCGCGCTCGGCCGACTGCACGCGAGTCGCCGCGGCCGTCTCGATGGCGTCTTTCCGGATGATCTCATGTGCCGCCGGCTCCACTGTCGCCGGCCCCATTGCCGCCGGCTCCGCTGCCGCCGGCTCCGTTGCTGCCGCCTGGTCCTCGGCACTCCTGGCCCGGATCAGCTGCGAGACCGGCGAGCCGCGCTCAGCCGCTGCCTCCGCCTCCGCCGCGGCCGTCGCCGCCACCTCCTCCACCTCCGCCTCTGCCGCCGCGGCCGATGCTGCTGCCGCCTCCGCCTCCGCCGCCTCGGCCGCTGCCTTATCGGCATCCTCCGACGCGGTCGCCGCCGTGGCCGCCTCCGCCGCCGACGCTGCCGCCGCCGCCGCCGCCGCCGCCGCTGCCGCCGCCTCTGCGGCGGCCGTCTCGGCTTCCGCCGCCTCCTTTGCAGCCGCCTCCGCCGATGCCGCCTCGGCGGCCACTGCTTCAGCCGCCGCTGCCGCAGCCGCTGCCGCCTCAGCCGCCGCCGCCTCCGCCTCCGCCTCCGCCGCCTCCGCCACCGCAGCAGCAGCCGGAGCTGCCTCTGCCTCCGCCTCCGCCTCCGCCTCCGCCTCCTCTGTGGCTGCTGTCTCGGCCTTTGCCGCCTCCTTTGCAGCCGCCTCCGCCGATGCCGCCTCGGCGGCCACTGCTTCAGCCGCCGCCGCTGCCGCAGCCGCTGCCGCAGCCGCTTCCGCAGCCGCTGCCGCCTCAGCCGCCGCCGCCGCCGCCTCAGCCGCCGCCTCCTCCGCCTCCACCGCTTCGGCCGCCGCAGCAGCAGCTGGAGTTGCCTCAGCTTCCGCCTTCGCCACTTCCGCCTCCGCTGCCACGGCAGCCGCCTCCGCCTCCGCTGCCACGGCAGCCGCCTCAGCCGATGCCGCCTTGGCGGCCACTGCTTCAGCCGCCGCCGCTGCCGCAGCCGCCTCCTCCGCCTCCGCCGCTTCGGCCGCCGCAGCAGCAGCCGGAGCTGCCTCAGCTTCCGCCTCCGCCACCTCCGCCTCCGCTGCCACGGCAGCCGCCTCCGCCTCCGCTGCCACGGCAGCCGCCTCAGCCGATGCCGCCTCGGCGGCCACTGCTTCAGCCGCCGCCGCCTCAGCCGCCTCAGCCGCCGCCTCCGCAGCCGCCTCGGCCGCCGCCGCCGCCGCCGGAGCTGCCTCAGCCTCCGCCGCCTCCGCCGCCTCGGCCGCCTCGGCCGAGGCCGCCAGTCCATCATCGTCGTCGACCATGGTGACGCCGATTTGAGGCTTGTCGGATTCCGCGCGCGTACCGGTATCCCGGTGTCCTACCGGTGTGTGTCCCGGCTCCCCCCGGTGTCTTTTTACCGGTGTGTGTCGGCTTCGGGCTTGCGGCTGTTGAGTCGGCCGCGGCTTCGGTCGTCGCGCTGACGTGCGGGGTGTTTGTTGTTGGTGGGTTTGGTTGGTTGTGAGATTGGTCTGTGTGCCTTTGTGCTTCCGCGTGTCCCGTGTGTCCCGTGTGTGTCCCGGCTCCCCCGGTGTCGCAGCCTTCACCTCAGCGCTCGCGTGCTCCACGCTGGCGTTGGCTGACGCCTCTGTAGGAGCGCCAGCCTTCTTCTTCGCCTTGGTCTTGCCCTTCTTGCTCCGCGCCTCCTCCGCCGCCGCGCACGTCCGTCGGCATGTGGGCGCGGCGGCTCGTCGCGCCGCTCGAACAGCTCGCGCCTGGCCGCCGTCGTACGTGCTGTGGAGGTCGCTGCCGTGAGGGCTGTGGTGACGCTGGCCTGACGTCAAATTTCTGTAGCTTCTCCCCGTCTCGGCCGCCTGGAAAAGCTGTCTGGTCTGGTCGGCCGGATTCTTGAACGCCTTGTTCGTAATTCCGATCACAAACTTCCTCGGGTCAACAGTGGACTCGTTTGAGAACAACTCCCACTTGAGATCGTCCCACTTGTCCATCGCTGCGGTCAAATTCGACAAATTCGAAAAGTCTTTGGAATCGATGACGCCGTTGCCGTCGTCGTCGATAATCATGAACGTCTTTCCGAGGAACTCTTTGGTCTTCGCCAACAGGGACAGCCCATCTATTTTCGCTAAATCTGCATTCTTGTGCCACCATCCCATTGACGGGCCGCCATCCATGTTATCGTCCTCTCCCTGTCTTGGGCGCTTTTCTGCAGGGGCAGCTCCGAAGACCGAACATGTCCTCAGCTCCGAACATCTTTGTGCTCTCCTCGTGCGCGGGTACCACCCTGTTATCTCTCGAGTGAACCCCCTCACTTTACGCAGACACGAGACACTTAACACAAGAACGCAAGTCACTAAGCGACGACACCGGCGACCCCCCCCTAACCCTTAACCCTACTACTACGTACTAGTAGGATCCTAATACGGTATACCAGGATACCCACACGTGATTACCATTAACGAAACAGGAGGTCAGTGCAGTGAGACATCCTTCACTCAAGCATCGCGCCACAATGCCGCTGGCATTGTCAATATTGGCGCTTGCTTGGTACACAAAACTACTCTCCCACAACCCCAATCCTTCATCATTGTGCTCCTTCGTCCTTGTTGTGTTGCGTACTTGCGTTACCTTCCTTTTGTGCTCCGCTCACGTGGCCATCGTCCATGCCCTCGTAGAGCACGTCCTGGACGAGGAAGTAAGCTCGCTCGTCCCACTTGTCCTTCACGAACGGGTGCCTGTTCACACCCATGCAAGCATCCCTTGAGAATCCAAACTAGCTTGTATAATCAGGGTTCGAGCTGTGTTCCGCTCACGAGGCGCTCTGCATCTCAGGCTTCGAGCGCTTGAGCCTTGCCCAGGTGTCCTTGATAAGCGCGCGGTACGGTGCGCTCTTCACCTTCTCGTCCTCCGTGCTCAGCCCGACCCATTCTGCGTAGCCCATCTTTTCAAAGACCGCCTGCAGCAAGGGCCAAGGCTCAGAGGCGCTCAGTTACCTTCATAAGGCTACCTATCAGTGGCCAAGAGGGCAATCAGTGATAGGGATGATCCCTATGCTTGACTCTCATGATCCCAACCATGACCCTCTGATGGCCCTCTGATGGCCCTCTGATGACCCTCTGATGACCCTTTGATGACCCTCTCATCACCCTCTGTTCCTCTGATCACCCTCTGATTGAGAATATTCGTAACCCTGTGATGCCCTATGATTGCCCTCTGATCACCCTGTGATGTCCTCTGATGGCCCTCTCATTGCCCTCTGATCACCCTGTGATCACCCTGTGATGCCCTCTCATGGCCCTTGGACATCTACACGCGCGCGCGAGCTCCTTCTCATGCATGAGCTGTGGCCATCAGTGGCCCTCAGCAGCCAAATCATCAGCAACCAGCATGGCTATCATTGGCCATGAAGCTGCCCACCTGAGCTAGGATGTACTGCGCCATCTCTGCCATGGAGTCTCCCAAGCCTTGACGGCCGGTCTTGCTCACACGTTGACGGTACGTGTACATGAAGCCGACAAAGAGCTTCACCATGTCGAGCGTGGGCGCTTGCTCGCCGAGGTCGTACAGCGCCAGGAAGAGCTTCCACCGCTTCGCCATCGAGTTTACCGCGTGCTCGTACTTCACCTTCTCGCCCGCCGGACCATCCGCATTCTTCATCAACGTGGCGAGCTCCTCCATCATGCTCAGCTCGAGCTCGTCCTCTTCCTCGTCGAGGCCGAGCTCGTTGAGGACCTTCAGCGTGTGAAGCTTCGGCGCTTTCGTCGACGCCTTCAGCGTCGCGCCGAGCTCACGCAACGCCGCCGCCGCCTCCGCCTCTGCCTTTGCCGACATCGGGCAACGGCGCGGGCCGTCTGGCCACTTTTTCGGAAAATGTGGCCGGCCAACAAAATGGCCAACTTTTGCGTATTATCGCAACCCGCAACCAAAAATAGCCGACCAATCCGACCTAACGCTTTCAACAGCCTTGGCTGGTACCCCCGTCATCGCAGCGATGCTCTCAGGGCTCGTTCCGCGCGACCTGGTGCTCCGCTGCCACCTCTACCTATGGTATTATTTTTTACTTTTTACTGGGTTTGGATGGTTGTGAGGTTCGTCTGTGTGGTCTGTGTGCCTTTGTGCGTCCGCGTGTCCCGTGTGTCCCGTGTGTGTCCCGGCTCCCCCCGGTGTCTTTTTACCGGTACAGTCCAGTAATCATACCGGTACGAGCTTCGAACGCGTCCGCAAAATTTCAAAGCTCGTGATGATGTTTCTGATGCTCATACCGCAAGTCATCGCATCAGTGCCACCGGCTCCCACGCTTTCTGTGCAAAGACAGCTCTCAGTTGGCTCGCACATGCAGGCCGCCGCCAATGGAGTTGTGAAGCTGGACCTGAGCGACAAGCTCCCTTTGCTGGTGCTCGCCATGGTGCCAGTGGTCTTTGGCTCGTATGCGACTGCCGTGAAACTCTCCGGAAAACTCTCGGACGTGCACGCAATGCTTCTTCAGTGCGGCATGTATACGACTGCGTTTTTCAGCGTCTGCGTCGTGCGCTTGCTCTTAGAGGGCAACGTGAAAGTCACCCGCTTTGAGTGGTGTGCCGGGATCGAGCTTGGGGTGTGGATCTCTGTCGCGGCGACGCTTGAGTCGCTCGGCCTGCAGCGCACGACGGCTACACGTGCCGGGTTCCTCGACGAAGGCATCGTCGTGCCTCTCGCGGAGGCGATCCTCTCTCGGCAGCTTCCCTCGCGGCTGATGTTCGCGGCAGTGAGCAGCACCGTTCTCGGCATGGTGCTGATGGTGCTCTCGCCGGCAGGAGCAGCCACCGGCGTGCGCGGGGCGACATGGTCCGGCGACGCTCTCGTCGCCCTCTCCACAGTCTTCTATACGCTTCACATCATGCGACTTGGCGTCCTGGCGCCGCGCTGCACGGCGGTGGCACTCGCCACTGCCAAGTCGGCCACGCAGTTGGTCGTATCGATGATGTGCCTGCTGACCCTCTGCCTCTGCTCAGGCGTCTCCCTCCGTGGCTCTGTGCTCGGATTGCCGCCGGCGTTCGCCCTTACAGTGCTCTTCACCGGCATCGTCACCTGCGCCTTCCCGATGTGGGCGCAGGGGTATGGGCAGAGGAGCGTCCGCGCGGCCCATGCCAGTGTCATCTACGCGACGTCGCCCGTGTGGAACGCTGTGATTGCAGCGTTCGTTCTCGGCGAGCGCATCGCACCGCTCGCCCTGCTCGGTGCTTGCTTTCTCCTGCTCGGCATGTTGAGCGCTGTCGTGGCGAGCACGAGCGACGGCAACGACGACGAATGTAGACAACCTTATGATCGACGGACGCCATACTCCCAATTGAAAAAGCTCTCGGGATCCACTTGACTTTGGTCGAGTTGTTGAACAGAATCGTGTTTGAAACTTTGAATGTGTCCTGCGCATGCTGACCGTCGAACATGCGCACAGGCCTACCGGTGTCTTTTTACCGGTACTTTTGACTGTGAACATGAATGAACAGATAGCCGGCTCCTCACAACGGCTCCGTAAAGGTTAGCTCGGCAACATGGCGTCCAACTACAAGAAATGGGACGATCTCCGCGACTCGGACGACGAGAACTTTGACGGCACCGACGATGCCACCGTTCCCCAGGCCGTGGAGGCGAATTGCTCGCTGATGTTGCTCGCATCGTGGATGAGCGAGGCCGCGCCAACACTCAGTGACGAGCTGTCAGCAAAGCTTGTGCGCTTCATCGCCCTGTCCGATCTTTCGTGGGCGGCCAAGCGCCCGGGAGCGGCACCGCCGCGCGCCAAGGCCATAGTGGATTTTCTCGAGAAGGAAGGCGAACCATCCTTCTCCGCTCTCGTCTCTCTTTGCCATGTTGCCAAACGCAAGTCGGATGACAAGGACCATGGCCAAGCAGCGAAGACGGCAGCTGGGCGCGCGCTCATCATGGCCATGGGCTGCCTCAACACGCTCCACGCGTGCCGCAAGAATGGCGGTGCACGCAATCTCTTCGATCTGCTGAAGCAGGAGCCACGCGGCGATCTCCGTAAGAGCCTTGACGCGTACAAGTTTGCCCAGGAGGCCATCCGGGAGTCGCTCGCCGCGGACGACGATGAGCCGACCAATGAGGCGATCCCGCCGAAGCCAACGATGAGCGAGGCCGACGAGGCGGTTCTGCAGGCGATGAGAAGCGCGTCGACCCCGTCGAAGCCCGCCCAGCCGCCACCCTCGTCGGAGAGCCGATGGCGCCGGATGGCGACCATCTTCGCGCGCACCGCAGGCATGCACGTGGCTTTCGTCCTCCTCGGCATGGCGTGCCAAGAAGGCTACAAGCTGCTATACGCGGTACCGGCGGCGCAGGAGCTGTGACTACATGCGCGCCGTGCAGTTCAGCTGTAATGTCGCACTCAGCGGGAACAAATTCCGAACCCCGGCACGGCTATACCCCTGCGCTCCTAGCATAGCCATAGGCATATGCGAATCCACAGACTGAACTGGCAGACTTTAGAGATTAGAGATCTACCAAAAACCGTCTCTTCGGGCTCCTCGCCCCGGAAAGACCACGTACTAAGGTCCATGTACATCGTTCGATACACGGCGCGGGGGCCGGGGCGCCGGGGGCGGTGCTCCGTTGGACCCGCGTCGCGGGACGCCGCGCACGCGCGCACACGGGCGCGCCGCTAGGCTGCCTCGCCGACCCGCGAGCACCGTTGTAGCAACGCAAGGCTAACACACTTTCACACAGCAGGCTAACTCACCGGAGACAAGACACTCCCAAACTGTGAACATGCCGGCCACAGTTGCCGGCCACATCATCTCTCCGTCGTCACTCTCTCGACTCCAGCTTTGTGCCGCCGCCCGTCCGTCACGGCCACAGCTCGCCACCTCCCCCTGACACCCCCATCGTGGCTTGGGCATGCATGCATGCGCGCCCGACGCAGGCGGCTGCCCAGAGGGCTGGGCCAGAAAGCGCCCATCACGGCGCGAGCACGGCACGCATCTCGACGGTAGGCTGCTGCGCAGCAGACGCGCTGCGGCTGCACCTGCTGCGGCTGCAGGCCCATCAGCCGAGCCCCTTCATGCCAAGCCCATCGCCTGCAGCAGCGCCTGCACGCCTTGCTGCTGCTCCGGCGTGAGCTTCTGCATGACTCCTGTGATGACCGAGGGGAGAGCCGGCCGAATCGCCTGTAGAGCTTTGGCGGAGAAGCTCAGCGTGGTCTCGCCTGGATAGAGGTCGACCTCCTCGGCCGCTGAGGCATGCGAGAGGCCCACATACGCGGCCACGTATCCGACGCCGCCGCCGCCGCCCTCGGAAGGCCCGTCGATTTCGGCTGTGTCGGTCATCTCCTCGGACGCGGCGAGGGACAGTGGCGCCGTCGTGGGCATGCCCTGGTCTTGCAGCAGCATGAGCAGCAGCCCACGCAGCACAGGCTCGAGAGTGGCCATATCTGCAGCGAGCTCGGGGCACTCGGTAAGCAGCCGCACCACGCACACGCCGGCCGTCTTGCGCGCGCGTGCGCCTTGCACTAGGTTGAGGTTCTCCGCCCACACGCTGCGCAAGAGCATCGCGAGCAGACCGGGCTGTACCCCCTCGAGCTGTGCGCGGAATGCGGGCGCGCCGTAACGTCCGACGAAGATGGCCCAGCAACCAATCATCGACGGCGCCACCTTTCTATTCGACTGCAGCCGCATCAGGCACAGTTGGAAGATGGGTGCGACCATCGCCGCCAGCTCACTCAGCTCAAAGGCGCGCCACACGGCGCCCAGCAGGGCACACGCATACGCGTCGGATGCCTTGGAGGCGAGAAGCTTCTGGAAGACGCCGAGAACCCTCTGAAGCTCTGGGGCGACCGTCGCCTTACCAACCGCGAGGTATGCGCTGAGGAGCCGCACGAGCGGAATCGTATTATTCGGCCGTTCCCACATGACTGGGGCGAGCAGCGGTGGGAAGAGCGAGATGTAGGCAGGGGAGAGGGCCGTGCGGCACTCGAGCAGCTGCGAGAGGATCTGGAAGACGTACGGCGTGAACTCCGTCACGTCCCTCTGGAGCACGTGCTGGAAGGGCGGGAAGAGCATCGCCTCGAAGGCATCGACTGCCTGTGAGGCCGTGGGTGAGCTCTTGTCGCACAGAGAGCGCACGAGCGCCGCAATCGCCTCGAAGATGTAATGATTGAACGACGGGTTGGACGGGTTCTCGCACACGCGCGTCAGGTGCCCCTTGAGCTCGTCGACGCACGTGGTCACGTACGGCCCCATGTGCTCGCCAGCGACCACAGCGATCCGAAGGATCGCGCGCATCACGTACGCATTCTCGGCCGATCCTGGCAATTTCAGAGCGCCAAACAGACCCTGCAGCAGAGGCTGTAGCAGTGGCGCGAGCTGCGGCGCACCAAAGCGCAGCGCGCCGCTGGTGCCCGCGGGAGCGCCCAGGGGCGGCGCTTCGCGCGCCGTGAGCATGCGTTCGATGCCGATCGCCGCGTAGGTGTGGACCACAGTCTTCCGGTGCGAGAGGAGCTGCCCGAAGAGAGGGAAGACAGCGGCATACACCGAGACGGGCAGCTGGTTGCGGAAGACGGTCACAAACTTGAGCGCGTCCGCGAGAAGGATGTGGTGGGCGCTGCTCGCTCCTGCCTGCAGGATGGGCGCCACCGTCGTGCCGAAAAACTGCTCCAAGTTGACGAGCTGGTTCGTCTGCGTCGCACCCCCTTGGGAAGTCGAGCCGCGGAGCGTGAGCGCGACCACGATGTAGATGGCCGCGTCCGTCGCCTTCCAGTTGCCCGCCCCCTGGGCAAGCAGCTGGCCCACGTAGCCGGAGAAGAGGGTCGTCGTCTGCGCCTCGTAGTTGCGGCAGAGCGCCTTGACGAGATCGCAGCTCACACGCCGGCGCGTGTCTGTGTCCGAACCCTCGGCGTCACGACGAATGTACTCGAAAGCATTGTCTTCGAAGAGCTCCTCATCTTGGGCGAGCAGCTGCACATTCGGCGCGATGATCTTCTCGCACACGTTCTGGAGCACCTCGGCGGATCCGAATAGGGCATGGTGCGGCGAGGTCGCTACCGTCGTGAGGAAGCGGATAGCGGTAGTCACGAGCAAGTCCTGATGCGGCGCGAGGCCGGTGGCCATAAGGAGTGTCCAGACGTTTGAGAGCGCCTCGCTCAAGTACGGCTGGAAGGCCTCTTCCTCCTTGCCCATGAGGAGCGCGAGGCAGTCGACCAGTTCCGCCTGCAGGCATGAGACGGGGGAGGGCTCCGTGTCCTCGTCATCGATCTCCGCCGCGATCTCCGCGTTTGAGTACCGGAGCAGCGCGGTGAAGATGCCCTGCGATCCGGGGCAATCGGGTGCAATCAGGGACCATCAGGAGCAATCAGGGACCATCCGGAGCCATCAGTGTCCCATCGGTCACCATCAGGTACCACCCAGTCGCAATCCACTCGCAATCAGGGCGCCATCAGCCACAATCACCATCCACTCAGCCAGATGATCCTCAAAGTATTCAGGCAAGTCCTGCGCCGTCAGGTCATGGAAGAGCTTGGCGAGCGTCGTGAGCGCACTCAGCAGCGGCACGGCCGCAGCCTTGCCCGCCGCCGTCGCCGCGGGCAGTTCCGACGCCGCGAGCTGAGCCAGCTGCAGGAGCGGTTCCTGGAAGGCGACGAGGACCGTCTTAATCTCTGTATAGAGGGTGTCCGTTTTGAACTCGTGGCGGTAGCGGCTCGTGATCGAATGGAAGATGGCGAGCAGTCCGCCCACCTTGGCGTAGTCGCGCGGCGTCGCGCTCGCCGCAGCGCCCAGCTGGCTGACAAGCTGGCCGAGCAACGTCGGCCAGCGCTCCGGGAAGTCTTTCGACGCGATACGGCTCATGGCCGCCGAGAGCTGCGCTTGCAGCTTGGGCGGGACCACGAGGAAGAGGCTAAGCAGCCCGTCCTTGCACTGCGTCTTCGTCGCTTCCGGGATTGTATAAGCCGTCTCGTCCTCGGGCGCCCAGTGGGCCTCGACAAGGTTTTTGAAGAAGACGGAAGCCGCCTGCCGGATGGAGAGGTCGACGGTCTCCTGCGAGAGGAGCTGGAGCACCGTGAGCACGCACTCGGGCCGAACCTTGGCGGCTGTGAGCTCGGCCTCGGCTGCGACGCACAGGGACAGAGCGAGAGACGCACGCGCAGGCTCAGCGTCACTTTGGAGCGGCAGAGAGGTCAGCAGGGAGTCCGAGCATGCTTTGTGGTCGCACCGGCACGGCGAGCGGCCAGGTCAGGCTGCAATGTCGTATAGAAGAGGCTTACGAGGTGGTCGGACATCGCGATCGGGCTTCGGGTGCTGGTGGAGTTCGGCAAAAAGCTTCTTGTCCGCGGCGTCCTTTCGTCGGCGTCTGCACAGTCAACCGCGAGGCTCGAGCGTCGCGGCGGGCGCGTCCTTTCGGGCATGTTTCACTGAGCCGCTCGCCTACTCGAGCGCGGACGATGCCCTGTATGTTGTTTCTGTGTAGACTTGACTTGATAGCGCAAGCAGCGAAGAAGAATGTAATTCAAAAGAATCGGTGTACATGTACATGTACACATCTGGTGCCGCCTTGATCTGTGGTGTTAAGATCCATGGTTCATGGTACGTGTAACATGAATGGCGAAGCCAAACAAGCCATCAGGGTAGATCCACCACGCAAAGCACTCTAGACTCCTCGGCACACCTGACACCACGGTCTCCGGACGTGATAAAACGTTGTGCAAAAACATTACGGCTAAAACAAGCACTAATACAAACCCGCCGATACGATCCGCTGCACCTGCCGATCAAATGACTGGATGCTCATGAGCTCGGTGTCGGGCGAGTGGAACGGGTTGCTCGTCGTGTCCACATAGAGCGCGTGCAGCCGCCGGAAGAGCGCCTTCATCTCGGCGTCCTTGACCTCGTCGTCGTCGAGCACGGCGAGCAGCTTGATGCGGCAATTGGTGAGGTAGCCGTACACGCGCAGCTCCTCGATCGGGTACAGCAACCCTAGGTAGCTATCGTGCTTTGATGTCGCTGCCGTTGGAATGGAGGCGGACCCCTGCGTCTGTGCGGCGACCTTCTCCTCCAAGAAGTCGAGCGAGGTGTGCACGATGAAATGGAAGCGTAGCTGGTCGTGCTGGCCGTATGCCTTGATGTAGAGCGGGTTGTTCTGCGCCCGCGATCCGAGTTTGCTCAGAGATGGGAGAATGGCATGGCAGAGCTTTTGGCCGGCGGCAGTGCAAGCCGCTGGCGGCGCGCGGGCACTGGGTTCCGCACGAGGGCGCGCGGCCGCGGCAGCACGTGCGGGGTGGAAAGTGGCGGCGCGGCGCGCGCGCACATCTTTGCCCAGCACAGCGACGCCGATGACAACCATTCCGCAGGGGCTGCTTCCGTGGAAACACAAACGCGCACACGCGCCGCCGTGGTGCCAATTCTCAGAGGCAGGCGCTACACAAACTATGACGAAGCTCGCTCACGATTTCGTGCTCACGGTGTGGACGGCCCTCGGGACGCTCCGCCTCTGCAAAAGGGACCAATCTCTCGATGGGCACTCACACACATCGTGGCCGCCGAGGGGCGCCACCCTTGCACTCTGTCGGCGATATCGTTGAGCAGGCGCTAGAAAAGGCGCTCGAACGCCGGCGACAGATCGCAAGGATCAAGTTAATGATTGCTCCTGAGCCACCACCATCGCACCCGCTGCGTGGCTCAAGCGTCGAGGCAGACGACCTGCTCCTCGAGATCGCGCGTTGGCTCAGCCCCGCGGATGCGTGGGCCCTCGGGTGCTGTGCGCGCCGCTTCCACTCACTCGCCTCCTTCTCCGAGGCGCTGTTCCCATGGCGGTGGCGCTGGCGTCACCTCATCTTTGAATCTCTGCAAGCATCGATGCATGTGCACCGCTGGCGGGCGCACTTGGTGCGTTGGAGGGAGCGTGCCCTGCACCGGGCCGAGCGCATCACCGTCTCCGCGCGTATCGTCGTCTGGTCGGACGCGGGCCTGTTCGCCGTGCCGCTCATCGAAGCCGAGAGAGAGGCTGAGCGCTCACGTCTCTTCTTTCGTCTGCGACGACGCACGAAGATGCGTAAGCTGCTGATAGCCGCGGCCGAGCGGCTCGCATGGGTCAACGTGCACCCGCGCCGGCTTCTTCTCATCCGGGCGCCGCAGCTGCTGGCAGTCCACTTGTGCTGGCCCGATGACAATAGCACTCACGGCCGGAGCCTACGCCCCTTCGATAGTCGCCGTAGCTTCCCTGTGGACCTTGTGGAGAGCGAAGAGATCCGTCTGGTCGCCGATGTGCGCACCACCATCGATGACCTGCGGGGCGAGCAGCTGGCCAACGACACTCACAACGACGTCGCCAGCTTGGGTAATCTCTTGTGGCCGAGATTACCCATCGGCCACGAGATGCTACAACACCCAGCGCCATGGCCACTCGAAACGCCGTTACCTTTGCCCTTGCTGCCAACGGGCTAGTGCAATCACGTGGACGCACAGGTCAGTGCCCGGCGTGCGCGTCGAGGCGCTCCTTGTAATTACGTGTGGTCGTGATGAGCATGATTGTGGCACCTTTGTTCTCCTCGCGAGCTCGGAAGCTGGTTTCCATACCCGTGTTCCGATGTGTCACCATGCCGTCTTCATGTTCCCATGTCGCATGTCGCCATACTCTCACGCCGACATCCCCTTCAAATTCCCCCACCGCAATTCAGGGGGTCCCGCCAACGCAAGATTGGCACCAGGTAGCTTGGTCACACTACTGACACTACACACACAGTTACAAATGTCAAATCTCTCTCGTACCGCGCGCGCGCGCGCCGCGCGTGTACCGAGGCGCGGCACGTAACCACCTGTCGACCTGACGAGGTGTCAGGTGACGTGTGACGAGCTGTCAGCTGATAAATAGTATGGAATGATAAAAACATAACGAGGCCGGGCCTTTACGCATGGTTAAACTTAAAGGCACCGCACACGTCGCTCATCGGCATGCTCATCTGCGCGCGGCGGGCCCGGGCGTGCGCTCGTCGACTGCTGCGTGCTGGGCCCTGGGCGTGCCCCCCGTGCCGCCCCGGCCCCCCGGCTCGGCTATATTTTACGGAGATATATTTATATACTAAGAACTAACGCGAGATCCGGGCCGGTCGCGTAGTTAGCGGCGGTAACTTGATTCGCAGATACGCGTCACCGGGTCGGAGCGTGGGAGGGGGAGGGAGGGGGGTAAATCCGTAAATCCGTAATTACGTAACATAACGCCCAAAACGGCGCCCATTGCCCCCCCTGGGATGGTGCATGGTCGCCCGGCTGCTTCTGCCCCCCTCAGAGCAAGGGAGACCGCATTCTTGTGCTAAACTCGTCTGAGCGCGGTCCTCGAGCGTATAGGTTCCCAGCGCGGCCCTAGTTTCCGGAAGCGCCGTATCGGTGCTGGGGTTGTTCGTTTTATTGTACGAAGGCTTCCTTCACCTACACCGACCTGTTCCGGTGTCTCGCGAGCGTGCGCTTCACACGCTCATCGACGTGGTATACGGTGGACTGTCCCGATCCACAACCTCTTCGCCTTCAT
>Ga0210242_101940_pt1 | contig 13467 bp, 9 predicted proteins | sample ChrtobMeP5a_16mM_FD_155445 | JGI IMG/M metagenome (GOLD analysis project Ga0210242, IMG submission 155445) | Chrysochromulina tobin associated microbial communities from unialgal haptophyte culture, Seattle, Washington, United States - P5a_16mM | ecosystem: Host-associated > Algae > Haptophytes >... | reverse complement strand
CGATGCTGGCGTCTCGGCCCTCGTAAAGGCGTGTGACACCCCTGGGGCAATGGCACAGCTCAAGGAGCTCTTCCTCTTCGGCAACAAGATCACTGACAAGGGCTGCAGCGAGCTCGCCCGGGCCTGCAAAGGCGGGGCAATGGCAAATCTTGTGAAGCTCTGGCTTGGCCCGATTGGCGTTGATGGCGTCGCCGCTCTCGACATCGACAGGGCCCGCAAGGCCCGGCCAAAGTTGAGGGTGAGACTGACCGATCCAAAAATGAAATCCAAGATACTCTATGCCAGAGCAAGATACTCTATGCGAACGGCGCATGATCTGACCGATCCCGAAAGCCAAGCCAAGGCGCAAGACCAAGACCAAGAGCCAAGAGCCAAGACGCAAGACGGCGCTGGGCCCTGGGAAGGCGCGCACGCGCCGGGATCTCGGATCAGTCATCACACATCAGTGATCTCAGACTCGAGTCATGAATGCTGAGCTTCAGCTTGAGCAATATATTTAACTGAGTTTTGTAGTTGTTTTTCCATGCGTGTCTGCCGAAAGTCGTATCACTTCGCTTGTCACACCGGGGACACTGCGGTGGTAGAGCCTAGAGCATCTCTCTACTACCGTATACGCGACGGGTGCGTTATAGACCCAGGCGCGCCGTTCACATATAAGACAAATGGCCGTTCATAGCGTTACGGCCGCGTTCATGGGTATTATACATGTACATCGCATCCGATCCTTCCGGCTTGTGGTAATTTCTCGATGACGCTTATGACGCTACGATGACATAAACGATGTTCGATGACGCATGTTCCCAGCGCCCTCGACTGCGCACGCGCTCCTCTCTCTTGGGGTAGGTCTCGCCGCTCTCGGAACCCACCTACGCACGGCACGTAAATTCCATGCGCCATGGATGGTACTAGGATGGTACATTCAAAAACGATGTGATGATGTGGATCCAAGAAAAGCGCAGACACGCAAGCGTGTGTTGCTTTCTCGGAGGGCGCGTCCACACGCGCCCAGAAGCCAGATATGGCGCCAAATCTCAAACCATCCAGATATATGGCGCCAAATCTCAAACCATCTGGCGCTGCTCGTCGAGATGGGCGGCTCTCGTAGCGTCGTAGCGCCGCTCCATGTGCCATTGTGTCAGCTGCTCGGGGGGTGGAGCCGCGCCCGCCACGGCGCCCGCCGTCGCCTTGCGGACTTCGCTGGCCACGATCAGCACATCGGCCAGCAGGGCGAGCTCCTCCTGGATCTTGCGCTGTGACGCGCTCAGGTCGAGCGTCGCCTGGCTCTGTGCCTGCATGGAGAGGAAGAGCGCGCGCTGCTGCTTCTGGAGCCCCTGCTGCATCTTGAGCATCGCCTGCAGCGTCGTCTTGAGCTCCTGCTGCTGCTGCTGCTGCTGCTGCTGCTGCTGCTGCTGCTGCTGCTGCTGCTGCTGCTGCTGCTGCTGCTGCTGCTGCTGCTGCTGCTGCTGCTGCTCCTGCTCATGATGATGACGACGATGATCCTCCTCCTGCTCCTCCTGCTCCTGCTGCTCCTGCTGCTCCTGCTGCCTTGAGCCCAAGGCTGCGCCCGAGACGGCGCCTGTGATGGCATCTGCCTCGGCTGACGGGACCACCTCCTCAAGCGCCGTCCCGGGCACCTCGACCGGCCTCGAGTCTAGCGCCGTCCCGGGCGCATCGACCGGGCGCAGCACCTCGAAGACGAGCTCGCCTAATGGGAGGCCGTGGAGCAGCTCTACAAAGCCGTCGAGGGACTCGACCACCGTGCCGTTGATGCTCATCAGCCGGTCGCCCTTGATGATGTCCGCGCCTGAAGAACGAATGAGCCCTCCCTTGGCCACGTCGTTCACGATGAGGTGCCCTGTCCCGCTAGGGACGAGTGCGAGCCCTAGCGGCATATTCGCCCGCGCCCTCTCGACCACCACGTGGAGGTGCCCCGGCTCGGCGAGAGGATCTTGTGCTGCAGATAGCTTCGGGCCCAACCACGCCGGCGGCCTCTCGACCAGCCCCAGCGGCAAAGGAGGCCCAGTGGGATGGTACGAGCCCAGCGAAGAGGGGAGCACGTCCAGAGTGGACTCCCCGCTCGCCAGCCGCCTCTCGAACCGGCCCAACCACGGGCTGTTCGGCTCTTTCCCTTCGGCGACGACGGCGGCCGCCTCTACCTTGGCAGTGAGGTGATCGATCTTCTGATCGAGATCGGGCTGTTTGTTCGAGAGGCTGTAGCCGTTGGCGAGGCTGCGGGGGACCCAGGAATGCGGCGGCCTGCCCGTCTGTGCGAGGCTCAGCTCGTACAGCAGAGAGCGGGTCACGTTCATCATCCGAATCTTCTTACTGATCGGCGCCGAGGCTTGTGGATGCTCCCTGAGCAGGTTCGTCAAGTCCGTCCTCGAGAGTACGAAGGTCTCGACGAAGCTCAAGCACACGGCCTGAGCATGGTCCTGCAACTCCGTGTTATTGATCAGCATATCTTCCCCAAAGACCTTGCCGCGGTTGAAGAAGCGCCAGAGGCGCACCACCATGCCACGGCGCATCACGTACATCTGTGTGCCCAAACACAGTGGCCGAAGCCAAAGGGTGAGGCGCTTCATTAGCATGCAATGACGCCGAAGGGTGAGGCGCGCAGGGAGATCATATCACGATCATTAGCATGCAATCAGAGAAGAAGGCCATCAGCAGCACATGCATCGAGGAGGGCCATTAGCATGCAATGAGAGTGTGGCACACTCAAGTGGCAATCGATCACCTCGCCCAGGGGAATGCGCTCCTCGACCGCAAAGGCGACCACGCGCATCGACTTCGACATGGCGGCGATAAAGTCGCGCTCGACACGCGAATCACCGAGGCTGCTCAGGAACCACACCTGCTTCAGCCAGTCTGCGGAGGCGGCGAGTGCCACCTGATGAGGGACGCACTCAGCGATCATCAGCGGCCATCACTCCGGGCGCGGCCGTGAGAAAGCCAGTCTGTGGAGGCGGCGAGTGCCACCTTTCCTTGGAGCATTGGGGAGAGCTGACTCAGGAGGGAGCCGTCGCTCTCTGCCTGGTTGACCGCGCGCGCGTCCACGAAAAAGTCGCGCATCACGTGGCGCATTTGGCTGTCGAGCTTGCGCTCCCGCATGTAGACATTGAGCGCGTCCATCGAGTTCCGGAAGGCCGCGCCGTTTGGGTCGAGCGTGGCCGCGATGCCGGCCGCTTCGGCGATGACAAAGGCCCACGTGGCGCCAGAGACGATCATCAGGAGGCAGCATACAACCCGTTCGGTGTCGTTCTTCGGTGTAATGTCGCCGTACCCAATCGAGGTGATCGTCATGATCGACCAGTACAGCGCACCCACATACAGCCCCCCCGCCGACACCTCGCGCCCGTGGACGGCCCGCTCGTTGTCTCTGAACGTGCCCACCCACGAAGGCTCGCCCGCGTCCGCCGCGTCGATGGAGACGTAGGCGAAGATGCACGCGAGCATGTGCGACACCCATAGGAGGAGGAAGAAGAGGGAGATGGCCTTGATGGTCCCATAGGAGAGCTCAAGTTTCGTCATGAGGAGATCGGCGACCAGCCGCTTGAGCACGCGCGAGGCCTTCAGAATGCGAGCGAGCTTGAGGAGGCGCATGAGCCGGACGACGCGCACACTCTGCAGGTTGGGCGCCGCGATCCCGGTGGGGCCGCTCGCCGCCTCCCGCAGGTGTACAGGCACAAAGGGGCACTCGGCACCCTCGCCCTCCAGAAACTCTTGCAGCCAAAATGGCGCCACGCTCGCCAGGTCGATGGCGAGCCAGCCTTTGGCGTAGTGGCACATGATCAGGCTGCGGTCGCGGATCCACATGCCATTGCTATCCTGGACGCACAGCATGCACTGCACGGCGATGTCGAGCAGGAAGATGACGTCAAGGACGCGGTTGACCACGAAGAGACCCGTGATGCATGGCCCCTCATCGATGAACGTCACTTCCATAGGTGTGACCGTCGCTGTGAAGGCGAGCGCTACGAAGATGATGATGTCCCACACGGGCATGAACTTCGAGGTGCGAGGGTCGATCATCCATTCGTTGCCCAAATACGCATTTCGAATGCGCTCGTGTTCAATCGCTGAGAGCTGCCGCGGTGGCAAATTGGCCGCCACAGGTCGTTTGGGGATCAAGAAAGCCTCCGGCTTGAATGGGGCTTTCGTGGCAGCCGCTCTTGGGCCTTGTGCATCCGCTGTGGTCTTCGCGGCAGTTCGAGCTGAGGCATGGTAGCCGACGTCAAATCGTTTGGGAGCCTCTTGGGTGAGTGCTCGTCGGGCAGCCACTGTTGCCTCCACCTCTGTGCGCCTCTGCGCCTCCGCCTCCATCCTGGCCTTCACCATCGCCGCGGAAGCCACCTCGCGCGCCTTTCTGCCCGCTGCCTGCTTCGCGGCGAGTCTCGCCGCTCCTCCTGCCGAATCAGCTGTCGACATTGCTGTGCGCGCTGATTCGGGAAAGACCCAGACGATGCAAGTAGTGACCCCCAAAAACGAGAGCGAGTCAATCTTCGCGCGTTGAAGGCGAGCCAATCTTCGCGCGTTGAAGGAGGGCGTTTTGTCGACCGTTACGACACGTCACGATACCATGCTGATGCATGCATACCGCACGCTCGCCCACCAGGAAGGCTCGGTCTAGGGCCTTAATCAAATTAAAGTGAACGTGAACAAAGGTCGGGCAGCGTGAAGCAACCGTCTCAATGCAACCGTCGTCGTTCCCACGCGTCGCCTGGCCTCCTGGCCGGGTGAGCGCCTCCAAGAGGGCTCCGCCGGCGACGCTCCATTCGGCCGAGGCCAGCTTCGAGGCACTCGGCATTCGACACGATACGCTTGCCTTCACGCCCGCGGACGGCGGCGGCTCCGCCCGGATCTCCATGGACGTCTCGAGCCTCATGCGCCTGCTGACGACGCCCGCGAGCCAGGAGGAACGGGTCGAGTGGGCACGGCATCTGGTTCTCGAAGCTCAGCAGCGCCTACCGGACGCGCACCTGCGCCACCTGTGGACGTCCGTTGGCCGAGAGGGCTGGCACGCCCACCGCCTGCGGTTTGCTGCCGGCGGCGGCGGCGGTGGGCAGCTGCGCGGCAGCAAGCGCGCCACGAGCGCCGGCAACGCGCCCAATTCGCCGCTGTCGCTGCGCACGGTGGTCAACCAGGCGAGAGGAGCGCGAGAGGCCGAGGAGCGCCAGGCGAGAGCGACCGAGGAGCGCGAGGAGCGCGAGCTCATCGCATCCGAACTCCAATGGCTCTCGTGTAGGCTCCGCGGCGCTCTCGCAAGGCAGAGGGCGCAGGATGCGAATGACCGGCAGACCGACAAGCTTTCCCCGCTCGCGCAGGAGGAGTCGGTCGAGGAGACGAGCTTTGTGCCGGACGTCCTGCGCGCGGGCCGTGCCCAAATCTCCTCTACGGACGCTGATGACGGCGACGCTGCCTCTAGTGGGGCTGCGGGTGGCACGCACGGCGGCGTGGGCGGCGGCGTGGGCGGCGGCAGCGTCGCGGCCGCGTGGGGATCCACAGCATCATCAGCGTCACCAGCGGCCTCGTGGGGATCCACCGGTACAACGCCCGCGGTACTGTACTGCCAGCCTACGTGGGTCGAGGTACTCAACGGCAGCCGGTGGCAGGCCACCCTTCACTTTGTACCCGGCATCAGCCAGGGCGATGAGGTGCGCGATGACCCTCCGAGGACCTCTGATGGCCCTCTGATGGCCCTCTGATGACCCTCTGATGAACCTCTGATGACCCTCTGATGGCCCTCTGATGACCCGCTGATGACCCGCTGATGACCCGCTGATGACCCGCTGATGACCCGCTGATGACCCGCTGATGACCCGCTGATGACCCGCTGAGGAGCCACTGATGATCTCCCTCATCAGGTACTCGTCGCTGGCCCATCCGGCGAGACTCGTCAACTGCTCGTGCCGCCGGGGCTGCGGCACGTGCAGAGAGTGCTCGCCTCGGTGGCATCCGCGAGCGAGCCAGCCAGGAAGAGACGCGACACGGCGGCGGCGGCGACGGCGCGCGCAGCCCCTCCCCTGCGTCTGGATCTAGTGCCACTACCACCCAATGCAGCGCCTGGCCACGTACTCGATGTCGGCGGTGGAAATTCCATTGTGCTCCCGGCGTATGTGGCACCGGCGACCTCCCTCGTGATCGCACTGCCGGCGGCGGCGGGCGCGTCCGAGCTGGGCCCACCGCGTCGGCCGTTGACGAAGCCGTTCACACCGCCCGCGGGCGCCGCCGCGCTCGCCGCGGCGGCGAGGACGACTGTCCCGGCGCTCGCGCCATCGCATGCTGCGGACTTGTCTCCGATGCCCTCGGCTAGGACGACCTCTCCGTTGCCCTCGGCTAGGACGACCTCTCCGTTGCCCTCGGGGAGGGCGATGCCGCTCGGGATGCCCACCACAACGCTCGGGGTGCCTAACACAACGCTCGGGGTGCCCACCACAACGCTGGGGGAGCCGCTGCAATCCGAGCGATCGCTTCGGTCGCTGCAGCAAGAGCCGCCGCCGCCGACGCCGCCGCAGCAGCAGCAGCCGGTACCGACCCAGCCGAACCCGCCGAAGTCACAGCCGATATTACAGAAGCTGCAACCGCCGGCAGAGGCCCAAATAAGGCAACTGACAAAGCCGCAGCAGCCCCAGCAGCCGCCCCAGCAGCAGCCCCAGCAGCAGCAGCAGCCCCAGCCCCAGCCGCAGCCGCAGCCGCAGCCCCAGCCGCAGCCGCAGCCGCAGCCGCAGAAAGCCGAGCCGGAAGCAGACGATCCCCGGGACGACTTTGCCTTATTTGGCAACCCCCGCGACGACTCTGCTGTGGAAGACTCTGTCGACGACTCGCTCGAGGAGTCACGTGACTTTTTCGACTCGGCTGACTTTGCGGTCGGCCTCGCAATGGCACCGGCCTCGTCGGCTGCGGCGCCCGGTGCGTTGCGCGCTGCCGCCTCAGCTGCCGCCGTATCGGCGGTCATGCAAGAAAGGCGCGGGGAGGACATTGCCATATTTGGGACGGAGAGGCGCGGGGACGAGTCCGCACAGAGCGACTCAGCATTGGAAGACTCAGCTGGGCAGTCTCTCGATGAGTCGGGCGAGCTCTTTGCATCCGACGACTTTGCAGTCACCCTCGCGGCCGAAGCCGAGGCCGAACGTCGAGGGCGCGCCGTCGCGGGCGCCGATCTGGGCGCGGGCGAGGGCGAGGGCGCGGCCGCGGTGTCGCCTCCATCGCTCACCTCCCCGGGCGCCTCCAGCGGCGGCACACCTCTCGTCAGCAGCGGCGGCTTCAAACGTCGCCCCTCCGGCACGTTTCAGACCTTCAGCACCGCAGTTGCACCGGAGCGTTCGGCGCCCGCTACGGCGCCCGCTACGGCGCCCACAACGGCGCCCACAACGGCGTCCGCACCCGCTACGGCGCCCGTCGCGGAGGTCCCTGGAGAGGACTTGAGGAGCCAGTCGCCGGGCCCGTCCCTGGAAGAGTCAGGCGAGTACCAGCTGCTCACGTCGGGAGATGACAATCTCGCATCGGGAGATGAAAATCTCACGTCGGGAGACTTTGGTTTGAGCATCTCGGGCGCACCGGCCGCGACGAACACGGCGCCCGCCCCCGCCCCCGCCCCCGCCCCCGCCCCCGCCCCTGCACCCGCACCCGCACTCGCACCCGCACCCGCACCCGCGGAGGAGGAGGAGGAGGCACCGTCCGATGCCTTCGTGCGAAGCCGCTCGCCCGCTACGGCGCCTGGTCAGTCGCTCGAGGAGTCGAATGAGATTCTCGCGCCCGCCGAGTTCAAACTGAGCCACGACACGGCACCCGCCTCGTCGACCGCCGCGCCCGCCGCCGCCGCCGCCACGCCCGCCGCCGCCGCCTCGCCCGCGCCTGCGCCCGAGTCGGTTGCCTTAACGGAGGCCCCCGGTGACGCGTCAGCTCTGAGCGACTCGCTTGCACACGAGGATTCACTCGAGGAGTCGTTTTCGTCGGCCGAGTTTGCCATCGGCCTCGCAGCCGAGGCTCAGGCTGAGGAGGCACTAGGGGAGGGCTCCGGGGAGCTTGTCGGCTCGGGCGAGTTCCGATGAGCTAAGAGAGGTTGTCATCTCGAGCTACTATTTGCGAAACGAGTGTAAAATAAGTACTTCGGTGCAAGTTGCGGAGATGAGATGCCGAAGTCTTGACAGCTGACATTGCTTCGTAAGTTCCGACGGACTTGTCATTTGACTTGACTTCGAGAGCAGGCCCACCCTCCGAGGGGGTCATCACAGCGGGGTTCGTCAACAAATGCTTGCGCGCGGAGCCGGTCCCCGCCCCTCCATGCCGCTCGAGCCTCCCAAGGAGGGTCCTAGCGCGGCCGAGCTACTCATCCCTGACGATGTCATGAAGGAGGCGTCGGCCTCTCAGCTCGTCGCTCTCGTGCAGCAATCTCAGGAGAAGCGCATCCAGGTCGCGGCCACCTTTGACGACCAATTCGAGCACCTCGTGACGGCCGGACGCGCCGACGATTACGCGGCGCTGTGCGAGCGCTTCATGGAGCGCTTCAGGGCCATCGCAGGCAACCTCGACAGGGCCGGGAGCGCCCTCGCAGCGGGGTCGGTGCATGGAGATGCACTTGCGCAGATGGTCAGAGCCATAAACGCCGAAGAGGCGCGCCGGCTGGAGCTGCAGCTGGAGCTGCAGGTGACGCGCCAGCGGCTCTCGCTCTCGGAGGCGGAGAGCGAGGAGGCACAGGGCGGCAAGCAACGCGTCACGACCCTTGAGGGCGCCCTGAGCACGAGCACGGGCAAGATCTACGAGGCGCTTGAGGAGCTGAGGTGCGAGGCGGCGGATCTGGAGGATTGAACGGACGTGAAGCGAGCGCCGCGTGAAGCGATGCTTACCAACAAAAATACAAGCCACACCATACACACGAAAACAGAGCGTCGTCCGCAGCAGTGTACCGCAAGACGAAAGAAGAAACCGCAAGTGCACCTCGACTCGCACGGTCACGCGCTCTCGGGATTCTCTCTCCGCGCGGGAGATGCCATCTCGGGATTCTCTCTCCGCGCGGGAGATGCCAGAAAGGGGGATGCGGGAGATCCCTGGGGAGATGCATGCTGTTCCGGCTTCCTGCGCAGGTCGTCGGGCGCGTCTTTGTGCCACTGCCAAAGGTGCTGCGTCTTGCCCTCCTGCGTCGCAAATTCAGGCGAGAGAGGCAGCCCTCGCACCAGCACGTCCACCTGGTGTAAGCGGGTGAGCGTCTGCAGCTGGGGGTACGACGACGAGCCGGCGATCTCGTCCCATTGGAGGTAAGTTTCGTCAAGGACTTTGACTCCGGCGTGGATGTCGGGGATGAGCGCGCCGAGCTCCGCCTGCACGGCGCGCAACGCCACGGCCAGCGGATCCTCGTCGTCGTAGAGCGGCCCGGAAGGCAGCTGATGACGCTTACGACGGCGCCCGGCCGCGAGCTGCTGCCCCACGCAGACCAGGTGGCGGTTGGTGCCCACGGCGACGCGTACGACAAGGCGGATGGCGCTCAGACAGCGGAAGATCTTGCCGTCCACCATCACCATCTTCGCGTCGCCATTTTCGAGCTCCACCAAGAGGTCAGCCACCGCCTTCGCGCTCCCGCTGCCCCAGGCCTCCACACCGATGCCATGGTGTGAAAGCCAACTGCCGAGCTCCTTGGCGTCCTTGAAGGCGCCCGCACCAATGCTCTTCGTCTTATCCTTGAGCACGTTGTACACGTCGACGCTCTTCTTGGGCGCGCCTTTGCCGCCCTTGCCGGCGCGCGTCGGCGAGCTCAACGGCGCAGGGAGGGCAGGCAGCGAGTACGACGAGATCAGGTTCGAGATTCGAAAGGCGTCGGTCACGATGGAGAAGGGGTATGCCTCAGACGCGAGGCTCTCGAGTGACTTCATGCGCTGGTCGCTCTTGCGCCGGGACTGCTCCGACTTCATCACGTGATGCCCGGCGGCGTAATCAATCTCCTCCTCTCCCATCTCCAGCCGCACCGCTGCGATCACCTTGCCGATCGACTGCAGGCTCCCTGTGGGGCCCATACAACCTTCTGGCTTGGGGCCGCCCGCCACGACGTTGATGAAATCCTCAAGGGTCAGCCGCAGCCCGAACTCCCCAAACTCGGGCCGCTCCTCGAGCATCTCGCGCGCGTTCTTCATCACCTCTGCCTCCTCATGCATGCTGTAACCAAAGGATCGGAGTGCGAGCGTGAGCTCATCGAGGTTGATCGTACCCGGGATGCGGCTGGTCGGACCCACGGGCTTTTCCACCTCGAGCGCCATGAAACATGCTGAGAGCGCGTACGTCTGATCGGTCGTGAGCGTCTCGCGCACATCGTCGACCATCCGATCGCGGTGCTTCTGAATGCGAAGATCAGCCTCGAAGTTTGACTTCTGCCTCATCATCATCTTGCGCCGCTTCTCCGTCTGAAACGCGAGCGGTGCGCTCTGCGCGATCTTCATGCTCAGTGCGCGGCGCAGTTGCTTCGTCTCGGCGAGCGATTGCTGCGAGGCCGAGGCCCGAATCATTCGCGCTTCGTGCAGCATCATCTTGGGCATGCTGGCAGGCTCCGCCGAGAGGATAGCTGGCAGCGAGGAGCTTCCGGAAGGCGCCAGCCGCCGCACGATCGGGAGGTCGCTCTCGAGTGGGTACTGCCTTTCGATTGGGTCCAGTACATTGTAGGGTCGGGTGAGTGGGAGGCGCATCCTCTCGGCGCCGCCGCCAAGCACTGTCGTCGCAGAAACTGTTTCTCTACCCTGCTTCTCCATCCCGGGGCATGAACAGTTTTCAGCTGTGAAAACGGCCGAGGGGAGGGTCTTAAAGTTAAGTGAGCCAAGGCCCAAGCTGAGTTAAGCTGAGCCAAGAGGCAGCTAGTGATCTGATCGCTTGCGAGTCCGCTGCGCGTTGTCGCGATTGCCAGGCAGGCGTCAGGCTCACATGGACATGCTCTGACTCGACGCCAACAGGCCATACAGTCTCCCTTATGTCGCTTTCTTCTCTTGCTCTCAGAACGCGTACAGCGATACTGTGGAGCTCTGCTGCTTGGCGAACGCTGCGTTAGCCTCCTCGAGCTCTTCGAGCGTCTTCTTTTTCGTGCGCGGCGGCTCGCCAGCGGCTGTTCCTTCGGCCATCGCCGCCTTCTCGGCCGCCATTCTGGCACGGATGGTCCTGAGCTTCTCGTCTTCCTCCTCGAGCTGACGAACGCGCTCGGCGTAGGCCGCTTGGAGCTTGCGCACCGCCTCCCTTCCCTCAGCTTGCTGTACTTCTGAGAAGGACTCGAACACCGTCTTCAATGCATCGCGAGCCTGCTCGTACTGCCTCGCCATGATCAGGTACTCATCCGATGTGATCACTCCGCTACCCGCGCCCGCGGTGAGCTTGACGCCGTTGAGAATGCCCGCAGCCTCCGCGCCAGCGTCTCCAAACGTTGCCAGCTTCGAGCTCCGAAGCAGCACGTCCACGCTCTGCTTCAGCTCGTTGCGAGTAATGGGTGGCCATCGGCCCGCTTCCTTGCGCTGCTGTTCGGTGAGGCTCTCAACGTCCCTCGCCGATTGAACCAGTATGGTCTGCATGGCCGCTGTGGTCTCAGCGACCTGCAGTACCATGGCAGCAGGTGGGAGTGGCAAAGGCTGTTCGGCAGCCGCCGCTCGACGCACGTTCTGGCTAGCCAGGGCCATGGCAGCACCGAGTCCGAAGACTTGCCGGCGAGAGCATGGCGCACAGAAAGCTGCAAAAATGCTTACCGTCGTCGCGCTGCCGTCGCGGCCAATAGGTAATCGCGGCAGCTGGCATGCGCGCTGTTGCGGCAGCAGCAGCGCGATCATGAATGGCGCGAGCATCACGAGAGGACGCGTCCCCGCGAAGTGGACGTGCTCGCTTTCCAGCCGATATCCAGGTAGTACCGTGTGTGTCCCGGCTCCCCCCGGTGTCTTTTTACCGGTAGCACTATAGAACCGGTAGCACTATGACAGGGTTCTAGAAACCCCTCGAACATGGGATGCTCCTGCGGAATTCGGGTTTGGTCAAACCGAAAACCAAATGTCCGGATAGAGTGCTTACCAAGCCTACAGTATTAGCTTTCCTCACAACCACTAGGCTGCAAGCACTTCGACATCATGGCGTGTCTGGGCAAGTACTTGAATGGGGTGGACCCGGCAAATATCACGTCGCTCGAAGAGTTGCTCGAGAAGACCGACCTGAAGAGCGTGCATGAGCTCCTGAAGCAGCAGGGCATCGCGACGCTCGAGGCGTTCATGATGCTCACACCATCGGCCATCGAGACCATGGGAGTGACCAAGGGCCTCAGGATTCGCCTGCTTCGTGCGGCCGAAATGATGCGGCAAGCCCGCCCGGTCGAGTTTCCACGCGAGGAGGATGCCCTCATGTCCGACACGGGAGAAGCCGACACTATGCCGCCGAAGCACAACTCGACGAGCTCATTATACATAGACTCGACGATCTCGTCGCCCGACTTCACCCGGGTGGTCTTCTGCGTCTCGATCCTCGTCCACGACCTGATCGTCGAGGGCGAGGCCTCGCACCAGGCCAAGCTTGCGGCCGGCCTCACGCCCACCAACCCGTGCGCTCTCTTCCGCCCCAAGGAGATCTTCGTCACGGGCAAGCGCCAGCGTGAAGAAGACGATACGTCCGTGCGCGGCGGTCCGCTCGCGCGGCCGGCAGCACCCGCGCCGCAGCCTACGACTTTCGCCGTCGGCGCCTCGTCCTCCAGTGCGGCTGCTCAGATGATGCCGCCACCGCCGCCGCGCCAAGCTATGCGTCAAGCGTCGTCAAGTGATGCGGTATCGATGGATTGCACCGGGTACGGCGACGCGGGAGCGGCGGCCAGCACGACACCATCCCCACCGCCGCCAAGGACGGTGCTCGTGGAGGCGCCGCCGCATCAGCCGCCCCTCTGGATGAGCAGCAGCAGCAGCAGCAGCGCCTCTGGTGGGTACAACCCTAATATGGATGGGCGCCCTAATATGGATGATCGCCCTAATATGGGTTCCTCGGCTTGTGCAGACTCCACCTCGTGCGCCGCCAACGCTGCCGAGCCCATGGACACCGAAATCCCTAGCGAGGACGAGATTTGTCAGGCCCTGCAGCAGATGCATGCGCTCATGCGCATGCATCCGGGCTGCCTGGTGGTGGCGATGATCTACATTGAGCGCTTGCGGCGCGGCACGCATTCAGATCTCCTCGTGTCGACGTGGCAGCCGACGCTCTTCGCCGCCGTCATCCTCGCACAAAAGGTGTGGGAAGATGGCCGGCACTATCGAGCACCGAAGGACTACGTGCTTCTCAATGCGGTGCGCTCCGCCTGCCCCCCTTGCACGCCCCTCACCTGCCCCCCTTCCGCGCTTCTCAATGCGGTGCGCTCCGCCTGCCCCCCTTGCACGTCACTCTTCCCCTCCCCCCCCCCACCCCCCCCCCCCCCCCCCCCCCCCCCCCCCCCCCCCACCCCCCCCCCCCCCCCCCCCACCCCCCCCCCCCCCCCCCCCC